>FSWM01001227.1_pt1 | contig 26343 bp, 18 predicted proteins | sample 1637841 | NCBI WGS metagenome assembly FSWM01 (sample SAMEA3914789, study PRJEB12502) | metagenome | biome: forest; material: soil | place: Canada | collected 2011-07-03 | depth 0.3 m | reverse complement strand
GCATCGCTGCGGCGGGGACCGCCGCCGCAGCCCTGGCGGGCGTCGGCGTCCGCTGGTCTCCGCCTTTCGCCCAGGGCGACAGCCACTTTCTGCCCCTGACCCGCATCTCCACCGGTTCGATCTTCTCGCCGCCGCCCGGTGCGCCGCTGTCCTTCGCCGACATCTTCGAAAAGGTCTCGCCGGCGGTGGTGCAGATCAACGTCACCTCGCACATCGACCCGCGCGCCGCCGGGCGGCTGGTTCCCGGCCTGCCGTTCCAGTTTGGCCCGCCCGACAACGGAGGCGACGACAACAACAACAACAACAACAACAATGACGACGACAGCGGCCAAGGCGGCCAAGGCGGCCAAGGCGGCCAGGGCGGCGGCAAGACCTCGCCCAAGGGCCTGAAGGCGCAATCGGCCGGCTCCGGCTTCTTCATCTCACCCGACGGCTATATCACCACCAACAATCACGTGGTGGAGAACGCCGAGGAGATCGAGGTCACGCTGAAGGACGGCCGCAAGCTGCCCGCCAAGATCATCGGCCGCGACGAGGCCACGGACCTGGCGGTGATCAAGGTCCAGGGCCAGGGCTTTCCTTTCGTCGATTTCGAGAACTCGGCCAAGCCGCGCGTCGGCGACTGGGTGCTGGCGGTCGGCAATCCCTTCGGCCTCGGCGGCACGGCCACGGCCGGTATCGTCTCGGCCTATGGCCGCGACCTCGGCGACAGTTTCGTCGACTTCATCCAGATCGACGCCCCGATCAACCGCGGCAATTCCGGCGGCCCGACCTTCGACATCTATGGCCGGGTGATTGGGGTCAATTCGGCGATCTTCTCGCCTTCGGGCGGCTCGGTCGGGATCGGCTTCGCCATTCCGGCCGACGTGGCCGACCAGATCACCAAGCAGCTGATCGCGGGCGGTAAGGTGACCCGCGGCTATCTCGGCGCCACCATCCAGAACGTGACGCCAGAGATCGCCGACAGCATGGGCATGCCGGGCCAGAAGGGCGCCCTGGTGGCCGAACTCGCCGCCGGCGGCCCGGCCCAGAAGGCCGGCGTCCAACAGGGTGATGTCATTGTCGAGTTGAACGGCCATGCGGTAGGCGGCAACACCGAACTGACCCGGCTGGTCGGCCAGACCCATACCGGCGACACCATGCGCCTGCGCGTCCTGCGCGGCGGCAAGACGCTGAGCTTCGACGTCAAGTCGGGCCTGCGCCCATCGGAAAGCCAGCTGGCCCAGGCCCAGAACGGCGGGGCGGACAACGGCGGGGCTCCCGAGGCGCCGGAAAGCAAGACCCCCAGCGTACTCGGCCTGACCCTGGCGCCGCTGGATGACCAGACCCGAGGCCGCCTCGGCCTGCCGGCCGAGGTCCGCGGGGCCCTGATCACCGGGATCAAGAGTTCGTCGGACGCGGCCGAAAAAGGCCTGCATTCGGGCGACCTGATCGTCCACGCCGGCGACCGCGCGGTCAGCGCGCCGGCCGACGTGGTCGCCGCCACGGCCCAGGCCAGGAAGGAAAGCCGCACCAGCATCCTGCTCGGCATCCGCCGCGAAGGACGCACGCTGTTCCTGCCGCTCAAGATCGGCGACAAATAGGCGGACGAATCGCGCGGAAGGGAGGCGCCGGCCTTGCGGATCCTGATCGTCGAGGACGACGCTGAAGCCGGCGCGGCCATGGTGCGGGGCCTCATCGAGGCGGGGAACGACGTGATGCACGCCCCCGATGGCGCTCAGGGCCTCAAGGTCGCCGAGGCGGGAAACTTCGACGTGCTGGTGGTCGACCGGATGATGCCCAATCTCGATGGGCTGTCGATGGTCGAAACCCTGCGCCGGCATGGCGACCAGACCCCGGTGCTGTTCCTCTCGGCCCTGGGCGAGATCGAGGACCGCGTCACCGGCCTGAAGGCTGGCGGCGACGACTATCTGGTCAAGCCCTACGCCTTCGCCGAACTGATCGCGCGGGTCGAGGCGCTGTCGCGCCGACGCGAGACCGGGGCCGTGGCGACTACCCTGCGCGTCGGCGAACTGGAGATGGACCTGATCGGCCGCACGGTGCGCCGCGAGGGCAAGGAGATCGACCTCCAGCCGCGCGAGTTCCAATTGCTGGAATTCCTGATGCGCCACGCCGGGCAATCGGTGACCCGCACCATGTTGTTGGAAAAGGTCTGGGAATACCATTTCGACCCGCAGACCAATGTCATCGACGTGCACATCTCGAGGCTGCGCTCCAAGATCGACAAGGGTTTCGATCGGGCCATGCTGCAGACGGTGCGGGGCGCGGGCTACCGGCTCGAGGCCTGAGGACAGGCCATGCGCCTGCCGGCGGTCTTTCGTACCAACACCTTCCGCCTGACGCTGCTGTTCCTGGCCGTTTTCGCGGCCGGAGCAGCGGCCTTTCTCGGCTACATCTACTGGATGACGGCCGGCGAGGTCAGCCGCTACACCGACATGGCGATAGCCAAGGAGGTCGCGACCCTCGACGGCGTCTATGAAAAGGGGGGCGCCGGGGCTGTGCGCACGGCCATGATCGAACGCACGGCGATCGATCAGCCGTTCCTCTATCTGCTGCTCGATCCTTCCGGCCGCAAGATCTGGGGCACCATCCCGGACGTGCCGGTGGGCCAATCCGACGAACGCAACATCGTCTGGGCCCATTTCAAGGTTGCTCAGGGGGACGAAACCCGCCTGGCCCGCGGTGAGCGCCAGCGCCTGAGCGGCGGCGAGATCATGTTCGTGGGCGCAGACGTCGGCGACACCGAAGATTACGTGAAGAAGATCGTGCGCGCGATCTGGGGCGCGGGCGTGCTGGTGGTGGTGCTGGGGCTGGCTGGCGGCATCCTGGTCAGCCGCAACGTCAGCCGCTCGATCGGGGGCCTGAACGCCGTCGTCGGGTCGGTGCAGGGTGGAGACCTGCGCGCGCGGGTCGCACTGAGGGGCACGGGCGACGAGTTCGAGGAGCTGGCCTCTGGGCTGAACGCCATGCTGGACCGGCTGGAGCGATCGATTGGCAGCCTGCGCCATGCCGGCGACGCCATCGCCCACGACCTGCGCTCGCCGCTGACCCGCCTGCGCACGCGGCTGGAGGTCGCCATGCTGGAGGTCGAGGCGGGCAAGAGCGATCCCAAGGCGGCCCTGGACCAGGCGCTGGAGGACGCCGACGGAGTCTTACGCACCTTCAACGCCGTCCTGGCCATCTCGCGGCTGCAGGCGGCCGGCGCAGCGCCGGACCAGGCCGCTTTTGACCCCAGCCAACTGGCCACCGACGTGGCCGAGCTCTACGAGCCGCTCTGCGAAGACCTGGGCCTGGATTTCAAGGCCGAGCTAGCGCTCGGCCTGACGGTCAGGGCCAATCGGGAGTTCCTGGCCCAGGCCCTGGCCAACCTCCTGGACAACGCAGTGAAATACACGCCGCCGGGCGGGGCGGTGATGTTCCGCGTGCGCCGGCGATCGTCCGGGGAAATCGAGTTCTCCGTCACAGACACGGGTCCCGGCGTGCCGGAAGAGCAGCGCGAGCGGGTGGTGCAGCGCTTCGTGCGCCTGGAGAACAGCCGCAATCAGCCCGGCGCCGGGCTCGGCCTGCCCTTGGTCGCCGCCGTCGCCCAAGCCCATGGCGGGCGGCTGGAATTGGACGAGGGCCCCGGCAAGGTCGAAGAGATCGGCCCAGGCCTGAGGGTCGCGCTGGTGTTGCCGAGGGCGGGATGATGGATCGGCGAACCTTGGCGGCCAGCGGCGATCGCGAGTGACCGCCCTCTCCCTCTCTAGCCAGATGCAACCCTGCGGCCCCGTGGTGGACGCGGATGCAGCCGATCGGACGTTCGAGACCCTCGCCGAGCCGGCCGGCCGCGACGGCTGGGCGGACACGCTTGAGACCGCTGCGCCCGCGCTCCGCCCGGTGTTCGCCGCATCGCCCTATCTCGCCAGCCTTTCGCGCGGACGCCCCGCCATGCTGGCCCGGATCCTAACCGATGGTCCGGAACAGCGTTTGGAAGCGATACTGACCGAAGCGGCCGCGCTGGAAGCCGCTTCGCCGGACGCCGACCACACCGCCCGGCGCCTGCGCGAACTGAAGGCCGAGACCCACCTTCTGACCGCCCTCGCCGACCTGTCGGGCGTCTGGGGTCTGGACCAGGTGACCGGCGCCTTGACCCGCTTCGCCGACGTCGCCCTGCGCGCCGCCTTGGCGGAAGCGGCGCGTGGTGAAATCGTCCGTGGGCGGCTGCTGCCGCCCACGGACGCCGCAACCGGCCCAATCCCCGGCCTCTTCTGCATCGCCATGGGCAAGTACGGGGCCTTCGAGCTCAACTATTCGAGTGATATCGACTTTTCGGTGTTCTTCGACCCCGAAGCCCTGCCCTTGGCCGGCGGCGTCGAGCCCCAGGCCGAGGCTGTGCGCCTGACCCAGGCGACCGCCGAGTTGTTGCAGGCGCGCACCCATCACGGCTACGTCTTCCGCGTCGACCTGAGGCTACGTCCCGATCCCTCCTCGACGCCGATCGCCGCTCCGGTCGCCGCCGCCCTCGACTACTACGAAAGCGTCGGCCAGAACTGGGAACGTTGCGCCCACATCAAGGCTCGCGTGGCTGCGGGGGACATCGCCGCCGGCCAGGCTTTCTTGGCCGAGCTCCAGCCCTTCATCTGGCGGCGCAACCTGGATTTCGCGGCCATCGCCGACATCCATTCGATCAAGCGCCAAATCCACGTGCACAAGGTCGACGAGCGCATGACCGCCAAGGGCGCGGACCTGAAGCTGGGCCACGGCGGCATCCGCGAGATTGAGTTCTATGTCCAGACGCAGCAATTGATCATGGGCGGCCGCGATGCCCGCCTGCGCTCCAGCCGCACGCTGGACGCGCTGGACGCCCTGGCGGCGAGCGGCCACGTGGAGCCCAAGACGGCGACAGAGCTGTCCGAAGCCTACCGGCGCCTGCGCGCGCTGGAGCACCGGGCGCAGATGATCGGCGACCACCAGACCCACAAGCTGCCGGAGAGCGACGGCGAGCGACGGCGCATCGCCGCCCTCAGCGGCGAGGGCGACCTGCGCCGGTTCGACGCCGGGGTCGGCCGCCTGCTGCGGGCCGTCAACGCCCGATATGGCGAACTGTTCGCCGATGACGAAGACCTATCCTCGCACTTTGGCAGCCTGGTGTTCACCGGGGTCGACGACGATCCGGAGACGTTGAAGACCCTGCACAGGATGGGCTTTTCCCAACCCTCCAGGATTTCGGCCACGATCCGGGCCTGGCACCATGGCCGCATCGCCGCCACCCGGACCGAGCGGGGCCGCGAGCTGTTCACCCGCCTGGCCCCGCGCCTGTTGGAAGCCGCCCAGGCCACCGGTGCGGCTGACGCCGCCTTCGCTCGCTTCACCGATTTCTTCGCAGGCCTCAGCTCGGGCGTGCAGGTGCAGTCCTTGTTCCTCGCCCAGCCGAAGCTGTTCGAGCTGGTGGTCGAGGTGATGGCGATCGCGCCCCGGTTGGCGACGATCCTCGCGCGCCGGCCAGTGGCCCTGGACGCCCTGATAGACCGGGGCTTCTTCGAGCCGATCGATCCGGGCGAACACGCGGCGGCCTTGGACATGACCCTGCACCGCCTCAGTCCGGGCTTCGAATCGGCCATGGACGCGGCCCGGCAGGTGCATCGCGAACAGGCTTTCCGCATCGGCGTGCAGGTCATGAGCGGCGCAGCCCACGCCACCGAAGCCGGCGCCGCCTTCGCCGACCTGGCCGACGCCTGCATTTGCGCCCTGGCGCCGGCCGCCCTGGCGGAGACCATGAGGCTGGGTGGCGATTTTCCCGGCGAGGCGGCCGTGGTCGCCCTGGGCAAGTGCGGCTCGCGCGAGATGAACGCGGGCTCGGACCTCGACCTGATGACGGTCTATCAGGCGAACGATCCGCAAGCCGCCTCCGCGCTCAAGGGCTGGGGCGCCGAAACCGTCTACGCCCGGTTCACCCAGCGCCTGATCGCGGCCCTGTCGGCGCCTACCGCAGAGGGTGGGCTCTATGCGGTCGATATGCGCCTCAGGCCCTCAGGCACGGCGGGACCGGTGGCCGTGAGCCTGGCGGCCCTGCGCGACTACTATGCCCGCGACGCCGAGACCTGGGAGTTCCTGGCCCTGACCCGGGCCCGCGTGGCCTGGGCCACCAGCCCCGCCTTCGCCGACACTGTTTCGGCCGCGATCGAGGCCGCCCTGCGCCGCCCGCGCGATCCCGCCAGGACCGCGAAGGCCGTGCTGGAGATGCGGGCGCTGATGGCTGAGGAGCATCCACCCGAAGGCCTGTGGGACCTGAAACAGGCGCCCGGCGGCCTGATCGACATCGAGTTCGTCGCCCAGCATCTGCAGATCGTGCACGCAGGGTCCGGCGGGCCGCTAAAGGTCCATACGCTCGAGGCCCTGGATGCCCTGGCGGCGGCCGGCTTCGGCGACCGCGGCGCCCTCGCCGTCCTGCGCGAGGCTTGGAGCCTGCAGCAGGACCTGTCGCAGATCCTGAAGGTGGCGTTGGAGAACCAGGTCGACCTCAGCCACGAACCCAAGGCTCTGCGCCGCCTCTTGGCCCGCGCCGGCGGGTCGCGCGATTTTGCGAGCCTGGAACGACGCCTGAGAGCGTCGCGGGTAAAGGCGCGGGCGGCCTTCGAGGCGACGGTGAGAGCCTAAGCCACCGCGCTTGCAGCCGGCGCCGAGGCGTGCGCCTGGCGCATCGGCAGCACCACAGTGACCTTGGTCCCCTCGCCGGGCGTGCTGGAGATCTCCAGGTCGCCGCCGTGCAGCTCGATCAGCGACTTGGTCAGGGCCAGGCCCAGGCCCGTGCCCTGCTGGGTCTTGGATAGCTGGCTTTCGATTTGCTCGAAGGGCTTGGCCAGCCGCTCCAGGTCTTCGGGCGAAATGCCGATGCCGGTGTCGGTGACGCTGATGCGCAGGCGCTCGCCGAGGAAGTCGCGCCGACGCTCAGCGGTCACGCTGACCCGTCCGCCGTGCGGCGTGAACTTCAGCGCGTTCGACAGCAGGTTCAACAGCACCTGCTTGATCGCGCGGTAGTCAGCCTCGAACTCCGGCAGGTCCGGCAGGTCGACTATCAGGTTCAGGCCGGTGGCTTCGGCGCGGTTGCGCACCAGGCGCACCGCGTCCTCGACAACGTCCTCCAGGTTCAGTGGCTCGAAGCTGAGGTTCATCTTGCCGGCCTCGATCTTGGACATGTCGAGGATGTCGTTGATCAGAGCCAGAAGGTGCTGCCCGGAATTGAGGATGTCGCCCGAATATTCCTTGTAGCGGCGGTCGCCCAGGGGCCCGAACATCTCCCCCACCATGATCTCGGAGAAGCCGTTGATGGCGTTCAGCGGCGTCCTGAGTTCGTGACTCATATTGGCCAGGAACTCGCTCTTGGCGCGGTTGGCGCCCTCGGCGCGGATCTTTTCCGCCTCGTATTTGCGGGCGAGTTCGGCCAGCTGGACCTGACTCTGCTCCAGATTGTCCACCACCTCCTGGAGCTGGGCCTCGTTCAGCCGCCGCGCCTCATCCTGAAGCTTGATGGCCGTGATGTCGGCGGCGGTCATCACCATGCCGCCCTCAGCCGTGCGGCGTTCGGAGATCTGCAGCCAGCGGCCATCGTCCATCTGGGCTTCGCGCACCCCCGCGCCGGCGTCGGGGGCTGCATGCTCCTGCTTGACGGCCAGGCGCATGAACTTCTTGACCGCCTCGTAGGTCGAGCCCGGCTTGGTAAGCTTGGCGTCCAGCGCGAAGAAGGCGCGGAAGTTCTTGTTGCACATCAAAAGCCGCCCGTGCCTATCCCACAGCACGAAGGCCTCGGAGACGCTGTTGATGGCGTCGCGCAGTCGGACCTCCGCCGCCTGCGCGCGGGCTTGGGTGACCCGTTCCTCGGTCACGTCCAGCATGACGCCCAGGATCCGGCGATAGCCACCCTCGCCGGCTTCGCCCGAGGTCTGGCCGCGAGCGTCGATCCACACTGCGCTGCGGCCCGGCGGGGCCACGCGGAAGGAGACGTCGAAGGCCCCGTAGGCCCTCGCCGATTCCAGGCTCTGGCGCACGCGGTCGCGCTGGTCGGCGGAGATCCGCTCCAGCACCTGCGCCCCGGAAACCAGGCCGGGGCCGCCCCAGCCGAGCATGGCGGCGGTGATGTCGGACATGAACACCTGGTCCTGGTCCAGATCCCACTCCCAGATACCGCAGCGGGCCGCCTCGACCGCCACCTTGAAGCGCTTTTCGGCTTCAGCGTGGGCCTTCTGGGCGCTCTCGCCCTTGCGGACCTGCAACAGCACCATCAGGCCCAGGCCGCAGCCAATGCCGAGCGGGGCCAGCAATGACAGAAGTTCGGTGAGCATGTCAGGGCCGAGGACACCATGGCCGCCCCGGGCGGGCGCCGCGGCGACGGCGATCAGGGCGCCGTCCGCCACAGGCTGGGCCGCCAGATCGACCGGGCTGCCATCCGGCAAAGCGCCCGTCGCGCCCTTGGCCAGAAGCGCCGCCGGATCAGCGCGCACCGCCTCCTTCAGGCTGCTGGCGTCGCCTGCGCCCCCGCGGCCCTCGCCGGCCACCACCTGGCCGTCCGGCGTCGCCAGCAGCAGCGCCGGGGCGGGATCGTCCTGCGACAGCACGCCGGATAGGTCCAGACTGGCGATCATGAACACCCGGCCATCGGCCAGCGCAACGCTGCGGGCCGCATAAACCTTGGCGTTGGGGCCGCGCCCAAGCTGGCCGATCCACAGGCCGTGGCCGGAGGCGGCGGCGGCTCTGGCGGCGGCGACCCAATCTCCTTGCCCCCCGCCGGCCGTGGCCCGGACCCCGTCGTCTCCCACCACCGCCACGGAACGCGCCACAGGCCTGGCCGCTCCGAGACCGGCCTCAGCCGCGTCCATCGGAGCGTTGGGCAGGCGCGACAGGAGCGCCCCGGCCGCAGACAGGGCCGCGTCGGCCCGCCCGACAGCCGCCTCGGCCCGGGCCGCTAGCACGCCGGACAGCACGGCGGGACCGGCGGCCCTGGACTGGGCCGTCCGGACCCCGGCCCGCTCGATCCGAGCTACGCCGAACACGGTGTAGACGGCCAACAGCAACAGGGCAGACAGGACCGCCACGCGGAAATGGGTGGCGGTGAGGGCGCGCGGCTTCGCCGGCGCCGGCGAAGCCGCCTTGGGGGCGCCCGCACGGTTCCGTCGGCCCTGCTGGGCGCCCATGATGGCTTGTCGGCCCGCCAATCCGCTCAAAACCCCTTACCGCGAGTCAGTTAGGTTGAGCTTAGACGCGCGCAGTGAATCCTGTCACGCGGCGAGCGGCTGAAGAGCCGCGACCGAATCGCCTCTTATGGTGGATCAAGGCGTCGCGAGAGGCGAGTCCCTCGCCCCTACCCTTCGAACGCCCTGCCGGCCAGTTCGAACACGTTCTTGGACAGGCCCTCGGTCGCCACGATCCGCTGCAACTGCGCGCGCATCAGTTGGCCAAGCTCGGGCCTGTAGCGGCGCCAGCCGCCCAAGGGCTCGATCAGCCGGGCGGCGACCATGGGATTGAAGCTGTCGATCGTCAGGATCTGGTCGGTCAGGAAGCGGTAGCCCGCGCCCGAAGGGTCGTGAAACCGGGCAGGATTGGCGCCGGCGAAGGTCTGGATCAGGGCGCGCAGGCGATTAGGATTGCGGGCGTCGAAATCGGGGTGGGCGGTCAGGCCCAGAACCCGACCCAAGACATCCTCGGCGGGGCTCCTCGCCTGGACCGCGAACCACTTGTCGATCACCAGGGGTTCGGACTTCCAGCGGGCATAGAATTCCGCCAGGGCGGTCTCGAACGGCTCGCCGCCCATCAGCATCAGGGCCGAAAGCCCGCCCATGGCGTCGGTCATGTTGCCGGCGCCGCGGAAATGCCCTTCGGCGCGCTCCACATTGATCGTCCGCGGATCGGCGGCCAGCAATTCGAGGGCGGCGTTACGCAGGGCGCGGCGGCCGGCGGCCTCGGCGCCCGAAGAGAACTCGCCCGCCTCCTGCAGACCGCCATGCACCCGGCGCAGGATATCGCCCAGGTGGATGGCCAGTCGCGAGCGCAGGGCCTCACGCGCCTCTCGGATCGCGCCCGGATCGGCCGGCGCGCTGATTACTGCAAGGTCGGATTCGCTGGGTAGGCCCATCAGCAGGGCCTTGAACGCGGGCTCCGAAGCCTGGTCCGACAAGGCCCGGCCCATGGCCTCGGCGAAGCGTTCCTCGCCCACCTCGTCGGGCTCGCCGGCGGCGCGGCCCAGGATCAGGTCGCGGGCCAGGTCCTGGCCGGCCTCCCAGCGGTTGAACAGGTCCGGATCGGCGGCCAGCTGCACGTAGCGGTCCTTGGCCGGGGCGGCGCTGGACAGGCGCACGGGGGCCGAGAAGCCGCGCAGGGCCGAGACCACCGGGTCACGCGCCACACCCTCAAGACGCACGGTCTTCCGCGCCGCATCCAGCACGATCACCGCCTCTTCAGACGCCGGGATCGCGCCGTCCACCCGGAAGGACAGGACCTCGCCGTCGTGGTCCATCAGGCCGAGCGCCACCGGGATGGGCAGCGGCCGCTTAGTCGGCTGGCCGGGGGTCGGTTGCGTCGCTTGGCTCAGGGTCAGTTCCAGCACCTGGTTTTCAGCGTCATAGGCGCTGTCGATCTCGACCCGGGGCGTGCCGGCCTGTTCATACCAGGCGAAGAAGTCCGACAGGTCGCGGCCCGAGGCGTCGGCGAAGCAATCGATGAAAGCCTCGACCGTGGTCGCATGGCCATCCCAGCGTTCGAAATAGAGATCCATGCCCGCCCGGAAAGTCTCGCCCCCCAAGAGGATCTTCAGCATCCGGATCACCTCCGCGCCCTTTTCGTAGATGGTCGCGGTGTAGAAGTTGTCGATCTTCAGGTAGCTGGAGGGCCGCACCGGGTGGGCCAGGGGCCCGGCGTCCTCAGGGAACTGACGCGCGCGCAGGGCTCGGACGTCCTTTATCCGCTGCACCGCACTCCCGCGCATGTCGCCCGAAAAGCTCTGATCGCGGAAGACCGTCAGGCCCTCTTTAAGGCACAGCTGGAACCAGTCGCGGCATGTGATGCGGTCACCGGTCCAGTTGTGAAAATATTCGTGGGCCACCACGCCTTCGATCCGCTCGTAGTCGAGGTCGGTGGCGGTCTCCGGGTCGGCCAGCAGCAGCGAGGAGTTGAAGATGTTCAGCCCCTTGTTTTCCATGGCCCCGAAATTGAAGTCGCGCACGGCGACGATCATGAACAGATCCAGGTCATATTCGCGGCCGAACGCTTCCTCGTCCCACTTCATCGACCGCTTCAGCGCATCCATGGCGTAGACCGCGCGCGCGGCCATGCCGGGGTCGACATAGATGCGCAGCTCGACCTGGCGCCCGCTCCGGGTGACGGTGCTGTCGGCCAGTTCGTCCAGCTCGCCGGCCACCAGGGCGAACAGGTAGCAAGGCTTCGGGAAGGGGTCGTTCCAGACCGCGAAATGCCGTCCGCCATCCAGCTCGCCGCTTTCGACAAGGTTGCCGTTGGACAGCAAGCGCGGATAAGCCACGAGGTCCGCTTCGAGGCGCACCGTGTATCGGCAGAGGACGTCGGGCCGATCGAGGAACCAGGTGATCTTCCGGAAGCCCTCGGCCTCGCACTGGGTGCAGAAGCGGCCGCCGGACATATAGAGGCCTTCCAGCGCCGTGTTTCCCTCGGGGTCGATCTGGACCTCGGTCTCCAGGGTGAAGACGTCGGGGACCTGGGCGATGGTCAGGTCCTCCCGCGTGACGACGTAGTCTGGGGCGTCCAGGACGCGCCCATCCACGGCGACAGAGATCGGCTTCAGCCGCACCCCATCCAGGCGCAAGGCTTCGCTGTGCTCGCCGTTGCGGCGGACCCGTAGCCTGGCCTTGACGCGGGTCGCATTGGGTTCGAGCTGGAAATCCAGATGAACCTCGTCGACCAGGAAGGCCGGCGGGCGATAGTCGGAAAGCCGGATCGGCTGGGGGGTCTCGGTGCGCATGGGCGGCATTTAGCCACGAGATGGGAACGGTGCCACCATCCAGGTTGGTCGGGGTTCGAGAACCTCCCGCAAGCCCCGATAGCGCACCTTCGCCGAACGTGGTTACTTCCCGTCATGCCACAGGCCGCGCATTACCAAAGAGAACAACGGTGAGCGACACGACCGTTGCCCCCGACGCCATCGCCCAGCCGGCCGCCAAGCCCGGCCACGAGGTGATCTACCGTCACACCGTGGTGGTGCGGATCACCCATTGGATCAATGTGGCCTGCATCACCCTGCTCTTGATGAGCGGGCTGCAGATATTCAACGCCCATCCGATGCTCTATTGGGGCCAGTACGGGGCTGATGCGGACAAGCCGTTCATCGAGATGGTCGCCGACAACGGGCGCAGTCCTCACCCGCAGGGAATCACCCGGATCGGCGGTCTGAGTTTCCACACGACCGGCGTTCTCGGCGTCTCCGGCGGCGAGGTGCGCGGCTTTCCGAGCTGGGCGACCCTGCCCGGCCATCGGAACCTCGCGGTCGGGCGCAACTGGCACTTCTTCCTGGCCTGGGCGTTCGTGATCAACGGCCTGGTCTACCTCGTGATCAACCTCATCAACGGCCACGTGGCGCGAGACCTTGCGCCGACCCGCGCCCAGCTGAGGCCAAGCCACATCTGGAAGGACATCGTCGACCACATCCGGCTGAAGCACCCGGTCGGGGAAGAGGCCAAGCACTACAACGTGCTGCAGAAGTTCGCCTATCTGGCGGTGATCTTCCTGGTCCTGCCGACCATGATCCTGACGGGCCTGACCATGTCGCCGGGCTTCGACGCTTTCGCGCCATGGCTGCTGGACCTGTTCGGCGGGCGTCAGTCGGCCAGGACCATCCACTTCATCGCCGCCAACCTGATCGTCCTCTTCGTCATCGTCCACGTGGTGGAGGTGTTCATCGCCGGCGTGTTCAACGAGATCGGCTCGATGATCACCGGCCGCTACGCCATCAGGACCGAGGAGCATTGAGCATGTTCAAGACCGTCTCCCGGCGGCGCCTGATCGGGGCCGGTTCCCTGGCGCTCGGCGGGCTGATGCTGTCCGGCTGCGACCGGCTGGCCCAGGCGCCGTCGCTGCTGAACCTCGTCCGCCGGGCCCAGGGCCTGACGCTATCGAGCCAGCGCCTGATCCTCGCCGGCCAGCCCCTCGCGCGGGAGTTCAAGGCCAGCGACGTCTCGCCGACCTTCAAGGCCAACGGCACCCTGCATCCGGGCGGAGCGGCCTATGCCGCCCTGCTGGCCAATGACTTCGCCGACTGGAAACTGTCGGTCGGCGGGTTGGTGACGCGGCCGCTCAAGCTGGGCTTGGCCGAACTCAAGGCCCTGCCCGCCCGAACCCAGATCACCCGCCACGACTGCGTCGAGGGCTGGAGCGCCATCGCCGGCTGGACCGGCGTCCCGCTGGGCGACCTGTTGCATCGCGCGGGCCTGATGCCCACGGCCCGCTATATCGTCTTCCACTGCGCCGACGACCTGATCGGCTCCAAGGACGGCAGCGGGCTCTATTACGAGAGCATCGACCTGATCGACGCCTTTCATCCCCAGACCATCATGGCCCACACCATGAACGGCCAGCCGCTGCAGGTGGCCCATGGCGCGCCGTTGCGCCTGCGCGTCGAGCGCCAGCTCGGCTACAAGCATGCCAAATACGTCATGGCCATCCGGGCGGTCGATCGCCTGGACCGCATCGGCGGCGGCAAGGGCGGCTTCTGGGAGGATCGCGGCTACGAGTGGTACGCCGGGATCTGAGGGGGATGACCGCCTCGACATTTCTTCGCCGCCGTGGCGTAACGAGGCCATAGGGAAGCGCGTATTACCGAAAGATCGGCGTGACGGACGGGGCTCAGCTCAAGGCGCTGATGGTGAAGGGGCTGGGCGGTGACGCGGTCGCGCACGGCCTGCTTTTGTCGCACTTGAGCCGCTGTCTGCGGGGGTATTTCGCCCGGCGAATGGGAGCGGGAGCGGCGGACCTGGAAGACCTCGTGCAGGACACTCTCTTGGCCATCCACCTGAAGCGCGCCAGCTACGATCCAGCCCAACCCTTCACCCCCTGGGCCTATGCGGTGGCGCGCTACAAGCTGATCGACCATTACCGGCGCACCGGCGCGCGCAGGTCCGTGCCGCTGGAGGACGCGGGCGAGCTGCTGGCCGAGGGCGGTCCCGAAGAGGGCGCCGTGCGCCGCGATCTCGGCAAGCTGCTGGACCTTCTGCCGGAGCGCCAGCGGAAGGTGATGATCGACGTCAAGCTGGCCGGCCATTCGATCGAGGAGGCCGCCCAGCGCTCGGGCATGTCGGTCTCGGCGGTCAAGGTCTCCATCCATCGCGGCCTCAAGGCCCTCGGCAAGCGGGTGCGCGATGAACACTGAGGAGCTGATCGCCACACTCGCGGCGGACACGACGCCGGCGCCCAGGACGCCTTTGATGGCGCGGCTGGCCCTGACCTGCGCGGCGGCGGCCATCGTCGCCCTGATCCTGCTCATCACCTGGCTCGGCCTGCGCCACGATCTGATGCGGGCGATGCACACCAACGCATTCTGGGTGAAAGCAGGCTATACGGCCTGGCTGTCGCTATGCGGATTGCTGGCGGTGTCGCGTCTGGCCCGTCCCGGCGGCCGCGCGGGCGCGGCAGTGTGGATGGCGGTGGCGGCCGTGACCTTCCTGGTCGGCGTGGGAGCCCTGCGGGTGGTGCAACAGCCGCCCGCGCACCGCATGGCCGAGTGGCTGGGCCACAGCTGGAACGTCTGCCCGGTCCACATCCTGATCATCTCGGCGCCGGTGTTCATCGGCGTGGTCTGGTTCCTGCGCCGCCTGGCCCCGACACGCCTGCGAGTGGCCGGCGCGGGCGCGGGCCTGCTGGCCGGCGCGATCGGCGCCACGGTCTATGGCCTGGCCTGCACCGAAACCACCACCGCCTTCGTCGCCACCTGGTACACCCTTGGGATAACGGCGTGCACGGCGATCGGCGCGCTGCTGGGGCCGCGTCTGTTGCGGTGGTAGGTTAAAGCAAGATGATTACGGTTTGATCAAAACCCGCTCATCCCGGCGAACGCCGGGACCCAGATCCTATGGCGCAAAAAGCAGATCGCTTCACGCAGTTTACTGCTTCGAAGCTTGAGCTTTGTCATCTGGATCCCGGCATTCGCCGGGACGAGCGGAGTTTTTATTGATTCAACCCAATTTAATCACACCCTACCGCACCGCCAGCCCCTCGCAGCTCCCCGCACCGCCCGCCATCAGCAACGCCTCGCGCCCCTGCCTCAGGTCCCGCCCGCTACGCGCGGCCGGATAGGGCGCATCCCCCTTGAGCCCCCGCCAGAGGGCGCGGTTGTAGGCGACGGTGTTCAGCCGGTCCTCTTCGTTGAAGTCCTGGCCCGCCATGGCCGCGGCCCACCAGGCGCCGCTGCGCACCGGCTTTGCCGGGCAGCCGGTTTCGGCGGTTGCCTCCGGCGGCAGGGGCAGTTTGGTCGAGCGCAGCACGGCGGGCACGCGCGCCTTGAAGCTCCAGTTGGGCTTGGCGGTGTCGAACACCGCGCTCATCGGCTGGGCCAGGGCGTCATTCAGGCCCATGGGTGCAAGCCCCAGCACCGCCTCTATGGTCTTGACCAGGGTCACGGTGTCGTAGCGCGTGGAGATCACCGCCCCCTGCTTGACATAAGGGCCCGCGACGAAAGCGATCGAGCGGTGGGCGTCCACGTGATCCGGTCCGTCCTGGGCGTCGTCCTCAACCACGAACACCAGGGTGTCTTTGGCATAGGGGCTTTCGGCCAGTTTCTGGATCACCAGGCCCACGGCGTAGTCATTGTCGGCCACCTCGGTCTCGACCGTGTCGACCCCGTCCAGGCCTTCGCCGAACGCCCCGGTGTGGTCGTGTGGCAAGCGCAAGAGGGTGAGGCCAGGCAGCTTGCCGTCCGTCACATAGCCGTCGAACTCCCGCTCCCACTCCTTGAAGCGCCAATAGTCTGGGAACTTCTGGTCGAAGCCGCGGAAATAGGGGTCGGTCAAGCTCATCAAGGCCGGTTTGGTCTCGTAAAGCACGGTCATCCCCGCCTTGCGCGGGTCGCGCTCCAGGGGGATCAGGGCCGGGTTGTCCTTGGGCAGATAATAGCGCGATAGGTCGCCATAGAAGCCGTAGTTGCGCAGCGATAGGCCGGCGCGCAGGGCCGCGTCCCAGATATAGCCCCGCCCCTCCTCGCCGTCCGGCCCGTCTGGAGCGGCGACGTCGGCGGTCCCGGGCAAGAGGTTCGGGTCGCTCGGCGTCACCGAGTTGGCGGCGACGCGCGCCTCTGCGGTCGGCAGCCCGACATTGACATTCCGGTTGTCGCCCTCTTGGTCGTACTGCAGGCCCCTGTCGGCATAGTTCACCGGCGCCTCGCGCTCGGTGAAGTCATTGGTGCGGGCCGCCGTGGTCCAGTTCCAGCCGGTGTTGCTGCTCTCGCCGCTGTCGAAGAAGGCGTCCAGATCGACGAACTGGCGCGCCAGGGCGTGCAGGTTCGGCGTCAGGCGGGCGCCGAACACCGCCAGCTTCGGGTCGCCATCGCCGACCTCCAGATCGCCCAGCACCTGGTCGTAGCTGCGGTTCTCCTTGACGATATAGATCACGTGCCGGATGTGCTGGCGAAGGAAGGCCATGGTCGCCTCGGCCTTGGGATCGGGCGCCGCGCCTCGGATGTGATTGTTGATCGCCGCCTGGCGGGTCAGCCGCCCGAGTTCAGCCGGCCCAGGCGTCGGCAGGGTCAGAAAGCCGGCCTTCTCCAGTTGCCAGACATACTGGTTCTGGGCTTCGCAGACGTCATCGGCATCCTTGGCTGCGCTGAGATTGTTGCGACAGGCCAGCGGGTTTGGCCCGGCGTTGCTCTTGCCGTTGATCACGAACAGGCGGCCGGCGTCGCGGCTGACGGCCACGCCCGTGGGATACCAGCCGGTCGGAATCAGTCCGACTACGGAAGATCTGCTCGTCACCGCGCGGTCATCGTCATCGCCCTTGGGCTTTGCGGCCGCAACACCTGTCGCCACCGGCCCCAGACGAACCACCGCCACATCGTTCTGCCCGCCATTGGTCACCAGCAGGGTGCGGCCGTCCGGCGTCAGGGCCAGGCTGTTGGAGCCGGCGCCGCCCAAGGCCTGCCCTTTGGGAAGGAGCCCCGGCGGCGCGGCGGTCTTGATGGTCTCCACCACCCGGTCCGCGCCGGTATCGACCACGGCCACGGCGTCGGTGTTGTCGAGAGCCGCGTAAAGGCGCGTGCGGGCGCGGTTCAAGGTCAGGGCGACCGGCTGCCCCCGGGTCTTGATCCGGCGGACGACCCGCGCCTTCCCGCCCGCCAGCGTCAACACGATGATCTCCCGGTCGCGCTGGCTGGTGACATAGGCCTTGCCGCCCGCGGCGAAGGCCACCGCCTTGGGGAAGGTCCCGCCCCGGGCGCCGGTACGGCTCGGATCGATAACCCCGGGCCGAAGGTCGGCCTCGCTGGCTGTGCCATTGGCCAGGTCGATCAGGCTGACCGAGTCGTTCTGGTAGTTGGCCGCCAGGAGGCGGCGCCCATCGGCGCTTATCGCCAGACCGACGACCTCTGGCTTGACCCGGATGCCTAGCCCCGCCTTGTGGCCCAGGGCGATGCTGCGCTTCAGGGCGAAACCGGCAGCGCCCCGGCCATATTCCAGCACGTCGTCATCGACCCCGCCGGAGACGTAGAAGCCCTCACCCGACGGCGCCCAGACCAGGCCGAGAAAACTGTTGGGCAGGGCGATGACCTGGCGCTTGGCCGGCGCGGCGCCGCTGACGTCATAGACGAACACATATTCCCCGGAGAGGTCCGGGATCGGCTTGCCGTCCGGCCCGACATTGAGGTTGTAGCCGCTGGTCAGGATCACCAGCGTGCGTCCGTCGGGCGACAGGGCCAGCGCCGAGGCCTGGCCGGCGGTGAAACTTGGCAGGTTCGGGAGGTCGGGATTGAGCCGCTGGAAGAGCGCGCCTGGCGCGGCGGTGGGCGTTATGCTCTGGCCCGTCGGCGTGACTTCGCCAGCGACCGCGACACCCGCCAGGGCCGCCGCGACCAGAAACCCGACTACTCCGCCTCGCCGCATCATCGCCTCTCCGATCCTTGCCCGCTCTAAGCAAACCTGAACAGGTTTGCTTAGATTTAGGAGTCTTAGCAGCATTGATTTTGCTTCTAAAAAGCAAAATCAATCGTGGCTTTAGCCACGCAAGGCTGCTTAGCCAGGATTTGTGACACCGGCGCCAGGACGATGCGGCGATCCAGGCGCCGGCGATATCACCGCCAAGGCTTCGCAGAGCCGTGCTATCTAGCTCCGAAACCCGCCTCCGGAGGAAGCTGATGTTCGTCTATGGATCGACCCTGTCCCCATTCGTGCGCAAGGTGATGGCCTATGGCGCCGAAAAGGGGATCGCCCTGGAACTGAAGGGCGTCAACCCCGGCTCCCCCGATCCTGAATTCCGCGAGTGCAGCCCGTTCGGTAAAATCCCTGGCTTCCGAGACGGCGATTTCGCCATCTCGGACTCCAGCGCCATCATCGCCTATCTTGAGGCCAAGCACCCCGAACCGGCTCTGATCCCGACCGAGCCCAAGGCCCGCGCCCGCACCGTCTGGTACGACGAATTCGGCGACACCATCCTGGTCGCCGCCGCCGGCAAAATGTTCTTCAACCGCATCGTGGCGCCCCGCTTCATGGGCCTTCCTGGCGACATGGAGGCCGCCGACAAGGCCGAACGGGAAGAGCTGCCGCCGATCCTGGACTATGTCGAAAAAATCGCCCCGGCCTCCGGCTTCCTGGTCGAGGACCGCCTGACCCTGGCCGATCTCGCCGTGGCCAGCCCTTTCGTCAATCTGGGGCAGGCCGGCTACAAGCTGGATGCGGACGTCTACCCCAAGACCGCCGCCTATGTCGGCGCCATCCTGGCCCGCCCCAGCTTCGCCCCGATGATCGCGGCGGAAAAGACGATGCTGGGGGGATGATCTTCCCCGTAGAGACGGGGATCCGGGTGAAGCCCACTGAAATCCGTGGATGAATCTGGATCCCCGCCGTCGATAACCCATCAGGCAAGGAGGAAGCGCGCCATCGGCCGCAAGGGAAGGCAAGTCCTTCTTCGGGGGGCCGTGCGAAAACACCATGACCGGCTCCGACATCAACATTCCGGCCGCCGTCGCCCAGACCCTGGTGGATCCGGCCGCCTATGCCGACCAGCGCATCTTCGACGCCTATGCCTGGCTGAGGGCCAACAACCCGCTGGGCGTGGCCCGGCCCGAGGGGTTCGATCCGTTCTGGGTCGTCACCCGCCACGCCGACATCCTTGAGATCAGCCGCCAGAACGAGCTGTTCCACAGCGGCGACCTCGCCACCACCCTGGTCAACCGCGAAACCGATGCGCGCGTGCGCAAGCTGACCGGCGGCCCGCACCTGGTGCGCAGCCTTGTGCAGATGGACGCCCCGGACCATCCCAAGTACCGCGCCCTGACCCAGTCCTGGTTCATGCCGCCGAACATCAAGCGGCTGGAGGACAGGATCCGCACCATCGCCCGCAGCGCAGTCGAGCGCATGCTGGCCACGGGCGGCGAATGCGACTTCGTACGTCAGGTCGCCCTGCAATATCCGCTGCATGTGGTCATGGAGATCCTGGGCGTTCCGGAGGCGGACGAACCACGCATGCTGATGCTGACTCAGGAACTGTTCGGGGCCGCCGATCCGGAGCTGGGCCGCGCGCCGAAGGGCCCGGCGAATCCCGACGACCTGGGGCCGATCCAGCAGGTAGTCGCCGACTTCTACCAGTATTTCGCCAAGATCAGCGCCGACCGCCGGGCTCATCCGCGCGATGACCTCGCCACCGTCATCGCGAGCAGCCAGATCGGCGGCCAGCCGATCTCCGAGTTCGAGGCCATGAGCTATTACGTGATCGTGGCCACCGCCGGCCACGACACCACCTCCTCGACCACGGCCGGAGCGCTCTGGGCCCTGTGCGATAACCCTGACCAGTTCGATTGGGTCAAGGCCGACCCGGCGCGCATCCCCGGCCTGATCGAAGAGGCGATCCGCTGGACCACCCCGGTCAAGACCTTCATGCGCTCGGCCACCGCCGACGCCGAAGCGGGCGGCCGGGCCATCGCCAAGGGCGACTGGCTGATGCTCTGCTACGCCTCCGGTAACCGCGACGAGGCGGTATTCGACGAGCCGAGCCGCTTCCGCGCCGACCGCAGCCCCAACAAGCAGCTCGCCTTCGGCTATGGCGCCCACCTGTGCCTGGGCCAGCACCTGGCCAGGATGGAGATGCGCATCCTGTATGAGGAGCTGCTGCCGCGGCTGAAGTCGGTGAAGCTGGCCGGACAGCCCAAGATGTCCCAGGCCGTGTTCGTGAACGGACCGAAGACATTGCCGATCCGGTTCGAGGCGTCGTGACGCCCCAGCTGACCGTGCAGTGGCAGGGCCCCATTGGGGGAGGGGGCTCACCGCGGCCCAATGACAAACCCGCTAGACGCCCAACTCGCCACCGCGCTCCAAATCGGTGGATGGCTCAAGGCGGCCCTTCGACGCCGCTGTGGCGTTCGAACGAACGTCAGATGCTCAGGCTGGCGAACGCCACCCCGCCATCGACCGGGATGGTGATCCCCACCGCATAGTCGCCGGCGCGCGAGGCCAGATAGATGGCCACCCCTTGCATGTCCTCGTCCCGGCCGATGCGGCCGGCCGGGATGTGTTTGGCCAGTTCGTCGCCGTGGTCGCGGGCGTCGCGGTTCATCTCCGAGGCGAAGGCCCCAGGCGCGATGGCGCTGACGACGATGTTGTCGCGGATCAGGGTCGCCGCCATGCGCCGGGTCAGGTGAATCAGGCCGGCCTTGCTGGCGTGGTAGGAATAGGTCCCCTGCGGATTGGGCCGGATGCCGTCGATCGAAGCCACGTGGATCACCTTGGCCGGCCGCTCGGCGCTGGCGGCGGCGCGCAAGGGGGCGGCCAGGGCCTGGGTCAGGAAGAAGGGCGACTTGAGGTTCAGGTTCATCACCTTGTCCCAGCCGCTTTCTGGAAACTCGTCGAAGGCCGCGCCCCAGGCGGCGCCGGCGTTGTTGACCAAAATGTCGAGCCTGTCCTCATGCTCGGCGAAGCGCGCCGCCAGGGCCTTGCAGCCCTCGACCGTCGACACATCCTGCGGCAGTGAGATGCAGGTCCCGCCGCCGGCGCTGAGTTCGGCCGCCGCCTCGTCGCAGGCGCCCGGCTTGCGCGAGGAGATATAGACCTTGGCCCCCTGGGCGATGAAGCCGGCGGCGATCATCTTGCCGATGCCGCGCGAGCCGCCGGTGACCAGGGCCGTCCGGCCCTCCAGCGAGAACAGATCCTGGGTCATGGCGGCGTTCCTCTCGTTCTGGAGCCGGCCGTGCGCCAGCGTCTGTCTTGCCACCTTCTGTCATACCGATTGTTCTGAAGCCGGCACAACCCTGGGCGCTCGGCGAGAAGCGTCGAAAACTTAGGCGACCACTAAACTATTCCTTGCGCTTGTCGCCACACCCCATTACTTAAGTACATGCCTAACCAACAACCATCGCTGGATCTGCTGTTCCAGGCCCTGGCCGATCCCTCCCGCCGGGGGATGATCGAGCGCCTGACCCGTGGTCCGGCCTCGGTCAGTGAATTGGCCCAGCCGCTGGCCATGTCGCTGCCGGCGGTGGTCCAGCACCTGCAGATGCTGGAGGCCAGCGGGCTCGTGGCCTCGGAAAAGGTTGGCCGGGTCAGGACCTGCCGGCTGGAGCCCGAGGCGCTGCAGGCGGCGGAGCGTTGGATCAACGAGCGGCGCACCCTGTGGTCGCACCGCCTGGACCGCCTGGGCGAGTTCCTCGCCGCCAATCCCGACGACGAAAAAGAAGGACATAAGCCATGATCCAAAGAAGCGTCACCCACGCCACCTTCTGCATCGAACGCCGGTTCGACGCGTCGCCATCGCGGGTGTTCAAGGCCTTTTCCGAACTGAACGCCAAGCAGCAGTGGTTCTCAGGCCCACCGGGCTGGGTCAGGAACCGTCATGAGCTGGATTTCCGGGTCGGCGGGCGCGAGATCAGCGACGTCGGGCCACCCGGCGGGGCCGCCCATATCTTCGATGCGCGCTATTGGGATATCGTACCCAATGAGCGCATCGTATTCAGCTACGATATGCATATTGGTGACACGCGCATCTCGGTCTCCCTGACCACAGTCGAGCTGAAGGCTGACGGCGCAGGGACGCATCTGAGCTTCACCGAACAGGGCGCATTCTTGGACGGCTTCGACAATCCGAAACAGCGCGAAGAGGGCACGGGCTTCCTCATGGATGCGCTGGAGGCGTCGCTGAAGCACGCGTCGACGGAGGCGTGAGCGAGCCGCTATCCTGGAGCCAGGCGGCCCCGCGAACCGCCTGGCGACGCGGCGAGGCCGCTCAGGGATCACGCGAGATCCCGGAGGAGAGCCCGATCGCCTTGGCCTACGACGCCTCGACCTATGCGGTGATGATGGCGTCTCCGGCGGATCTGGAAGATTTCGCCGTCGGGTTCAGCCTGACGGAGGGGATCATCGACCATCCATCCGAACTGCGCGGCATGGAGATGGTCGAGCAATCGCTCGGGATCGAGGCGCGGCTATGGCTGGCGCCGGAGCGGAGCGCTCGCCTGGCCGAGCGGCGGCGGCTAATGGCTGGGCCCACTGGCTGCGGCCTCTGCGGAATCGACAGCCTGGAACAGGCGGTGCGGCGCTGGCCGCCGGTGGGCGGCCAAGAGGTGCGGATCACGCCTGACGCGGTGCTGGCGGCCATGGCCGCGCTGACCACCGCCCAGCCCCTGGGCGCCGCCACCCGCGCCGCCCACGCCGCCGGCTACTGGCGCGCCGGCCGCCTCGTCGCCGCGCGCGAGGACGTCGGCCGCCACAACGCCCTCGACAAGCTGATCGGCGCACTGGCCCGCGCCGACGACGTCGGGACCGCCGGCGCCGTGCTACTGACCAGCCGTGTATCCATCGAAATGGTGCAGAAGACCGCCCGCCTGGGCGCCCCGATCCTGATCGCCGTCTCCGCGCCCACGGCCCTGGCCGTGCGAACGGCCGAGGAAGCGAACATCACCCTGATCGCGGTCGCCCGCGAGGATGGATTTGAAGTGTTCACGCACCAGGAGCGCGTCGGCTAGGTGGTATGAAATTAAGTTGAGCCAATATAAAGTCCGCTCATCCCGGCGAATGCCGGGACCCAGATGACAAAACTCAGACTTCGAAGCCTGGTTCCGGCGAAAATCATTCGATTTACGCGCCATATGATCTGGGCCCCCTGCATTCGCCGGGATGAGCGGGTCATGGTTCGACCTGAAGTCATCTCGCCCTAAGCGGTCGCTGGCGCCGAGCGCAACGCGGTCGCTTCAGGCGGCTGTTTCTGCACCAGACATCCGTACCAGCCCAAGCCCTGATAAGTCTCATAGCCGGGCGTCAGGGCGTAGCCGACTGTGACGTCGCCGATTGCGTAGCTGCCTATGGCGCCAGCCTCCGTTTTCAACGGCACGACCTCCTCCAAGACGCCCTTTCCGTCCGAGGCGGCGAGCACGCGGCGCTTCTGGTCGAGAATCAGCACTCGCGTCCTGGCCCGTTCCTCCGGGTTCAGCCTCACCCCGTCGACCACGACCTGCGCCTGGGCGCGCCAGTCGAAATGGATGCCGAGCACGCCAATCGGCTTGCCCCTGCCGCGCCCGCCCTCACGGATGGCGGCCGCATAAGTGGCTACGGACGCATCGCCCAGGGCGCGGACCCGCTCGATGTCGCAGACAGAAAACTCGTCGCCGCCGGCCGTGCGCAAGGCCGAGGTGAACCAGGGCGCCGCCGCCACCGATGAGCCGACGACACCGGCATAACGGTCGGGCCGGCCATTGGCGATGACCCGCCCCGACAGGTCGCAAACCCACAGATCAAGATAGACGGTGTACGCGTCGAGGATCACCCGAAGCCGCTCGGAGGCGTAACGCGCCGACTGCGGGCCAGCCTCCGCCACGGCGGCCACCACCGCAGAGTCCGTCGCCCACCAGCGGACGTCGCAGGTGCGTTCATAGAGGTTGCGGTCGATGATCTCGATGGCGTTCAGCGCGAGATCCGCCAATCGCTGCCCCCTCAGATGGCCCAGGACCGCCCCGCCGACGTTGGTCAGTTCGTTCAGGTCGGCCCGAACCTCGCTCTCCAGCGCGGCGGCGATGGTGTCGATCTCGGTCGAGATCTTCTTGAACTCCTCGGCGACGATGGCGAAGCCGCGTCCCTGTTCTCCGGCCCTGGCAGCGACGATCAAGGCGTTGATCGCCAGCATCTTGGCGGCCCGGTTCACGGTGGCGATTTCACCGATCTTGGCGCCGGCGAGTTGGCTCAGGCGCTCGGATAATTCCAGGATGCGCTCGGGCCGCAGCTCACCCTTGTTATCCAGCATCCCCCCCACGATCGCCATGCGGTCGCGATTCGCCGCAAAATGGAGACTGGTGTCTCTACACCTAAAAATCAGGACACCAAGATGTCGCAGGCCCGCTGTGGCGTCACGATTCGTTCCGGCTGTCGCACCCGTGCAAACCGGCGCGCCCCTCGTTCAACAACGGTGTTTGCATTTGCGATAAACTTGCTACATGGCGGAGCGATTGGGGACGGAGCCGCGTAGCATGGCCCAGACATTTGAGACCTGGTCGCCGGAGCGGGCGGTCGAGATCATCACGGCCCACGCAGACCTTGAGGGGCCGCTGCTGCCGATCCTGCACGAGATCCAGGATGTATTCGGCCACGTGCCGGCGTCCGCCGTGCCGATCATCGCCGGCGCGCTGAACCTGTCGCGCGCCGAGGTGCATGGCGTGATCAGCTTCTATCACGACTTCCGCGACGCGCCGGCCAGCGGCCGGACCATCAAGCTGTGCCGGGCCGAGGCCTGCCAGGCGCGGGGCGTGGAGGCCCTGGTCAAGGCGGTCGAGGGCAGGGTCGGATTCGAGCCCGTCTATTGCCTCGGCCTCTGCGCCAGCGGCCCCTCCGCCCTGATCGACGGCAAGCCTGTCGCGCGGCTGACGGCCGAACGACTGGTCGCGCTGGCGGAGGCCTGATCATGACCCTTCGCATCTTCGTTCCCGGCGACAGCGCCGCGGTGGCCGTGGGCGCCGACGAGGTGGCCGAGGCCATCGCCCGCGAGGCGGCCAAAGCCGGCCAGGCCGTCCAGATCGTCCGCAATGGCTCGCGCGGCGCGTTCGAGCTCGAGCCCCTGGTCGAGGTCGAGACGGCGCAGGGCCGGATCGGCTATGGACCTGTCGCCGCCGATGAGGTCCAGGCTCTCGTGGCGGCCGGTCTGTTCCAGGGCGACGAGCATCCCAAGCGGCTCGGCCGACCCGAGGACCTGCCCTTCTTCATCCGCCAGACTCGCCTGACCTTCGCCCGCTGCGGCATCACCGACCCGCAATCCCTGACCGACTACCGCGCCCACGGCGGCGGCGAAGGCCTCGGTAAAGCCCGCGAACTGGGCCCGGCGGGGATCATCAACGTCATCACCAAGTCCGGCCTGCGCGGCCGCGGCGGCGCCGGTTTTCCCACGGGAATCAAGTGGAAGACGGTGGCCGACACCCCGGCGGATCGCAAATACATCGTCTGCAACGCCGACGAGGGCGACAGCGGCACCTTCGCCGACCGCATGATCATGGAGGGCGATCCCTTCCTGCTGATCGAGGGCATGGCCATAGCCGCCCTGGCGGTGGGGGCGTCCAAGGGCTTCGTCTATATCCGCTCGGAATACCCGCTGGCGGTCACAGCCATGCGAGACGCGATCCGGACCGCACGGGCGGACGGCCTGCTCGGACCCGCCTTCGACATCGAGGTTCGGGTCGGCGCTGGGGCCTATGTCTGCGGCGAGGAGACCTCGCTGCTGGACAGCCTGGAGGGCAAGCGCGGCCAGGTGCGGGCCAAGCCGCCCCTGCCGGCGCACAAGGGCCTGTTCGGGCGGCCGACCGTGATCAACAATGTGCTTTCCTTCGCCGCCGCGCCGCACATCCTGGCCGACGGGCCGGAGAGCTACGCCGGCCTCGGCCACGGCCGCTCGCGCGGGACCATGCCGGTGCAGCTGGCGGGTGACATCAGGAACGGCGGGCTGGTGGAGATCCCGTTCGGCGTCAGCCTCGGTGAACTGGTCGACGAGATCGGCGGCGGGCCCCTGAGCGGCCGGCCGGTGCGCGCGGTCCAGGTCGGCGGCCCCCTGGGGGCCTATTTCCCCCGCCGGCTGTTCGACACCCCCTTCGACTACGAGGCCTTCGCCGCCCGCGACGGGCTGATCGGCCATGGCGGGGTGGTGGTGTTCGCCGACGGCGTCGACATGGCCGCCCAGGCCCGCTTC
>FSWM01000358.1_pt1 | contig 26749 bp, 29 predicted proteins | sample 1637841 | NCBI WGS metagenome assembly FSWM01 (sample SAMEA3914789, study PRJEB12502) | metagenome | biome: forest; material: soil | place: Canada | collected 2011-07-03 | depth 0.3 m | reverse complement strand
GGGGCGGGGCCCTTGGGGCGTTCCGGATTCCTCATCCAATCGCGACAGGCTGACGAGGATTGCTAACGGAACCCCCGGCGTACGATGGACCCGAACAGCTCGGGCCCCGAAACCGCAGCTCCCTTGCCTGTCGAAGGCAAGCCACGGGCAGAAACGATTGCGTCCTCCGAACCGGAAGGCTCGAAGGACGCAGACTTAGATCATTCCTTCCCTGGCGTCATGCTGAGCCGCAAAAGCGAAGCTGTGAGGCAAGGGGGGTAAGACCTGCGGAGAAGACACTCCCCCTCCGCTCATCCCCGCCCCCGGGCATCGGCCGAAGGCCGACCCAAGGGCGGGGATGAGCGGGAGTTGGGAGGCCGAGTTCAACCTGAGCGGACTTCGCCTACCGGCGCAGGCCCAGGGTTCCGATCAGCGCCTGGTAGCGGCTCTGATCCTTGGACTTCAGGTGATCCAGAAGGCTCCGGCGCTGCGAGACCATCTTGAGCAGGCCGCGGCGCGAGTGGTTGTCCTTCTTGTGGGTCTTGAAGTGTTCGGTGAGGTTGGCGATGCGTTCGGAAAGGATCGCGACCTGCACTTCCGCCGAGCCCGTATCGTGGGCCGTGCGGGCGTGGGTGTGGATCAGTTCGGACTTGCGTTCGGTCGTAATCGACATCGGGGTCTCCGTGCTCAGAGGTTGAAGACGCGCGTCGGGCTGAGTTGCCCGGCCCGCATCTCGCAGATCGAGACCGCGCTGCCGCCATGCACAGCCAAAACGGTGCGAGACGCGAAGCCATTCCCTGAGGGATTGACCAGCCGCGCCTTCAGCGTTTCGACCTGTCTGGGAAGCAGAACGATCGGTCGCCCCTGCGAGAGCCTGAAGGCGTCTTCAGCGGTCACGGCCAGCACCGGGATGTCGTCCAGCGCGGTCTCGACCGGAAGCAGAACCTCCGAGGCGCGGCCCGTATGGCACAATTCCTCCAGCGTTTCCAGTGCGACTGCGTTCTCGGCCGAAAAGGCGCCGACGCGCAGGCGCCGCAGGGCCGAAACATGGCTGCAGGCTCCGAGCACGACGGCCAGGTCGCGGGCCAGGGCGCGCACATAGGTTCCCTTGCCGCAGTCGATCTGAAGGTCGATGTGGTCCGCATCCGGCGCGCCCGTGACGCGGGCATCGTGGATCAGCACCTTGCGCGGGGCCAACTCGACCTCAATCCCCTCGCGGGCCAGATCATAGGCGCGCTCGCCATCGACCTTGATCGCCGAATAGGCGGGAGGGATCTGCTCGATTTCGCCGACGAAGGCCTTGAGCGCTTCGGCCACAGCCTCGGGCGAGGGACGCACGTCAGAGCGGGCGGTCACCTGGCCCTCTCCGTCGAAGGTCGCCGTCGTGGCGCCCCAGGCGATGGTGAAGGCGTAGGTCTTGTCGGCCTCGACCAGATACGGAACCGTCTTGGTCGCCTCGCCCAGCGCGATCGGCAGGACGCCGGTCGCCAAAGGGTCGAGCGTGCCGGCATGGCCCGCCTTCTGGGCGTTGAAGGCGCGACGGACGCGACTGACGGCCTGGGTCGAGCCCAGGTTCAGCGGCTTGTCCAGCACTAGCCAGCCACTGATGGCCTCACCCTTGCGCTTACGCCCCATAGTCTTCCTCGGGACCGGCGCGGGTTTCGTCGTCCTCGGCTTCCAGGTCGCGGCGCACGCGGGGGTCGTCGAACAGACGGTCGATACGCGCGGCCTCGTTGAAGCTTTCGTCATGCAGGAAGCGCAGGTCGGGCGTGAACTTCATGTCGATGATCCGGCCCAGCCGCCCGCGAAAGAACTTGGCGCTGCGGTTCAGCGCCTTGACCACCTCGCCGGCATGGCCGCCGCCCAGGGGTTCGACGAAGCAATGGGCGTGCTTGAGGTCCGGCGACAGCCGCACCTCGGTGAGGGTCACCGAGACGCCGGCGAGGTCCGGGTCGGCCAGGTCCTCTTCGCGCAGGATTTCGACCAGGGCGTGGCGGATCAACTCGCCCGCGCGCAGCTGGCGCTGGCTGGGACCGATCGCGGGCCGAGCGCCGCGGGCGTGGGAAGACGGGGGTCTGGAATGGCGAGACATGCGATGGACCCGCGCGGACGCGGTCTTTCTTCTTCGGCCTTCAGCCGCGAGGGCGGGGTTACTACATCCGGCGAAGCCTAGTGTCCAGCTTGGCGTTGGCTCTCCCCTTTTGCGCGCGGACAGGGCATGTTGCGCGCGACTCGGGCAGTTGGAATAAAAGGACCGCCACAATGCGTCGTCCCATTGCGGCGATCACGGCGCTGGCCATCGCGGCCGGCCTGTCCGTCGCCGGCTCGGGCCAGGCCACGGCGCCGTCCAGCGTCAAGCCGCCGCCCCTGTTTCACATGGGCCCGCGTAAGCCGCCGCCAAGCCTGGCGTTCGTCTATGACGGCTTTCAGGTCGACGCCAGCCAGGCGCCGAAGGGGATCGCTCCAGACAAGGCGATCCGCCAGATCGAGGCGCAGATCGACCTGGTCGAACATGTGGGACTGAAGCCGGAGGTGATCGCCTTCATGCGGTCGACGCCGATCCGAGCCGATCCCGCCAAGGCCGATGTTCCCGGCGAGTCGGCGCACTACGAACCTGGGCGCGGCGTCCTGGTTCGCATCTCCAGGCTGAACCCCAAGAAGCCGGTCTTGCTGGAAGGCATGCTCGAAGCCTATCACGCCGAGCGGATCGCGCCGGCCGCCGCGGCGGACGTCACACGTTTTCGCAGCGAGGCCGTCGCGCGCCACGTCTGGCCCAAGACAGCGATGATGCTGCAATCGGACCGCAGCTATTTCGCCATGACCGCCAGCGCCTACCTTCATGGCGAAATCACGCGCGAGCCCTATAGCCGCGCCAACCTGCGCCAAACCCAGCCGCGCTACTACCGCTGGCTGGCGATGTTCTTCGACGACGGGCGGGCGCGGTAGGCCTCTTTATTTTCCCCGTTCTTCCCGGCGAATGCCCAGATCACAAGACGCAGGGCTATGGGCTGAGCATCTCATAGGGGTCCGCCCATCTCGGATTGGCTTCTTCAATCAGTCTCAACTTCCAACTCCGCCGCCACTCCTTGATCCGCCGCTCGCGCAAGATCGCGGCCTCGCGGGTCTCCAACGCTTCGAACCACACCAGCCGGTCGCAGCCATATTTGGCGGTAAAACCCGGAATAGCTCCAGACTTGTGCTCCCAGATGCGCCGGCCAAGATCGTCGGTCATGCCGGTGTAGACCGTTCCGTTCCGCCGACTGGCGATGATGTAGACGTAGAAAGCCACGTTCCGTCAGCGCTTTTGGATCTGGGTCCCGGCATTCGCCGGGAAGGTCGGGGATTAATTATCTATCGGAACATAATAAGAACAAAATGCGCTGCGGGCGTCAAGTTCAGCATCCCCGAACGACCGATTTTGGCTGCCAATCCCTTGCCACAGCTAAACCTTCACCCTCACGATCCAGTCGCCGATCACCCCCTCCAGCACCTCCAGCGGCACGCGGCCGCAATCCAGGCCCGCGGCGTGGAAGTCCTTGATGTCGAACCGCGACCCCAGCGCCGCCATGGCCCGCGCCCGCTGGGTGGTCCAGACGGTGTGGCCCAGCTTGTAGCTGCAGGCCTGGCCCGGGTTGACGCAGTAGCGCTCGACCTCCCGCGCGGCGTAACCGGGCGCATCGGCCTCCAGGTCGACGAAGTAGGCGATGGCCTGCTCGCGGCTCCAGCCCAGATGGTGGATGCCGGTGTCCACGACGCAGCGCCCGGCGCGGAACAGCTGGAACCGCAGATAGCCGATACGGCCCAGAGGATCGTCGTCATACATGCCGATCTCGTCAGCGAGCTGTTCGGCGTATAGAGCCCACCCCTCGGCATAGCCGGAAAACAGGCCGGTCTTACGGATCATCGGCAGGTCGGCGTTGGACAGGGCCAGGCCCCCCTCCAGCTGGTGACCGGGCAAGCCCTCGTGAAAGGTCACGCTGGGCAGGGACCATTTCGGCCATTCGGCCGTGTCATGCAGGTTGACATAGACCAGGCCCGGCCGCGAACCATCCAGGGCGGGTCCCTGGCTAAAGGCGGTGGGGGCGCCCGCCTCGGTCTGGGGCGGCACGCGACGCACCTCGAACTTGTAGGCTGGCAGGCGCTTGAACACGCCGGGCAGCTTGGGCCGGATCGCGTCGAGGCGATTGTTGCAATAGGCGATGGCTGCGGCCTTGCCCTCGTCCGTATTCGGAAAGAATGAGGCCGGATCGGCGTAGAGGCCCTTGATCCGCTGGGCCACTGTCCCCTGGGTCAGGCCCTGGGCTTTCAGCAGGGTGTCGATGCGGGCGCTGATCTCGGCGGCCTGGTCCAGGCCCAGCTTGTGCACTTCGTCGGGCGACAGGGCGGTCGTGGTCGTGGCCTTCAGCGCCGCGGCGTAGAAAGCCGGCCCATCCTTCAGCCTGCCGATCCCCGCCTCGCTGGAAGCCTTGGCCCTGAGGGTCTTGATCGCCGCCATCTGCCGCTCCAGCGCCGGCCGCACCCGCTGGTCGAACAGGCGGGCGGCGTTGTGGCCATAGGCGTCGCCGAGGCCGATGGCCTTGGCCCGGCGCGCGATCGATGTGGCGATCACCGACTGTTCGCCCGGCTTGTCCAGCGCGGCCATCTGTTGGAGCGTGCGATCAAGGATGAAGTCCGGCGGGATCACCCCCATGGCGCTGTCGTGGCGCAGGCGGTCGGTCTCCTGGTCCATCTCGATGGCGAAGGCCGAGATCCGGTTGAGATAGGCCTCGGCGTCGCTGAGCTGGGCGATCTGGTGCTTGGTGTCGAGAAAGTCGGGCACGCTCTGATAGGCGCCCGCCTGCTGGCTTATGACATAGGGCGAAGGCCCATAGGCGCTGCCGCCGAAGGCGAACCGCATCACCGCGGCCCGGCTTTCCAGCGTATAGAGCACGGTGTCGTAATTGACCTTGCCGGGACCGCCCAGAGCCGCGCGGTCAATGCTTTTCAGCCGCCGCAGCTGGCTGTCGACATCGGCTTTGCGCGTGGCGACGCCCGAGAGGGATTCGTCGCGCAGGCGGCCCTTCAGGTCATAATTGGCGCCCTTGTCGAGACCGAGCTGGGTGGCCGTCTCGGGATTTCGCCGAAGGTTCGTCTGGAAGAAATCGTCCAGCAGCCCCTTGAGCCGCGCATCCTCGTCTCCCGCAGCCAGGGCCGGCAGCGGGGCCAGCGCCGCCGCCGCGGCGGCGGACAGGAGCAGATCGCGGCGGTCGAGCATGGAGCCTCCGTTGGGGCGCGGGTGACAACGCGCCGCAACAAAGCACAGCTCGGGGCTGTCGCAAACGACGGCGGCCAAGCCGAAGTTCGAGCCGAAAGTGGGGAGCGTGACCATCGCGCGCCTCTGTTGCGCCGGCTCCCGGATCGGGCGCACCCTCCTGACAGCATGATGTCAGCATAATGCTGACATGCTGCCGACAGCGCTCAACCAGGAGACAGCGCCTTGAGACGGGCCGAGCGATTGTTCCAGATCATCCAGATCCTGCGGCGGGCGCGCGCGCCCATCACCGCGCAGGCCATCGCCGAGGAGTTGGAGACCTCGATCCGCACCATCTATCGCGATATCGCGGAACTATTGGCCCAGCGGGTCCCGGTGCGCGGCGAGGCGGGGATCGGCTATCTGCTTGAAAAAGGCTACGACCTGCCGCCGCTGATGCTGACCCCGGACGAGATCGAGGCGGCGGTGCTCGGCGCCCAGTGGGTCGCCGGTCGCGCCGACCCGGAACTGGCCCGCGCCGCCCGCGACCTGGTGGCCAAGATCGGGGCGGTGATCCCCAGCCACCTTCGGCCGTTCCTGCTTGAGGCCACCGCCACCACGGCCGGGCGGCCGCTGATCCATCCTGACGCCCTGGACGTCAGCCGGTTGCGCGCCTGGATCCGCGCCCAGAAGAAGGTCAACCTGGTCTACCGCACTGAAGCGGGCGCCGAATCCCGGCGCATGGTCTGGCCGATCGCTATCGGCTACTACGAGACGGTGCGCGTCATCGCCGCGTGGTGCGAACTGCGCCAGGCCTTCCGCCACTTCCGCACCGACCGGGTGATCGCCGCTGACTTCATCGACGAGCGCTATCCCGGCCGCCGCGAGGCGTTGCGGGCCGCTTGGCGCAAGGAAATGGCCGAGCGGCCACCCAGCGTCCGACCGCCCCAAATTGGGGCGCCGACCGCAAGTTGACCCGTCGCGCAGTGGCGCTGGCCTTGCGGGGCTCACCGGACCTTAACCAACCCGCGTCTAGGGTCTGGTCTCACGAAAGCCATCCAAGATCGATCCGGACCTGGCCTGGGCTTTCAGTGGACAACGACGATTCGGGATCCGGCGCGGCGATGTCGCCTGCGCGAGTCTTGGCCCGTCCTGCGAGGAGGTCGCTTGATGACATCTGCGGAGGCCGCCGCGCGGCGCGGCAAGGTGGTGCTGGGTGTGGATGACCAGCCCGAAAACATCATGATGCTGGAATCGATCCTCGAGTCGCAGGGCTTCACCTTTTTTGGCGCCGCCAGCGGCATGGAGTGTCTGAGCCTGGCCCAGCGGGTCAATCCGCGCCTGATCCTGCTGGATGTGCAGATGCCGCTGATGGACGGCTACGAGACCTGCCGACGCCTGCGCCGCATACCGGAATTCCGCATCATTCCCGTGGCCTTCCTCACCGCACGCAAGGAGGTCGAGGATGTACGCACCGGCATCGCCGTGGGCGGCAACGACTTCATCGTCAAGCCGTTCGACCCGGTGAAACTGGTCAACCGCGTGGTCCACTGGACCAGCCGCCGGGTGAACTCGGACGCCGCTTAGCCAGCCTTTTCACCCTCCGATGAAACCGCGGATCAGCGCATTGGTCTCGCCGGGCTTCTCCAGCATGATCTGGTGGGCGCAGTCCTCCAGCACCTCCAGCCGCGCGCGGGGCAGGAAGCGCGCCAGGGCTTCGGCGCCAGCGGGCGGGGTCAGTCCGTCGGCGGCGCCGGCGATCAAAAGGATCGGCAGGTCGAGTTCGGCAAGGCGCGCGGCGTCGAGGGGCGCGGTCTGGGTCATCAGCGCCTTCATCATGAAAAACGAATTGGCGCGCGTCAGCCTGTCTTCATAGGCTACCGTCCCTGGATCGGCGCTGGGATGCCAGGCCAGGCGGCTGAAGCTGCGGCTCAGCAGCGGCCGCATCAGCGCCAGCACCGGTATGGGCCAGGTGGCGATGGGGCCCAGTCCCAGGGTGCGGATCGGCGGCGGCGCCCCCAGCAACATGGCCCGGTCGACCTGCGACAATCGGCCGGCGGCGCTGAGAGCCAGCAGCGCGCACAGCGTCAGGCGCGATCCGTAGGAGTGGCCGATCAGGACGTTTCGGGTGGCGCCGTAGCGCTCGATGATGGCCAGGTAGTCCTCGACCAGTTCGGTTCCCGCATAGTGCGGCGCATGGCGCGGCGACCTGGTTTCGCCGTGGCCAGCGAAGTCCCAGGCGACCACGCGGTAGCCGAGCCCGGTGAGCAACCGCCACTGGTTGCGCCACTGGTTCTTGTTGCCGCCGGCGCCGTGGCACAGGAAGACCGCGATATGGCCGCGTTCGCCGCCCTCATGGACCACGAGATTCAAGCTGCGCCCGGGACGCACCTCGACCGGCTGTCCGGAGACGATGCGAGCGTTGGGCGCTGGCTTATGCAAGGCGTGGTTCATCGGCGCTCTCGAACCTTCAGGCGTCGCCCCCAGGCATCATAGCGTAGCGCGAGGGCGATGGGGGATTTCCTATCGAGCGACGGGTCGTTGGCGGTGGGTCCCCCCGCTCAAATCCGACGCGTCAGCAGGCTGTGCGCCGCCAGCGCCATCACCTTGGCGGCGGCGACCATGTCGTCCACGGCGACCCATTCGTCGGGCTGGTGGGCCAGGTCGAGGACGCCGGGGCCATAGGCGATGCAGTCCCGCAGCTTGCCGATGCGATCGACGTGCTTCTGGTCGTAGGTGCCGGGCGAGCAGACGAACTGCGCGTCCCGGCCCAGCACCTGGCGTACGGCGCGGGCGGCGGCGGTGGCGACCGGGCCGTTGCGGTCGGCCATCGATGGCGCGACCGAGAACAGTTCGCGCACGACATAGTCGAAGCCGGGTCGTTCGGATTTCAGGGTCGCCAGGATCTGGCCGACCTCGCTGCGGACGTCATCGAGGGTCTCCTCGATCAGGAAGCGGCGGTCGATGATCATGCGGCAGGAATCGGCCACCAGAGGCGACGGCAGGCCCTCGAACGCCTCGCCCTGACCGCCATGAATCGAGTTGATGTTGAGGGTGGACTGCTTGGCGCCTTCAGGGACCACCGGCATATCGGACCGCCGACGGGCCAAGGCCGGATAGAGTTCGTCCTCGATGCGGTCCAGGACGGCGCTCATGTGGCGGATTGCGCTGTCGCCGAGGAACGGCATGGAGCCATGGGCGATGCGCCCCTTGGTCTCGATCTCGGCCCACCAGACACCGCGGTGGCCGATGCAGACCCGGTCGACGTTCAGGGGTTCCGGGATGATCACATGGTCGACGCGGGGCTTGGAGAACCAGCCGCGCTCGGCCAGATAGGCCACCCCGCCATAGCCGCCGGACTCCTCGTCCACCGTCCCGGAAATCTCGATCGCGCCGGGCGGATCGATCCCGCTGTCCACCAGGGCTTCGACCGCGATCACGGCCGAGGCGATCCCGCCCTTCATGTCGCAGGCGCCGCGGCCGTAGACCTTGCCGTCCCTCAGCACCGCCGCGAACGGGTCGACGGTCCAGCCCTGGCCGGGCTCGACCACGTCGATGTGGCCGTTGAAATGCACACATGGGCCCGGCCGGCCGCTTTCCCGGCGGGCTATGACATTGATCCTGGGATAGGCGTCGCTGTCGCCGGGCGAGCCTTCGGCGCGGACATAGGTGACCTCGAAACCGCGGCGTTTCAGCCGCTCGCCCAGATATTCGGCGCACGGCCCATAGGCGTCGCCGGGCGGGTTGACAGTCGGAAAGCGGATCAGATCCTGGGTCAGGGCCGTCAGTTCGTCGGCGCGGTCTTCGATCCGACGCAGTACGTCTTCAAGGGTCGTGACCGGCCCAAGCGCCTGGGTCATGCGACTGCTCCAATCTATTCGGCGTGAGCCGCCGTCGCGCGCCTCGCCCGCGCCGCCGTCCGGGCGAGGGCATGCTGCGTCCAGGGCCCCTGGAAGGCAAGGTTTGCTATTAGAGTTCCAGCACCGGAGCCAGGTCTGTCTGGCGCCGCCTGGGCCCGCTGTAGCTCGCCAGGGCGCGCCGGCGGCGGTCGGGTCCGACATAGCCGGGCGTCACGACAAAGCTTCGGGGCCGAAAGATCACCGCTTCCAGCCGTGACAGGATCGACTTGGCCGTGACGGGCTTGCCGAGGAACTCGCTGACCCCAAAGTCCCTGGCCCGCACCACCGAAGGGCCGTCGCTATGGCCCGTCAGCATGATGATCGGCGTCCGCCGCTTGAGGCCGGCCAGGCCTCGGGCCGCACTGATGAACTGGAGGCCGTTCATCACCGGCATCTCCAGATCCACATAGACCACGTCGATGTCGCGCTGAGCCAGCCGCTCAAGGCCCTGGCGGCCGTCCTGCGCGTAGTGCAGGTTTCGCACACCGGCCGCGGCCAGCACTGTGCCGACGATCGTGCGCATTTGCGCGTTGTCATCGATGATGAGGAGGTTGAGCGCCGCCAGCCCAGGGTAGTCCGTCATCGCCAACGCTGTCTTTTCAAAGGAACAACCCACAGCCCGAGCGGGGCTAGGTTGGTCTCGCGAAACGCCGTTAATACAGGTAATACAGGGTGAACGCGATGCGGCTACCGCCAATGAACGCCCGGAGGGCGCGGCGTTTGCGCCCTCAATGGGTATCTGCGTTGTCGCTGCGCCAGTCGGTAGCGCCACATGGCGCGAGACTGAAGCTTGACCATGCAACCCACTGACGATTCCAATTGTCGTGGCGCCCAAAACCCATTCTAGTAGCGGTTGCGGGGTCTGATCGGGGATTTGGTTTGGGGAGCGTGACCGGCGAAGGTCTCGGGGACACCGCAATCGACCGTGTGGCGCGCGCCCATGCGCAACTGCTGCGGCAGCCCGATCTGCAGTTCAGCTTCAGCGCCCCACCAAAGGTCAGTCCGCCCCCCGGCTGGCTCGTGGCTTTCTTCCGTTGGCTCGGCCACGTTTTGAGGGCGGGGGCGCCGGTGTTCAAGTGGCTCGCCTGGATCGGCCTCGCCGCCATGGTGCTGCTGGTGCTCTATTTCATCCTGCGCGAGGTGGTCGGCCTGAGCTGGCCTGGGCGCAAGCGGCCCGCCCGGCCGCGCCGCATGACCCTTGAGGATGATTGGCGTCCCACGGCCGCGCATGCGCGGACCCTGCTTGAAGACGCCGACCGGCTGGCCGCCCAGGGCCTGTTCGCCGAGGCCGTCCACCTGCTGCTGTTCCGCAGCATCGAGGACATCGACAAGCGCTGGCCGCGCCTGGTCCAGCCGGCCCTGACCAGCCGCGATATCGCCCAGCACCCGACCCTGCCGCTCGCCGCGCGGCAGACCTTCGCGGCGATCGCCCGCACGGTCGAGCGCAGCTTCTTCGGCGACGAGGCGATCGGGGCGGCCGAATTCGAGGCCTGTCGCCGCGACTACCAGGCCTTCGCCCTGCCGGCCGCTTCATGAGCAAGATCAAGACAGCCGGGACCAAGGGATCCGGCCCGGTGTTTTCGCCGCTGGTGGCCGGATGGCTGGTGGCCGCCGGCGTGTTCGGTTTTTGCGGTTATCTGGTCCTGTCGGCCTTCGCGCCGGACCTTAGAAACGGCGTCGACGGCGGGGCGCATGCCCTGTCGCGCTCGGCGGTCGGCTTCGCCGGCCTGGTGCGCCTTCTGAAAGCCGAGGGCGAGGTGGCCCTGATCAGCCGCCGAACGCCGGGGCGGCGCGAAACGCCACCGGCCCTGACCGTGATCACCCCCGACATTTCGACGGATGGCGACGCCCTGGCCAAGCGCGCCGCGAGCGGCCGGGTGCTGATCGTCCTGCCCAAATGGATCACCGTGCCCGACTACAAACGGCAGGGCTGGGTGACGCCGTTCCGCGTCGTCGACCAAGACGCCATCAAGCGGAAGCTCAATCCCATCCTGCCGGCGGTGACCGTCAGCCACCGCGACGACATCCGGGCCTATCGTCTGATCAGCCCTGGCGCGCCGGTCGATGGCATGACCACCGCCTCCATCGTCCACTTGCAGGTGTTTCGCGCAGTGGCGGCGCTGAGGCCGGTGGTGACCGACGCCGAGGGCGACGCCATCCTGGCCTCGACGCCGGACGATCGCATCTTCGTGCTGTCGGACCCGGATCTGCTCAACACCCGCGGCCTGCGCGAGCTGGCCGGCGCCCGCGTCGCCAACGCCTTGATCAACAGCCTGCGGCGGCCGGGCGACCCCGTCGTATTCGACGTCAGCGTCAACGGTTTCGGCAGCCCGCCGAGCCTGCTGAAGCTCGCCCTCAAGCCGCCGTTCCTGGGGGCGACCCTGTGCCTGCTCGCGGCGGCCCTGCTGATGGGCCTGCATGCGGTCAGCCGGTTTGGCGCGCCCCTGGCCGAGGCGCGGGTGCTCGCCCTGGGCAAGCAGGCCCTGGCCGACAACTCCGCCGCCCTGATCCGCCTGGCGCGCCGCGAACCGCACATGGCCAGACGCTATCTGGCGTTGACCCGCGCCGCCGTGATCCAGGCGCTCGGGGCTGGCCGCATGCCCGCCGACCAGGTGGACGCCTTCCTGGAACGGGTCGGTGAGCAGGTCGGCGCCCGCCAGCGCCTGGCCGCCCTGACCCGCGCCGCGACCGGCGCCCGTGACCGGGCGGAGGCCCTCGCCGCCGCCCGGGATCTGCATCAATGGAGACTGGAGATGACGCGTGAACCTCAGTGAGGTGAAAGAGCTGGCGCAGAACATCCGCGCCGAGATCGCCAAGGGCGTCGTCGGTCAGGCCGAGACCATCGAGCTGATGCTGACCGCCCTCTTCTCCGGCGGCCATATTCTTTTGGAAGGTCCGCCGGGCACGGCCAAAACCTTCATCGCCCAGTGCTTCGCCCGGGCGGTTAACCTGCAATTCGGCCGCATCCAGTTCACGCCGGACCTGATGCCGGGCGACATCGTCGGGGCCAACCTGTTCAACTTCCAAGCCTCGAGCTTCGCCCTGGTCAAAGGGCCGATCTTCTGCGAGCTGCTGTTGGCCGACGAGATCAACCGCACCCCGCCAAAGACCCAGGCGGCGCTGCTGGAAGCGATGCAGGAACGCACGGTGACCCTGGACGGGGTCAGCCATGCGCTGAGCCAGCGATTCACCGTGGTGGCGACCCAGAATCCCCTGGAACACCAAGGCGCCTATCCGCTGCCGGAGGCCCAGCTGGACCGGTTCCTGTTCAAGCACAACCTGGGCTATCCCAGCCTGGAGGAGGAGCGGGCCATCGTCGCCAGCCATGGCTCGGGCGGCGACAGGAAGCGCGACCCGGCCAGTTTCGGCGTCGAGCCGGTAGCGGGCGCTGGCGCCATCGCCGCCGCGGTCGAGGCGGTGGCCCAGGTGCGATTGGCCGATCCGATCACCGACTATGTGGTGGCGCTGGTGCGGGGCACGCGCGAGGCCGCCGACTTTTCGGCCGGAGCCTCGCCGCGCTGCGCCGCCATGCTGGCGGTGGCGGCCCGCGCCCGCGCGACCCTGGATGGGCGCGACTATGTCATTCCTGACGACATCAAGGCCTTGGCCCTGCCCGCCCTGCGCCACCGGGTGATCCTGTCGCCGGCCGCCGAGATCGACGGCCGCAAGGTCGACGACGCCATACAGCGGGTGATCGACCAGGTCGGGGCGCCGCGTTGAGCGGCGAGGCCGCTCAGGTTTCGATCTATCCCACCGCCCGAGCGGTGGCGACGACAGCGCTCGGCGCGCCCCTGGCAGCCCTGACGGCGACCTTCGCGCCCAAGCTCTGGTTGCTCGGCCCGCTCTGGCTGGTGCTGTGCCTGGCGGTGGGCCTGATCGACGTTGCCCTGGCGGCCCGGCCCCGTTCGGCGACCCTCAGCCTGACGACGCCGGAATTATTGGCCATCAGTGTCCCGGGCGAGGCTCTGGTCCAGGCCGCCTTCGCTGCGGGGCCAAGCCCCAGGTCGGTCGAGTTCGCCCTGGAGCCGGACCCGCGCCTGGCGATCGCCCCGCCGCGCCTCAGCGCCCCGACCGCCGAGCGCATCGCCCGGGCCCGCTTCGGCCTGCAGCCGGTGCGCCGAGGGCAGGCCGAGCTCGCCAAGCTATGGGCGCGCTGGACCGGGCCGCTGGGCCTGGTCTGGCTGCGCGTCGCCGAGCCGGTCGAACGGGCCCTGCCGATCACCCTGAACGTCCAGGCGGTCAAGGACGAAGCCCAGCGCCTGTTCTCCCGCGAGGATCTGGCGGGGCCGAGAGAACAGCTCGACCTCGGCGTGGGCGCAGAGTTCCATGCCCTGCGCACCTTCCTGCCCGGCATGGATCGGCGCGCCATCGACTGGAAGCAGTCGGCCCGCCACTCGACCCTGCTGGCCAAGGAGTTCCGCGCCGAGCGCAACCATCACGTGATTCTGGCAGTGGATTCAGGGCGGCTGATGTGCGAGCCGGTCGCCGGCGCGCCGCGCGTGGACCACGCCCTGAACGCGGCCCTGCTCCTGGCCTTTGTCAGCTTGAAGGGCGGCGATCGGGTCGGCCTGTTCGGCTTTGACGCCCGGCCGAACGTGACCAGTGGCGCCCTGGCCGGCGCCAGCGCCTTCGCCCATATCCAACACTTGGCCGCCTCCATCGACTACAGCGACGCGGAGACCAACTACACCCTGGGCTTGACCGCGCTGGCCGCCCGGCTCAAGCGGCGCTCGCTGGTGGTCGTGTTCACCGACTTCGCCGACTCGACCAGCGCCGAGCTGATGCTGGAGAACGTCGGCCGCCTCCTGACCCAGCACCTGGTCCTGTTCATCGTCCTGCGCGATGATGAATTGGAGAGCCTGACGCGGCGCCGGCCCGAGGCCCCGGAAGATGTCTCCCGGGCGGCCGTGGCCGCCGCCCTGCTGCGCGAACGCGACCTCGTCAGTGAGAAGCTGCGCCGCCTCGGCGTCCAGATCATCGAGGCCCGCGCCGACCGCATCGGCCCGGCCCTCCTGGCCCGCTATTTCGAACTGAAGCGGAGGGACGTGCTGTGAGGGAGAGCAAGCTGGCGGCCGATCAATTCCTTCTTCCCCACAAGGGGGGAAGGGAAAAGAACGCCTCTGCCTCAAGGCCGCTCCATGGCTGAGTTCAGGCTGAAAAGTTCGCGCTTCCGCGCCGAGCGGGAGGTCGACTGGCGGCGGCTGGAAAGCCTGTTGAACCGGGCGGAGGGGGGCGCGGCGCGCAATCTGTCGGACGAGGACCTGATCGCCATTCCGGTGCTGTACCGGGCGGCCCTGTCGTCGCTTTCGGTCGCGCGGGCGACCTCGCTCGATCAAGGCGTGGTCGACTATCTGGAGAGCCTTTGCGCACGGGCCTATTTCTTCGTCTACGGCTCCAGGGCGCGGCTGATCGAGCGTATCGGCCGCTTCTTCGCCCATGACTGGCCGAACGCGGCCAAGGCCTGCTGGCGCGAGACCCTGGCCTGCGCGCTGTTGACCGCCTTGGGAACGATCATGGGGCTTGTGCTGTGCCTTCGCGACGGGGACTGGTTCGCGACCTTCGTGCCGGCGATGTTAACTGAAGGCCGAGGCCCGACGGCGACAACCCAGGCCCTTCGCTCCACCCTGTTCGACACGGTGCACAATCACGACGGCGTACTGACCACCGCAGCCTCGTTCCTATTCACGCACAACGCCGAAGTCGCCCTGATGGCGTTCGCCCTGGGCTTTGCGTTGTGTCTGCCGACCTCGCTCTTGATCATCGCGCAGGGGTGCACGCTGGGCGCCTTTCTGGCGGTTTTCATTTCGCACGGCCTGGGCGTCGAGTTCGGCGGCTGGCTGCTGATTCATGGGGTCACGGAGCTGTCCGCCATCACCCTGGCCGGCGCCGCCGGCTTGCGGATCGGCTGGAGCCTCGCCTTTCCCGGGGCGCGAGGGCGGCTGGAGGCCGTAGCCGCCGCCGGTCGGACCGCCGCGACCCTCATGTGCGGCGTTCTGGTGATGCTGTTCTGCGCCGGTCTCCTGGAAGGTTTCGCCCGGCAATTGATCCAGGTCACCTGGGTCCGGTACGCGATCGCGGCGGCGACCGGGGCGGCCTGGTTCGCCTATCTCTATGGACCGCGCCCGGCGCGGGAAGCGCCAAGCCATGGCTGAAGCCGCCGTCCGCCAGCGCTCTCTGATTACGCCCGAAGGGGTTGACCTGCGGCTGCGCCTCGCCGAGGCCAGCGAACGGGCCGCGGCGTTCTTGATCGACATGGCGATCATTGTCGCCGCCCTGGTGGTCATGACGATCATCTGCATCTTCGCCCTGGCGGGCCTGGGCGTGAAAAGCGGACCCTATGTGGCGGCCGTCTGGCTCCTGGGCTCGTTCGTCCTGCGCAACCTCTACTTCATGCTGTTCGAGATGACGCCCAAGGCGGCGACGCCGGGCAAGCGGATGCTGGGCTTGCGCGTCGCCTCGCGCAACGGTGGTCCCCTGACCGCTGACGCCATCCTCGGCCGCAACGCCATGCGCGAGCTGGAAGTGTTTCTGCCCCTGACCTTCCTGGCCGCCAACGCCGAAGCGGTCGACGCCTGGACCTCGCTGATGGGCCTGCTCTGGACCGGCGTGTTCGTGCTTATGCCGCTGTTCAACCGCGACCGCTTGAGAGCCGGCGACATCGCCGCCGGAACCTGGGTGGTCCGTTCGCCCAGGCATCGCCTGCTGCGCGACCTGGCCGAGCGTGACCTGAACGCCCATGCGAGCCTGACCTTCACCCAGGCCCAGCTCGACGCCTATGGGGTCAAGGAACTGCACGTGCTCGAGGACGTGCTGCGCCGCTACGACGCCAAGACCGTCAAGGCGGTGGCCGAGCGCATTCGCGCCAAGATCGACTGGCCCGAGAATGCGGGCGGATCGGATGGCGACTTCCTCGACGCCTATTACCGCGCGCTGAGGGGCCGGTTGGAGACGCGGCTTTTGTTTGGCAAACGGCGGGCGGACAAGTTCGATCGGGATTAGGATCCATATTCCCCGCCTTCACGGGGATGAGCAGATTGCAACAGACGAGGAGTCGCAGCCCATGTCCCGCCCCCAGAAGATCGGCGCCCCCGCGGCCTTGGAGCAGCTCAGCGGCTGGTCCAATGCGCCGGATCGCGACGCCATCGTCAAAACCTTCAAGTTTAAGGACTTCAACGCCGCCTTCGGCTTTATGACCCGCACCGCTTTGGCCGCCGAGAAGCTCGACCACCATCCAGAATGGTTCAACGTCTACAACCGGGTCGAGGTGCTGCTCTCCACCCACGACGCGGACGGTGTGACGGAACTCGACATCACGCTTGCGAAGATCATGGACGCGGCGGCCGCTTCCGGTTCAAACTAGCGTTTGAAATGAAACCTGGAGGGAACACCCATGGCCCAGACCAAAGGCCGCGTCGCCGGCAAGAAGGCTTTCATCTCTGGTGGAGCCCAGGGCCTGGGCGCGGCGGCGGCCATACGCCTGGCCGAAGAGGGCGCCAAGGTCAGCCTGGCCGACATCAATCTCGACGGCGCCAAGAAGACCGCGGCCGAGATCAACACCGTGGTCGGCGAGGGAACCGCCTTCGCCTTCCCCCTGGACGTGACCAAGGAAGAGCAGTGGATCTACGCCCTGGAGGAGGCCGACGAGGCCATGGGCGGCATATCGGTGCTGGTCAATAACGCCGGCATCTCCATCGGCGGCGACATCGAGCATCTGTCGTTCGACGACTGGAAGACGGTGATGAGCGTCAACGTCGACTCCGTCTTTCTGGGAACCAAGCACGCCCTGAAATACCTGCGCCAGAACCAGCCCGGCGCGATCGTCAACATCTCCTCGATCGCCGGCCTGATCGCGGCGCACAATTCGCCCGCTTACAACGCCTCCAAGGCCGCGGTCTGGCTGTTGTCCAAGAGCATCGGACTGCATTGCGCCAAGCAGAAGCTGGACATTCGCTCCAATTCGATCCACCCGACCTTCATCGACACGCCTATCCTCGACCCGTTGCGTCAGGTGTTTGGCAAGGAAGAGGCCGAAGCCAAGCTGGCCCGCCAGATCCCGCTCGGCCACATCGGCGCGCCCCTGGATGTCGCCAATGCGGTGCTCTACCTCGCCTCAGACGAAAGCCGGTTCATGACGGGCGCCGAACTGAAGCTGGACGGCGGCATTTCGGCGATGTGAGGATGGGCGCGCCCGGAAATTCGCTGCGCTAAGGACCACAAAAGGGACGCCCGCCGTCCGGTCGATCAACCGGGCGACGGGCGTTGGGGAACCTTGGACCTCCATCCAGGCAGGCAGTGTGACTCCACCTGGGCGGCGCTGCGAATCACTTGGGTGTGAGAGCAGGGCATTTTTCCGAACGAAGTGGCTACCGGTTCGACGAAGAAGACGCTCCAACCGTAAGGTCCAGGGCAAGGACTGTTAAGCTCTGGCGGCGACACTCGCGGGCCATGACCTTGATCACCCGAATCGGCGGCGAAACCGGCGTCGCCGCCGGCCTGCGCCGGGGGCTGCGGGACGCGGACTGGCTGACGCCCGACCGGGCCAAGGCCTATGCGCGGCTGTGGCTCGCGGTCGGCGTGGTGGTGACGTTGGCCTGGGCCGCCCTGGCCAAGGGCGGGCTGGACCTGATGGGCAAGCCGCTCGGTTCGGACTTCGTCAGCTTCTGGACCGCCTCGCAAATGGCCCTCGGCGGCCACGCGGCCGAAGTCTATCAAAGCACGCACCGGGCGGCCGAGGCGCGCCTGTTCGGCCGCGACGTGGGCGACTACGCCTTCTTCTATCCGCCGATCTTCCTTCTGGTCTGCCTGCCGCTGGCGGGGCTGCCCTACCTGGCCTCGCTGGCCGCCTGGCTGGCCGCCACGGGCGTGGCCTACGCCAAGGTGGTCCGCGGGTTCCTGGGGCAGGCGGGGCGGGAGGGCCGGATCGGCTGGGTCGCGATCCTCGCCTTTCCCGGCGTGCTCAGCAATGTCGGCCATGGCCAGAACGCCTTCTTGAGCGCGGCCCTGTTCGGCGGTGGAGTGCAATTGCTGGATCGGCGGCCGTATCTGGCCGGGGTTCTGCTCGGCTGCTTGGCCTACAAACCGCAGATCGGCCTGATCATTCCGCTTGCCCTGTTGGCGGCGGGGCGATGGCGCAGCATCGCCGGCGCAGCCAGTGCGGTGGCTGGCCTTGTCGCCGCCTCAGTCTGGGCGTTCGGCCTGGCCAGTTGGCGCGGCTTCTTAGCGGCCTCGCCCTTGGCCCGCGCAGCGCTTGAGCAGAACCTGATCGGCTATGAAAAGCTGCAGAGCGTGTTCGCCGCAGTCAGGCTGATGCACGGCGGGGTTGGGCTGGCCTATGTCGCCCAGGGGGTTGCGGCCACGGCGATCTGCGGTTGTCTGGTCTGGGGTCAGCGGCGAGCCTTCCGCCATGAAGCCGAGGGGCCGGCCATGGTGGTCGCCGCCCTGCTCGTCAGCCCTTTCCTGCTGGACTACGATCTGGTCCTGCTGGCCATTCCGCTCGCCTGGCTGACCGCCGAGGGGTTGAGGAACGGCTTCTTGCCCTGGGAGAAGCTGGTTCTGGCCGCCGGTTTCCTCCTGCCGGCGGTGTCGCGAACCATAGCCGGCCGCATCGGCGTCCCGATCGGCCCTGTGGTCGTGACCGCAGTGTTCTGGCTGGTGCTGCGCCGCTGGGTGAGCGCTGATCCAGGCCGGCAGTCGTTTAAGAGGTCCGTAGGCTTCTGATAGAACAGGCCGGATGACCGATCCGATTCCGACCGACGACCGCGGGCTGCTGCTCGGCGACGGCCTGTTCGAGACCCTGCTGGCCGACAGGGGCCGCCTGGTCTGGTTCGAACCTCACGCCGCGCGCCTCGCCGCGGGCTGCACCGTCCTGGGCCTGCCGGTTCCGCCGGCGGAGCGCCTGCGCCAGGCGGCCGAGGCGGCGATCGCCGAGGCGGGGCTTGGCGCCGCCCGAGCCGCCGTCCGCCTGACCTGGACCGCCGGTTCTGGCGGGCGCGGCCTCGACCGGCCCGAGGCGCTCAGCCCGCGTCTCATCGCCACGGCGGCCCCCGCGCCAGCGCCGTCCGGTTCCGCCGCGCTCATGCTCGCCAGCCTGCGGCGCAATGAGGGCTCGCCCGCGTCCAGGCTGAAGTCCCTCGCCTATCTGGACAATGTTCTGGCGCGCCGTGAGGCCAAGGCCGTGGGGGCCGACGAAGCCGTGATGCTCAACATCGCTGGCGAGATCGCCTGCGCCGCCGCGGCCAACCTGTTCTGGATCAAGGACGGGCGCTTGTTCACGCCCGCCCTGGACTGTGGCGTCTTGGACGGAATCGCGCGAGCCGTCGTGTTGGAGGCAGCGGCCCAGGCCCAGACCACAGCCGTGGAGGTCCGCGCCGGCCCTGAAGCCCTGGCGGCGGCGGAGGCGATATTCGTCACCAACAGCCTGATCGGCGTGCGGCCCGTGCGACGCCTCGACGACCGCGACCTTGCTCCCCACGCCCTCGTCGACCGATTGGCGAAAGCGGTGTCTGAGCGAATGCGGGTTTAGGCGCTGCTCAGCTGCAAGTCGGGCAGTTCACCGAAGCGCTCTGGCGCGGTTGCAGGTAGAAGGCGTCGCTGAAGGTCCGTGATCCCGGTAGCCAGCTGATGTTCAGGTTCTGCAATGGCGAGGCGTAGGTGTAGGTGATTTCGGAGATGATGATCGACTGGTTCGGAGACAGAAGTGTGGTGGCGGGCCCGGAATAGCCGCTGCCTGAGGCCAACTGGGTCATGCCCTGGCATGGATGGCTCCAGTCCACCGTAACCCTGCCCGCCGAATCCTCTTTGATGCTGCTGATACGCATCTTCAGCGAGTTCACCGTGGTGTCGTAGGGCGACATGATGACGAAGGCTGCCGAGCAGATATCATTCTGGTCCGAAGGGGCGATCGTCACCATTTGGGCGGCCAGGTCGCCCATGGCCGAGGCGACGTGACTGGCCTTGCGTTCGGCGACGAGTGCGCTGCATAGCAGCGAGGCGCCGAGATAGCAGGTTAGCATCAGGGGCGCGATCAAGGCGAACTCCACCGCCGAAACGCCGCGCCGGTCCCGGCCAATGCGCTTGAAGACGGTTCCGATCATGGCGTCGTCGGATAGGGTTCGTTGCGGAAGGTCGCCGTCGCGGTGATCAGCAACTGGCCGCCGCTGGTCTGCGACGTCATCCCGTCCAGCGCCGGGGCGATCAGGGTCCAGGGATAATAGGCCCGCACCAGGACGATGTCTCCGGGGCCGCCCATGGTGAACTGCAACTGCGACTGCGGCTGCAGCTTGCCGTTCGCCACCGGGCTCGGCAGGCTGACGCTCTGGAACTGGGCGAAGGTGCGCACATCGACCTCCAGCTTGGATGTGCACTGGCTGCCGAGCCATGACAGCTTGTTGCAGATCGCGGCCTGGAAGGCCGAGGCCGTCTCGGTGGTGGCTTGCGTCTGGAGGGACCCAGTGCGGATCAGGCGGGCGGCGTTGCCGGTCGCATCCTCCAGCGTGGTCGAGATCAGGTAGATCATGCCAATCTCGATGATCCCCAACAGAAGGGCGAAGAAGGGCAGGGCCACAAGGGCGAATTCGACGGCCGCCGCGCCATCTTGGCCGCGAGCGAACCGGCGTACGGCTCGCGTCAGTTTCCGACCTTGGCGCATCGTGATCTAGTGGCTCGAATCCGCGTTCTGGCCGGCGGCGTTCGCCGATGAATCCTGGGCCGCCGGATTGCCTGCAGCCAAGGCGGACGCCGGCGCTGGCTGGCACTTCGGAACGCAGATGAACTCGCTGCTGCTGGCGCCGCGATGCAGCGTCACCTGATCCACTTGCGGCGCTACGATAGTGATCCGTCGGTTGAACAATTCACGACCGTTGCCGTCGAAAGCCTGTACGCGCGTTGCGCCGAAGCCCTTGGCGGAGATGACCAGGCTATGGCTGTCCAGCATCGATACGTCCGCGATCAGCGGGTTGGCGACGATCACGCTGGCGGCCGTCCCATAAAGCCCGACACGCTGGCTGTCGTTGATCTCAAGCATCATGTCGCCGGTGGCGGCGAAGGCCTCGGCGGCCATCATGGCCAGGGCCAGACTTAACGAAAGCACGCGGACGATGCGGCCCATGGCGAAATACTCCGCGGGAGGAAGGCCGCTACAGACTCCGCTGGATTGGTCAATAAAGTCTGAAACCGCACGCGCATTGGCATGCGAGACTCATAAAGTGCTGTTTTGAAGCGACGTGGGGCGATTTTGGCCTGACGGTTAACGGCTGCTAATGGTAAATTTAAGTAAACTATTGAATTAATTTGAGTAACTATATGCAATTCACCGCATGTTAAGCCCGATGTCGCATCCTGCATCTGTTTTCGGGGCGAGCAGGCCGGGTTGGCTTGATCCTCCAACCTCACTGCTTGCACAAACGGAGCACTAGAATATGTCCAAGTTCGTCACGCGCTTCCTTAAGGACGAGTCCGGCGCCACGGCCATCGAGTATGGCCTGATCGTCGCTCTGATCGCGGTCGTCATCATCTCGGGGGTCACCGCGCTGGGCACCAAGCTGAACTCCACCTTCAACAGCATCGGCTCCAGCCTGTAGTCATTCGAAGTTCAAAGCCGCGAAACGAGGCCGCGCCGCGAAAGCGCCGCGGCCTTTTTCGTGCGCCCGACCTAGACCGGGTCGCAACCCTTCCTTCACCGCCGTCCGGCCAATATCCGATCCTTCCTGATCACGGCGAGCCAAGTCATGACTCTGATTCAGGCCGTCCTTCTGGCCGTTTTTCCCGCCGTGATGGTTGTCGCGGCCCTGAACGACGCCACAAGCTTCACTATTCCCAACCGGCTGTCGCTGGTCCTGCTCGCCGCCTTCCTGCCGGCGGCCCTGATCATGGGGCGGCCCGTCGGTGAGATCGGCCTCGATCTCGGGGTCGGCGCCCTCGCCTTGATCACCGGCATGGCCATGTTCGCCGCCGGCTGGATCGGCGCCGGCGACGCCAAGTTGTTCGCCGTCGCCGGCCTATGGCTGGGCTGGCCCGCGGGCGCCAGCTTCCTGGTGATCACCGCCCTCGCGGGAGGCGGGCTCGCCCTTTTGCTGCTGAACGCCCGTTCGGCCTATGTCCGCAGCCACTTGGCAGGGGCGCCGGGTTGGCTGGCGCGCCTGACCACGCCGGGGGGCGACGTGCCCTACGGCGTGGCGATCGCGGTCGGCGCCCTGGCCACCTACCCGCAGGCGCCAATGGTCCAGGCGTTCCACGGATTTTGAAGAGCCGTGAACTGATGAGCCGATGCGATCGGACGTCGTACGCCTTCAGGAATCAGTTCCGGGGGCTTTGATGAGGTCGTTGGGCCGGCGATTCGCGCCGATCGACGCTTCAACCCATCCCTTGTCTTCATCGCTGGCGCTCCTGCGACGCGTTCGCAGGCCCGAAGCCCCAGTGCAAGGGGCGATCATCATTTGATGGACGATTCATCGCCCGGTTTAGCCACCCGTTAACTATGGGCCGACCAAGCTTTAGTCGCGCAATGGTGCGCATAAATTGGTTTCGGCGGCTGGCCGTCTCGTTGCTCGCCGTGGGAGCGCCAAGGTCCAATGGGCTCTAAGCGAATCATCATCATCGCCATATCGGCGATCGCGGCGATCGGCATCGCGCTGATCGTGCACAACCTGGCTGTCCGTCCGTCGGGGCCGACCCGAGCCATGGCCGGTCCGACCGTCGAGGCCGCGCGGCCGATGACCCAGGTGCTGGTGGCCAAGAAGGATCTGCCCATCGGCGCCCGGCTGTCCCCTGGCGACATCGGCTGGCAGCCTTGGCCGGCCGACGGCCTCAACGCCGCCTTCATCACCGACGGCCGTGCGGCCCAAGCCGCCCCGACCACCGCCGCCGGCGCCCTGGCCAGCAAGGCGAGCTTGGTGACCGCCACCGCCACCGCCGTGGTCACCGGAGGGCCCATGGACGCGCTCTACGGCTCCATCGTCCGGGTCCCCTTGGTGGCTAACGAGCCGGTGGTGCAGAGCAAGCTGGTCCGTGGCGGGGAGGGCGGCTTCATGGCCGTCGTCATTCAGCACGGAATGCGGGCGGTCGCCGTCCCGGTCAGCGTCAACACCGCCGCCGGCGGCTTCATCCTGCCCGGCGACCATGTGGACGTGCTGCAGAGCCGCCCGGCGGAGGCCTCCGCCAATGGCGGCCACCCCGGCTTCGTAGCCATGGTGTTGCTGAAGAACGTGCGCGTCCTGGCCATCGACCAGGCCAGCCAACCCGGCAAGGCCGCCCAGTCCATGATCGGCTCGGTGGCCACGCTCGAGGTCGCTGAGGCGGACGCCGAACTCCTCACCAAGGCCAAGGCCCAGGGCGAGGTGGTGCTGGCCTTGCGCGCCTATAGCGACGCCGCCGGCGGTCCGAGCCGCGGCGACGGCAACGCCGCGCTGGCCAATGGCTCCGTGCGGATCGTGCGCGCCGGTCAGGCCAGCGACGTGGCGGTGACGCAGTGAGGACCTCAACCATGCGGATCGCCCCCCTCTTCGCCCTGCTCGCCGCGCTGCTGCCGGTCTCGACGCCAGCCTGGTCGCAGGCCGCCGCGAACGATGCGCCGGTCATGCGGGTGGATCTGGCCGCCCAGGGCGCCCGGCCCATCGCCATTCCCAAAGGCAAGTCGGCCATGGTCGAGCTGCCGGTGGACGCCCGCGACGTGTTGGTGACCAATCCGGCGGTGGCCGACGCCCTGTTGCGGTCTCCGCGCCACATTTCGATCCTCGGCGTCGCGCCCGGCCAGACCGACGCGGTGTTTTTCGACGCCGCCGGCCGGCGGATCCTGGCCCTCAGCATCCGGGTCGACCAGGATTTCACCGCCGTCGGCCAGACCATCAACCGCATCCTGCCAGGCTCGACCGTGCATGTGGAAGGGATCAACAACAGCGTCGTGCTGAGCGGCGGCGTCGCCAGCCTGTCCGACGCCGACAAGGCGGTGCAGATCGCCCAGCAGTTCACATCCAAGCCGGAGCAGGTGCTGAACCTGCTCTCCATCGCGGGCAAGGAGCAGGTGATGCTCAAGGTCCGCATCGTCGAGGTGCAGCGCTCGTCGCTCAAGCAACTGGGTTTCAACCTCGCCGCCACACTCGGCCAGTTGGGCGGTCCGCAGTACCTGATCTCTCAGGCGGCCACCTGGGGGATCAACGGCGCCCTGTTGGGCGGCGTCACCGGCGGCTACAGCCTGGACTCGACCCAGCAGCCCGAAACCAAGGCTTGGGATCCGCTGACCAAATCCTTTGATCTGCCGGTGGTCTGCCGGGTCTGCACCAATGGTGGGTCGGGCACGATCTCGACCATCCAGCCCACGGCCGGCAGCACCGGCCTCAACAAGGCCAACGGGACGATCAACGCCTTCGAACGCGTGGGCCTGGTGCGGACCCTGGCCGAGCCCAGCCTGACCACGGTTTCGGGCGAGGCGGCCAAGTTCCTGGCCGGCGGCGAATTTCCGGTGCCGGCCGGCGAGGACAGCACCGGCAGGGTCTCCGTCGAATTCAAACCCTATGGGGTCGGCTTGGGCTTCACCCCCGTGGTGCTGTCCGGCGGCCGTATCTCGCTGAAACTCTCGACCGAGGTCTCCGAGCTGACCAACCAGGGCGCCTTCGCCATGACGGTGGGCAGTGCGACCCTGACGATTCCAGGCCTCAACGTGCGGCGGGCCGAGACCACGGTGGAGCTGCCGTCCGGCGGGGCGATGATGATCGCCGGCCTGCTCAAGGAAGAGACCAAGCAGGACCTCGATTCGCTGCCCGGCCTGATGAACCTGCCGGTGCTGGGAGCCCTGTTCCGCTCGCGCGACTATCAGGCCGGCGAGACCGAACTGGTGGTGATCGTCACCCCCTACATCGTCCAACCCACCAGCCCCGACAAGCTACAGACCCCTGCCGATGGCCTGCAGATCGCTGGCGACCTAGAGACCAATCTGCTGGGCCATATGAACAAAATCTACAAGGCGCCGCCCGAGGCGGATGCAGCGGCGCGCAGCTATCAGGGACCCGTGGGCTATGTCATCGAATAAGGACGCGGCCATGCTACGCAACCTGCTTGTGGTCGGGATCGCCGCCTGCGCCGCCGCCTGCGCCTCGACCGGGTCCAAGCCCATCGAGGCCAAGGCCGGGCTATTGCCGACCCAGAACTACAAGGTCGCAGTCCATCAATCGCCCGACGAGATCCTGCTGGCGGCGCACGCCAGCGGCCTGTCGCAACACCAGGCGGCTGCGCTGGACGCCTTCGCCGCCCGTTGGCGCGAGAGCAGCGGTCGCGCCGTCACCATCAAGGCCCCAGGCGACGGCCGTGAGGCGGTCCTGATGGTCGCGGCCATCTCAGGGCGCCTGCAGGGCCTGGGCGTGGCGCCCAGCCTGATCCATGAGGCCATCTATGACCAGCCGTCGGGGTCCGAGCCCACAGTGGCGGTGGCCTTCACCCGCTACGAGGCCGAAGGGCCCAAGTGCGGGCGCGATTGGAAGGACCTCACCCGCACCGGCGGCAACACCGTCACGTCCAATTTCGGCTGCGCGGTGACCGCCAATTTCGCCGCCATGATCGCCAATCCGGCGGATCTGGCCGAGCCCCGGCCCATGGACGACGCCGACGCCGGTCGGCGCGAGACGGTGCTGGGCAAGTACCGCCAGGGCCAGATCACGTCGACCGTCAAGGACGACCAGGCCGGCGGCGGCATTTCCAGCGTCGTGCATTAGGAGGCGATCAGTTGCATAAGCCTCAATCCGCCTCGGGCGCAGTCGAAGACAGCTTCGACGTCGAAGACGAATTCACCCTGGACGTCGGCGAGCCCTGGCGCGCGCCGGCGGCCCTGGCGCGCCCGGATGCCGAAAGCGACGCCTTCGAAGACCCCTTCGGTGAAGATCCCTCGCAGGATCCATTCGCTCAGGCCGAGGCGCCGCCCTTCCGGGCCGAAATTTCCGAGCTCGGCCCCGCTTCGCCGGAAGGGCCGGCGGCCCTGGAGATCGTCCCGGAACCGGCCGGCCTCGATTCCGATGAGCCCCCGCACGAGGCGTTGGAGCCCTTCGCTCCCGCGGCTGAACCCCTGCTGTCTTCCGAGGCTCCCCCAGCGACGGACCCCATCCCGGCGCAGCCCGAACCGCTGGAAATGCATGCCTTCGGCCATGCCCATCATGGCGAGGCCAGCGTTCCGCGCATCGGCATCCACATTTTCTGTGAGCGCGCCGACACCGCCGCCTGCGCTGAGCAGTCGGCCAAGGACCGGCGTATGGCGCGCGCCAACACCATGATCCGCCAGGGCGGCATCTCGGAGGCGGTGCAGTACTACCAGAGCATACCGACCCCGCCCCTGGTGATCGTCGAGTGCATGGGTCCTGGCCCGGCCCTGGTCGCCCAGCTCGACCGGCTGGCCGAGGTTTGCGACACCGGCACCAAGGTGGTGGCGATCGGCGAGCACAACGACATCACCCTCTATCGGGAGCTGATGCGCCGGGGGGTCAGTGAGTACCTCGTCGCGCCGCTGCAGACCCTGCCGCTGATCCATGCGATCACCACCCTCTATGCCGATCCGTCGGCGCCCTTCGTCGGCCGGCAGATCGCCTTCCTGGGCGCCCGCGGCGGGGTCGGCTCCTCGACCATCGCCCACAACCTCGCCCACGCGCTCAGCGAGCACATGCAG
>FSWM01000387.1_pt1 | contig 27410 bp, 23 predicted proteins | sample 1637841 | NCBI WGS metagenome assembly FSWM01 (sample SAMEA3914789, study PRJEB12502) | metagenome | biome: forest; material: soil | place: Canada | collected 2011-07-03 | depth 0.3 m | reverse complement strand
GGTTCAGGGCCCCCTGCTCGCCGTGCAGGATCGACGAGAAATTGTGCAGCACGATGGTGTTGATGAACCGGGTCCGCTCCTTGGGGTCGGACAGGTGGTTCGACACATAGTCGGTCTGCAGGGCCGCGATCATCTCCTCTGGCACGAGCGGGATATTCTTGATGTCGAAGGGCTCGTCGAAGTCGATGTACTTCTTGTCGAGCGGATCCCAGAAGTGGTCGTGGGTGGCGGAGATGATCTTGTCAAAGGCTGACGAGCGGGCGCCATAACGATCGAGTTCGAGCATCGCCTCGAAATCGTCCGGCGCCACCGCGTCATACATGGCGTCCTTGGTGATGTTGTTGATGGTCATGCGGTCATGCCTCCCAACGGTGCTCCGGCGCATTCACCTCGCCTTTTTAGATCATCTTGCTGGCGCAGATGTGAAGCGTCAAGAAAAATGACGCATGCGTCACAATTAAAAATCCTCTAGGCCGAGGCGGCCGCCGACGCGCGTATCAGGGCGGCCATGACGACGTCGCCCGCAGCGTCCAGGGCGTCGGCGACGCCCCGCTGGGCCGCAAGCGGCTTGTTCTGCGCCAGCTTGCGCACGCCCTCAAGCCGGCGGACATGCATCTCGAAGGCGGTGACGCCCGCGAGCATGGCGTCGAACTGGCCCGGGCTCATCTTGGCGCGGGTCCAGGGCGGCTTGGGCGCAAGGGGGGCCTCAAAGGCGGCCGTGAGGTCGTCAAGCAACCGGGTCGCCTCGTCGGCGCCCAATCGGCGCACCGGCCCCTCGATTTCGGCGGAGAGATAGTTCCAGGTCGGCGCCTGATCTTCGACACCATACCAGTCGGGGCTGACGTAAGCCTGCGGCCCGATGACCACAGCCAGGGCTTCTCCACCTTGAACAAGCGCCTTGGCCAGCGGATTGGCCGCAGATAGGTGGAAGCGGAGCCGCCGGTCCGCCAGCAGCACCGGCGCATGGGCGCAAAGCGGACGGCCATTGGCCACGCCGACGATCAGCGCAAGGCCAGCCGCTGCGATCAGGGCCTCCAGCCGGCTTTCGTCGGCCTCGTGGAACGGACGCGCCGGATGCATGGATCAGGCCACCATCGAAACCTGGACGGCCGGGGCGAGGAAACGGACTGGGTTCAAGCACATCTCCGCGGCAGGACCACCTTCAACGAGAGGTAAGGGCCGCCGCGGAGATCGCAAGCGATAAGGTCCAGGTATCTACGGCGCCGTCTACGGCTTGGCGTCCTGGGCCGTATCCGACACCGCGTGACCCGCCGAGCTGACGTCCTTGCCCGCGCCTTCGACCGTATTGCAGGCCGTCAGAGCGAGACTGGCCGCGAGAACGGTCCAGATGAGCAACTTACGCATGGTGGTCTCCAAGCTTGGCCCCGTGGTTTAAGACGCCTGAGCTGCGGCCTGGTTCCCTTCAGCCCGGGCGCGGGCCCGCCGCTCGGGGGTTCTGTCGAGGGAAGGGGTTGGGAAGATCAGCCGCGCGGTCACCCCGCCCTGGCCGTTCGGTCCCATCTCCATCCGGCCCCGGAGCTGGCGGGCGAAGGCGCTCATCAGGGCGCGACCCACGCCGGCGGCTCCGGTGGTCAGGACAGGCGCGCCCCCCTTGCCCTCGTCGCTGATCGACAGTTCGGCCTCCGCGCCATTGACGACGAATCCAACGCGCAGGACGCCGCCATGGTCAGCCAGGGCGTGTTTTTGCGCATTGCCGATCGCTTCCACCGCAAACAGCGCCACGGGCGCCAGCTTGTCGGGATCAATGGCCAGTTCGTCGGCGGTCAGCTCGGTGCGAACCAGGCCCCCCTTGGCCTGCTGCTCCATCACCATCTGGCCGATCAGATCGCTGAGGAACTGGCGCAGATCGACCCGGCGGACGTCCGAGCCCTGATAGAGGGCGCGGTAGATCAGGGCCAGGGCGCCGACGCGCTGGCGGGTGTCGGACATGGCCGTGCGCGCCGCCGGATCGGACAGGGACCTCTCCTGCAGGTTCAATAGCGAGGAGATCACCTGCAGATTGTTTTTCACCCGGTGGTGGATCTCGCGCAGCAGGGCGTCCTTTTCCGACAGGGAATCGCGCAGGGACTGGTCGCGGGCGGCGATGGCCTCAGCCATGTCGGCCAGGGTCTCGGCCAGTTCGCGGATCTCGGGCGGTGCGTGGCTGGCCTGGCTGGGCCGCACCGAGAGGCGCCCTTTGGCGTAGATGGCGGCGATGCGACTCAGATAGCCAAGCCAGCGGATCACCACCCGCTCGGTCACCACCCAGACCGCCGCCAGGGCCACGGTGAAGGCCAGCAGTGGAAACAGGAAGCTGGACAAGGGGTTGAGTCCCGCCCAAGAAAACAGCCCCTCGGCTGGCGCCGACAGGATGACGAACACGTCGCCGGTCAGCGGGGCGGCGGAATAGACGCGGTCGTCCCCCGCCTGGTCCTTGCCGAAATAGAGGAAAGAGCCCGCCTGCCTGGCGCTGTGAGCGAAGTCCGTAGCGGGCGCGCCGAAGGCGTTGGCGCGCGTGCGGGAAATATAGCGGCCCTGGTTGTCGGCTATGGCGACCTCGGTGCCTCGCGGCAGGGCTCGGTCGGTCAGGCTGGGCCTGAGGCTGTCCAGACCGATCAGCGCCACCAGGGCGCCGTCGAAGCGACCGGAGGCTTCGGTCGCCCGCTCGGCGGCCAGCAGGGCGGGCGCGCCGCCGGTCAGCCCCTCGGGCGAGCGGATGATCGTGCGGGGCTTGCCGAAGCTCAGCTGAGCGAACCAGCTGCGGTCGCGGCGCAGGGCGTCGGCAGGAACGGAGCGGGCCGCGCAGGACACCCGCCCGAACCGATCAAAGCGGATCAGGTTGTCGTAGCCCGGCAAGCGGGTGGTGATCTCGCTCAGCCGCTGCGCGCATTCCAGGCTCAGGGACTGAGGGGCCAGCGTCTCCAGCAGCACGCTGGCGCTTTCCATGCGGGCCCGGGCGGTGGCGGCGCTGCGCTCGGCGGCCAGAGCCAGGCTCGCGCGCTGCTCCTGGGCGTCCTTCTGATAGGCAATGGTGGTCTCGGCCGCGCCGAGTATCAGCACCGGGACGAGCGCCAGGGCCATGGCCGCCCCAAGGCGGACGCGGATGGTGGCCAGCGGGGCCAGAAAGCCGTCTCCGCTGAACGGAAGGATCGGTTTTGGCGCCATCGCGCTCGGGCTCAAAAAACTGCCGCGCCTGTGCGCGTCAGTCCCGCGCAATCAGGCTCTGGCGAAAACCGCCGCATGCTGGGTCAGGCCCTATGGCGCGGAACTCAACCGCTGCGCGTCAGCGAGTATAGACGTCATGGCCTCGCCGGCGGAACGGCCATCCCGTTCGTAGTCGCCGGAATCGAGAATCACCTGCAGCGCCTTGCGCGCCCGGCTGACCCGGCTCTTGACCGTGCCGACGGCACAACCGCAGATCTCGGCCGCCTCTTCGTAAGCGAAGCCGCCAGCACCGACCAGGATCAGGGCTTCGCGCTGCTCCGGCGGCAGCATTTTCAGCCCCATGCGCAGCTCGTCCAGAGCCACGGGCGCCTGAGGGTCGTCCACCGCCACCAAGGTTCGCTCGGCGGCGTCCTGGTCCAACTGGGTCTGGCGCCACGAGCGGCGCTTTTCCGAATAGAACTGGTTGCGCAGGATCATGAAGGTCCAGGCCTTCATGTTGGTGCCCATCTGGTAGCTGTCGCGCGCCACCCAGGCCTTCATCATCGCTTCCTGCGCCAGATCGTCGGCGCTGGCGGCATCGCCGGCCAGGGTGCGGGCGAACGCTCTCAGGTGTGGAATCAGCGCCACAAGTTCCCGCTTGAAGGTCGCCTCACTCTTCACCTCGTCGAGGCGTGGGTCCGGCCCAGCCTCGTCGGCAGCCTGATCCGCCATCAGTCATTACCCGGGTCGTTGGAGTCGGCGCGCCGCAGAATGTCGAGGAAGTCATCCGGAACCGGTTCGTTGACGACCTCGTCGAACAGTTGGCGCAGCTTCACGCCGATGGCCTGCTGCCGCAGCCTCGCTTCATCCAGCGAAGGACCGGGCGTGCGCGGCGGGCTGGCGGACGAATGCTCAATCATTCCCTTGGCGACGCGTTGAACCAACGGTACGCCCCCTTCACAAAGCTGTCGGCGACGCAAGCATCGCCGAGTTCCTTAACGCGTCAAGGCTCCCAGTGTTCCACAGGCGGGCCTGGAATGGAACCTGAAGCTTGACCGGCCGTTTCGTAGGTGCCTGATGCTATGCGCAGGTCTATGCTTGATGCGTCACCCTGCATGTCTCCCCCAAAAAGGAGGCGGAGTATACGGAGGGCTTCATGAGCCTGCTGGTTCGTCTGGCGCCGCACTTGCCCTATGTTCGCCGTTATGCCCGCGCCCTGACCGGCGACCAGGCCAAGGGCGACGGTTTTGTGCGCGAGGCGCTGGAGGCGCTCGCCAAGGGCCAGGCCACCCTGGACCAGGGCATGACGCCGAGGGTGGCGCTTTACAACGCCTTTCACGGGGTCTGGAACGCGGAAACCGGCGGCGAGGAGCCTTTGATCGCCGGCGGCGCCCTGTCTCCGACGCGGCGGCTGATGCGCATTCCGCCACGCTCGCGCCAGGCCTTCCTCTTGACCGCGCTTGAGGGATTCACCCCCGGCGAAGCCGCCCAGATCCTGGGCGTCGACTTCAGCGCCGTGGATTCGCTGATCGCCGAGGCCCAGCGGGAGATCGACGCGGAACTGGCCACCTCTGTGTTGATCATTGAGGACGAGCCGGTGATCGCCGCCGACATCGAGGGCCTAGTCCGGGAACTGGGCCATGAGGTGATCGACATCGCCGCCACCCGCGGCGAGGCGGTCGATGCGGTCCGCCGCCGCGCGCCCGGCCTAGTGCTGGCCGACATCCAGTTGGCCGACGGCTCCTCCGGCATCGATGCGGTCAAGGACATCCTGGGCCAGCTCGAGGTGCCGGTGATTTTCATCACCGCCTTCCCCGAACGCCTGCTGACCGGCGAGCGGCCGGAGCCGACCTTCCTGATCACCAAGCCTTTCCAGCCCGAGACCGTGAAGGCCGCCATAGGCCAGGCCCTGTTCTTCCACCCGGGAACGGGCCGCAAGGCCGCCTGAGCCTCGGATCTCAAGGGGGGGAACGATCCCCTCTCACTCATCGTTGATCCGGCAAGGCTGCTCGGCGGGGCTCCTTGAAAGGACTCGATCATGCTTGGTTGGGCGCTCGCCTTCATAGTCCTGGCGCTGGTCGCCGGGTTTCTGGGCTTCTTCACACTGGCAGGTCTGGCGGCCTCGATCGCCAAGATCCTGTTCCTCATCTTTCTCGCGCTGCTCATCGTCAGCTTCGTAATGAGGGCCTTGCGCGGAGGATCGGTGGTTTAGGGACTTTCGGCCCCACTCCCGCAATAGGTGAAAAAAATGGAGGGTGGCCGGAACCAAATTCCCGAGCCCTCGTTTTGATGATGCGGAGGCGGCGACGCCCCCCCCGACTTGCAGCTGGCACCGCCAGCTGGCCGCCTCCGCACCCCTCCTCCCCTACCGTTTGAATTGGCAATGAGTATCAGCCGCGAATGCGTCTTGCGGCTGTGTCTGCTTGCGCCGTTTAGATCGTTGATGCAGGCCGCGCCAGGGCGCTTCCTCAGCCTCGGGCTTTCGGATTTTCGCAAAGAACGCCCCCCTCGCGGGAAGGGAAATAGCGCCGCAAAGCCAAGACGGTTGGATTCGACTGCTTGGACCACAGGCGTTCGCCGCAGCCTGGGCTGACTTTAGCCCTAGTGGTCGTCCGAACCGCCGCCGCCAGTCGCGGCCTGGATCAGGGCGGCGATGCGGTCGGTGGGGCTGGAGGCCTGGTTCAGGGCCTGGGAGGCGTTGCCACGCGGCGTGGGCACGGCGGCGGCGGCCAGCTGGCTCAGGGCGCTCTGGGCGACGACGCGGACCGCGTTCTGGGCGGCGTTGCGGGCCGCCTGCTCGCTGGACTGATAGATGAAGCCGTAAGTCGGATAGACGGTGCTGCCGAGGTCATGGGCCGGATCGAACCAGACCTTGACCTGGCTCCAGTCGCCCACGCGCGAGACATCGACCACGGTGACGTCCTTTTCCACCTGGCCGCGCGAGCCGTCGATGATCGACCAGTTGGCGTGGGTGACCTGGATCACGCGGTCCGTCAGGACTCGGCTGACCACGGCCACGTGGCCCTTGTTCATGATGCCGGTGGGCTTGAAGACGAGTACGGCGCCCGACTTGGGGGTGAAGCCCTGGGCGTAGCGTCCGGCGGCCTTTTGCCACCAGGTCCAGGCGTCGCCGAAGATTTCGATGCCCGAGATCATCCGGGCGAAGGGAACGCACTGAAGGTAGTCATCGGCGTAGGCCGAGCCGCTCGTGGCGGCCATCACGGCCACCGCGGCAGCCAGCGCGCCAAGGACCTTCATCGTGCGTCGCCGCATGCGAGAACCCCGCTCTCGTTTCACTGAGGCGCTTGGATAACCACGGCGACGGTGAAATGAAAGTAAATATTCTCCCGGCGTGCTGTTTAAGCCACGCTTGTTGACAGGGCGCGCGGGGCTCGGCCGAGGCCCCGAATCCAGATCCGGCCGGGCCGCTCGACCAGATGGTGGCACGCCGCCGACAGCGGAATCAAACCGACAACCAGGAACAGCCAGGCCCATACGGGCAAACCGTCTTTCCGATATCCAGCAATATGAGACATAGAATTGACAAACAACAGGCCCCAGGGAATGCAGAGCATGTAGATCGCGTAGCTGATCTCTCCGAGATAGGTCAGGCTGCGGCCGATCATGCCCCGCTGGACCTGGGAATGCCTTTCGGCGAGGACGGGGATCACCGCGCCCAAGCTCAACACGATGAGGGCGTCAGGCGCGCCAAGTTGCGCAAAAATTAGTCCGAAAGCGGCCAAAATCCAGGCGCCGACCCGCAGCGCGGCATGATCGCGCAGCCCCCCGCTCCGCCATACCAGGTAGAGCGCACAACCATAGGCGAAGCATGGCGCGATCCGCAGCGCGCCCCAGCGAATCGTCGCCTGGGTCAGGGGCCAGCCCGAAAGGGCCTCAAATCCCGCGTAAAGACCAGCCAGCGCCAGGGTTGCCGTGGCCAAAGCCGTCAGCGGGCGGTTGCGCAGGGCGATAGTCACGGCGCCGAACAGGGGAAAGCTCAGATAGGCGAACCACTCGGCCGAGATCGACCACGAGGGATGGTTCCATGCGGCGACCGGCGCCAGGCCCCAGGCCTGGACCAGGAGCAGGTTCGCCGGCAGCGACGCCCACGACAGGATATTGGCGTCGATGGATAGGCCAACGAAGCCCGCGGCGAGCGCCATGGCGCCGATGGCGGCGAGGCTGGCCAAGTGCAGCGGATAGATCCGCGCTAGCCGGGCCTTGAGAAAGCCGCCGTAGTCGAAGGCGCCCCGTTCGAGTTCGCCCAGATAGACATGGCACAGGATGAAGCCCGACAGGGTGAAGAAGACCTCCACCCCCAGATAGCCCTTGGCCACCACGGCCGGCGCCGGAAGACCGAGATTGCGCCAATAGTCGAACAGCACCACCCACATCGCCGGAAAGAAACGCAGGGCCGTGAGCGCGTGAAGATTTCGACTGGACGACATGTTCCGCAAAGCCAAGTCCCGAACTGGCGCAACGGCGCCTTGAGTCCAGGTCGGAAGCATGTCGCAGGCCAAGGGGCTCTCTGCTCGCGCTTTTTTGTAAGCCTCAGGGCGAATTAGGCATGGCCAGAGCATTCGTCGGTTCGCTTGAACCGCCGAATGCTCGTAAGTCTATAAAGTTAGACCATTTTCTTCGCCGAACCGGCATCCACTTCGGCGGAAAATGGTCTAGCGTCGCCTTCATCGTCGACGCGGGGCCTATGGCGCGGCTATTCAACACCTGAGCGCCTGTCGCCCGATGCGGCGGGCGAGGAGAGGACATGTCATGAAGACCCGAGCCGCGGTGGCGTTCGAAGCCAAGAAGCCCCTGGAGATCGTCGAAGTGGACCTCGAAGGTCCGCGCGCCGGCGAGGTGCTGGTCGAGATCAAGGCCACGGGGATCTGCCACACCGACGCCTACACCCTGGACGGGCTGGATAGCGAAGGCCTGTTCCCCTCGATCCTGGGCCATGAGGGCGCGGGCGTGGTGCTGGAGGTCAGCCCGGGCGTAACCAGCCTGAAGCCGGGCGATCACGTGATTCCGCTCTACACGCCCGAATGCCGCCAGTGCAAAAGCTGCCTGTCGCGCAAGACCAACCTCTGCACCTCGATCCGCGCAACGCAAGGCAAGGGCCTGATGCCGGACGGGACCAGCCGGTTTTCCTACAAGGGCCAGACCATCCACCACTACATGGGCTGCTCGACCTTCGCCAACCACACGGTGCTGCCCGAGATCGCCCTGGCCAAGATCCGCGCCGACGCGCCGTTCGACAAGGCCTGCTACATCGGCTGTGGCGTCACCACCGGCGTGGGCGCGGTGGTCAACACCGCCAAGGTCGAGCCGGGCGCCAACTGCATCGTCTTTGGCCTCGGCGGCATCGGCCTCAATGTGATCCAGGGCCTGAAGATGGTGGGCGCGGACAAGATCATCGGCGTCGACCTCAATGACGGCAAGGCCGAGTGGGGCGCCAAGTTCGGCATGACCCACTTCGTCAACCCGACCAAGGTGGACGGGGACCTGGTGACTCACCTGGTGGCGCTGACCGACGGCGGCGCCGACTACACCTTCGACTGCACCGGCAACGTCAATGTCATGCGCACGGCGCTGGAAGCCTGCCACAGGGGCTGGGGCGAGAGCATCGTCATCGGCGTCGCCGAAGCAGGCAAGGAGATCGCCACCCGCCCGTTCCAGTTGGTCACCGGCCGGGTCTGGAAGGGGTCGGCCTTCGGCGGCGCCCGCGGCCGCACCGACGTGCCGAAAATCGTCGATTGGTACATGGACGGCAAGATCGCCATTGACCCGATGATCACCCACACCCTGCCGCTGGAGCGCATCAATGAGGCCTTCGACCTGATGCACGCCGGTGAGAGCATCCGCAGCGTGGTGGTGTTCTAGACCCGCCGCACCAGGACGATGCGGTTGCTGTTGGTGCCCTTGGCGTTGTTGCCGACGCCCCAACAGTTGGCGGTCTTGGTGAAGGTTTGGGTGTTAACCACCACGCACAGGGCCTGGAACGGCAGGCCCTGGATCGCCGCCAGAACCAGGGGTTCCAGCGCGAGGCGGCCGCCGCGCACCTCGCCCACCTCGAAGGCGACGTGGCCGCCCGGACGCACCACCCGCGCCAGTTCGACGAGCGCCCGGCGCACGAAGGCGGACCAGTCCGCCAGGCTGTGATGGTGCGCGACCCGTGGACATGACCCATCCAACCCGGCGAACCAGGCGCGTAGCCAGTTGTCGGCCTCATAGTTGACCACGTCCAGGAACGGCGGCGAGGTGACGACCAGGTCGACACTGGCCGTGGCCACGCTTGGCGTGCGTTCGGCGGTGGCGGTGTAGAGCCGGACCCGGCCTCGCCGCGGCGCGCCCTTGCGCAGCAGGGCCTCGGATTTCCGCAAGATCAACTCGGGCGCCGATCGCAGGGGCGGAACCTGGCCCAGCCTCTGGTTGATCCGTTTCTGGGCCGTGACGGAGGCGGCCTGGTTGGGCGGCAGGGTGTAGACGGAAAAGAACCCGGGCGAATGGCCGGTCAGCCGTCCCAGGGCCACCATCCGGATCCAGTCGTCGACGGGATCGAGCCTCCCGCCGGCGTCGCGCCGCTGCAGATAGGCGCGCAGGGCGCTGATCTCGGCCAGGGTCTGCGGGTGGAAGAAGACCAGCAGGTCATCGTCGGCCGCAGGCGGCGGCCCTTTCAGATCGATCGAGGCGAGGCGGGCTTCGATCTCGCCGAGCTTGGGCGGCATGAGACGTGGCCGGGCCAGCATGAGGCTGAGCGGGTTGATGTCCGAGCCGACCGCGCGGCGGCCCATAATCACCGCCTGTAGCGGGGTGGTGCCCCGGCCCATGAAGGGGTCATGGACCAGATCGCCGGGCGCCGTCAGCCGCTCGATGAAGAAAGCCGGCAGCTGCGGCTTGAAACAGGCTCTGTAGCTAACTTCGTGCAGCGGATGGTTCTGCCTTTGTCGCGCGGTCCAGAATGCGTTGAAAAAGAAGGGAACGCCGCCTCGATCTTCGACGCGGGTCGCCTGGCCATCGCCGCAGTACACAGCAAGTTCCCCCAGGATCGAGGCTCCTGAGGGTGGGCAGTTCTGGCTGGATGGGACGCACGCGTCCATCCCCGCTCCCCCTTTGCCGATCACTTTAACCCTGGATGGCGATAACCGGAAAATCACAAGTGTGAGGGCATGAATCCAGGTCGGTCACCTGGAGGCGCCTGCGGCCCATGCCGGTCAAACTGCAATCCCTGCTCCGCGCCGGCGCGGTGCTGCTGGCGGCGCTGGCCCTGTGCTGGCCGGCGGCGGTCAACCGACAGCCGTTCTTCCACCCCGACACCCTGGGCTACGTCCGCGGGCCGGACGTGGCGGTGATGAAGCTTCTGGGCCCGCGCTTCGCCTCCTCCTGGGCCCGGCTCGATCCCGGCGCCGGCGTGGCGGCGCACGAGGCGGGCGCTGCGCCTGTGGCCGGGCATGGCTATGACGACAAGGAGGTTCTGGGCGGCCGGTCGATCTATTACGGCGTACTGGCCGACCTCGGCGCGCGCACCGGCGGATTCTGGCTGACCGTGCTGGTCCAGGCCCTGGCTGTGGCCTGGCTGACCGAGATCGTGTTGCGGAGCCTCGGGATCGCAAGCCTTCGCGCCTACGCCGCAATCATCGCACTGCTGGCCCTGGCCAGCCCGGCGGCCTTTTTCGTCTGCTTCCTGATGCCGGACATCTGGGCCGGCGCCGGCATAGGGGCTCTCGCGGCGCTCTTTGCGCTCCAGGGCCGGCTGCGACGCCTGGACATCGCCGTTCTCGGCTGCGTGACCGTCTTCGCCGCCCTGGCCCACACCTCCGTCACCCCGGTGATTGGGGTAATGATGGCGGCGGGACTGGGCCTCGGTTTGGCAGGCCGCCTGAGGCCGGCCCTCGGCCTGACGGTCGGCGTTGCGGCGATCCTCGCCGCCCTAGCGGGAGGTTTCGCCTTCAGCGCCGCCGTGCGCCATACGGTGGGCGCGCCACCGGTGACCCCGCCCTTCCTGACCGCGCGCCTGGTGGACGACGGGACCGGTGCGCGCTTCGCCAAATCGGGCTGCGGCGGCCAAGCCTTCGTCGTCTGCCGCTATGCGGATCGTTTCCCAATGGATGCGGACCACTTCCTGTGGGGCGAAACCGACCGGGACGGGGTGTTCCAGACCGTAGCGCCGCCCGTGCGCCGCGCCCTGGGGGATGAGCAGACCGGCTTCGCCCTCGCCGTGGTCCGCGCCTATCCGCTGGAGCAGGCGCGCGCGTCCCTTGGCAACATCGTCCACCAGATCGCCGACACCGACCTATCCGACTTCAACTACAAGCCCAGCCTGCAGCGGTCGTTCGCCCTCACCTTGCCGGCGGGCGCCCAGGCGGCGATGCGGCGGACCCTGGCCGCGGCGCAGGCCTGGCCGATCGTCCGGCTCTGGGCCTGGCAGGGCGCCGCCATGGCCTTGCTGGCCATCGCCATGGGCGTTGTGGCGCTGAGGGCGGCTCCCGTAGAGCCAGCCGTCACCCCGGCGAACCAGATTCTGGTCCTAATCGTCGTGGACGTCCTGGCCAATGGCGCTGTCTGCGGCGCGCTCTCGTCCGTCAATGGCCGCTACGAAGGGCGGGTGATCTGGTGCCTTCCCTTGGCCCTGGCGGCCTCGCTGATCCTTCGCGTCAGAGGCGCAGAGCGCTATTTCAGTCGGTCCAGCCTCAGCCGCTCGCGCGGGTCGGTCAGGCGCCAGGCGGCCAGATAGGCGGCTGCGGTGGCGGCCAGGGCGCTGCCGCCCGACAGCAGGAACATCAGCAGGATCTGGTATTTCACCGCCTCAACCGGATCGAGCCCGGCCAGGATCTGGCCGGTCATGATGCCCGGTAAGGTGACCACGCCAGCGGCCGACATCTGGTTGACGATCGGCACCAGGCCGCGGCGGATGGCGTCGCGCACGTGGGGCGTGATCGCCTCCCAGAAGCCGGCCCCCAGGCACAGCCGCGCCTCGATGCCGGCCTTCTCGCGGCTGATCGAGCCCAGGAAGCTGTCCAGCGCCAAGCTGGTGGCGTTGAGTATATTACCCAGCAGGATGCCCGCCAGCGGCACCGCGTAGCGGGCGTCGTACCAAGGATGGGGCCTCAACGCCGTGGTCAGGGCGAAGAGCGCCGTGAGCAGGGTGGCGCTGCTGATCGAGCCCAGGCCGATCCAGAAGCCGGCGGCGTGCTTCAGGTGTTTCTCCGGGCGGGCGGCGGCCTCGCGGGCGGCGATCAGCACCATGACCAGCACGATCATGCCGGTCACCGCCGGATTGGCCAGCTGGAACACCTTGCGCAGGATGAAGCCAATGGCCACCAGTTGCAGCACCATGCGCCCCGCGGCGACCACGATCCTGCCATGCAGGTTCAGGCGCAGCGCCAGGGACACGGCCGCGTCGATCGCCAGTAGGCTGGCGGCGATGGTCAGGTCCAGCGGAGTCAGGAGGATCGGGTTCATGCCGGCTCCACCAACTTGCCGGCCTGCATGACCAGGTGGCGGCTGCCGAGCCGCTCGGCCTGTCCCGGATCGTGCGTGACCATGACCAGCACGATCCCCGCGGCGATGCGTTCTGAAAGCAGGGCCTCGACCCGTCCGACGCTGTCGCGGTCGAGGGCGGCGGTGGGCTCGTCCAGCAACAGAGCGGCGGGCTGGCGTACCAGGGCCCGGATCAGGGCCAGGCGCTGGCGCTCGCCGGTCGACAGGCGGGCGACCTTGGCGGCCAGCAACGCCGGATCGAGGCTGAGCCGGCCCGCGAGTTCCGCCGCCAGCGCCTTGTGGGCGGATTCGAAATGGGCGGCGACCTCGTCCGACCACCAGCCGGTCTCGGCGCCCAGATAGACCACCTTTCGCCGCCAGTCGCGGGCGTACATCCCAGAGCGGGCGACGTCTCCCAGCCAGATCTCGCCTTGGTGGGGGTCGAGGTCGGCCACCATGCGCAGGAAAAGGCTCTTGCCCGCACCCGACGCCCCGGTGACGGCCAGGGCCTGGCCGGGCTCTACCTCTGCGTCGAACGGCCCGGCCAGCGGGCTGTGCAGGTTCTTGATGCGCAAGGTCCCGCTCAAGCCGGCTTCCCCTAATTTAGCGCAGGTAGGCATAGCTGATGGCGCCTTGGGCGGCGTAATAGAGCCACCAGAGTGCCTGGGTGGAGGCCTTTGTGCGCAGGCCCTTGAACAGCTCGGCCGACAGGATGGCGTCCGAGGCCATGAACCAGACTGCGCCGGCCATGGCCGGCCACAGGATCTTGGGCAGGGTGAAGGCCGCCGCTGTCATGGTCGCCAGCGCCAGGGCGTAGAGCGCCACCGCCAGCCTGAGAACTCCCAGCGAGCGCCACAGCCAGGCCAGCATCATCAGGCCGGCGGCGAAGGCTGCAATCACCCCTACGGCTCGCAGAGGCTCGGCGGCCAGAGCCGCGCGGCCGCCCCCATCCTGCAGGAACAGCCAGATGTAGCCGCCATGCGCGAGAAGGAACGACGTCAGCCCCGCCGGCAGCCAGGTCGCAGGATCGCCGGCCAGGAAGGCGTCGCCCAGGGCGCTGAAGCCCAGGGCGACCACCAGGGCCGTGGGCGCGCCGCGAACATAGGCCAGCACCGCCAGCGCCCCCACGGCCGCGGCCTTGACCAGAGTGCGGGCCGGCGAGACCGGGCGCCCGGCAATGAACGCATAGGCGATGCACGCGGCGACCGAGACGCCGATAAGAAGGGTGTCGAAGCTCATGAACGGATCTGACGGGGCCGGGGAAGGCGGAGGGCGGCGAAAAGCGCCGAAGGCGCCCTTGGGTCAGCGTTGGCCTCGGCCGCCATCCTCGATAAACCCCTCAGATCCGCTTCATTTGAACGTCGTAATTAACGCCTCTGAAGGAAGCAAAGTCCATGAAACTCGACTCATCCGTCTCCGCCGTCGTCACCGGCGGGGCCTCGGGCCTGGGTGAAGCCACGGTTCGCGCCCTCGCCGCCCAGGGCGTCAAGGTCGCCATCTTCGACATGAACGAAGCCAGGGGCGAGGCGGTGGCCAAGGAGATCGGCGGCGTCTTCTGCAAGGTCAACGTCACCTCGGAAGACGATGTCGACGCCGGTTTCGCCAAGGCCCGCGCGGCCCACGGCCAGGAGCGCATCCTGGTCAACTGCGCCGGCACCGGCAACGCCATCAAGACCGCCAGCCGTGACAAGCAGACGGGCGCCATCAAGCATTTCCCACTCGACGCCTTCGACTTGATCATCCAGATCAACCTGGTGGGCACCTTCCGCTGCCTCGCCAAGTCGGCGGCCGGTATGCTGAGCCTGGAGCCGCTGGTGGACGGCGAACGGGGCGTAATCGTCAACACCGCCTCGGTGGCGGCCGAGGACGGCCAGATGGGCCAGGCGGCCTATTCGGCGTCCAAGGGCGGCGTCGTCGGCATGACGCTGCCCATCGCCCGCGACCTGATGAATGAAGGCATCCGCGTCAACACCATCCTGCCGGGCATCTTCAACACCCCGCTGATGCAGAGCGCGTCGGAAGCGATGAAGGCGGGCCTGGCCGCCAGCGTACCCTTCCCCAAGCGCCTGGGCGCCCCGCCTGAATACGCCCAGCTGGCCCTGACCATGATCACCAACGGCTATTTCAACGGCGAGGACGTCCGCCTCGACGGCGCGATTCGCATGGCGCCGCGGTAGGGATCGAAAGGCCCTTCCCCTCAATGGGGGAAGGGATCTTGGAGGTCTTCAATGCAGCTTGCCGGCCTACGGCGCTGGCCGCGTGATTTTCGGCGCCAGGTTGGACAGCACCGACCGGGCGTCGAAGGCGTGCTTTTCGTCAGCTGGCTTGGGGCCACGGCCCATGACGATTTCGGCCGAGGCCTCATACTTTTCGACCGTGTGGATATCAACCTGGTCGGCCCAGAAGGGGTCGCCCCAGAAGGGGTCCCAGGAGCGCCAGCCGAAATGGCCGCCGTAATAGCGCCAATAGGGCCGCCAGCCATAGCCGTAGGGGCCCATCGGACCGTAGGGTTCGGCATAGGTCTCGCTGTGCTTGTCGGTGGCGCGCTGCACCGTCTGGAACCAGTCATAGCCCTGGTTCACCGTCAGCTCTGCGCCGCGATAGAGCAGATAGGTCTCCACCGTCTCGCGCGAGGTCATGCTGTTGCCGCGGAAGGTGACCTTCCAGCGGTCGGGCTCGATGCGATACTCTGAATAGCCGCCGGACTGTTCGGCGCCCGGCTTCATCGGCTGGTAAGGCGTCGCCGTTTCGCAGGCGGCCACGGCGGCCCCGAGGCAGGCCACCGCCGCCAGGGTGATCAAACGCTTATTCATGGGCGTGCGTCCTTGTCCTGTCGCATCTATTCCCCTAGCGCCAAGTCCGGTTCTGAGGTCACCCTCGTCGCCCGACCGAATTAACGCGTCAAGTATCGCAAAGCAGCGGGGCCGTAATGTGGCCCCGCTTCGCAACAAAGCGGCTACAAACCGGATTTGGCTAGGCTCCAGACCACCACGCCGACCGCCCCCAAGAGGGCGATCATCATGGCCAGCGCCTGGATGCCGAAGCCGGGACCGCGGCTGGCGGGATCCTTGACATAGCTGATCATGTAGAGCGTCCGGCCAGCGATCCATACGGCGCCCAGCCCGGCGCCGATCATGTCGCCGAGCTTGCTGGCGGTAAGGCCATCGAGGGTCAGGGAGAGCAGCCAGACCGCCGGAAGGAAGATCACCAGGCCTTCCAGGGTGTTGGCCTGGACGCGAAAGTGACGCTCAAATTCGGGATGGCCGGTGGTCGCGGGCGCGGCGACGTTGAACTTGCCGCGCGCCTGGCCGACGCGGAGCGCCATAAAGAAGAACAGCAGCAGCGCGGCCAGGGTGACCAGGGCGAGAAGGCTGTGCATGTCGGATCGTCTCCCGATGCCGGCGGTCTTAACCCGCCGCGACGGCAACCTGCACGGTCAAGGCTGTGATGCGAAGCGGAATTTTTTGGGCGTGGTGCGTGTCCCTACTTCACCCCCACCGTCAGCTCTCGCAGCGCCGAGTTGGCGATGGTCAGCTTGGCGAAGCTCCAGCCGCCGCCCGTCTCCTCGACGTCCTTCAAGGTCTCGCGCGCGGCCTGAGCAGCCTGGGCGTTGAGCGAGGCCCAGGAGGCCACGGCGGCGCGGGCGCGGCCGGGGTCCTCGCCCGCCTGGGGCCCGGCGGCGAAGGTCATGATCACCCGCGTCAGCGCCGCCTGCTCGGCCATCAGATCGTCGACCAGCCGCCGCACGGCCCGCCGCTCGAAACTGTCGCCGCCGGCCAAGGATCCGGCCGCCAGGCGCACCCGCTCGAAGCCGAAGGCTGCGCCAGCCTGGTGATAAATGCGGGCCACGGCGATCACCGGCCAGTCAGCGGCGCGGGCGAGGTCGGCGAGGTCGGCGACGATGGTCGCGGGCCGCAGCATGGCCACATGGCGCGCGACCTCTTCCGGCGCGCCGTCCTTGACCAGGGCGCGCACGCGTTTGGCCAGGGTCCGCTGTTCGAAGGACGACAGCACATTGACCAGGTCGTGGCGCAGTTCGTCCGCGCGCGGGCGATAGAAGTCCACCAGCCGCTTGACAGTGACGTTGCTGGCCTTGATCGCGGGCGCCTGCCCGGCCAGGCCGCGGCCGCCGGCCCTCTGGGCCAGGCTGAAGGTCTGGGAGCGCAGCGCCGAGGCCAGCGCCTTGAACATCAGATGCTGAACCTCCGCCGGCGCCTCGCCGTCGAGCGCCGCCACGGCCGACCAGGCCTCATCGAAGCGCAGGATCTGCTTGGCCGCGGCATAGCCCACCACCAGGGTACGGGCGTCGCCCTTGACCGCGTCGCGCAGTCGCGACGGGAAGGTCGGGCCACAGACATTGATCATGTCGTTGCCGACCACGGTCGAGATGATCTCGCGCCGCAGGCGATGCCGCTTCATCTCGTCGGAGAACGGGGCCAGGGCCTTAGGGAAATAGTCGGACAGGGTGGCGACGAAATAGGGATCGTCCGGCCCCTGGCTGGCTATGATCTGGTCCACCAGGTCGATCTTGGCATAGGCCAGCAGCACCGACAGCTCCGGCCGGGTCAGACCCTGGCCGGCATGGGCCAGGTCACCGATGGCGTGGTCGTCGGGCAGACGCTCCAGCGGCCGGTCCAAGGCGCCCTTGGCCTCCAGCCCCCTCATATACTGAGCATGGGACTCGAGGTCGGCGGCGGCCGTGACCTGCAGCAGACTGAGCGCCAGGGTCTGATCGTAGTTGTGCCTCAGCACCTTGGCGCCGACCTCATCGGTCATGGACTGCAAGAGCGCGTTGCGGCTCGCCCGGTCGAGACGGCCAGCACCTTCGGCCAAGCTCGTGAGGATCTTGATATTGACCTCATGGTCCGAGGTGTCGACGCCCGCGGAATTGTCGATGGCGTCGGTGTCGATGCGCCCGCCCGCCCGGGCGAAGACGATGCGGCCCGACTGGGTCACGCCCAGATTGGCCCCCTCGCCCACCACCTTGCAGCGCAGCTGGCTGGCGTCGACGCGGATGGAGTCATTGGCCTTGTCGCCCACGTCGAGGTGGGTCTCGAGCGGCGCCTTCACATAGGTGCCGACCCCTCCCAGATAGAGCAGCTCGGCTCGCGCCTTGAGGATGGCGTTCATCAGCTCGGCGGGCGTCAGCGCCTCGGCCTTGAGGTCGAGCAGGGCGCGGATCTCGTCGGTCAGCTCGATCGACTTCAGGCCGCGTGAGAAAATCCCGCCGCCGGCCGACATCAGCTTGATGTCATAGTCCTTCCAGGACGAGCGCGGCAGATTGAACAGGCGCTGGCGCTCGGCGAAGGAGACCGCCGGATCCGGATTGGGGTCGATGAATATGTCGCGGTGGTCGAAGGCGGCGACGAGGCGGATCTTTTCCGACAGCAGCATGCCGTTGCCGAACACATCGCCCGACATGTCGCCGACCCCGACCACGGTGAAGGGCTCTTTCTGGATGTCCTTGCCCATCTCGCGGAAGTGGCGCTTGACCGCCTCCCAGGCGCCGCGGGCGGTGATGCCCATGGCCTTGTGGCCGTAGCCGACCGATCCTCCGGACGCGAAGGCGTCGCCCAGCCAGAAGCCGTAGTCCTCGGCCACGCCGTTGGCGATGTCGGAGAAGGTCGCCGTGCCCTTATCGGCGGCCACCACCAGGTAGGGATCGTCCCCGTCCAGGGCGATCACGGCTTCAGGCCGGATCACCGAACCGTCGGCGGCCAGGTTGTCGGTCACGTCCAGCATGCCCGAGAGGAAGGTCTTGTAGGCGCGGACCGCCTCGGCCCGGACCTGCTCGGCGGTTCCGCCGCGCGGGGACTGTTTGGGATAGAAGCCGCCCTTTGAGCCCACCGGCACGATCACCGCGTTCTTGACCTGCTGCGCCTTGACCAAGCCCAGGACCTCGGTGCGGAAATCGTCGCGCCGGTCGGACCAGCGTAGGCCGCCGCGGGCCACCGGACCGAAGCGCAGGTGCACGCCCTCCACATGCGGAGCCCAGACGAAGATCTCGCGATAGGGCTTGGGCGCCGGCAGGTCGTCCAGCGAGCGCGAGGCGATCTTGAAGCTGATATAGGGCTTGGGCTCCCCGTCCGGGCCGGTCTGGTAATAGTTGGTGCGGGTCAGGGCTCGGGTCAGGGCCGCTAGGCGCCGCAGCACCCGGTCGGCGTCCAGGCTCGCCACGGCCTGCAGCGCGGCATGGATCTCCGCCATGACCTCCTCGGCCATGGCGGCGCGGGCCTCGGCGCTGGTCTGGATGGCCGGATCGAACTGGGTGCGGAACAGGTCCAAAATCAAGCGGGTGACATTGGGATTGTCGGCCAGGGCCGCGGCCTGCACCGCCTCGGATGGATCCAGGCCCGACTGCTGGCGATAGCGCGCCAGGGCGCGGACCAGGGCGGCCTCACGCCAGGAGACGCCCAGCTCCAGCACCAGGCGGTTGAAAGCGTCGTTCTCGGTGCGGCCGATCCAGACGGCGACGAAGGCCGCCTCGAAGGCGGCGCAGATGTCGGCGAACACCACGTTCTCGCCGCGCTCGTCCTCCAGCAGGAACTCGTGCGCCCAGATCACGCGGATCCCGCCGTCCGCCTCCGTCCGGCGGATGGGGAAGCCCTCCTCGACCATGGCCTTCAGGCCCATGCGCTCCAGGATCGGCAGCACGTCGGCCAGGGGCGCCGCGCCGCCCGGGCGATAGAGCTTGAAGCGGAAGCTGAGTACGGAATCGGTCGAGCGGCGATAAGCCCGCACCCGCACCATCTCGTCCGGCGCCAGGCTTTCGACGACCTCGATGTCGTTGATCGCCTCCGCGGGCGGATAGAGGTCGCGATAGCCGGCCGGAAAGCCATCGAAATAGGTGTGTTCCAGCGCCGCGGCCCGCTCGCGCGTGCGCGGATCCTCGCGCAGGGCGACGGCCAGCCGACTGGGCCAGGAGCGGGAGACTTCGCCAATGGCGGTTTCCAGCGCCTCAAAGTCGGGCTTGGCGTGGTGGCCGGGCTCGAAGCCGATGATGAACTGAACCCGGGCCAGGGGGGCGTCGGAGAAGCTCGGATAGGTGGCCTGCAGCTCGCCCTTGAAGGCCTCGGTCAGCATGCGCCCGGCCCGATCGGCCAGCTCGGCGCGGTAGCTGTCGCGCGGCAGGAACAGGAGGATCGAGACATAGCGATCGAACGGGTCGTGGCGCACGAACAGGCGCACGCGCGGGCGGTCGTTCAGGTGGACGATCTTCAGCGCCGTCTGCAGCAGCTCTTCCTCGCTGGCCTGCAAGAGCTCGTCGCGGGGATAGTTCTCCAGCACGTTGCGCAGGCGCCGGTCGCTGTGGCTCCTCGGCGCCGCCCCTGCCCGCTTCAGCACATAGGCGATCTTGCGCCGGATCAGTGGCGTCTCGCCGGCTGGCGCGTCGTAGGCTTCGGAGGTGAACAGGCCGACGAAGCGGATCTCGCCGATGGCCAGGCCGTCGGCGTCGTACCGGCGCACGCCGATATAGTCCATGGTGGTGCGGCGGTGGACGCGTGAATGCAGGTTCGATCGCGCCACGGTGACCGGCGCGTCGTGGCGCAGGTGTTCACGCAGCTGCGGGCTCAGCACCGCCGGCTCGTTGTCCCGGCGCAGCACGCCCCGGCGCAGGTCGCGCAGCACGCCCAGGCTGTCCTCCGACTGGTCCAGCGGCTCCTCTGCGGCATAGTCGCCGTCCACTGTGCGGGGATAGCCGTAGGTGCGCGCGCCCAGGAAGATGAAGTGATCGGCCTTCAGCCACTCCAGGAAAGCCTCGTATTCCTGCAAAGCCGCGGGATCGAAATGCGCGGCCTGGGCGTCGAGCTCGGCTATGGCGCCGTCCATGCATGCGCGCATGGCCGCGTGGTCGTTCACCGCCCGGCGCACGTCCAGCAGGGTGATGTCGAGCCCGCTCAGAAGCCGCGTCGCCGCGTCCGGCGCCAGGGGCTCGAAGATCACCTGGATCATCGATTCCAGGTGGGTCGGGCCATCGTCGACGCGGCGGCCCTCGGCGTCACGCGCCACCGCGACCACGGCATGGAACATGGCTTTGACCAGCAGCCCGTTCTCGGCGATTTCGCCCATGACGCTGTCGACCAGGAAGGGTCGGTCGTCCTGCAGGATCTCCAGCCGTTCGAGCGTCAGGCCGCGGCCGTCGGCGCCCGTGGCCGCAATCAGGCGCACCGCCGGGTCGATGCTGTCGCGCTTTTCGGCGAAGGCCCAGAAATCGGCGAAACCGACGGCCAGGTCCGCCAGGCTGAGGCTCGGCAGCTCGCTCGGGTCGTAGTCGTCCTCGACCTGGTCCAGGAAGGCCGCCTGGGCGCCGCTGAGGCCGCCAGCGCCGAGCGCGCGCCGAAAGGCGGCCTCCATCGGCTCGTTTTCGGCGCTCGAAGCGGTGGGGGTCAAGGTGAGGGTCATCGCGGCGGCCTCTGATGCGTAGCCGCGAACCTAGTGTGGTTTGAGCCATTCGGAAATCGAGGTGCGCCGCCAATTTTCGCGATTTCGGCGATAAATTTGGCCGGAAGCCGAAGTTTCCGCCCCAAATTCGTCCGTTCAAGGTGAAAAACCCGCCCAAAAATGTGAAACGCCGCCGGATGGTGTCCATCCGACGGCGCGTGCCTCGCTGGGGGGGACAGCGAGATCACTTCACTTGGGGCGCAACTCTTGGGGGTTCAGTTGGCGCCCAGGACGGGTGGGAGGGGGGAACTCGCCCGTCCGACGAATTAGATAGGAAGGCCAATTCGAAGTTCCAGACCTTGCCATCATGAAGCTTGTGTAATTTGCGGCTGCGGGGGTGACTTTTCCTCGCCCAGGGGATCTCCGTCGCTTGAGAGCAACACGGCGATCCATCGCGTGCCGGGGAACTGGGCCAGGATGACCATGGCCATGACCGTCAGCGGTGTCGACAGGAACATGCCGGCCACGCCCCAGATCGCGCCCCAGAAGGCCAGGGACAAAAGGATCACCACCGGATCGATGTTCAGGCTGCGCCCCTGCATGCGCGGATAGATGATGTTGCCGACGATGAAATTGATCACCTGCAGGCCGGCCAGCATGGCCAGGGCCCGCCACCAGTGGTCGAACTGGACCAGAGCGAACAGGGGCGGCGCCAGGATGCCGATCGCCCCGCCAATGATCGGGATGAAGCTGACCACAAAAATGACGAAGGTCCAGAACACCGCATTCTCCAGGCCCAGGGCCGCCATCACCCCCCAGGAGGCCAGGGCGATCAGGCCGCCGGTGACGGTCTGGATCCAGAGATAGCTTTCGATGCTGCCCCGGATGCGCTGGAACACCTCGGCCGCATGGGCGCGGCTGGCCTCGGTGGCGAACAGGCCGCGGGTCTTGCGCTGAAAGCCGTGGCGAGAGGCCAGCACGAAGCCCAGATAGATGACGACCCCCAGCGCGTTCTTGGCGAAGCCCTGCAAGGTGTCGGCGATCTTGCCCAGATAGGCGTCCGGGTTGAGCCGGTTGATCAGTTCATTGAGGGTCGGCGGCGCCTTGACCCCCATGGCCGAGGCGATGCCGTTGATCACCGCATTGAGCTTGGGGCCGTAGAGCGCGATCTGTCCTGCGAACATGCCGGCGTTGTTGATCACCACGAACACGGTCGCCGCCACCGCGGCCAGGGAGATGACCACCGCCACCGGCAGGGCGGCCTTCTGCGGAAAGTGCGGGATGCGCTCGCTCATCACCCGCGCCATGGCGTCGATCATCACCGTCAGGAACAAGGCCAGGGCCAGCGGGGTGAGGATGCCGTTCAGCCAGTAGAAGGCGGCGCCCGCGACCACCACAGCGATCACCACCACGGCCACGCGCATAGTGTCGTTGGCAGGCTGGGCTTCGCGCGGCATGGAGGCTCCTTGGTCGATCACTCCGAACTAGCCCCTCCCCCATCGTGGGGGAAGGGTTGTTCGGATTCGAGCCCTCAAGCCACGACCTTGCCCTTCGCCACCAAGGCGTCGCGGATCGCGGTGGCAAGCTCTTCCAGGTGGAAGGGCTTGCGCAGCACCGGCCAGTCGTTGGCGGGGGTCAGCTCGGCGAGGCGTCCCGCCGCATAACCGGTGGCCAGGAGGATCGGCAGGTCGGGCCGCAACCGCGAGGCCAGGATGGCCAGGTCCACCCCGCTCATGCCGCCGGGCATGACCACGTCGGACAGCATCAGGGCGATGGGATCGCCGCGCCTGAGGATAGCCAGGGCCTCTGGGCCGTTCTCGGTCGACAGCACGCGATAGCCGCACTCTTCGAGGAGGCTTTCGGTCAGGGTGCGCACGCCCTCGTCGTCCTCGACCAGCAGCACGGTCTCGCCGGTGACGCGCCTCGCCTGGGTCGGGACATAGACGGGCGGAATGGTCAGCTCGCGCGCCGGCCCGTCCGCCGCCGGCAGATAGATGTTGATGGTGGCCCCTTGACCGGGCTGGCTTTCCACGGTCACCGCCCCGCCGCTCTGGCGGGCGAAGCCCTGCACCTGGGCCAAGCCCAAGCCACTGCCCTCGCCGATCTCCTTGGTGGTGAAGAAGGGCTCGAAGATGCGCCGCATCACTTCGAGCGGGATGCCGGTTCCGGTGTCGGCCACCGACACCTTCAGATAGCGGCCCTCCTTCAGGTCCTCGATCTCGCCTACGGCGACCCGGGCTCGGGAGGCGCTGACCTTGATCGAGCCACCGGGCGGAGTGGCGTGCGCCGCGTTGACCACGAGGTTCAGGAGAGCCGCCTCGAACTGGGCGCCGTCGAAACGGGCCGATCCGGCGTTGGGCGCGACCTCGATCGTCAAACTGATCATCTCCCCGCTGACCCGGCGGATCATTGGCTCGACCTGACCCATGATCTCGGCGGCCTTGTGAACTTCGAGCTTGATCTCGCGGTGGCGGGAGAAGGCCAGGAGTTGGCGGGTCAGCCGCTCGCCACGGCGACCGGCGGCAAGCGCCGTCTCGGCCAGGCGCTTGACCCTCTCCGGCTTGTCAACCCCGCGCAGGATCATGTCCAGGCCGCCGATGATCACGGTCAGGATGTTGTTGAAGTCGTGCGCAACCCCTCCGGTCAGGCGGCCCAGGGTCTCGACCCGCTGAGCCTGGGCCAGGGCGGCCTCGGCCTTGGCCCGCTCCTCGCGGGTCTGCTCCAGGGCCCGCGTGCGCTCCTCGACCCGAGCCTCCAGCGACTTGCGCGCCTCGATGGCGGCGGTGACGTCGCGAAAGGTCAGGGCGACCGCGTCTTCGATGCGCACGCCGCTGGAGGACATCCAGTGTTCGGCTCCGTCGAGCGTCAGCTTGAATTCGAACTTGTCTGGCTTGCCGGACTTCAGGATGTCGACGTAGCGCCGGAGCCGGTCGTCATCACCCGTCTCCGGAAATACGTCCGCCATCAGGCGGCCGATCAGGGGTCGCGCGCTGGCGGGAGCCATGGCTTCGGCGGCGGCGTTGGCATGTACCCAGCGGAAATCGACGATGCGGCCGTCGCGCCGCACCGGCTCCAGCATGACGAAGCCGTCCAACGACGCCTCATGCGCCAGGCGGAAGCGCTCGTCGGCCGCCAGGGCGCGGAAATAGGCTCGGCGGGCGGTCTCGCTGACCGCGATCATCAGGCCCGCGGTCGCCACGAACATGACCGCAGTGATCAACTGCGGCCGGTCTAGGGGAAGGCTGTGGAGCAGCGGCAGCCAGAACCACCAGACCGTCGCCGTGCTGAGGCCAAGGGCCAGCCAGCCAGCGCGCTTGCCGCCCGCCAGGGTCGCGATCAGCACCGCCGGATAGAAGACGGGGAAATTGGGCGATACGGCGACCCACATCGCCGCCGCCCAGCGCACCGCTGCGGCCACAGCGACCAAGCCAACGGCCAGTGCATAGCCACGCCAGCCGCTCGCAGGCTTGAGCTTCCAGCGCAAAGCGTTCGTCAACAGCATCCGGCCCCTGTTCCCCGTAGGCCTCCAAATCCGATCCACCCCGACAAGTTCCATATAGGTATTTGGTGGCCGCTGGCAGGCCCTCAAGGGGCGGCCTTTGCGCACAGGGACGTGAAAACTCGACCGTGAAACAAGGCTCAGCCGATGACGCGCTCCGTCGGCGCCGCCAAGCCCTCGCGCGCCTGGGCCAGGATTTCGTAGGAGCGCACCCGCGCGGCATGGTCGAAAATCTGGGCCGCGGCCATGATCTCATTGGCCCCGGTCCGGCGGATCAGGGTCTGGATCTTCGCTCGGACGGTCGGCAGGTCGCCGACGGCGGCGTACTGGAAGGTATGGTCCAGGCCGGTCAACTCGGACTCCGAAGCTATGGCGGCGATGTCGTCCACCGGCTGCGGCATCAGCCCCGGCGTCCCGCGCCGCAGGGCCAGGAACTGCTGCTGCTGCGAGGTGAACAGGCGCTTCGCCTCAGCGTCGGTGTCGGCGGCGACGACGCTGATGCAGACCAGGGCATAGGGCTGTTGCAGCACCTCGGAAGGCTTGAAATGGCGCCGATAGACACTCAGCGCCTCCATCAGCAGGTCCGGCGCGAAATGGGCGGCGAAGGCGAAGGGCAGGCCCAACAAGCCCGCCAACTGGGCGCCGAACACGCTGGAGCCCAGGATCCAGATGGGCACGTCCAGGCCCGCGCCCGGCACGGCGCGCACCGCCTGGCCGGGTTGGGCCGGGCGGAAATAGGACTGCAGCTCGACCACGTCCTGCGGAAAGCGGTCGGCGCCTTCAAAATATCGGCGCAGGGCGCGGGTGGTGGCGTGATCGGTCCCAGGCGCGCGGCCAAGGCCCAGGTCGATACGTCCCGGATAGAGCGAGGCCAGGGTGCCGAACTGTTCGGCGATCACCAAGGGGGCATGGTTGGGCAGCATGATCCCACCGGCCCCGACGCGGATGGTTTTGGTGCCGGCGGCGATATGGCTGATCACCAGCGATGTTGCGGCGCTGGCGATGCCGGGCATGTTGTGATGCTCGGCCAGCCAATAGCGCTTATAGCCCAGCCGCTCGGCGTTCCGGGCCAGGTCGCGGCTGTTCTGGAACGCCTGGGCTGCGTCCGCGCCCAGGGTGATCGGCGACAGGTCCAGCACGGAAAAGGCCGGGCCGGCGGCGTCTTGGGCGATATCGCGCATCGGGCTCCTCGGGCGCTGTTCGTTCGGCGGTCAGCGTCAGAGATTGGGAGCCAGCCATGACAACGCAATCGGCTCGCTGCCGATTTCGTTGCTAATCAGGACTGGCCATTCACGCCACGGCCGCGCGCAGCTTGCCCCAGACGTGATAGTCGACCAGCACCTTGTTCAGCTGGCCCTTGGCCTGGTAGGCCTTGAAATCGTGGATCGTCTCCAGGCCGAGGGTGGCGAACCTCACCGTCACGGCCTGTGGCTGACAGCCGGCGCTTGGGGCGGAGAAGAGGGCCGCGTTGATCTCCGGCTTCTTGGCCGTGATCAAGGTCGCAAGCCGCATCGCCGCGCCATGCGCGTGATGCTGAAGGCGCGGCGCCTCGGAGAACATCTCCTGGCCCAAGGCGGTGACCTGGGCCAGGGTCATGGACCCCACCGCCTGGGCGATGGTCGGGGCCGTCAGTTGCTCCAGTTCGATCGTCAGGACGATGTCGTTGAGCAGGAACAGCATGGCCACTCCTGGTAAGCTGCAAATTGTCGAATGAGTCGACCCTAGCCGACTTCCGTTAATGCTCGGTTTTTGCAGCCGCGCCAGGCGCCAGTTTCCACCCAATTCGGGCGCCTTAACGATGGCTCGCCACAGCTCCTTAAGCCTGTCGCCATAGGGTCACAGAGCCGCAACGGCGTCAGAATGCGCCGGGCCGCAAAGGGCCGGCCGGTTCGTCCCCCGAGCCGGCCGGCCGACCTGCTTGCGGTCAGGCTTCGCCCGTCCCCGCCTCGACATAGATCTCGCCGCCGCCCTCGCGGAACTTTTCAGCCATTACGGCCATGCCGGTCTCCACGTCGTTCTGGCCGGCGGCCGCATCGCGGATCTCGTGGCTGATCTTCATCGAGCAGAACTTGGGGCCGCACATGGAGCAGAAGTGCGCCACCTTATGCGCTTCCTTGGGCAGGGTCTCGTCGTGGTATTCGCGGGCGGTTTCGGGATCCAGGCCCAGATTGAACTGGTCCTCCCAGCGGAACTCGAACCTCGCGCGGGACAACGCGTCGTCCCAGGCCCGGGCGCCCGGATGGCCCTTGGCGATGTCGGCGGCGTGGGCGGCGATCTTGTAGGCGATCACCCCCTGCTTGACGTCCTCGCGGTCGGGCAAGCCCAGGTGCTCCTTGGGCGTGACGTAGCAGAGCATGGCGGTGCCGAACCAGCCGATCATGGCCGCGCCGATGGCCGAGGTGATGTGGTCGTAGCCTGGCGCCACGTCGGTGGTGAGCGGACCTAGCGTATAGAACGGCGCCTCGTGGCAAAGCTTGAGCTGTTTGTCCATATTGGCCTTGATCTTGTGCATCGGCACGTGGCCGGGCCCCTCGATCATCACCTGCACGCCATGCTTCCAGGCGACCTTGGTCAACTCGCCCAGCGTCTCCAGCTCGGCGAATTGCGCCGCGTCGTTGGCGTCGGCCAGGGAGCCGGGGCGCAGGCCATCGCCCAGGCTGAAGCTGACATCATAGGCGCGCATGATCTCGCAGATGTCTTCGAAGTGTTCGTAGAGGAAGTTCTCCTTGTGATGCGCCAGGCACCACTTGGCCAGGATCGAGCCGCCGCGGGAGACGATGCCGGTGACGCGCTTTGCAGTAAGAGGAATGTATGGGAGGCGGACGCCGGCGTGTATGGTGAAATAGTCCACCCCCTGCTCGGCCTGTTCGATCAGGGTGTCGCGGAACACCTCCCAATTGAGGTCTTC
>FSWM01001078.1_pt1 | contig 27538 bp, 15 predicted proteins | sample 1637841 | NCBI WGS metagenome assembly FSWM01 (sample SAMEA3914789, study PRJEB12502) | metagenome | biome: forest; material: soil | place: Canada | collected 2011-07-03 | depth 0.3 m | reverse complement strand
GTCAGCTACCAGACCATCGTCCAGCTCATCGCCGCCACCACCACAGACAACGGCTTGACCGTCCGAAGCGAAATCGACACCAACACCTACCCCAAGGGCTTCAAGGTCACCGACGCCGAAATGGACGCCCTCAACATCCATCGCCACCACTTCCACGGCGACTGGAACTATATGATCAAGCCACAATCTGACGCGATAATTTAGCAACAGACCCTAAGCTGAGGCTTGGCACCTTCGGATGACCTCGCGATTTCGTTGAGGGGCGTCTCCGGCCGTGTGTTCTGGAACGATCGGGCGGCGGCCTGCAGCAACGCCGTAAACGCCAAGATCCAAGCCGTGCTTCACGGACGCGGCGGCGCGTAACCGCCGCCAGCTGTTCAGCGCGCCACCGCCTTAAGTTCGGCCAGCCGCGTGACGCCTTCTGTCCGCTGAGCCGGGCTCATGCGCGCCTCAACCGCGTCCAGCTCAGTCGCCGCCTTCGGCTGCGCGGCGTCGCGGGCCAGGGTGAGATGGGCCCAGGCGCGCGGCAGGTCGCCGGCGGTCCCGACCGCAAGGGCGTAGGCGCGGCCGATGGCGAAGTGGCAGGCGCTGCGGCCCGCATCGGCGCAACGCCGATACCAGGAAAAGCCCTTTGCAGGGTCCTGGAGCGGCGAACTCTTGGCCAGGAACATCTGGATGTCGCCCAGCCCCTGCATGGCCGACATGTCGCCCTGGTCGGCCGCACGCGTCAGCCAGACCACCGCCTCATCGAACGACGGCGACCAGCCCTTGACGGCGGCCAGGGTGAGATATCGGCCGAGCACCGACATGGCTTCGCGATCACCGTGGTCCGCGGCGACGCGCACCAACTGCTCGGCGCCGGCGGCGTCGGACGGGCCGCCGATCCCGCGCGCCATCAGCCGCGCCAGGGCGAGGCTGGAGGCCGAATCGCCCAACTCGTGGCCACGGCGGAACAGGTCGCGCGCCTTGTCAGGCGCGGCGAAACCGGCTGAGCCGGTCAGATAGGCGCGCGCCAGCAGGCGAGCGGCTTGGGCGTCGCCGGCCTGGGCGGCTCGCTGCAGCCATTCCCGCCCCGCCGCTGCGTCCGACAGCACGCCCGCGGGCGGCGCCATCCGCGCCAGGCCGTAAAGCGCCATCGCCGCCGGCAGGTCTTCATCGGCGGCGGTCTTCAGTTTGATGAAGCCGGCTTCGGCCTCTGCGGTCCCGCCGCGCCCGAGCGCCGCCAAGCCGCCCGCCATCTGCGCCCTAGCGCCATCGGGCTCACCCGCGGCGACTGGAGGAACCTTGTAGTCAGCAAGGACAGGCGCGGCCTCGCCGCCGTCCCCCAGGGCCTGGCCGAGGGCCGCGGCCCTGGAGTCGGCCGATGCATGATCTGCGGCCGCCGTCTGCTCCGGGGCCGCCGTCTGGGGCACGGACTGGGCGGCTGGAGCTGCGGCGAAGACGGACGGCAGGTCCAAGCTGAATGGCGCGGCGCCTGCGTGCGGGCTAAGGTTGGAAGAGAAGGCTAGGCAGAGCAGGGTCAGCCAGCCGAAGAAGACGAAGTTGGTCAGAAAACGGAAGCCGCTGTTCGTCGCATAGAGATCGGCGGCGACCGCTACGGCGCCCTTGCGGCGGGGCGAACCGCCGAGCACCGGGCCGGGTCCATGGCTGGATCTGTTCATGGCGCCTCAGCCCTTCAGGCGGCGGTGGAAAGCGGCGCATGCATATCGGCGCCGCGCCCCAGGACGCGAATGCATCCGCCAGCGTCGACCAGAGTGATCTCCTCGGCCCCGGCGGCGCGAGCATCGATCAGGCTGTTGGAGACATCGCGTTCGATAGCGCGGGCGATGTCGCGCACGCCGCCCTGCATCGGGCCAGACAGGCGTTCGACCGCTTGCAGCAGGATCCGGGGGTCAATGCCGCCATCCTTGATGCGCAGGCCGAACTGTTGGGCCTGGGCCTCCAGCTCCAGGGCCACCACACGCGCCACGTCCAGGCCTTCCAGCGGGCGGAAGGGGAAAACGTCGTCGATGCGCGACAGCACTTCCGGTGCGAACTGGGCGTCCAGCAGGGCCGACTTGGCGATCCGGCTGAGGTCCTCCAGCGAGCCCTTGTGGGCGCTCGCCATCTCGCCGATGCGGCGCGAGGCGGCGTTGGTGGTCAGGACGAAGATCGCCTCTGAAGTCGAAACCTTGGCGCCGTCGCTGACCTCGGTGACGAAGCCATCGTTCCAGGCGGTCAGGAAGCGCTTGTGCACGTCCGGGTGAGCCTTCTCGAACTCATCCAGCAGCACGATGCAGTTCGGCGTATCGCGCAGGGCGGCGGTCAGCGAACCATAGCTGGTGGAGCCCACATAGCCGCGCGCCTGGCCGAACAGGCTGGCCGCAGCGTGCGGCTGGCCGAACTGGCTCATATCGAAGAAGTGGAGGTGGTTCTTGTCGCCGTAGAGCGCCTGGGCCAGGGTCTTGGCCAGGTGGGTCTTGCCGACGCCAGCCGGGCCGCACAGGGCGTAGACCGCCAACGGCTTGTCTGGCCGGCGGGCGGCGACGCGGCGGCGCAGGCTGGCGGCGATGCTGTCGATAACCGCATCCTGGCCGATCACCTTGGCCTTGACCTCGGAGGCCAGGCGTTCGGCGTCGATGGTGGTCAGTTCCGATTTCTTCGCCGCGAAGGCCGCTTCAAGGGCGGCCCGGTTGGTCAGGCGATCCAAAATGTCCATGACGAACTCCGGAAGGAAGCGTCCCTTGATCAGGAAGATGAGGGCGACGGCGGCCGTGGCCAGGACCAGCAGGACCACGGCCAGCAGAGGCGCGGCCTTGGCGACCGCCAGAACGCCCAGGATGATGAATAGCCGTTCGAGCCAGGGGTTGTCGGTCATCGCCCAGCCTCAAGCGCGGCGAACCCAAGGGCCGGATCACCGGCCTGGCTCTCTCCGCTCGGCGCTGTGAGCACCGACGGCTGGCCGGCGGCGATATCGCCGAGAGGCGCATGGAGAATCGGCGCAGCCGCTGGCGCCAGCATGGCCGCGTGAGGGGCCGCTTCCAGAGACGCATAGGGGCCGCCGAGCGAAGCCGCCCCGCCCCCCCAAAGGCCCGCCATGGCCAGGAGGACCGCGCCGGCCACGGCGGCGCTGGCCACGGCCCGCGGCGCGATTGGCGACAGCGGCACCGGCGGCAGCAGTTCCGGCTCGAGAATCAGGTCTTGGCGCATGCCTGGTCGGGTCTTTGTTTGAAGCCCGGCCAGTGTCGCGCTTGATGCTTAACAAGCGCCGTCGAAACGCGATGAATCTGCCGTAAATGACAGATTTAAGGTTGAGTAACGGTGTTGAACAAAGCCTTTCGACTCCAGCGGACTCTATGGTTTACGCCGACGGCGGACGATCGCGGAGGCCCGGCGTCACGACCACTTCGCCTACTGGAACGGCACCACGTAGGTCGAGCGCTGGAAGATGCTAGTGAAAGTGTGCACCAGGTTGGCGATCTTAGCCATCTGCACGGTTTCGGTATTCGCGACATAGACCAGGTCGCGGTCACGGATGGCGAAGGACTGGGCCACGAAGTAGCCCTGCGGCGACTTCAGGTCCACCTGATAGACCACCGGCACCAGGTCGTTGGGATCGGGCTCGACCGTCTCCGGGCCCAAGGAGCGGACCACCGAAGCCGGCTCATAGCGGAACACGAAGACACCGAACGGATCGGCCCGGGTGTCGGCCAAGCCGCCGCCATTGCCGACCACCTCGGCCAGCGACATGTTCGCTTTGATGAAGGAAACCTGCTGGTTCTTCTCGGTCGCGCCAAGGATCACCGCCGTCTGCGGCTCCCTGACCAGATAGACCAGATCGCCGGTCTTCAGATAAATGTTCTCGCTCGGCTCCTTGACCAGGGTGTCGAGTCGGACGCGCCGGGTCACACCTTCACGTGTCAGTTGGATGGCGATGTCCGAGGTCTGCGCGGTGGCGCCGCCGGCGATGGCCAAGGCGTCCAACAGGCGGGTGCCGGTGATCGACAAGGGAATCCGGCCGGGATGGTTGACGTCCCCGCCGACGGTGACGAAAGCGCTACCATTCTCGGTCACAGTGACCAGGACCTGAGGCGCGATGGTGCTGTTCTTGATGGCGGCGATGATCTCGCGCTCGACCTGGGCCGGGGTCAGGCCCGCGGCGGGAATGCGGCCAGCGAAGGGTATGCTGAGGTCGCCTGATTGCCCCACAACCTGACTCGGCAGGGTGACAGCTTCGTTTCCGGAGCCGGTGGGTGCGACCGCGCCCAGACCCGGATGATTACCGATCGCCTGAGCGGCGCCGAACAGGCCGCTGTTCTCCCAGATGGTCACCGACACCGTGTCGCCCACGCCGATCGGCTGCATTGGCGCCGGCAGGCCGTTGGCAAACACCTTGCCCAGATCCTGGGTGCGGCGCTCATTGATGATCTGCATGACCTGCGGCGTCGCACGGATCAGATAGTAGTTCAGCCCGGGCTGGGACTTGGCGCCATCCATCACGGCCCGCGTGGGCGGCCCGGACTCCGGCATGGTCTGGCAGGCCGACAAGGCTCCCGCCGCCGCGATCGCCGTCAGGCAAGCGCCCGCCCGCAACGGCGAGGCCAGCCGGCGCAAGCCGGCGTCGATCATGTCACGCCACATGTTTGGAACGCCCCCGAATTCTCAATCGCCCCATGACCGGACTATTAACAATAGTCAAGCGACAGCTTAGCGACAGTCGCTGCGCTTCGTCCTGATACGGATAAATGTGATTGCTAGGTTTACAGAAAGAGGCACGCCACTATGAGGCGAGCCACCGCCCGCGAAACCCGATCTGATCTATTTAATACAAATAAAATGACAGTTTTACGAAGCCCATAAATCCATCATGACCTAGTTTTATTCCATCAACTCTTAGGGACAAGGCCCAGCTTATCCTCTATAGCAGCCCCGCCAGCGGCCTGAGCCGCATCGGCCGCAGAGGGAGAGCTGAGACGCCATGAGCCTGTATTCGCACGGTGCGGATTACTTCCTCGACCGCTCGCTCGATATCGCCGCAGTGACCCTGCCTGAGCGCGCGCGCACCACGGACGGCATGGTCTCCGAGCGGGAACGGCGCCTCGCCTATCTCCTGGCCCGCGATCACTATCAGGGCGGCGGTTTCATCATCGACGGTGGCATGCTGCTCGGCTCCTCGGGTGTCAGCCTCGCCGAGGGTCTGCTCGCCAGTAGCGCCTATCAGGAAAACCGCCTCGGCCTGGACGGCCGGCGGCCGATCGTGGGCTACGAGTTGGGCGTATTGCCGCTCAATGGCCCGAAGGCCCAGGAACTGCAGGTCGGAGAGACCACCATCCACTTCGGCGAAAGCTTCGCCCCGGCCCTACTCCAAAACACCGCGCCCTACCGCGAGGTGATGGAGGTGCGGATCGGAGATCTCCTGGAGCAGTTCTGGGACCCCCAGGACCGCATCAAGATCCTGTTCATCGATGTGGCCAAGACCCCGCTTCTGAACCAGCACGTCTTCGAACAGTTCTTTCCCTGCCTCGTGCCCGGGGAGAGCTATGTGGTTCAGCAGGACTTCTTCTTCGACCGGCTGCCCTGGATCAAGGTGCTGATGGGCTATCTCGCCGACCACTTCGAGTGGCTCGGCCAGGTCGGGCCCAGTTCCGTCTATCGCTACGTCAAGGCGATTCCAGCGTCCAAGTTCCAGGTCGATCCCCATCGCGACCTGCCCAAGAAAGAGCGGCTGAGGCTGCATGCCCTGGCGCAGGATGCACGCCTGCCCGACCGGCGCCGCTTTGCGCTCGATGTGTCGCTCGCCTACCTGCACGCTGAGCTAGAAGGGCCGGCCGCCGGCTCGCGGCAGCTCGACCTCGCAATCGATCAGCATGCAGACTATATCTATGACACGAAGGCCGGAGCCTCCGCCTTGAGCAGGCTCGCCCGCGCGCGGCGGGCCATGGGTCTAATGGGGCCCGTGGCCGAGAGAGCGACCAGGCCGCAGCCACGCCTTGCGGCGGTGCGCGCGGCTACACAACCGCCGGAGCCGAACCTGGCCGACCTGCGCCGGCAGATCGAAGGGCTCGTCGCCTTGGGAAACGACGCCCTGGCCAAGCTCGATGCGATCGAAAAAGCCTCCGCCCCCATTCAACCCCGCCGGAACGCCCGCCCATGAACGATGTCTCCCCTCGCGAAACGGTGCTGGATCACGCCCGAGAAATCTCAGTTGGCGGTGCGGACACAGAAGCCCACACCCTGAAGCCGACACCGATGCGGCTCGCCCACCTGTTTCCCCCGTTCCAGCGATTGGTCTTGGAAGCACCCGCGTCCGTAATGACGACGCCATCGATGATGTCCGACGCCGAGCGCTACCTGCTCTACAACCTCGCTCAGCGCTACTATCGCGGGGCCGGACTGATCGTCGACGCCGGGATCTTCCTGGGCGGCTCCACCCACTGCTTCGCGGCGGGCCTACGCGAGAATCCGCGCGGCGAGGCCGCCGCAGAGCGCTGGGGCAAGCCGATCGTTTCGCTCGAACGCGCCGTGGTCAGTCCGACCATGCCCGGTTTCTTCGCCCGCCACGGTTTCGGGCAGCACTATCGCCCGGGCGACTCGTTCGCCGATTTGCTGGTGGCGACGGTCAAGCCGCACCTGGACCTGGTCGAACTTCGGATCGGCGATATCGTGGAGTTGGGCGAGGTCGACGATCGGATCGAGATCCTGTTCCTGGACGTGCTGAAGAACCAGAAGATCGCCGACTTCGCCGTGCAGGCGTATTTCCCTGCGCTGATACCCGGGCGGTCGATGGTGATTCAGCAGGACTACTTCTTTGAAGGCCTGCCGTTCCTCAAGACCTATCAGGAATTCTTCGGGCGCTATTTCGACTATGTCGGCGAGGTCGGCTCGAGCGCCGTATTCCGCTGCATCGAGAAGATTCCGACGAGCGAAACGCGCCGGCTCACGGCCGGCCTTACGCCGGACGAACAGTTGCGGCTGAATGCGATCGCGCTGCAACGCTCCTATGATCCGACCCGGCGGCTTTTGATGGCTCTCTCAAGGACGCGGCTGATCTATCAGCTCAAAGGATCGGCGGCGGCGGCCGAGTATCTGGCCCATGTCGAAGATGACTTCGCAGGCGAACTGGGTGCGGCGACCCCGGACCGCATTCGGGCGGCGGTCCGCGATACGCTCAAGTTCTGCAAGCTTGAGGCGGCAGGCTAGGGCTTTTCGCATCGCCCCTGTGCGAGGCAGGCGATCTTGCGGTTGACGGGCAGGTCGCACGCGCCGCCCTGCTGGGCGTAGTCGCGCCAGAAGATCACCCCGGCCAGGCCCTGCTGCGCGATGAAGCGGTGAACGGCGGAGGCCTCGTCTTCTGTGGTGTTGGCCAGCTCGAAATCGACAATCAGCCGCTTCGGGTCGACGGCCCCGCCGGCGCCGATCACGGCCATCTGGCTCTTGATGCTCTCGTCGATGCTCTGTTGCCGGTTGCGCGACCAGACGAACAGCGTGGTGCGATCGAACAGGCGATGGATCCGGTTGGCGTTAGCTTTCGTAATGCCGGTATAGACCTGCGAAGGCGCGTCGAATGGGTTGATCAGCAGGATCGACTGCTTGCCGGCCGAACGCACCAGTTCCGCATATCGGGTCAAGAATTCGAGGGTCTGCTGCGGCGTCCGGCCATCCTGGACCTCATAGTCCAGCAAGACGCCGGCGGCTTGTGGCGGCAGGGCCCTGGGCGGAACGACGCAGGCGTCCGTCGCCTGCGCGAGACCGGTCTTGCCGTCGTTGCGCAGTGACACGAGTTCAACTCCGGCCCCTCGCACGAAGCCCCGCGCGCGATCCGCGGAAAGGCCTAGCGCCGTCGCGGTCTGGGCCAGGGTGCAGGCGTCAGCTTTCTCTATCGAGGTGAAGCCGGCGCGCTGATCGCGGGCGCCGTCTGAGCCCGGCTGGAAATTACCTTTTCGCGCAATCCGTTCGCCCCGCGCGTTGACGACGCCCTGGGTGGAGCGGTTCGCCCACTGGAAATAATAGAGTTTGTAGGGCTCGCGCCGCGCTTGCCAGATGCCGCCCATCGACTGGGTGGCGAAGCCGGTCGCCGGAAAAAAGGCATAGCCGGCTTCACGACCCGGAACGGGCGGCGGGGCTTGTTGGTAGATCTCAAGGCCAGGCGTGGCCCGATCATTCGCCGTGAAGCATGCTCCGTCCGGCGCGATGGCCGGAGCCGCCCACGCGGGAACGGCGCCGGCGAGCGCCGTTAGGCACACGGCCAACCGGCGAACCGCGCGCGTGCAGTACCTCACCGTCCTGGGCCTGAGGCTCATGCCGCAGTGGACGGCTGGTTCTGGCGGCCAAGCGGGATCGACGGGTTTGGCGGGCGGCGGGCCAGGTGCTCTTGATAGACTTCGACCGCCTCCATCATGTCCTCGAACAGCACGATCTTGCCGTCGAGGATCACTGCGGCGGTGTCGCAATAGTCCAGGGCCTTGCGCACGTGGCGCGTGGCCAGGAGGAAGCCCGCCTGCTTGGCCCGGTGCGCGAACATGGCGTGGCAAACCTCCCTGAAATCTGGGCCGCCGAGCGCAATGTTCTCGTCGATCAGATAGCAGTCGAACGGTATGGCGTAGGACATGGCGTAGGCCAGGGTCACGCGGTCGCGAAGCTGCAGGCGGCGTATCGGCTCATTCATCAGTGGGCCGAACCCGGTGACGCCTTCCACGAAGCCGGCCACCTCATAGGGGTCGGCGCCGTAGAGGCGCGCGGCGTGCTCCAGGTTCTGGCGCGCGGTGAGCTGAGCGCGGAAGGCGCGCACGAAACCGACGGGAAAGGACAGGTTGGCGTAGCGGACGATCTCCCCGCGGCTCGCCTCCTCCACCCCGGACAGGATCCGAACCAGGACGCTCTTGCCCGTCTGCTCGGCGCCGAGGATGGCGCAATGCCGGTCGGTCGGCAGATCGACCGTGACCTCGTCGAACACCGGCGTCGACTCCGCGCCGACCTGGAAGGTTCGGGTCACACTCCGCAAAGAGATCATTGATGGCGCTCCCCGCGCAGATATTCGCGCCGCAGCAGGCGCTCGGACGTGAGGCCGAAGAATACCGCCGCCAGGGCGCAGGCCATCACGAAATGGCTGTCGGCGGCGGTGTCCGAGTAGAAGGGATAGAATGCGTGCCGGAACCAGTTCAGTCCGTGGGTCAACGGGTTGATCTCGAAATAGCTGCGCGCCTTCGGGGTGAAGTAGTCGACCACAAAGTAGAGGCCTGAGAAGTGGAACAAGATCCGCACCAGGGCCGACCAAGCGATCGACCAGAAGGGCACGATCCGGCCGATGGCGGCGTTCACCACGCCCATGCCGACCCCGAAGATGAACAGGGTCGTCGAGGAGGCGAGCAGGGTCGGCACGTCGCACGGAACGGCTTCGCGCACCCCCATCAGGGCCAGGCCGCCAAAGAAAGCGACGGCCACGACCATGGTCGCGATCAGGTGCAGCGCCGCGTGGACAGCGATTTCGTCAAGCGGCAATTCGGCCGGATACCGGCCCGCGTGGGCAAGGGCCACCGGCTCGCGCACTCGGATGGACGTGTAGAGAAAGATGTACATCGGAAACACGCCGGTGCCGACGAACAGCAGCATGTTCGAGCCGTAGGCGGGCGCGTGGTTGGTGATCGAAAACAAGGTTCCCACCACCCCGATGATCAGGAGCGGCTCGACCGCGCCCAGCAGCCAGCCGAGGCCGTAGGCCTGGCCGCGCCGGATGCCGGCTTCCCGCATGAACAGGGCTGTCAGCACCCGCCGCTGCACGGTCAGCGCCCGTCGCACCTGGGCGAAGCTGGTGGGGGACAGCGCCGGGCCGGAACCGGCCGTCGCGTCGCTCACCGGATGTGATCCAGGACCGACTTACCGATCAGAACCCCGATCGACCAGATCAGCAGGCAGCAAAGCGCCAGCACGCCGATGCTCTGCAGCCGCTTCGGATAGGTGGAGCTCTGCGGCTCCGCCGGCTGGACGTAGGTGCTGAGATAGAGGCGTTGGCTGTCGGCGCCGACGCCGACTTCCTGCAGCCGCTGCAGGCTGGTGAAGTAGGCCTGTTCAACCGACCGGCGTTCGGCGTCGAGCTGTTCGAATTCTCCCACGGCAGAGGTCAGCGCCATATTGCCGGTGTTCGTGTGGTTAACTCGGGAGTCCACCGCGCCCAATTGCGACTGGGTCGCGGCGATCTGCGCCTTGATGCGCGCGACCTGCGGGGCGTGCGGGTCCTTGATCTGGCTGGAGAGATAGCCGAACTGGCCCTCCAGTTGCGTCAGTTGGGCCCGCAGGCTGTTGGCTAGGTCGACATTGCCAGAGACCGCATCCTTGGTCGGATCGATCGCGCCGATCTGATTGCGCAGGGCCGTCATCCGGCTTTGAATCTCGGTCAGGCGCGCCTGGGCCGCATCGACCTCCTGCTGGGCGATGCGCAGGGAATCCGCACGCGAGCGCCGGCCGATATTGTTGACCACGCCGTTGGACAGGTCGACCAGGTTGGTGGCGATCGCATAGGCGTCAGCCGGGCTGAACGCCCTGACCTTGACCGAGGCGAGGCCGGTGGCCGGGTCATAGGTCGACCAGACCATGCGCCGCCAATACTCGGCCAGCTTTTCCGCCTGCTTGGCGCCGCCATAGCGCGAGATCGGATCGACCCCGGCGTGGGCGAACATCGCGCTAAGGCTCAGGCGCTGATCCAGGTCGCGCGCCGCCTGGGCGCTGCGCACATAGTCGACGACCGTGTAGTTGTCCAAGGTGTCGGCGGCCCCTGAGGCGGAGGCCGTCCGGCCGAGCAGCGCCACGAGGTCACCGGCCTGGCCGTTTGTCGTCTGCGGCGTGGTTCCATCGGGCAGCGGTTCACGGACCGTGAAGTGGAACTCGGTCTCATACTGCTTGGACGCGATCAGGCCATAGTAGGCCGCGCCCAAAAGCACCGGGAGTACAAAGGCGATCACGAACCAGAGCGTAGCGATGATCGGCGGCGCGCCTCGCTGCTGGGGCAGGCGCAGGTCGAACCGTTCCAGGTGCGCCGTCATCACCGGGGAAAAGCCGCGTTGGCCCCGCCCGTCCTGCCTGCGCTGCGGATCCAGTTCGGGCGCCTCGGCCTTTGCGCCCGCGCCGGCCCAGCCATGCGGACCAAGAGGCGCGCGCGCGGGCCCCGCCGGGCCAGCAGCCAAGCGTTCAGGCATTTCCATGCCCTTGGGCAAATCGCTCCTGGCCTTGTCACTCACGCGAGATCTCCTTCAGTCCGCCGGCTAGCCGAGCTTGCGGCCGAAGCCCGGCAGGCGAACCACAACATTGCGCGAAGCTGCGGAGTTCTGACGGGCGGTAAAGGGCAAGACCCCCTCGGGCTGGCCCAGCCAGGTCGAGACGCAAGGGATCTTCGTGGTGTCGCAGCGGTGGGCGAAGCGTCGGGCGATGTCGGCGACTTCGCTTGTCAGTCCGTCTTCAAGGCGGGTCGGATTGAGTCCCAGGGCCAGGAAGCTGTCATTGCTGACCACCAGTTCGTTTTCCGCCGCTTCGTTGCGTGGATTGGGCACCAGGCGCGAGGGCGTACCGGTCATGTCGGAGACCATCTTGGCCAGGTCGATCAGCCTGTGGGTCTCCGTCATCTGGTTGCGGATCCGCACACGCTCGCCCTTGTCAGGCGGGTTGCGCAGCGCCAGCTCGATGCACCGCACCGTGTCCTTGATGTGGATGAAGGCGCGGGTCTGGCCGCCGGTGCCGTGCACCGTCAGGGGATAGCCGATGGCCCCCTGCATCAGGAACCGGTTCAGCACCGTGCCGTAGTCACCATCGTAGTCGAAACGATTGATCAGCCGATCGTCGCGCGCCGTTTCCGGCGTCTGGGTGCCCCAGACGATGCCCTGATGCAGGTCGGTGATCCGCAAGCCGTTGTTCTTGTTGTAGTAGGCGAAGAACAGCTGATCCTGGGACTTGGTCATGTGATAGACGCTGCCCGGATTAGTCGGATAGAGGATTTCGAGGTCGACAGGTCCCTCGGGTGCGTTCACCGAGACCGGCAGATAGCCTTCCGGAATGGCCATGCCCGCCGTGCCATAGCCGTAGACTCCCATGGTGCCCAGATGGGCCAGATGGATGTCCTGGCCACTCTCGACGATGGCGGCGAGCACGTCGTGCGTCGCACAGAGATTGTTGGAAACGGTGTAGCGCTTTTCCCTCGAAGACTTCATCGAATAGGGCGCGGCGCGCTGTTCGGCGAAATGGACGATGTGGTCGGGCCGACGACGGCGCAGCAGATCCAAGAACGCCGCATAGTCTCGGCCCAGCGTGAGACGCTCGAACCCGATCGTCCGGCCACTGACGGCCTTCCAGGCAGCGATCCGGTCACCGATGGCCCGGATGGGCGTCAGCGAACGGACGCCGAGCTCGCGGTCGATACGCCGGCGCGACATGTTGTCGACGATGGTGACGTCGAACCCCAACTCCGACAGATGCAAGGCCGTCGGCCAGCCGCAGAAGCCGTCGCCGCCCAGGATCAAAACGTTCGACATCGGCCACCCCCAAGTGCGCGCTTCCGCCACCGGAAACGCCCGCTCATTTCGATCAAGATGCGTAGGATCGCGGCCGCCGAAGGATCGATGCGCCGCAGACAGCTCAAGCCAGGCTAGGCCGGCTGGCTTTCCCGCTCGAACTTGCGCATACGCCGCACCGCTTCCATCAGCGCACCCATGATGAGCCGACGCTCGGCGTCCGAAGCGCTTTCCTCGAAGCGGTCCATCACTTCCCGGGCGATCGCAGGAAAGTTCAGCGAATAATGTTCGGCCTTTACTGCCGCGGCGCGCTTGTAGACATCGATCACGCCTTCGACTTCGCCGACCTCTTCCGGGGTCAGCAGGGCCCGCAGGTCGTCAGCAATTTCAAAGCGGTTCTTTTGAATACGCCCAATCGGTGCGCGAGTGCTTACACCGTCTTCAGATTGTGTTCGCACGACGCGAACGTGCTTATCCTGGTCAACAAAAATAAGCATCAGGTCCCCACCTCTGAGTTCTTCTCGGATCTATCGTTTCGATAACAATTCGTCAACGCAGGATATCGATGAACTCATAGTATTTTCAGGTCTAAGCGAGCTCAATTGCGCAATATTTAAGACATTCAATCCGGATACGGAGCTAATCAACCGGCTGCATCTCCCTGACAAACCACAACCAAGTCTGCTCAAGCCCTTGCCGCAGCGATGTATCCGGTAAAAAGTTGAGCATCGCTCTGGCCTTGGTGATGTCACACCAGGTGGCGAGGATCTCGCCAGCCCGCGCCGGTTCATGGATGACCTTGATCGCGATCGGCGCTGTCACAGCCTGCATGGTCTCGATAAGGGTCGAGACGGAGACCGGTCTTCCGGATCCCAACTGGATCACGCCGCAGGCTTGGCCGAACAGGCCGGTCAGCAGGCCGTCGCACAGGTCATCGACATAGACGAAATCGCGCACCTGGGAGCCGTCGCCATAAACCACCAGCGGTTGGCCCGCGATCAGCCGCTTGAAGAAGGCGGCGACCGCGCTGCCCTTATGGCGCGACCCCGGCCCGTAGACATTGGAAAAGCGGAGCGAGAGCGTTTCCATCCCGTAGCTGGCGGCATAGGCGGAGCAATAGCCCTCCATGGCCAGCTTGGCCGCCCCGTAGGGCGCGAGCGGTCGCGCCACCATGTTCTCGTGCACCGGCGGTTCGGCCTCGCCGATTATGGCCCCACCCGTCGACGCGTTGATCAGGCGCTTTACGCCACTTGCGCGCATCGCCTCCAGCAGATTCAGCCCGCCCTGGACATTGACGTCGAAATTGTAGGCGGGGTTGGCTATCGACTCGATCACCCGCGTATCGGCTGCGAGGTGCACGACGACGTCCACACCGTCGAGTGCGTGGTCGAGCGCGGCGCGATCCCGAATATCGCCCCGTATGAACTCGCCGCAAAAGTCGCCCAGATGCTCACGCCGCCCGAGGTTTTCGTTGTCAAACACGCGCACTCGGACATCGGGCCGGCCCTCCAGGCGGCGGACCAGATTGGCGCCGATGAATCCGCAACCGCCAGTGATCAGCACACGCATGAAGGATCCAAAGCTGGAAGGGCGACCAGCGGGCTCGCGTGAGCGGCCGTCGCCGGGCATGGGACAGCTAAGCTGATAGCCGCCAAGTTAGACGCCCAGATGACAAGCGTGGCCTTAAGTGCGGATCAATCTTCCAAAATAGACGATGGTCTTAGGCGTGAGCCTGTCGCCCCGCGCCCTTCGGTTAGGATGGCGTGCATCATCCGGGTGAAGGGTTCTTCGATGATGGCGTCCAGCCGGGGCGCCTTGCTCTTCGCCGGCGCTCCCACGTTCGGGGCCTTTCCCTGAAGGCCCTTGGCCATCAGCAATAGCTCGCGCGTCGCCAGCGGCGAGGCCGCGAGCAAGGGACGGACAATCCGGAACCTGCTGGCCTGCATGTCATAGCCACGCATCGCAATCCAATCCGCCGCCGGCCCGAAGGCCGCGCCGAGGTCTTGCAGCACCGTATCGCAGCAGAGACCCTCGATCTGCGCGCGGGCGATCAGCTCGGCCTCATGGCCGAGCTGCCTGTGGTCGCCGGTGAACCCGCCGAGGCGCTCGAAGGCCGATCGCGTCAAAAGCAGCGGCGTCGGCATGACATCCTGGCGGAAAAAGGCGTCTGATGGACTGGTGACCAGCGGCGCCCGCAAGACACCTACGTCGTCATTGGCCGCGCGATCGCCAGGCGTGGGAACCCGGTGCATGAAGGCGAGGACATCAGCCCGCCGCCGCGCCGCCACCTGCATCAGGACCGCAAGGGCCTCGGGTTTCAATTCGACCCCTTCCCAGAGGAACAGGAGCAGACTGCCGCCTGCGGCCTGCGCCGCCCGGTTCAAGGCTGCGCCGGCGTCAAGGTCGAACGCTTCCACAGCCTGGCAGTCCAGCCCAGAGGCGGCCGCTAGGCCCCTCGCCTCCTCAAGTTGCTCAGGGCTGCCCGCGTCGACCGCCAGGCGGATGTCGAGGGGGGCGACCGTCTGAGCCAGTAACGAGTCGAGGCTGGCTTGCAAGGCGCCCGGCGTCCCGGCCACATACACACAAACAGAGACGGCCTGCGGTTCGCCGCGAACAGCGGCGGCGGCGGTCATCGCTTGCTCGCGGCCCGGGCGCGGTCCCTCTTCGGCGCGAGCCCGGAGCCCTTTGACGAACTCGGCGTCGTCGTCGACGGCCAACCTTTGTGGGCGCATGAGCTCGACCAAGCGTTGGCTGAGGCTGGCGCTGGAACTGCTTGCCGGCGCCGCGACCCGGACCGGAGCGTGGGTCGCGGCGCGGGGCGGGGCTTCATGGGCTGCGGAGCCGCCGATTGCAGGGGCGGCTGAACGGAGCGGATCGGCCGACGCCAGCAGCTGTTCGCGCAAGCCCCTGGCGAGCGAATCATGGAACCGGCGCCAAGCGTCGAGATTGGCCGCGTTATCGAAGCTTGGGTGCGGCACGTAACCGCCCAGACGGATCGCTTCGGCCAGCTTGTCCCCCAGCGATAGGGGATGGGGATCGCAGAAGACGTGCCGCCAGTCCGCCTCGGCCACCAGCTCGGCGTTGCCGCCGACGTTGCTGGCGACGCAGGGAATGCCGCAGATGGCCACCTCATAGATGGCCATGGACGAGTTTTCGATCACCGACGGCATCACCGCCAGCCGCGGCCCGTCCAGCAGATATTCCAGGGCCTGATACTGCTGATAGTCGGTCAGCACCTTGACCTTGGTCGGCCAGTGCTGTGTCGCCTCGGCGATGTATTCGAGCGTTGTCAGGTCAGGCCGTGAGGTCAGCCTGCGCCCCTCCTTGCCCATGAAGGTGATGGTCGGCGGCAAAGGGACGCCCAACCTTATCAAGCGCTCGATCGCCTGGCAGAACACGAACAGGCCCTTGCGGCCCTCCAGGCGGCCGAAGAAGACGAACTCGTCGAACGGCATGCGGGTCCCGCGTTCGACTGCGCGGCGGCCGAGGAGATCCTGAAGATTGTCGAAGGCGACCACGTTCGGCTGAACGTAGGTGCGGCCGCGAGGAAAACGGTAGCCCTGGCTGCTCATCCATCGCAGCAGGTGCAGGCTCCCGCCAATGACAATGTCTGCGAGCTCCACGCTGCGCCGCTCGGCGTGGATCTTGGCCAGGTCGTCCAGCTTTTCCACGGGCTCCGCGCCATAGAGCCGGTTCCACATCCAAGGCGAGGACGTCTTGACGACGAACAGGGTGTCGGCGAAGGCGATCCCCTGCCGCTTGGCCGCCAGGCTGAAATAGCCGCATCCGCGCCATTCCGAGACGTGCACCACGTCCATCGGATGATCCTGCAGATAGCGCATCATGTTGTAAGGCGAGCGCAGCCACCGATCGGCATGGGAGCGGAATCCTTCCCGGCCGGCATAGTCGGGAACGGGGACGAAGCGCACGCCCTTCTCGGCGTAGTGGGCCACCCAATGGTCCAGATCGCCGGTCTCCACCTCCGCGCCCTTCAGGTACAGGATGGTGCAGTCGTGCCCTAATTGGACCAGCAATTCGGCGAGGTGCGCATAGGTGGTGCCGATGCCGCCATTGCGGACCGGGCCGGCGATATCCTCCGTGGCGATGCAGCAGCGCAGCTTGCGCCAAGGCTCGCGTCCTTCCGGCGCCGCCGACAGGTCGGGCAGGCGAAGGCCCCAGGCCCCGGCGTTTCGCGGCGCAAGCGCCTCCAGGTCCCCGACCGTAGCAGGGCCGCAAAGCAGCCGCTCTATTTCACTGATCGAATCAGACATTCGGGCCAGCCCCAGCGCGGGAGCAGCCGATCACCCGTTCGCCCCCTGAATAGAGACAGATGAACAATGCCGGTGAAGGATTTACGACAGTATCACCTTTTGCGTTCAATTGCCGCCACCTAGACTTGCCGGAGCCGCACTCGGCTGCGCGGGCCCTTTTGTTTGCAGCAGTAGCGCCACGTTCTGCTTTTCGATCTCAAAGGCGGCCCGATCGGCCCCGGCCAGGGTTGCGGACCCGGTCGATTGAACCGTTTTCGGGTCGACGGGCCGGCCCGCCTCGAGCACCTCGTAGTGCAGGTGCGGGCCCGTCGACAGGCCTGTCGAGCCGACATAGCCGATCACCTGGCCCTGTCGGATCACGCTTCCGGCGCGCAGGCCGGGCGCCCAGGCCGACAGGTGGCCATACCCCGTCTCGATCGCGCCGGCGTGATGCAGCTTGATCCAACGGCCATAGCCTCCCGCCCAGCGCAGTTCCTCCACCACGCCGTCGCCGGCGGCCAGCACGGCCGATCCCGCCGGCGCGCCGAAATCCAGTCCCTGGTGCATGCGGGTGTAACCGAGCAGCGGATGCAGGCGCATGCCGAAGTCGGAGGTGATGCGCGGGCTGTCCACTGGCGTACGCAACAGGGCATGGTCCAGCTCGACGCCCTGGTCGTCGACGAACTCGGCTTCGCCGTGGGCTCGGCGGTGACGGTACAAGCGGACAGGCCCGTCGCGGGTGTCGACCTCGGCATAGAGCAGGTCTCCGGCGCCGACGATGCGCCCATCTCCGCCGACCCGGCGGGTGAAGACCAGGCGAACCTGGTCGCCCAACGCGAGATCGCGGGCCATATCCAGGCGCCGCGCGAACAATCGCGCGGCCTTCAGCACCATGGCGGCGTCCTCGGTGATCGAGGGATCGCCGTAGAGCACGTCCTCCATCGGCCCCTGGAGTACGGCCGTCGCCTCGTGAGCGCCGCCCGTCTCCTGCGGCGCAAGCTTCGCCAAGCCCTTGTCCAATCGCCACGACTGGTCGGCGGCGCGGGTCAGGTCGGCGACCCGCTCGCCCTTCCGGTGAACCTCGAGGGCGATCAGCCTCAGGCCGCTTGCGTCGTCGGCGCGTTCCACCCTGAGGTCGAAATCCAGGCCGCCAGGCGGATGTTCCGGATCCATCACTTCCGCCAGGGCGAACGCTGCGCCGTTGGCGTCACCGACACCGACGCCGGCGCGGCGAAGGGTGGCGCGCACGCTCTCCGTGGCCGGCGACGGAAGGTGCAGCGTCGCCGCGGGGGCGTCCGCCGCCGTTGCTGAAGCGTGCCCGACAAGGCGGCCTGCGCCCAGGCTGAGAAGGCCGACGACTGCGGCGCCCAACGCCGCGCGCACCACCTTCGGATCGGTCGCCGGCGTCATCGCTTGCACTTCTGATCATCCGGCGGGCAGTCGCCCGCATAGCCCTGGATATTGACGGTGATCTGCGAGTGCGGGTTTTGGGCGCCCTGATTGCCGGCGACCGACTGGGCGTTGGCGGCCGCGGCCGCCGCGGCTGAACCGGCGGAGGTCTGGGCGCCGATATTGACCGCGCCCGTCTGCGGGATGCCGAACGAGGTTCCGCTGACCTTGAAGTTATCGGCGTTGGCCACCGCGTTGGCCGCAATGAACAGGTTGCCCGCCACGCGCACGCCCGCCGCCCCCGCGTCCACCGTGCCGCGCGGCGCGATCAGATAGACGTTGGGCGCCGCGACGTTGGCCGCCGGCTCGAAGGCGGCGATGCCGGCGCCGGTGACGTTGGCGTCCTTGTTTATCTGCGAGAACAGGTCCTCGTCGACCGACACCGCGATCGGCGGGAAATCGGCCGACGTTTTCGGCCCCTGGCCGGCGTTCAGGTCGGCGTTGGACGACCACATGAGGATGTCGCCGCCGTCCTCGGTGAACAGGCGGCTCTGGTTCAGCAGGAAGCTCTGGTCGGTAAAGGAATAGATGGCCCCGCCTTGCAGGGTCAGTATGCCCTCCTTGCCCACCGGAATGCTGGCGATGTCGGACGGCAACGGGCCATTGGCGGCGCCTCCGTTGAACAGCGAGCCACCCACATAGGCCCGGCGGGCGGCCTGCTCGGCGGTGCTGACGGTGGAGCCGGCCAACACGCGGCCGCCCGGACCCAGAATGAAGATGTCACCGCCCTGGTCAGTCTGGATGCTCGCGAGGCGCAGATCCAGATCGCCCGTGCTGACGAGCTCGTTGGCGCCGTTCGATCCCCCGCTGAGATTGTTGGCGGTATAGCCCAGGCTCGCGGGGAACAGGGTGTTCACCGCCGTGTAGCCGCGGGCGTAGGCCTTGTAGGAGGCGCTGGTCGGGATCGAGGTCTGGGCCAGTTCGTTGAAGTAGACGTCCTTGAGCAGGAACTGGCGCTGTTGCAGTTGGGGCAAGGCGACAAATGCGTCGTAGGCCTGCTGGAAGCTCACATCGCTTGTGCCGTAGAGCTGGTTCAGCAGCGTTGCAGCGTTCGCCTGCATCCAGGCGATCAGGATCGGCCCATAGATCGGCTTGGTCCGGTCGGCGACGGACAGCCCGGCGGCGTTGGTGGACTGCTCGAACAGATAATCCGGCATGGAGGACAGGCTCGCCGGATCGAGATAGGCGGAGGCGAGGGCCGAGAAGTCCTGCCCCTTGGCGACGCCGAACTCGGTGTAGATATCGGCGCCCGCCTGGGCCAACCAGGGGTTCCACTCATCGCCGATCGACAAGACGCCGCCGCCATAGGTGAGGGTTCCGGCCGCCGTGATCGAGCCGTTGTCGCTGGTGTAGCCGTTGGTGACCGCGGAGTTCAGGAACGGCCCGAGGTTGCGGCCGGCTTCCAGGAAGAATGATCCAGGACCGCCGATGACAAAGGTGTCGCCCTGCACCGCCGGCAGCTCAGCGCCGAGAACATCGGGCAGGCCCACCACCGGATTGACCAGCGTCGTGGTCGCCGTGATGTCACGCCCCGCGGTGATGCGAGTGATGTCTCCCGCGGACAGGTTCTGCCCGAAGAACATCATGTTGATGATGTCCCGCCCGGCGCCGATACGGGTCTGCTTGGGGAGCTCCAGCACCAGATCGAGCATGTCCGAGCCTGCGTAGATCCGGTTCGGCGTCGGATCGTCCAGGTGGGTCGGGATCTCGTTGTGCATCGCCGCCAGGGTGGTCTGGGGCGTGTCGGAGTACACCGCGTTGAACGCGAAGCTGAGACCGCTCAGGGCGTCACCCTGGGCGTCGGTGGTGAAGCTGCTGAAGGCGCCGGGCAGGAGGTTCGCGCCGGCGTCCTCCATGTTGATGGTCGTCTTGGTGGTGGTCGTGACGGTCCCAACGGTCACCGAGCTGGCGATGTCGCCAGCCGCGGCCAAGGTGAGGCTCCCGCGCGCCGAGGGAACCATCACGATCGCACTGGCCGCCTGGGTCGCGCCTGTGACCGACCCTGGCGTCGCCAGGTTGAGATCCCCTGTCAAGGCGACCGCCTCGAAGGATCCAGGATAGACCGCGTCGTAAACCCCGCCGGTCGCGGCGATGGCCGGGGTCAAGAGCACGTCGCCGTCATTGTGGACATTTATCCCGGTGTTCTCGATCAAGACCGACACATCGGCCACGATCGAGACGCCGGCGTCCGCCGAATAGAAGCCCATGGCGTCCAGGTTGTTCTGGTAGTCCTGGTTGGCGCCGCGCACGCCGAGCGCGGCGACGCCCTGCATTTGGACCGCGCCGCCGGCTGACAGACTCACCTCGCCGTCGCTCAGACGCAGAACCAGATCGTTCGACGTCAGGGCCAACGGAGCGCCGATCTGCCCGGCGCTGGCGACATCGCCGCCGACGGCGATGACCGCGCTCCCCGAACCCAGGTCCACACGCCCGCCCAGGAGATCCCCAGTGACCTTGATCGAGACATCCCCGCCGCCGTAGGTCACCAACGCCTGGCCGCTCGGTCCGGCGCTGGACGAGGCCACGATCTGGGCCGTAGCGACCGAGGTGTCGGCCACCACCGAAAGGTCGCTGACATTGCGGCCCGCGGCGATCGAGATCGATCCGCCGCCAAGGGCGCCGACGCCCTCCTGGAACAGTTGCGGGTCGATGCGGATGTCGGTGGCGGCGCCGACTGAGCCGGTCCGCCAGGCCTGGTCTCCCTGGCCGATCCATGTGTAGCCGAGGGACTGCGAGGCGTTGTAGTCGGCGTTCAGCCGCGCCGTCTGCATCACGTTGCGGCGCCCGAGGACATCGAGACCGGCGCTCAGGCTGACATCGCCGCCGCCGTCGGCATAGACCGGGTTGGCGAGCAGGATTCCCGAGAATCCGACGCCTGGATTGGTGGGCGACGAGCCGGCGCCGTAGCGGTAGCCGGAGATCGGCGGGCTGGCGAAGATATCGGCGCTCGAACCAGACTGGGTCGCGTCAAGCAGGTAGGAGCCGTCGCCGGCGCTTTGCTGGGCCGGCTGGACGATATGCCCCGCGGTATAGATCGCCACGCCGCCGGTCTGCAGGCCGCCGGCGCCGATGCCGGCCGTATCGCCGTTGGCGTTCTGCAGGCTCGGGGTGGCGCCATTGCGCAGGTCGATGGTCCCGGCGGCGGCGATCGCGATGGAGCCGGTCCCGGTGCGAACCAGGGTCGGCGCGTAGGCGGTCTTGGTCCCGGTATATGGCTGGGTGTTCGGCGCATGGTAGGCGGCTGAGATGGTCGCGAAGCTGACCGGCGCGGCGCCGCTTTCGATGTAGGCGAAGAAGCCGCTGATGGCCTGCAGCGTTCCCTGCATCGAGGTCGGGTGGGTGGGGCTGGCGCCCGAGAGTTTCAGGTTCGGCCCGGCGCCGCCCGTGGTGAGGACCGCGGCGTAGTAGGCCTGTGCGTCCGTCGCCAGGGCCTGCCGGGCCGCCAGGGGCGCGCCGGAGAAATCCACCGAGGTATAGGCGTCATCGGCTACTGAATTGGCGGCTTCGAACGCCTTCAGCCACTCGGCCGGGCTGAGCATCGCGGAGCCTGACTGCAACAACAGCTGGCTGTTATAGGAGCCCGCCGGGGTGATGGCCGACAGAAGGTAGGGGTGGCTGCCTTCGACGACCACGTCCGCCGCCGTGGAGGTGACGGTGCGGAGCGGATCGGCGCTCGACGCCGCCCCGCCGACCAGTTGATAGGACCACGACTGCGCAACCTGTGTCCCGCTGCTGCGGGTGATGAGCGGGAACAGCTCGGCTGACCCGATCGGATCGCCGCCGCCCGCGGACTGGGTCGGCGTCGCAAGCTGGCCCAGGGCGTCCGGCGCATTGGCGGTGGCGCTGTAGGGGACGGGATTGGTGAAGCTGGAGGTCAGCCCGGCCGAATTCGGGAACAAGAAGTAGATGAAATTGCTCGGCGAGACGCTGACGCCGAAGGTGTCCACACCGCCGCAGTCGCCCAGCAGGCAGTTGGGCGCCAGATAGGCCTGGTTGACCCGCGCCCCTGTCCCCGGCGCGCCGCCGCCGAGCGCCAGGCTGACATAGCCCGGATCGGTCTGGTCGGCGAAGGTGAAGAAGCCGTCGGTGATGCTGCCCTGGATGTCCAGCTTGCCGCTGGCGCGCAGGGTCAACATGCCCGGCCGGCCGTCGACCTTGCCGCCCGTGCGATAGGTGAGGCTGGTGTAATTCGAGAACACGGCCGCTTCCGCGCCGGGCAGCACGTAATACTTGCCCGGCAGGTCAGGATCCGCAGCCATCAGGCCGGCCTTGACCGCGCCGGCCACGTCGATCGCACCCGCTCCCAGGTTCCAGTTCGAGGCGAGAGTGATGTCGCCAGCGTAGTCCAGCTCGACGCCGGGTCGCGCGCTGAAAGCGGACTGCGCCGCCAGACCGCCCAGATGACTGTTCGCTGCCGTCAGGTCGAAGGCCTGGATGAAGTTCACCAGGGTCCCTGGCGCATTGTCGGCCAGATAGTTCGGCCGTGACGCCGCGCCGGCCTGGCTCAGATCGAGGGTCACCTGATTCCCCGACTGAGTTACGCCGACATAGGCGCCGCTGGCGGCGACGGCCCCGAGGTCCACGTGCTCGAAACCTTCGAGGATGATGCTGTTCGCGCCCTTCACACCGCCGGCGACGGTCACGTTCACGTCTTCCGCCCCGTTGCGCGTCAAAACCGGGGCGCGGAATGTCACGCTGCCGCCCTCGTCTCCCGCCACATAGCTGTAGACGCCGAAGCCACCGCTGGCGAGCGGCACAAGGCGCGCGGCGGTGTGAAGCGCGCTGACGTCGATGGTCGCCCCGCTCGCCACGTCGATCACGCCCGTCCCGTCCGTGCCGATGGTGATGGCGCCGGCGGTCGCCCGGCGGGTATCGGTATTGCTCGTGCTGCCTGCAGTAGTCCCCGGGCTCGCATAGCCCTGCGCCTGGGAGATCAGGGTCGAGCCGCTATCGAGGGAGACGCCCGTGGCGCCATAGAGGGTGATGGCGCCGCCATTGACGCCGGAGGTGTCGATTGTGCCGGCGATGTCCACCAGGCCGCCGTCCGCGGTCAGGGCGACGCTTGCGGCCTTGACGGTCAGGCCCGAGGCCAGGCTGAGCTCGCCCGCCGTTGAGCGGATCGACAGATCGCCGGTGAAAGCCGAGCCCCACTGGCGCTCGAAGGCCGAAAGGTCGAAGGCGCCTCCTGAGTCGAGCACGATACTCGCGCCGCCGCTGGGCGCTGCAGCGTCTATCGTCGCATTCAGAGTGATCGCGCCCGTCGCCGTCAGGCTCAGCGTTCCGGCCGCACCGGCGCCGCCTCCGACCGAAAGCGTGGTCCCTGACGCCAGATCGATGGCCCCGCCGTTCGCCGTCAGGCTCAGCCGCCCGCCGGGCGCGACGATGGAATAGGCGTCGGCGGTGTCGCCGAAGCTCCTGCTGTAGCCTGGGGTCTCCAACACCGCTCCGTCGGCGATGCTGATCCCACTGGCCGCTGTCAGGCTGAGCTGGCCAGCCGTGGCGCGAAGGGTCGAACCAGAGACGGAAATCGAGCCCGCATTCACCGTCAGACTGGCGCCCGGGGTTCCTGCGGGCGCCTGCGCGGCCGCGCCGGTGGGGTTGCTGATCGTCACCGCCCCGGAGGTGGTGAAGGCGAGGCTGGCGCGGGCGGAAGTCGTCGATCCGGTAGTGGCGGGGGTCGCCTGGTCACCCAAGAACGGCGATTGGATCGTCAGGTCGGCGGTCCCTGCATCGAACCCCCCAGCTCCGTCCGCATAGACGCCCTTCTCGGCTGTGAGGGTTACGCCGCCGCCAAAACCCGCCGCGCGCAAGGTTCCGGACCCGAATGCGATCGTGCTCGCTTTGATCTGCAGGGTCCCGGCGCCGCATGAAGCGCTTGAGGCGCAATCAGTGGCCGCAGCGCCCAAGTTCGCCAAGCCGAGCGCCCCTGCCGAGATCGTGACCTGGCCACCGCTCGGCGTGTCCAAGCCTGCCGTATCGAGGTTCAGATCGGCGAACTGGTAGCTCCCCGAGGCGAAGGAAATCAGGCCGTCGGCTCTCAGGGTCAGGCGGCTCGCGGCGGCCAGCTTGGCCTGCAGGGCCGGGTCGATGACCAGGCCGGCCGTGGTCGTATCGGAGGTGAAGCTGATCTGGGCGGAGTCGATCGCCAGATCCGTCGCCGTGAGCTTCAGGCTGGGATTGATCCGCACATTCCCGGAAGCGTCGAGAAGCACCGACTGGCCGTCCAGCGTCACGGATTGGCCGACAATGAGCCTTCCCGGGCCACCCTTGGCGACGTCGCTCCGGGTCACCAGGCGCTCCGATCCATTCGCCACCCGCAGAAGGGCGCCCTGCGCCGTTTGGCCGGAGCCGCCGGTGATGATGAAATCACCGGTCTGGCCGATCCCGAGCGCTCCCTTGGCCTCGATGTCGGCGCCGCTCCTTAGCGCGATGGTCGAGTCGCCGCCGTCCACCGCCAAGACAATCTCCGGCGCTGTCAGCGGATGAGCGGCGTCGTTCTCCACGGTGATCGACTTCGCGGTGACGGTGAGCGCCGTGGTCCCGTCGCTGTTCTCGCTGCGCTGGCCGCCGATGAGCAGGCTGGCGGCGTTAAGCTGGGTCAGTTCGTCGGCGGTGAGGGCGATCACGCCCGCTGTCGAGGTGGCGGGTAGCGCGCTGACGATGTCGAGACTGGAGCCGCTGATGTCCGCCTCGGCGCCCCGTCCGCCGGCGCCCGGGTTGGTGAGGACCGGCGAAAGAATGCTGAGCGCGTCGATCGGGTCGAGCACCAGCCGGCCAGCGTCGATCGGTAATCTGGGTGTGACCGTCCCATTCGCCGCGGCGGTGGCGGCGAATTTCTTGTCGGCCGACGTCAGGGCGATGTCGGAATATTTCTCGAACGTCGACTGGGTCTGGACGTCGAAGGTCACCACGGTGGAGCTCATGCTCCCGGTTCCCGCGACGCCATATTGGCCCGAGACGACGATCGTCCCGTCCTTCAGCACGCTGCCGCCAGCGGACGGCGTCAAGACGGCGGAGGTGTCCTGCACCGCGCGCATGCCGCCCGGCAGCATCGCATATTGCGCCGGCAGCAGGGTGTACCAGCCGGCCGCGAGCCCTGGGCCGCCGTTCAGGTAGATCGCCGCGCCCGCCTGGCTGGGCTGGTACAGGCTCGAATAGTTCGACGCGTAGATCGGATCATAGGCAGCGACGGCGGCGTTCGAAAGGCCGGGCACGATGGCGTAGACCTGTCGATGGTCCGTATACTGATAGCCGCCGTTGCTGCTGAAGGCCTCGGTGTTGAACTGGCTGAGCACGTCGCGTGATCCGCCGGTGCCCGGGATGAATTCGTAGGCGTAGGCGTCGCCCCCGCCGCTGACGTCCACCGTCGAGCCTTGGTCGATCGAAACGCTCCGGCCAGCGAGGTCCAGCATTCCGGCGGGAGGCGCCGTCAGCGGGTCTGCGCTGGTAGGGGAGAAGAACCATTCGGTTTGGTCGGTGGTGGTCCCATAGGGAATCGAAAGGCCCGACGCCGAAACCGAGGTGATGCTGTCGGCCAGCAGGGTCAGGCTGGTGGTCGCGGGCGCGAATTCGGTCGAGCCTTGGTCCAAGGCGCTGTCGGCGCCCAGGGTCACGCTGCCGAGCGGAGTACGGATGACACCGCCCTGGATGATGTTCGCCGCCTGCACCCGCAGCGATCCCCCCGCGGAATAGGGGGCGGCCGGATCGGAACCGGCCGAGCGGGCGAAGCGAATGGTTCCGTTCGTCGCCGCGGAGGTGATGCTGAAGCTGGATCCCGTCGTGGGATAGACCTGGGCGGCGGTGATGTTCAGGTCGCCATTGACCGCCAATTGGCCCTCGAGCGAATTGGCGACGGTCGAGGCGTTGATGTCGAAGGTCTGCTGCCACGGACGCGAGCCGATCAGGCGCAGGTCCTGTTGCGCGTCCAGGTTCAGCGTGGCTACCGACTGGTCGAAGCGCACTGCACCGATGACGTCGATGGCGGTGGCCGAGAAGGTCATGGCGTGGTCGGCGGCGACGCCCGAGACCGGGGTGGAGACCGACTGGAAGGCGCTGTCGAACGCGATATAGGGCGCGTCGATTTCAAGATCGCCGGTCGCGCTGACGATAGGCGCAAGCTGATCGCGACCGGCGGCGGTGCTGAGGTCCTGGCCGAACGTCCCGCCGTAGACGGCCGAGGTCAGGAAGAAGCCTCGGTCCAGCTTGAGCTTGACGTCGCCATCGCTGGTCAGGGAGCCCTGGGCCACCAGGGTGGCGATGCCAGCGGCTTCCAGGTCGTCAGCCGCGAGTTCGTTCAGCCCGGCCTTGACGGGCGCGCTCTGGGTCAACACCAGGTTGGGGATGGTGAGCGTGCCGCCGAGCGCCGACGAAGCGCCGCCGGCCGCGTTCAGGTTCACGTTCTGCAGGATGGCGCCGCCGCCGAAGGTCAGGGCCCCGCCGTTGCTCCAGACCGGCGTCGGCGCGTAGTCGCTGGCGGCGTTCTGCTGGTCGAAGACCGCCGATGCGCCCGACACGTTCAGGGTGGCGCCCGTCGCGGTGACGACGTCCCCAACCCGCACGGCGATCGGGTCCTCCAGCGAATAGATCGAGTCGCCAGGCGGGGCGGTGAACAGAGCGGAGCCGATGTTTAAGCCGCTGAGCGACTGGAAGGTCCCCCCAGCCCAGACCTTGCCGGTCACGATCGGGGTATAGACGCCCTGGCCCACAGCGGAGGCCCTGGGATTGATCACGGCCTCGCCGGACAGGTCGGTCACACTGCCGGGCGCGAGTTCCACGCCGACGCCTTGAGCCAAGTCGCCGAGGAGATAGATGCCATACGTGCCGACCAGTTGGGCGTTGGTGTAGACTTTTCCAGTCGTGGGATTGGCGATTCCAAGGGCGTTGACCGTGTTCTCCTGGAAAACGCCCCCATCGCCACCGAACGCCTGGGAAAGGTTGTCGACAGCTACGAGGCTACCGCCGGTATAGAGGGCGGGAAGGATCTCCGACTGGGTCAAGGTTCCCCCAGGCAGACGGATGGTCCCTTGATTGTTCAGAAGACTGACGGTCAGGCCGGCGCCGGGAGCGCCGATCACCTGGCCGCTTTTTGCAACGTCGAGTTCGATGAGCCCGCCAAGCGTCAGGCTCACCGGCAGCTGATCCCAGGCGTCGGTCGGCGTGCCCGGGGTGAGCACGCTGTACAGGCTCCCGCCGGTCGACAGGTTCCGCAGGGCGGCGGTCTGGGCTGCATCGACCAGCGGCGAAAAGCCGGACTGGGTCAGGTTCAACGTCTGGCTGTCGCCGACCGTCAGGACCTGGGTCTGCAACAGGGCATTGTAGCCGCCGAGGTCGTTGTTGAAGGTGTTGGGCAGCAGGGCCGTCTTATAC
>FSWM01000926.1_pt1 | contig 27644 bp, 20 predicted proteins | sample 1637841 | NCBI WGS metagenome assembly FSWM01 (sample SAMEA3914789, study PRJEB12502) | metagenome | biome: forest; material: soil | place: Canada | collected 2011-07-03 | depth 0.3 m | reverse complement strand
GTCCTGAGGTCGATCCAAACTTGGAGCAACAAATGGCACATCACATCGCGCGCATCGCCGGCGTTGCGCTTTTCGCCCTGATCCCCTGCGCGACAGTCGCCAGCGCTGCGCCACTTGACGCCGCCGCGATCCACAGTCGCGTGCTTCCGCTGGACCCGCACCTGGACATTAGCGCTGACTTCGATAGCGCGGCGGCTCCGGCGACGGTGGATGGACCCACGCAGTTCGATCTTCCGAAGGTTCGGCGTGGCGGCGTGAAGGCTGTTGGCCTGGCGGTGTTCGCGCCGGAGGATGTGGAGAACGAAACGACGCTGGCGACGGCTCGTCAAATCGCCGAGGCGAAGCACCGGGTCATCACGGGCCTGGCTGCGCACTATCCGGAACAGGTCGAGTTGGCGCACAGTCCTGCCGACGTCCGTCGGATCGCCGCATCCGGAAAGCTGGCCGTCATCGAGACGGTCGTCAACGGCGGCGCATTCATTACGAACCTGGACGAGCTTGACGCCTGGGCGGGAAAGGGTGTCGCCATATTCGGCTTCGTCCATTCGGGCCACAACCGCATGGCTGACAGTTCGCGACCGGCGCTGGTGCGGGGTGAGACCGCGGCGGGCCGCTCAGGCGGTCTTTCCCCTCTCGGCAGGGACGCGGTTGAGCGCCTCAACCGGCTCGGCGTGCTCATCGATGTGTCACAGCTGAGCGATGCCGCGTTCGACGATGTGCTCAGGCTCAGCAAGGCGCCCGTGATTGCCTCCCATTCAGACCTCCGCGCGCTCGTAGATAACCCACGGAACGTGACCGACGCGCAGCTCGATGCCTTGAAGGCGAACGGCGGTGTGATCGCGATCAATGCGTTCCAGGTCTACCTGCGCGCCTACGAGCCGGAGATGATCGCCAAGTTGGAGGCGCTGAAGCGCGAGTTCGGACTCTCCGACAGCGGCAATCCCCCCCTAAGCGAGGCGCGCGCCAAGGAATACGACGTCCGCTTTCACCAACTGGTCACCACGGAGCAAAAGCCCACGGTCGCGGTGATGGCCGATGCAGTTGACCACGCTGTGAAGAGGATTGGCATCGACCACGTCGCCCTGTCTTCGGACTTCAACCACGGCGGCGGGATCATCGGCTTTGAGAACGAGGGCGAGGCCGGGAATGTGACAGCCGAACTTGTCAAGCACGGGTACAGCGAAGCAGACATCGCCAAGCTTTGGAGTGGGAACGTTCTGCGGGTGTGGCAGGCGGCGGAGGATGAGGGCGACGCGCTGCGGCGCACAGGGCGTCCGTCTGACCACCCGATCACGCCTCGATAGGACTGTGCGCCGTTGCTCGGCGCATTGCGCGGTCGCCTCTGTACCCTTGACCGCCGTCAGAGGGTCGCCCACGGTGTCAAGGTGGCGCCATCCGGAGGGGCGTCGAAATACGAGATCCTTAACCGCTGGCATTCCGAACGGCGGCCTCCAACGTTGCGAGGCGCGCCTCGCACGCTGGCCGTGCCCTGGCTTCGAGCTCACCAATCCGCCCAGCCAGCCAGTCGAGCTCCTCGTCGGAGATGCTGTAGCGCCGGGAATAGCGCGCCTTGACATAGGCGTCCCGGAGCCGCTCGAAACAGCGGCGCTCGAAACTGGTTTTGCGTGGCCAGACCTCGGCCAAGCTCGGTTCGAGCGCCTCGGCCTGACCGCGCAGGAAATTGAGGTTGTGCGATTTGGGGCTGTAGAGGCTCAGGACCAGGATCAGGCCGTCGTAATAGGACTCGGCGGCTTGGTGCAGCGCGAAGACCGCCTCCTTGGGGGCGCCTGCCTGCCGAAAGAAGGTGGCGCCCCGGCGGAACGCTTCAGCGCTGTCGAACCACGCCTGGTAGTAGTCCCGGGCCTCCTCCAGGGCGACCGCGGGCGTAAGAGGCTCCGGCGCGACAAACGGATAACCCGGCTCCTCGTGCAGGACGATGCCGTCGCGCAGGACGTCGACGAAGAAAGAGCGACCTCGGGCGAGCATCTCATTCACCTCAGTCAGAGTGTGCGCAATGAGGCCCACGGGCGTCCGAAGCCGGCGGCCGGACAGGAGTTCGTCGAGGAACCGATCGTCGGCGCCCCTCCAGACCTCCGGGAAGTCGGCCATTGCATCGGTATCAACCACAAGCAGCAGGTCGAAGTCGGACTTGTAGTGACCGATCGGGTCGTCCACCCAACCGCCCCGCGAATATGAACCAAAGAGGATAACCTTGAGCAGCCGACCTTCGGGCGCCGCATCCGCCGCTGCCCGCAAAATCTCGATGACGAACTCGAGCTCAAGGCGCTTGCGGGCGGGCAGGTGGTCTGCGCCGGTCTTCATGGCTTTGCATTGCCTGAGATCGGGGCGGCCATGGTGCGTGTGACTCGCTGGGATGCTGGTGTGACGTCAGAGCTAGGACGCAAGGATCGCCATCACAAGCGGCAGAAACCTCGCGCCGGAGTCGGTACCGAGCGAGCCGGATACAAAATGTATCGCTCCACGCAAGACCGGTAAGCGGTCTCCATGGCTGGTGAAGGGTCGCAAGCGACGGTGCGATCGCGCGCCGCGGCATAATCGCGCCCGATGATCACGCCTCAACACTTTGAGAATATAGAATATTTTTTTAGACAACCAGAGTGCGAGGCGTATCGTTCTCACATCACCTGCGGGTGCCCACTCATCCGAACTGTCGGAGAACCCCTATGACCGAAGACACCAACCTCGACCGCGAACCCGCCGATCTAATCGACCTGGGCGCGGTCTCCGAGCAGACCGAAGGCAACGTGTCTGAGCCCGGCGAAACCGCCTTCTCGCGCGAGTAGGCCGCTCGAGGCGGCGCGCTCGTCTTTAGGGCGCGTCGCCTCCCGTGCTTTCAGCCGCTGCGCCCTCCCAGGAATCGGCCGTGTCGGGCCCTGAGCAACATGCGAAGCCGCCGGACAGCCTGGGTGGGCACGTGAAGGGCCAAGAGGTTTTGCAGTTGGCGCCGGGCGTCTTTCTGGCCCGGATTGATCGACGTTCTGTCGTGCTTGACCTTGGCCGCGACCGGTACACCGGCCTGAACGAACGCCTCACCCTCGCCCTGACCGGGCAGGTCGCCACTGCAGCAGGCTCTTCGAATCCGGAGCTTGCTGGGGCGCTGCGTCAGCTCAAGTCCGCGGGGATCCTATCCACGATGGCGCCGCCGCTTCCCATCCGACAAGCTGGGCCGCCGACCCATAGCCTTTGGCCCTCCCCGCCGCCGTTCGAGAGATTTCCCGCCTTCCAGGCGCGCCAGGCGGGGGCGGCCCTTGTTGCGCTCGCCAGGATCTCGCTCTCGCTACGAACGGCGCCGATCCGCACGACGGTCGAGCAGATGAGGCGGACGATCCAATTCGATCGCGGGCGGCGTCCCAGGATCGGCGTCCTGCCAATCTTGGATGGCTACACCGCCGCCCGGCCGTGGTTCCCGGTAAGGCCGATCTGCCGCCTCGAGGCCCTTGTCCTGGCTCATTTGTTCGCACGGGCGGGCCATAGGCCTGCCCTGGTTTTTGGTGTGCGCCTCGACCCTTTTCATGCCCATTGCTGGGTCCAGCTAGACGAGTGCGTCGTCAATGAGCCCGTGGAAAACGTGCGCCAGTACACGCCGATCATGACTCTCCGGCGGCCGGTGTGACCCACAGATTCGTCGCCGTCGTTGCAACTGCGCTGGATGGACCCCGGTACGAGAACCTGCGCGCGGCAGCAGGCCACCGGCTTTCGGGTTGGGGATTGGCCCACAGCTCGGCGCTAGCGGAAGTGCGGGTTACGGCGGACGGGCCAAGTCAGTTCGGGTTCAGGGCGCTTGGCGACCGTGGCTGCGTCATCGGCTTGGACTTTCCAGGCGGGGCCCACCACGCGAGCGCGAATGGCCCCGAGCGCATGCTGGAGGCAACGTGGGGCGCCTATATCGCGATGTTTGTCGACAGAGGGGCACGGCGGGTGACGGTGCTCAGGGATCCGACTGGCCGGATCGAATGCTGGCGACTGCAACTGAACGGCGCCGACCTGCTGTTCTCGCACCTCGATGATGTCCGGGCTTTCGCGTCAGCGCCGGTCGCCATCAATTGGGATTTTATCGCCTACCACCTGACCTTGCCTTACCTTCAGGGCGACCAGACCGGTCTTGCGGACGTGACCGAGGTGCTGCCGGGCGAGGCCCTGGTCTATGCCGACGGGCGAGCGACCAAGCACCTGGCCTGGCAACCACACCGAATCGCCGGCGAGCCGCATCGCCGGTTGGAGGTGGCGCGGGAGGCAATCCGCGGGGCCGCCGAAGTGAGTGCCGCCACCTGGAGCCGCGTCTACAAGACAATCGCTCTGGATCTCTCCGGGGGCCTGGATTCTTCGATCGTTCTGGGCCTGCTCCGAGCCTGCGCCCAACATCAGCGGGTTGTGGGCGTCAACTACGTCACAGCCCATGCGGAGGGCGACGAGCGAGCCTATGCGCGCGACGCCGCTCATCGGCACAGCGTCGACCTTCTTGAGCGCCAGTTGCGCTTTGAGGCGCTCGGAGAGGCGGATTTGTTCGCCGGCCGCGCCCTCCGTCCGACCAGCCGCATGATGCCGCTAGGTTTCGACCCGTTGCATTCGGAGATTTTACGGGAGCTGGAAGCGGACGGCTATTTCACAGGCAGCGGTGGAGACCACCTTTTCTTCGACGGCCTGACCGGGGGCTGCGCCGTCGACTACCTGTATGGGGGCGGCACTTGGCGCGGCTTTCTCGCCGTGGCGCATCAGCTCGCCAACCTATCGAAGGACACGATCTGGAACGTAATCGGCGAGGCCCTGCCGACACCGCGGGGTCACAACCGCATCGCGCCCATCCTCCATAGGGACACCTCCTTTCTGTGCCACACTGAGATGACCTTTGCGACGCTCGAACGGTTCATCCATCCCTGGCTGCGCGATGTTCCCGCGACGACGGCGCCTGGGAAACTCCACCAGATCCACAACCTCGCTGAACTCTATCGGCACTACTGGCGGTACGGCCGCGCCGACGTCGCGGAGGAGATCCATCCACTGATCTCTCAGCCCCTGATGGAGGCCTGTCTGCGCACACCGACATACTGGTTTGGCGTGGGCGGCGTGCAGCGGGGTTTGGCTCGCCGCGCCTTCTCCGATCTGCTCCCGGCGAGCGTCCTTTACCGGCGCGGAAAGAGCGCCAACACGAGCCACTGGGTGGAGGCCTTCGTCGGAAACCTGCCCAAGGTTCGCCGACTGCTGCTCGATGGCGTGCTGGCCGCGCGCGGCCTCGTCGACCGCCCACGATTGGAAGCAGCACTCAATCCGCTGGCGCTCTCGGCCGCCCGCCAACGGGCCTGTCTGGTCACCTGTCTAACCACGGAGATGTGGCTCCAGGCGATGACCTCGTCATTGGCCTGAATGCGGAGCGCCGGACGGGTTCGACGCGGCCCCTTTCGCCGCCAGCCGGACGCGCTCGCGCATGGCCCGCCAGCGCCGATTTTGAGCGGCCATCTCAGGGCGCGGATCCTCGGCGCCCAAAAGCCAGAATTTCAGCCAGGCCATATTGTTCTCACGGATCGCAGCGAGGGTGCACGGGTGGTAGACGATGTGCATCTCCCCTGGGAACATTCGAACTTCCAGGGGCCGGCCGGCCTGGATCAAGCTCTGGAGCCCTTCGAACCCGAGCAGGGCCTGGTTGGCGCCGGTGTTGATCAGCAGCGGCGTGTGCAGGCGTTCGGGCTGTTCCGACCAGGCCAGATGATGAATGGCGTTCCCTGGCGGAGGAATCAGATGGTCGCTGGAGAACCAGGCCATCAGCGCCTCGCGCGTTGGGCCCGGCGGCGCCTGGGCGAAAAAGGTGAGGTCGTGAACGCCGGAGTCCGCGATGGCGGCGACGTAGCGATCAGTCCGTTGCAGGGTATAGTGGACGTTTTCGGCGCCCGCGCTCAGCCCGGTAAGCGCCATGCGCTCTGGATCAACCAGGCCTTCGGCGATGAGCTGATCGACGGCGGTCTCGTTGACGCTGAACGTACTGCGGCGATCCCTAAGGTCATCGCTCACCCCGCGCGCCAGGACGGCCGGATGGGAAAGATGGAGGCGTGCTGTCCAGTCCTCGGGCCGGTCGACGCTCAGCACGACGAAGCCTTCAGCGGCGAGCGGATAGATCGGAAAAACGCCGCCGACTTGACCCCGCAGGAAGCCCTTGGAGCTGTATTGGGTGACCACGAGGGGATAGCGGCGGCCGCGCTGGTAACCGTAAGGATAGACCACGTGGGCGAAGGCGGGATTGCCCTCGTCATCGTGCAGCTGGAGTTTCACCACCCTGGGAAACGCCTTCGCGGCAAACCCTGGGTTCGGATCCGCGAGCGGCCGGATCGCGCCGGTGACCAGATCGATCGCCACAATGCGGCGCGGTTGGCGGATCGTCTCGTTCATGCAGAAGGCAACGGTCCCTTGCGCATGACAGTCCTCGACAAGCGCCTCGGTCCGAAACACCCGCCGCACCTGGCCAATGGTGGGGGACCAGACATACAGCGCCGTCAGATCTCGTGGCGCGCCGTCGGCCCTGCCCTCCCCACTCTCGCCTTTGAGGAACCAGATGCTGCGCCCCTCACGCCACCAGCCGACTTCCCGGATGTAGGCGCCGGTGCAGGCCGGGTCCGAGCACGGCCGAGCGTCATCGGCGCTTGTCTCAACGTGCAATATCGGTGCTGAGGCGCCTGCATCGGATGGGTTCGCCACCTGCGCCCAGACGCTGCGCCCGTCCGCGCGCTGCGGACCACGAACACGCAATGCCGCATCGGGATGGACCTTGCCGGCGACCCGCTCGAGGGCTTGCCGGAAGGTCTCCATCTCAGAGGGAGCGGCGCGCCTTGACGAGTCTGGCTTGTCGGAGACGTAGGTGACGACCTCGCACGCGGCGTTGACGGCCCGGGAGCCGCAGTCGGGACGGGTCGGCGATGGCTCCCGCGCCGCGAAAAGAGGCATCCGGCCATCGAGCAGCCATCCATGCCGTCCCTCTTCAACAACGTTTTCCTGGTAGCGCTGGACATTCAACCCGGTCCGGTAGGCGAGATGGCCTGAGGGCAGCCATGCAAAGGCCTCCACGTCGGCGCCGCCGCCCGCGACGCGGGAAGCGCGTCGGGTCATCGGGTCGGCCTTCCATAGCTCCACCGACTCGCCGGCCCGGCGGCGGTAGGCGAAGCTTCCACTGTCGGGGGACCACGTTGCGGGCTCGTTGAGCATCGTCGTATAGGGCAGGCCATAGCCATAGGTGATCAGCGGCAGACTCGGACCATCGTCGATCGGCGCCGGCGGGTGCGAGCCGTCGGATGGAGCGACGAACCATCGAAGGACGTAGTCGTCATGGGCGGGGACGGCTTGCAGCACACTGAAGGCGAGCCAGCGGCCGTCTGGAGATAGGCTGAGCCCGCCAAGATCCCGCAGCGCGAGCAGGTCCCGACTGCTCACGCTGTCGGCCGGGTCCAGAGAGCTGGCTTCCGATCCGAACGCGGCGCCTGCCCAGTCGGGGAGGGTCGCGCCGATCACGCTCGACGCCAGGAGCCAGGAGGTCAGCAGGCAGAAGGGGCCGATCAGGCCCGTAATGTACCGCATCGCGCCTACCACCTCTTGACGACTTCAAGGCTCATGAAGCGCCCGATGATGGACGCGTTGGTCGCGTCCCAGGTGTAGTGCGTGATCGCCTTTGGCGCCGTCATGGGAGGCGCCGCGTCGAAGAGGTTCGTGGCGCTAAGGATTAGCCGGACGCGCCTCAAGGGACCGGCGTTTCGATCGCCGAATGCGTAGCTCAGGCTGGCGTCAAATGTGTTCCAGGCCTTGACCGGCACAGGCGCGCTGACGACGCGGTTGTCGACATAGTCACCGACGTAGTTCCAAAACACCGCCGCGGACCACATGGCTCCGGTCCACTGCGCCGTGGCGCGGCTGCGCCAACGCGTCGGCGAATAGATCTTGCCGACCCGATCGACCTCCGGAGACCCCGGGAGCAACCGCTCGGTGAATTTCGCGAGGTAGTTGCCGTCCCAAGAAAGGACCAGGTTTCCCGTACCAAGCGCCACGCTGTAGGTCGCCGTGGCGTGCACGCCCTCCATCAAGGTCGCCGAGACATTCGTGGTGCGGACGTCCACGACCACGGCTATGGGCGTCGACGGGTTCGGCGCGAAGGTCTGCACGCCCCGCGCCCCGCCGAGCAGAGCGTCCAGTTCGGCCTGGGTTGGCGTTCTGGTCAGCAGGGTCGCCGGCGCCCCCCGGATGTCCGCCGAATAGGCGAAAGTGGGATCTGGGCCAGCCAGGCGATCGTCGTAGGACACCCGATAGTAGGTCAGAGCCAGTTTCGCGCGCGGCACCCAGCGCGGGGTGTAGGTCACCGTGGCGTTGAAGTTGTCAGCGCGCTCGGGGCCGACCGGGCGGCCCGTCCCGGTGACGTACATGGCCCGCGAGACGCCGGATGACGTAGCGTCCTTCACGTCGAGAATGCTGATGAAGTAGTCGTGGGTGAGCTCGAACATTGATGGCGCGCGGAAGGACTTCGAAGCGGTGACGCCGACGGCAAGCTCTGGGCTCAAGCGCCAGAGGAGACCGATCTTTGGAACAGCTTTGCCGCCGAAATCCGAATAGTCGTCGTAGCGGGCCGCCGCCGTGAAGGTCAGCGACTGCAGGCTCGGCGCCGCGGCCGGCCCCCCAAACAGGGGAACTTCGATCTCGCCATAGGCTGAAGAGACGTGGCGGCCGGCATTGTCCCGAGCAGCGCCCGACCTCAACTGTTCGTCCCGGTAGGCCGCGCCAAGCGCGGCCCTGATCGGACCGGCAGGCAGGGTCAGAAGCGGCCCAGAAGCGCTCAGCTCGACGGAGCGCAGCCGATTGGCTTCTCGCAAGACGTTGCTTGAGGTCACCTGGCCGGTCGCGATGCGGACGTCGGTCGAGGAGTCCTTGCCGGTGTTGCCGTTGAGGGTTCCATAGCCCTCGAGCGTCCAGCCGCCGCCGACATCGGCGCGCAGGCCTGCATGAAGGGCGTATTCACCGACCTTCAGGCGCCTCAGGTTGGTGCTTGTGGCGCTGCTGTTGCGCGGGCCGCTCTCGAATCTCTGCATGTAGACGCCGTCCGCGGTCGCCTGAATGCGCGGCGTGAGGTCGTAGGTCAGCGCGCCGAAATAGGACGTGCGGCTGGTGTCTCCGAACAGGTCGGTCGGTTGGGCATGATCGCGAGAGGCCGCTCGGGCGGCGGTGGCCAGCCCGCTCTGTTCGAGGCGCTCGATCCCGAAAACCCCGTCGAGGCCGCCGATGGCGCCGCCCGTGATGAAGCTGCCAGACTTCGTTTCCAACCCGCCCTGGGCGCCGCCATAGCGCAGCCGCGCCTCGGCGCCGTTGTAGCTGCGGCGGGTGATGATGTTGACGACGCCCGCGACGGCGTCGGCTCCATAGATTGCTGACGCCCCATCGGCGAGCACCTCGATGCGGTCAACGGCCACCAGCGGGACGAGCGCCAGATCGACAGAAACCCCCTGGCCCACGGGGGGCAGCCTGCGGCCATTCAACAGGGTCAAGGTCGCGCCGGACCCTAACCCGTAGAGGTTCGCGCTCGAAGAATGGAAGCCGTTGTTGCCCGCGCCGTCCTGGGTGACGTTGCCGGCGAAGGTCTCCGGGTTGACGCCCCCACCGAAATTGACCGGCTGGTTGCGCAGGGCTTGGCCGATGTCGAGGAACCCGCCCCGCTCTATGTCCAGACGCCCCACCTCGATGATCGGCGAGACTTGATTTCCGCCTCGGATGTGGGTGCCCGTGACGATGACAGCATCGATCTGGCTCACGGGCTCATCGCCGCCGGTGACCGCCGGTATCTGGGGGCGAGGGTTCGCTTCGCGCACGATCATGACCCCACCTGATGCGGTGGTGCGCCAGGTGAGGCCGGATCCAGCGAGGATGCGGCCGAGGGCGTCATCGGCGCTAAGATTGCCCACGATCGCCGGCGCGCGGCGCGCGCCAACGAGGTCCTCGGTGAAGATCAGCTGCCGGTCGGCGGCGCGCCCATAGTCGCGTAGCGCCTTTGAGAGAGATTCGGCCGGAATGTTGAACGCGACGGAGCGTTCCTGCGCCTGGGCCGAGCCCGCCAGGAATCCGAGCACCAGGACAGCGGCGCCGGCCGTCGAGCGAAACAGCGGCCAGCGCCCGTTGAGCCTATCCATGCCTTGATCTCCCCCAAAAGTCGGCGGCCGTCCCTTCGGCCGTTGGGAGATCAAGACGCCGGCTCTGCAGAATTCCTCCGTACAGCTACCGAGTTTTTTCCAGGCGGCTGCGCAGTTCGATGCGGTCCTCCGTGGCCGGCGCGACCTCGACGGGCAGGTACTGCGTCACAGTGTCTAGGAATGTCGTCACGTCTCCGGCGTTGAACACGCCGCTGATGCGCCGTTCGGCCGCGCGGCGGTCGTCGACCACGATCGGGCGGCGGCTGTAGCGGCTCACTCGCTCGGCGACCATGGCGAGCGGCTCATCCTCGAAGACCAGCTTGCCGGCTTCCCAGGCCGTCGCGCGGTCGAGGCTGACCTGTTCGATGCGCGGCGGCCTCTGATCGGCGACGGCGACGAGCCGTTGCCCGGGACTCAGGACCGTAGGTGGAGTGCTCCGCCTGATGCCGGCGTCTGTGGGCCCTCGCGGGATGTCGGGCGTTACGGTGACTCGACCCTCCACTAAGGTGACCAGGACACTGCGACCCAGCAGGTCAACACTAAAGCTCGTGCCCAGCGCCACGACGGTCTGATTACGCGCATGGACGCGGAAGGGTCGCATGGCGTCGTGCGCAACATCGAACCGCGCCTGCCCCCTGATGAGATCCAGCTCCCGCACGTGGGCCCTGAACTTCACCGTCAGAAGGCTTCCCGCGTCCAGTGAGATGCGTGAGCCGTCTTCAAGGCGGACGATGCGCCTTTCCGCAAAGCCGGTCTCATAGCGCTTCGGCTGAAGGAGCCAGACCGCGGTCACCAGCGTCAGGCTCAGGACAATCGCGCCCATCGTCGCGACGAGACGCCAATTCCGTGCGGGCCCGGGGCCCCACCAGGCGCGCCCGGCCCCGCTCGCCCGTTCCAGCGCGCCCCGGCGCGCTGCAAGGAGCTCTGGGGAGCCAGCCTGATGCTCGAACTGATTCCAGGGCTCCATCACCTGCCTCCACGCCTTGTGGTGACGGGGATCGGCGGCGAGCCAAGCTTCGAAGGGCTGGCTCGTCTCCAGGCCGGCGTCCGCAAGCTGGATTCGCCACGCCGCCGCTGCGCGGAGCCGCGCAAGGTCGTCGGCGGAGCGCTCGGCGTCCTTGGCCATGGATCACCTCAAGCCGTAGCGGAGCGCCAAATGCAGTGTGGCCTTCATGACATGCTTTTCCACGGTGCTGCGGGAGACGCCATAGAGGGCGGCAATCTCCTGCTGCCGCATATTCTCGAGCCGAAACAGCACGAAGATATCGCGCGTCCGTTCACCCAGCTCATCAAGGCTGCGCAGCACGTCCCGCAGCGCTTCGCGTCCGAGTAAGACGCGCTCGGGTGAACAATCCTCCGCCGGTGTGCGCAAAAACGGCGCGGCTTCGCCATCGAGGCTCACTGTGCGGTCGCTATGGCGGCGAACGAGCGCCCGTCGGCGGTCGCGCAACAGATTGGCCGCGATATGGAACACGAAGGCGGCGGCGTGCTCGACATCGGAGCGGTCCACTCCGCCCAGCAGGCGCACGAAGGTCTGCTGCGTCAGGTCCTCCGCTTCGCTGCGATCCCCGACCCGGCGAAGGAAGAAACGCATCAGCGGCCGGCGAAAGCGCGAATCAATGTCCGACGACGTAAGTCCGGCCGGCTCGAGGCTTTGAGAGGCAGACATGGCTTGGCCCAGGCAACGCAACCGAAGCCATAGGGTTTGGAACCACCGCCATCAGGTCAAATAAGATTATAGGAAAAACTTCTACTAGCCTTGTAGATATTGCCGTTTCCCACCTGGATTAGAACAACCATCACGATCTATCTACCTGATGTTCCAACCGTCACGCGGAATCTGGCCGCAATTTCTTATAATGTGAGCGAGCCGCGACATTCCTCGGATCAGTTGCAGTCACGAGCCCTATGATGTTCAGTGAATATCATCCTTCACAACGGAATCTCTGTTTGCGATAGTGCGCTCGGATCTGGTGGCTCGATACCGCTTGGTCCCCACGCAATGCGTGTCGGAAGCACTGGATTTTCCCGACGCTGTCGGGCGGCCCGCGAAATACAAGACCACTGCTGGAGCATCCCTGGCTCGAGCGGGGGAATACGCGGGGCGTGCTCACCTCGGTGCTTCGCACGTATCGAACCGCCCGGCTTTGTCGCCGGCGGGCGTGGCGATGCATGGGAACACTCGACATGGCCCGGAGGCCGAGGGGAGACAGTCCCCAATACGTGGACATCCACGTGGGACGGCGGATTCGGCTACGCCGCAAGGCCGCGCGCCTGAGCATGGAAGCGTTGGCGGCTCACCTCGCGATCAGCCACCAGCAGTTGCAGAAGTACGAGACCGGCGCGAACCGCATCAGCGTGGCGTTCGTCTACGAGATCGCCGCCGCCCTCCACTGCCCGGTGGAGGAGTTCTTCGAAGGCCTACCCCAGCCTGCGGTTGCCGCGGCGGCGTCGCGGCGGACCGGCGGGCAACTGGAGCGTTTCCTGGCCAGCCCCGGCGGGGCTGATCTGATGGAGGCCTTTGTTCAGTTGCCCGGACACCTGCAGCGCCCCCTGGTCGCCATGGCGCAGGCCTCGGTCGCCATACAGCACCCGCCCGATCCAGATTTGGACGAGAAGCCCTCCAGCGCAGATTAGCCGCGCCGCGGGGCGCGCACAGGCGCCCGCGGCAGTCCGCAGATCTGCAATGTAGAATATTTGGCTATGCCTGCCCGCCCTCCCCCGCTTTGCTGACCGCAGGGCCCCCAAGATCAGCTTGGGCTAACGAACGTGGGAGGGCGCCATGGGCGACCGCCAGGACGGCGTCGCGGGCTGGCCGGCCGGACCGGCGGGGACCACCTACTGGGTCACGGGGCTGCCCGGTGCCGGGAAGAGCACCCTTGCCAGGGCGCTGGCAGACCGCCTCCGCGCGACTGGACGGTCCGTGGTCGCTCTGGATGGTGGCCGGCTGCGGCCGATTATCGGGGCGCGCCACGGCTACGGCCGAGCCGACCGCCAGGCCATGGGCCACGCCTACGGCCAGCTGTGCCGCGAGTTCTCCGGCCAGGGGCACGACGTGGTCTGCGCGACCGTCTCGCTGTTTGACGAGGTCCGTCGCTGGAACCGCGACAACATCGCCGCCTACCGTGAAATCTATCTTCGCGTGTCGATCGACACCCTGATCGCACGGCATCCCAAAGGCCTCCAGGCCGCGGCCCGGGCCGGGCGGATCCGCAATGTTCCGGGCGTAGACCTCGCCATCGAAGAGCCACGCTTGCCGGACGTGTTGATTGACGACGACGGGGATCTCTCGCCCGAAGAGGTCGCTGGCGCCGTCTTCGGCCAGCTCTGGCCGTCGTGCTCGGCCTTGTGAGCCGCCCGCGCCGCGAGCCTTGGCGGACGCTGCTTGGGTCGTTCGACCCGACGGCCATACTCGGGCTGGCGACGGCCGTGGCGCTCGTCACCGCGGGGAGCATCTCGGCCGCCCTGGCGCCGCTCGCATTGAAGACCCTCGTCGATCGCCTGACGGTCGTCACCGAGGAGGATGGCTCTACGCTGCGGCTGGTGGCGCTCTATGTGGGCGCCCTGCTTTTGCAGCGGGCCTGTGAGCAGGGGCAGGCCTACGCCTACGGCCGCGGGGAACAGCGTCTTATCCGGCGGTTTGCGGCCCAGGCCTTCCTTCACCTGCTCGCCCTGCCCTTGAACCTGCACCTTAAGGTTCGCTCCGGCGCGCTGGCCCATACCTTGTCCGAAGGCGTGTTGGGACTGCGCCTGATCCTGACGCACGCGGTCGTCACGGTCCTGCCCGTCGTCATCCAACTGGCGGTGGCCGGCGTGGTGCTCGCGTCGGTGTTCGGCCCCCGGACACGTTGGGTTCTGACGGCCGCGCTGTGCGCCTATGCGATGGTCTTTACCGTGGGGGTCTGGCGGCTTGGCCAGCCGATGCGAGGCATCTCGGCGGCGACGATCGACGCTGGGGGGGCGGTCGGCGACAGCCTCATGAACATCGAGGCGATCAAGGCTTTCGCCGTGGAGCCCCGGTTCGCCGCACGCTATGATCGGATTCTCGCCAGGGGAGAAATCCAGGCGCGCCATTTCCTTCGCCGCCGGCTAGGAACTGGCTTGGCGGTGATGGTCATCTTCAGCGCGAGCCTGGCCGCGACGCTGGCGAATGGGGCAGGAGAGGTCCGGACGGGAGGGTTGTCGGTCGGCGGCCTGGTGCTGCTCAACGCCTACCTCCTGCAAATCATCCGTCCCCTTGAACAGCTCGGGTTCGCAGTGCGCGACATTGGCCAGGGCCTGGCCCACCTCTCCAAGCTCTCGTCCCTGTTGAAGGACGTCGCTGAACCGCCGTCCCAAGCCCCGCCCAAGCCGGTCGCCGCAGCGCGCCCGGCCGACCTTGTCTTCGACGACGTGTCTTTCTCCTTCGGCCCTGATCGGCCGACGTTGCGCCAGATTAGCTTCCACCTGCGGCCCGGCGCCATGGTCGCCATCGTCGGTCCCTCGGGCGCCGGCAAGTCCGCCATCCTTCGCTTGATCCTCCGGTTCTTCGAGCCTGACGCGGGAACCATCCGACTGGACGGGGCGGTGCTGGCGAGCCTGGGTCTGGCCGAACTCCGCGGCCAGATCGCGCTGGTGGGCCAAGACACCATCCTGCTGAACGATACGATCGGCGGGAACATCGCCCTGGGCGACGCGCAGGCCGACCGATCCAAAATCGAACAGGCCGCCGCCGCCGCCCAGCTGGGGGGCCTGCTGGCCCAGCTGCCGGCAGGTCTGGACACGCCGGTGGGCGAGCGCGGCCTCAAGCTGTCGGGCGGCGAGAAGCAGCGGATCGCCCTCGCCCGGGCCGTGCTGAGGCGCGGCCGGCTGATCGTTTTCGACGAGGCGACGGCAGCGCTGGATGCGGAGACCGAACAGGCGGTATGGCGCGCCATGCTGGAGCTTGCACGCGGCGCCACTACTCTGGTGGTGACGCACAGGTTGTCGACGGTGACCCAGGCTGACGAGATCCTGGTGCTAGACCGCGGCCGCATCGTCGAGCGCGGCCGTCACGGGGCGCTGCTTACGCAAGGCGGCCTCTATGCCCGTCTGTGGGCGGCCCAATCGCGGCTCCCAGGATCGGGCGGGCCCGAAGGCGTCCATCGATCCGCCGACGGGGTCATCGGCTAGGGGTAGCGCGCGCGCTGGCCGAGCGCGTTGGCTTGGTCCACCAGCTGCGGGAGTCGCGCCTGGCGGGCGGCCAGATGTGTCGCGAGCGTCGCCTCCGCCCGGCCGATGTCGGCGGCCAGCACGGCTGAGGCCAGAATCCGCATTCGTCCGGCGATGGTCGCCAGCTGCGTGTCGTCGGCGATATCCAGCCGCCGGATGAGCTGCGTCCGGTCGAGGAGCGTGGCCATGACAGCTTGCAGGACCAGATTGCCGAGCCGCTCGGCCAGGAGGGCCCCAAGCGTATCGAGCAGGTCCGCATAGTCTGCCGCCTGTCCATGGGCTGGCGCTTCGATGGCCACCTTGGTCAGGACCGGGTGAGGCTCGCCGTACACGGCCTGGAGGCAGGCCGCCGCGTTCACCGCGAGGGTCTCGTGCAAGTCTTGCTGTTCCTTGACAGTGAACGGCTTGGTGAAATAGCCGTGGCTGGCCTCCCAGGCGATGAAGCCCTCGGCCGCCAGGCGCACCAGGGCCTCGCGGACAGGAGTGACGCTGATCTTGAACACGTTGGCTAGGTCGGTCGGCGACAGTCGGCGGCCAGGGCGCAGCTGACCGCGGACCACCGATCGCCGAAGGTGCTCGTAGGCCGAGGCGGACTTGCCGATCAGGTCATGCGAGGCGGAGAACGGTTCCATGCCAGGCCCGCAAACAAAGAGACGCCACCCTAGGTAGCGTAGCCGAAGGACCCGACCGGCATAAGCGGTAGTAATACGGGGCTGGGGACCGCAAAGGCGCGGACGCGACCCTGCAGCGCGCCGCATCGGCGAGGGCCAGCGTTCACCCCGAGCGCCGCGCCTGGAAGCGGGGACTTGCCGACAGCAGGCCGGCCGGGCCAAATCGGAGCCTACGGCAAAGGCGAGGAAGCATTTGGATCGCGCACGACGATACCGGTCTAGGCAGCGTTGGTGGGGCCGCTACGGCGCGGTGGTCTGCGTGTTGGCCGCCGGCCTGATCATCACGGCCCTGACGCTCATGGCTTGGCGAGCAGTGAGCTAGACCAGCGCGGAGGAAGCGCGGCCGGCCCTTACCCCACCGGCTGGGTCCGATAGCGGCCGTCCGCCCAGCCATCCACCCTCACCACCACCTCCAGGCGCCGACCCCCAGGCGCGCGCTTCAGGAAGGCGATCAGATCAATCGCCTGGCCGATGGCCCGGTAGGGGATGCGCTCCACCACTTCTCCGACCAGGTCTTCCAGTCGATGCAGGGCGTCGTCGGCGCCGTTCGCGTGCAAGGTGGCCAAGCCCCCCGGATGACCGGTGTTCCAGGCCTTCAGCAGATCAAGCGCGCTGCCGTCGCGCACCTCGCCGATGACGATGCGGTCGGGCCGAAGCCGCAGGGCCGCGCGCACCAGGTCCGCCATGGTGACGGCGGGCGGCGCCTTGCGGGTCAGCATCGCCAGCTGGTCCGCCGCCGAGCACTGCAGCTCCGCGGTGTCCTCGATGAGGATCACCCGGTCGTCGGCGAAGGCGGGCAAGGCCAGGATGGCGTTGGCCAGTGTGGTCTTGCCGCTGCCTGTCCCCCCGGCGATGAGGATGTTGGCGCGCGCCGCGGCCGCCTCCCGCAACTGGCCGGCCTGCGTGTCCGTCATGATCCCGCGCGCGACATAGTCGTCGAGGGTGAAGACGACCTCCGGCCGCTTGCGGATCGAAAAGCACGGCGTGGCGCTGATCGGCATATACACGCCCTGGATCCGCTCGCCACTGCCCGGGATTGTCGCGGCGATCAGGGGACGCTCGCGGGTGACCACCTCGCCGGCGTGGTCGGCGATGAGCCGCAGGATCCGCTCGGCGTCAGCGGGGGCCATGTGCTCACCGCTGAAGAGGCGCCCCTCCCCCGCCCGCTCGATCCAGATCTTGCCATCGGCGTTGACGATCACCTCGACCACGCGCGGATCGCTCAACGCGGCGTCGAGGATCGGTCCCATGGCATGGCGTAGGGCGTGCTGCTTGCGGCTCACCGTTTGGGGATGGACGTTCGGCATCGCTCAGATCTCTTCATTGTAGGTCAGGCCGGCGATGCTCAGTTCCACGCCCATCGTTGAGGGGGCGGAGCTGGGGACGGGCTGCAGAGGCGGCGCGTAGGCCTGGGCCGCTCGCACGCCCAGCCAGTCGATGGGGGGCCGGCCCGGCACGTCCAGGGTCTCTGGCGTCTGGACGAAAGACGCCCGCTCGCCGTGGAAAAAGTCCCGGGTCAATGGCGCCAGCCCAGGCTCCTCGAAATAGCGCAGCTTCTGCGCCAGGAACGGTTTGGCGTTGTTGACGAACAGGAATTGCTTGCCGGCGTCCAGGCCGCGAACATCCTGTTCGGCCAAGACGTAGCGCTCCACCTCGGACTGGGATCGGCTGCGATGGCCCCTGCCGAAGGCGAGCCTCGGATCGCTGAAGCTCTCGCGCATTTCCAGGGCCTTGCCGGCCCGCTTGACGATGCGCTCGATGCTGGTGGGCTCGGAAGTGGCGAAGGCCGCCGTCACATGAACGTTGTCGAAGATGGAGGTGTGGACGCCATAGTGCTTGAAGACATCGTTGAAGCTCTGGCAGATCAGATGGGCCGAGAGCCCATAGCCGGCCATTTCACCAAGCGCGTTCTCCAGGAACGGCAGGGCGCCGAGCTTGGGAAACTCGTCCAGCATCATCAGGATGCGATGCCGCTTGGGCCGGCCCCGGCTGTCGGCGTCGATGGTTTCCATCAGGCTGTTGAGACTCTGGCGCAGCATCACCCGCACGAGGAAGGCCAGGCGGTCGGCATGGGCCTGGGGCGTGATCAGATAGAAGCTGACCGGCGCCTCGGAACAGGCGAGGTCCCCGATGCAGAAATCCGACCAACTCGTCGCGCTCGCCACCAGGGGGTCGGCCCACAGCGCCAGGGACTTCTGAGCCGTGGCCAGGACGCTGGAGCGCACCCTCGGCTCCATACTTCGAAACGCCGTGGCGCCCATCCAGACCTCCGGATGGGTTTCGGCGATCGGCTCGCCCCGCTCGTCCCGGGCCAGGCCGTCCGGCGCGGCCGGGTCGGGCCGCCAGCGGTGCTTCGCGCCCAGCATGGCGTCCAGGGTCGGCTCGATGTCGATCAGCAGGCGCCGGACATGGGCGAGGGTCTTCTCACTGTCCTGCGCTGTGTAGAGCGTGTGCAGGATCACCCCGGTGAAGAAGTTGGCCGCGCTCTGGTCGAAGAAGTCGAGGTTGCCCTGCCGCACGCCGATGGGGTCGACCAGGATGCCGACGATGTTCTGGATGTCGGCGATCTCCATCGGCCCCTTGCGCACCTCGAACAAGGGATTCCAGCGCGCCGTGTTAGGGTCGGTGGGCGCGAAGTAGAAGGCGTGCGAGAACCGCCGGCGGTGATCGGCGGTGATGTGCCAAAGCTCGCCCTTGCGGTCGTAGACGAAGAGGCTCTGGTCCCAGGCCAGGACGGTGGGCACCACATGGCCGGCTCCCTTGCCCGAGCGCGACGCCCCAACGATGACGCAGTGTTCCACCCCCCGGAACGTCAGGAGCCTGCCCTTCAACCGTCCCAGGATGCGGCCGGCGACAACGCCCCTGTTCACCAGCCCCGCGCGCCGCGCCTCCGCCAGGTCGCCCCACGCCCTGGCCCCGAAGGGCCTGGGCCGGGCCGTGAACCGGCGCGTCAGAGCGATCGCCGCCAGCAGCGGTCCCAGGAACACCCCAAGCCCAACCAAGACCGCCCGATCAAAAGCTTGCGGATAGAGGGCCCCATAGCGATGGCTCCAGCCGACGATGGCCCAGGGCGGATAGAGGCGCACGGCGCCCACATCGATCCATCCCCGGCCAAACGCGGCCGGATAGTGGAAGGCCAGGGCCGCGGCCTGGGTGCTGGCGGCCAGGGCGGCGGCGACCAGCATCAGCGCGACGGGAGCAAACCACATGGCTCGAGCGGCCGGCGTCATGGCGAGGATCCTGTTGGCGACAGCCCACAAGACCCTGCCCGTCGGTCCCTGCCAATTCCGCAGTTTTCGGGGTCTCGCCTTCCCCATCCCCTAACACGCGCATGGACTTGGAGCGAAAGAGGCGCCCGGCCGTGGCGGCGATTCCTCCCACACGGCCGTTCGTGACCTCGTGCCGGCGGTTGCGTCGAAGCCGCGACGGCCGGTCACCTTCTACCACCGCAATCTCTTCGATGCGGGCCGGGGTAGTATGCGCCGTGAGGACCACCTAGAGTTCGGCCTTCCAGCGATGGCCCGGTCCGCTGTGGATCGAGGGCGGTCGACGGCGGTCACGTCATCGGAGCTGATATCATGAGCCATGGCGCGCCTATCGGCGATGGCTCCTCGGCGCGTCCCGGTCCCGCGCAAGTCCGCATCAGCCGGTCCGCCTGGCGCCCGGATCCGGAAGGCGGACCTGGTCCGCCCCTTTGTCGCTCTGATGGCGGCTGAGATTGAGGAGCGGGATCTCGAGCGGGCTGGCCCGCGCCGCAGCGCCTGGTCGAACAACGCCCTGCGGTTATCATCAACTCGACAAGTTCAACCCAACACGGCCCGGCCGGGCGATGATCGTTCAGGAACGCGTCAGTTCGGCCATCTTGAACGGTCCCTGCGCCAGCGGCAGGACGGCCGTGGCGCGCCGGTGCTCGCGGGGGGAGACACCGAACGCCTGACGAAACGCCGTGCTCATGTGGGCATGGCTGGAGAACCCGGCGCGCGCCGCCAGCTGCGCGAGATTCTCGGCCCCGTCGTCAAGCTGGCCGCGCACCCACGCCAGGCGCCTGGCCAGGATGAAGCGATGGGGTGTATCGCCGCTCGCGGCCAGAAACGCGCGGCTGAAATGGGCCCGGCTCACGCCTGCGATCTCGGCGAGGTCGGCCACGGCGATCCGCTCGCCAAGACGGCTGTCGATGTGCTCGGCCACGCGGCGCAGGCTGTGAGTGGTGATGCTCGCCCGGGACCGGGCCCTCGGCCCGCTGCCCAGAACCTGGAGGACGCGCACCAGCAGACTGTGGGCGAGGCTCTGAAGGTAGCCTGTCGCGCCATTCCCTTCTCGCAGGAGCGTGCGGCGCAGTTCCCGGGCGATAGCGCTCGCACCCTGATCGATCCCTTCCTTGGCGTTCCCCGCCAGCCTCGACACATCGAGTTCCAGGGGCAGGTCGTCATAAGCGACCGCCAGCATCTCCAGCGCCCCAGGAATGTCGATAGCGAACACCTCGCCCGGCGTGAGCAGTTTGAAGGTCCCCCGCGGGCAAATGGTCTGAGCGCCCGGTTCGCGGATGGCGTTGAGAAGGAAGAGGATTACCGGCCTGTCGCCTGCGTAGGACAGGTGGAAGGGTCCCAGGCCCTGATGGCGGAGCCGGACATTGCCCGCCCTCAACGACACGACCTGGGTGCGGACCACGCTGGACGCGCAGTTTCGGCGAACAGCGTCAGGCCAATCGGCCACGGAAGACAAGGACATGGGCCCCACCTCGAATGTTCCGCTGAAGTAGGTCACGGGACCGATCTTGCAATGGCGGCAGGGCCGATGAAGCGCGGTCTGGCCTCACCCATTTGCGCATTTTCCTGAAAGTCGGCGCGTGAAGATGGAAGCGTGACCGCCCTGCCCCGCCCACCTGGGCTGCAACAACCCACGGGATGGGCAGGAGAAGACTATGAAAGCCATCATCGCCACGGCGGCCACAGCCGTCGCCCTTATCGCCACCACCGCTTCGGCGCAGGACGCCAACTGGTATGTCCGCGGCGACGCCGGCGGCTCTTTCGATTCCAAGATCTCCGGCGCCAATGGCCCCCGCAGCGACGGCGGCTGGGCGATCGACGCCGGCGTCGGCCGCGAGTTCAGCCACGGCTTCCGCGGCGAGGGCGAAATCCTTTATCTGGATAACAACGGCAAGCGTGGATCGGCCGACACCAAGACCGTGGCCGCCTTCGCCAACGCCTACTACGATTTCAACCGCGACGGCGCCTGGCGTCCCTTCGTCGGCGTCGGGATCGGCGTTGGCAATGTGAAGGTCGACGGAGCCAATGCGGTTGTGCGGGACGACCACACCGGCTTCGCCTACCAGGCCAAGGTCGGCCTGGCCCATCCCTTCAACGACCGGCTGACCGGCGAGTTGGCCTATCGCTACATGGGCGTCACGGATGTGAAGATCGGCTCGGGCGCCAACCGCATCGACGGCCACTATGGCGCGTCCCTGGTCAGTGTCGGCTTCCGTTACAAGTTCGGCCGCTAGGCGCACGCGCCTGGAGGTCGCCTGGCGCCCCCGCCCACCCCCATGGGCTTTCGGCGCCGGGCCTCCGCCAGGCGCGGCCATTGTCGAAGATGTCCGCCCTTCGAACCTCCGCCGTGTGGGCGCTCGCCGCGAGCGCCGCCCTGCTTCTGCCGGCGTGCGCACCGCGCCCAACGTCCATCTTGGCCATCCCTGCCGCGCCGGCCGCCGCGCCGCCCCAGATCATCGTGCTGCAGGCCGACGTCATCGTGGTCGACGGTCGGCATTTGCGCCTGGTGGGCGCCGTCACCCCGCAACCTGCGCCACGCGCTCATTGCGCCGCCGAAGCCGTCGCCGCACGCCAGGCCCGCTCGCGCCTCCGGGAGATGGCTCAGGGCGTGGGCGCGGTCACCGTGATCCCGACCGGCAAGGTCGACCGCTGGGACCGGACCGAGGCCCAGGTCTTTCTCGACGCCACTGACCCCGCTCAAGTGCTTGTTGACGAGGGTCTGGCGGTCTCTCCGGGCGGCAAGCCCTTCGATTGGTGCGGCCCTCTCTCCTCGGACATGGTGCGCTCGCGTCATATCGCCATGTTGTCCCTCTGACGCCTCGCCCCAGCCCCCTCAATCCGATGGTCCATTCGAGGCAGGGCCTGGGCGATCCAATGCGGGCATCGTAGGGGGCGGCTCGCCACCTATCGCTGCCTTCTCGAGACGTCCGCGAGCATTGGGCAGACATTGACGGCATGCCGCCAACCGAACATTCGCGGCTGCCCCTAGAGGCGGGTGAGAGGTGGCCGATGTCGTAATTGCGCCGCCAGGAGCGGACCTTCAGATCCAGCCGAAATGCAGACCCGCCATGCCATGATGGCGAACCGGAGGCGTGACCCGTTGGCCAGGGTCCCGTTCGGCGAATGCGGGGCACTTCCCAACTGATACCGTGCGATGTTCACCGACGCGGACAAAGACGCCGCCGAAGTCAGGCCGCTTGCATTGACAGCTCGCCCAGCCGGCAGGCCGAGACCCGCGCCGGGGTGAGCACATCGCGCGCCAGCTCGGCGAGATGCTCGTGGTGGGTGAAGAAAAGCACCTGGGTCTGCTCGGCGAGCTTTGAAAGCACTCGGAAGCCCGCCGCGGACCGCTCGTCGTCGTACGTGGTGAAGAGGTCGTCGGCGAGGAAGGGAAGCCGAACGCCACCGGCGACACTCTCCTCCACGGCGGCGATACGAAGCGACAAGAAGAGCTGGTCGATCGTCCCTTCGCTCATGACGTCGACGGGCACCACCGTAGCGCCGTCGGACTGGACGCCTATCAGTCTCGGGCGGCCGTCCTCGGCATTCACGCCGAGCGACTGGTATCGGCCCAGGGTGAGCTCCGAGAAGATCGCCGAGGCGCGCTTCAGCAGCGGCGCCTGCTTCTCCGCCAGATAGCGGTCGACGGTCCAACGCAGCAGCGCCGCCTCGGCGCGCTTGCGCACGTAGGCTTCGGCTTGCGCCCCCATCTCCGCCCGGGCCTGGGCCTGGTCGGCGGCCGCGATGGCGGCGTCCGGGCGATCGTCGACCTGGCGGAACCGGACCTGGGCCTCGGTCCGGAGCACGGCCACGGTCGTGGCCTCGTCCGACACGGCCCGCAGTTGGTCCCGCAGGCCGTCGCTCTTCGCGGCCAACTCCGCGGCGTCGCCGCCGGCGGCCTCGGCCAGCAGCGCGTCGAGGCCCAGCCCATCCCCGGCGTCGAGGATCGCGCGCGTCTGATCGTCGGCCCGCGCTTTCAGCGCCTTGGCGGTCTCAGACCTGCGGATCGCTTCCGCCAGCTGTTCCTGGTCAATGGCCCCGGCCGCCGCCAGCAGCGGTGACAGCGCGGCGCGCGCCAGGTCGCCCTGCTCCTGAGCTTCCACCTCCCGGGCCTCGGCGTCCTTGAGCTGCTTCCGCAGGCCGTCGGAGCGTTCCGCCAGGGTGGCAATAGTGGCCAGCCGCTGTTCAATGGCGCCCAGGAGCGCCGACGGATCGGCGCCCGCCTCGCTGATCTCGAAGTCGAGGGCAAGGGCTCGGACACGGCCCGCGAAGGCGTCGACGTCCAGGCCAATGTCGTGGACCCGCCGCTCGAACCCCAGGATCGTCTCCGACGCGGTGCGGATGTCGTCCATGAGTTCGAGGCGGCCCCGCAGGACGGCGAGGGAGCCTTCGAGCCCGACGGCCGCCACCGCCTTCGCCCAGCGCTCGTTCCACGCGCCCAGACGGCGGTTCGCGTCGGCCGCCTTCGCCTCGGCGCGCTGGCGCGCGTCGTCGGCGGCGCCGAGCAGCAGCTCCAGCCTGCGGCGTTGCTCCACCCGTTCCCTCGCCTCGATCTCGAGGCTGTCGCCTGCTTGCATAAGGGTGGCCAGGCTGACGCCCAGAGGCGTGCCGATCGTCCCGGCCGGTAGGGCCTTGGCGAGCTGTCCGCGGGCCTCCTCGAGCCTCCGCGCCGCGCGCTCCGCTTCGAGGGCCTCCGTGCGTTCCGTCTCGGCCAGCTCCAGCACCCGCAGTCGACTCGCCCGCCAGCCCTTCAGGCCCTCCGGGGAGATGGCCCCGCCGATGTTGCGCGTGGCGGTCGCCCACGCGTCCCGTTCAGCGGCCAATGCCGCCTGGGCCGTGTCGCGACGCGCGCTTGCCAGTTCGATCTCGAGGTCGAGCTGCTCCAGGTCGTGGTCGAGGGAGACGAGGCGCGCCCAGATCTCCGCGGCGTCGAAGCGCCGGTCGGCCATGCTGTCGGCCTCCCGAAGTTCCTGGGAAAACCGGCGCCGGGCCTCCGTGACATCGCCCTCGCTCTGCCCGGCCAGGTGGGCGTCGAGCTGACGCCACGTGGCGTCCCGGACCTCGCGGACGTTGCGGAGCATCTCCGGGGATATTCCCTGCTGGTCGCGAACCAGCTGCTCGCGCCGCATGGCCAACTGTCGACGCCGATCGCCAAGGTCGACCAGGCCGGTGTCGGCCTTGGCGAGATCCTCCTGGGCGACGCCGAGGTCCTGGCCGAAGGCATAGGCTTCGGCCTCTGATACCAGCGGAAAGCTCGCCAGCTCCGGCTCGGAACCCCGCCAGGGCGCGAGCGTCGCGAGCCCTGCGTCCAGTGCGCGCCGGGCCTTCTCATGACGCTGCTGCGTGGTCCGGACCGCGCCCTCCAGGTCGCCCTGGGCCCGGACGCCATGAAGCACCGCGGCCAGGCCCGTCCCGCGCGCAGCGGCGGGCAGGGCCGCGAGCTTGCGAGCCAGGTCCACGCCCGTCTCCGCCTGGACGCGCACCTCTTCGGCCGTCGCCTCCAGCTGGGTCTCGAGCCCCCGGTGCTCTTCGAGCTGGTCTCGAAGTTCTCCCAGCTGCGGGCGTCCCGGAAGCCGAGCCTGGACCTCCCGCGCCGCGGCGGCGTCCCAGCCGACCTGGCGCAGGAGCTGGACCAGCTGCTCGGTCGCGCTTGCGGCCCGGGCCTTGAGCGACGGCGTGTCGCGGATCGCCTTGTCGACGGCCCCCTGCTCGGCGCGTAGCGCAATCACCTGGTCGCGTCGCCCCACAAGGGTGGCGTCGAACGTCAGGCTCGCGAGCTGTGCGGTCGTCTCCGCGACCTGATCGCGGGCCAACCGCAGGGACGTTTCGCTCTCCGCGATCTGGCGCGCCGCCGTCTCGAGCCGCTCTCCCGCGTCGACCGGCAGGTCGGGAGCAGCGCCGAGGTCGGCGAGTTGGGCCAGGACGTGCGCGCGCTGCGCGATCGGGGCCAGGACGCGCCGGCGACGCTCCGTCGTCTGCAGGTCGACCTGGATCGCCTCGCGCCGCAGCCGCAGCGCCTCGGCCTCCCGATCATGGCCGTCGATCGCCTTCTTGAGGTCGGCCCAGTGCGTCGACTTAACCTGGCTGTCGCGCACACGGGCCCGGGCCTCGTCATGCGCCTTCTGCGCGACGTAGTAGGTTCGCGTTCCGCTCGCGCGTTCGCTCCAGATCTGCCGCGCTTCTTCCTCCAATGCCTCTGCCAGGCGGGTGACGCTGAGCAGTCCCGAGCCCGCGGCGAAGATCGCCTGGCCGACGTCGTCCTTCGCCTCGAGCACCGCCCGCCCGCCTTCGCGAAGGCGCTCGTGATCGAGGCTGAAGGCGCGGTGGAAACTCTCGCGCGTCTGGCCCGCAAGCAGGGTTGCAAGCGGGCCCTCATCCAGCGGCTGCTCGGCCTCGTCCAGCAATGTGCCGATCCGTCCCCGCTTGCGCCGCCAGGTCGACGCCGCCCCGCCGCCCTCGATGACCCCGCCGACGCGCAGGAGGGTCTTGTCGAACTGGAAGTCGTAGGCTGCAGCGTGCGGGAAGCCGAACAGCAGGTCGGCGATCGCCGACATGGTGGTCGACTTTCCGGCCTCGTTCGGGCCGTAGACCACGTGCAGGTCGGACGGCGCCTGCGGGAAGACGAGCCGGCAGCCGTCGAACTGGCCGTAGCGGATCAGGTGCAGCTCGGAGAAGCGCATCAGCCGGCGCCCTCCGCCAAGCGCGCCCGCAGGGCCGCGGCGGCGTCCTGCAGGATGGCGTCGAACTGCCCGGCGCGCGCCGAGGCCAAGAGTTCGCTGTCCTCTGCCAGTTCCGGCGGAACCCGCCCGAAGAGTTGGCCGAAGTCGTCGGCCAGAACAGCCCGCAGCTGGGTGTCCGCCACGCCCTGTTCGAAAAGGCCGGCGATCTCGTCGACGTCCGGCGCATCGGCTGCGGCTTCAGCGAGCACTTTCGTGGCCAGGACGACCTTCTCGATCCACAGTTCGTCGGAGATCCCGGTCGCGAGCGCCCTGACGTCCTCGCGCAAGACCCCAAGGCGCTGGACAAGCTCGCCGTGGAGCGCCGTGCTCCCGCGCAGCATAACCCGCACGACCATGGGCCGCCCTTCCGCCTCGTCGCGAAACGCCGCGGCCAAGGCGTCCCTCGCACGCGCCTCCACGTCGCGGAGGACAAAACAGTCGGCTACGTCCACGGCCACTTGGCCCCACCGGACCGCGTCGCATGCGGAAAACGCCACGCTAGTCACGGCCGCGTTCTCGACGCTCACCAGCGAGGCGCCCTTCGGGCCACACTCGCGGATGTTCCGGCCCTGTAGATTGCCGGGGAAGACGATGTAGGGGTCGGTCGAAACCACTTCGTGGGTGTGAACATGGCCGAGCGCCCAGTAGTCGTAGCCCTTCGAAGCCAGCTGGCCGGGCGAGCAGGGTGCGTAGGCCGCGTGCGGCGGGCGCCCGCCTTCGAGAGCCGTGTGGAGCACGCCGATGTTCAGCCGACCCTCCACCGCCGCCGGATAGGCGGCGGAAAGGTCGCCGCCCGGGTCACGCGTCTTGTAGCTCTGTCCGTGCAAGGCGACCCCCGTCGCCTCGTCGATGAAAGTCTCCGGTCCCTTGGTCGAGAAGACGTGGACGTTGTCAGGCAGCGGCAGCCGCTTGGTCTGCAGTGAGTCCGCGTCGTGGTTGCCGTAGGCGATATACACCGGGATCCCGGCGTCCTTCAGCCGGCGCATCGCCCCGCAGAAGTAGAGGCCGGTGCTGAAGTCGTCCCATGCGCCATCGAAGAGATCGCCGGCGATCACCAGGAAGGTGACAGCTTCCTCCAATGCGACGTCGACGAGGTTCGTCAGGGCCGCGCGTGTCGCAAGGCGCACCTGCTCGACTGGCACGCCCTCGTAGCGGGAAAGGCCGCGCAGCGGGCTGTCCAGGTGGATGTCGGCCGTGTGCAGAAACTTGAAAGCCGCCATGCCTTCGAATCGCGTCTACGAGTGTCTGAGCGAATACGAGCGTACAAGAAGCGCGACGTTGGAGACACATAGGGCCGGACCGGGACCGCAGGGTCAGCGCACATCCGGACATTCCGATCTTCGCGGCGCAATGATTGGGAGAGCCGCGCCGAGTTCGGCAGGGCAGCGACTCGATTGCTGTGCGCAGCGATATAAATCGAAAGGTTGCAACACTCCCAGTCGTAACGAAGAATGCGAGTCGCGGGCGCTCGGGGCGGGGATGAATGTCGCAGGCTTTCGACGGAATTGCCTCCGTTGACGATTTGAAGGCGGTCTATGCCCTCAAGTCGAAGACGATCGACGAGAAGACGATCTCTGCCTCCAGCGCCGATGCTCTCTCCCTAAAGCTCGCCGGCGAAATGGCGGATGGCTG
>FSWM01001053.1_pt1 | contig 27940 bp, 21 predicted proteins | sample 1637841 | NCBI WGS metagenome assembly FSWM01 (sample SAMEA3914789, study PRJEB12502) | metagenome | biome: forest; material: soil | place: Canada | collected 2011-07-03 | depth 0.3 m | reverse complement strand
TAGAGCCCGTTTGGAAATAGGTCGCATGGCTTGGTTTGCGTGGTTCGAGACGCTCGCTGACGCGAGCCCTCACCATGACGCTGTTGAGTGGGCGGCAAAAAAACCTCGTCATGGTGAGGAGCGGACCTTCAGGTCCGCGTCTCGAACCACGCAAGGACCCACCCGCGGCAATTTCAAACAGTCTCTTAGGTCAGATAGGAATGCACGATCGCCACCAGTTCCTCGGCCGCCTGGACCTTGGGATCGTCGCGGGGGGCGTGGGGGTCGACCATGTGTTCGCGGATGTGATCTTCGATCACCTCGCCGATAAAGCCTTCCAGGGCCCCGCGACAGGCGGTGGCCTGCTGCAGCACGCGCGCGCATTCGGCGTCTTCGTTCACCAACCGCTCGATGGCCTCCAATTGGCCACGCAAGCGCTTGATACGGTTAAGTAGTTTAATCTTTTCCTTGGCGATGTGGGCCATGTTCGACCAATCCTTGACATATACTCCAGTAGGGTATACCAGGCGGCCAGGCTGAAGTCACGCCGATCCCGTTCGGTGAGGCCCCGGCCGACCGGTCGTCTCTCCGAGCGGTCAACTCAACCCCTCTTCACCCGTGACCTCGCGAAGGTCGTTCTCGCCCCCCGCGCTCAAGGCGGCCAAATCGCGCGCTGGATTGTCGCTCCAGACGGCCGGTTGATCTGCCGGTGGTCGGCGACCGGCGAGCTCTAGACAAGGCCGGCGGGAACGTTGCGCCGCCTTGTCACTTAACCGTCGCGGATGGGCGCCAAGTTCGGCGCCGTCCGCATGACCACGACCCCTTTCCAGACCCAGAGCGTTTTTTGATGATGATCGTGCGGATCGGCCCGCGGCCCTCTTCGCCCCGCGCCGCAGCCTTTTGCGGCCTTATCGGCAGTCTGATCCTGGCGGCGGCCGCCCCGGCCTGGGCGGACCCGGCGCCGGGAGGCGATGCGGCTTCGGCGCCCGCCGCCGATCCGATCTGGGCGGTGCATGGCCAAGCCACGGTGGTCGATCAGGCGACCCTGGCCTTCACCTCGCCCTATCGCGGGCCCAACAGCCTGGACGCCGGGACCCGCGGGCGCGAGACCTTCGACGCCACGCTCTATGCCGGGCTAAGGCCATGGCGCGGAGCCGAGATCTGGATCGATCCCGAGATCGACCAGGGCTTCGGCCTCAGCGACACCTTGGGCGCGGCGGGCTTTCCCTCCGGCGAGGCCTACAAGGTCGGCAAGTCGGATCCCTATCTCAAACTGCAGCGCCTGTTTCTGCGCCAGACCATCGATCTCGGCGGCGAAACCGAGGCGGTGGCCGCCGACGCCAACCAGATGGCTGGCCATCAGACCGCTGACCGTCTGGTGCTCACGGTCGGCAAGATGAGCGTCGGCGACGTGTTCGACACCAACAAATCGGCCCATGATCCGCGCGCCGATTTCCTCAACTGGTCGATCATCGACACGGGAACCTTCGACTACGCCGCCGACGCCTGGGGCTATACGGTGGGGGCCGCGGCGGAATGGTACCAGGGCCGCTGGACCCTGCGCGCCGGCGCCTATGACCTGTCGACCGTGCCCAATAGCGAGCATCTGGACTGGACGTTCGGCCAGTTCCAGCTGATCGGCGAACTGGAGGAGCGTCACCAATGGGTGGGCCATCCGGGCAAGATCGCCGTCACCGGCTTTCTCACCCGCGGGCGCATGGGCCGGTTCGATGACGCCGTCGCCCTGGGCCAAGCCACCGGCCAGGCGCCCAGCACCGCCCTGGTGCGCGACTATCGCAGCCGCACGGGCCTGGGCTTGAACCTGGAACAGGAGCTGAGGCCGGGCCTGGCCCTGTTCGCCCGAGCTGGCGTCGCCGATGGGGACATCGAGCCCTACGAATTTTCGGATATCGACCGCACCGCGGCGCTGGGCCTGTCCTTGAGCGGCGGCGGCTGGGGCCGTAAGGATGACACCGTGGGCCTGGCGGGCGTGGTCAATGGCGTCTCATCGGCCCACCGAACCTATCTGGCGGACGGCGGCCTGGGCATATTGGTCGGGGACGGACGACTGCCCCATGCGGGGGCGGAGAAGATCGTCGAGACCTATTACAACGCCGCCCTGACGGGATGGATCAGCCTGACCCTGGACGCCCAGCTGATCGTCGATCCGGCCTATAATGCCGACCGCGGCCCGGTTCCGGTGCTGGCCGCGCGGCTGCATAGCCACTTTTAGGCTGGTCTCGCGGGCGCTGGGTCGCCCCCGCGAGACGCGGCGCGTCCTATCGCCGCATGGCGGCCTTGGATTCCCGTTTGGCGCGGGCTTCGGCCTTGAGCTGGGCCTTGCGCTCCTTGCGTTCGGCGCGCTTGGCGTCGAGCTCGCTGAGTTCGGCCTCGACACTGGCCTGCTGAGCCGCCTGCTGGGCCTCGATCTGGGCCTTGCGGGCGGCTTCCCGCTCAGCCTCGCGCGCGGCGCGGACCGCTTCCAGTTCCGCCTGACGGCGTTCCTCGCGGCTTTTGAACTCGGGATCGACGATGGTGGGCTTGGGCTTGAACTTGGCCAGGAGGGCTTTCTTGGCCTCGGCCGACGCGTTCAGACGGTCGTTGAAGTTCGACCTCTTCGGTTCTTGCATTGGTTCTCCGGGGGACTTGGGCGGATAGGCTCAAAGCGCAGACTCGCGCAAATTGCAAGCCTAGAATCAGCCGCGCGCGCCGGCGTCACACAGGTTTGTGCGCTGTTGCTGAGAGGCTGCTGGCCTCGGGTCGACGGGCGTCTTGCGCCGAACCTCCGCCGTCGGATGAAGCGCGCCATGGCGGTCGTCTCTACGTCACGTTGCTTGCGCCGGTAGCCCGAGACTGTCGAGCCGGCCCGGCATGCTCCCCGAGGGTTGACGCCGCCGATGGCGTTTTGCCGCAGCCGCACGACGAAGCGGCGCGGACTGTTGACTATGTATACTTCGGGCGCTCGGTTCATACCCAAAACGGGGAGGAATTATAAGTACCGTATAAAATAATGATCAGTAGACCACTAAATATATACCGGAAGAATTCCATTAGAATACCACCGTTATCCGCCGAGTTGGCCTTCTGACCTAGGAGGCGACGGAGAGTAGTTAAAGTCTCAGCAAGCAAACCATGCCACCTAATGGCGCCACCACCCCTGGTTCTCCAGCTTGATCGGAGGGCGCGGCGGGCGTCCGTGAATTTGGTGCGCGCGCCCGCGATGCTTCCCGCTCGGCTCGAGGCGAACAGACGACTGGGCCACCGCGATGAAATTCGACGACCTGAAACTGAGGACCAAGACGGTGATCCCGCTGATCGGGATGGCGGCCGTGTTCGCCTGCGTCATCGGCGGCGGGACCCTCAGGATGAATGACCTGACCCGCCGCTATGGCCATATCACCACCAGCGTGGACCCGGCCATCGTGCAGCTGATGCGCTCGACACGCACGGCCAACGAGCTGGGCCGCAATGTCTACGCCATGCTCATCTATGACCCGGCCGACCCTCGCGCCAAGAAGGTCGCGGCCAATTTCGCCACCGCCCAAACCCGGGGCGACAAATCGTTCGATGAGGCGGCCAGATTGAATCCCGACGCCGCCGACCAATATCGCCTGTTCAAGGACCGCTTCGACCATCTGTATGAAGAGGCCAAGGCGGCCAAGGATCTCGGCAAAACGGCCCCCACCGGCGGCGTGATGGCGCAGCTGGACGTGGATATCGACGCCTTCTGCAAGCCGGTGCTGGACTTCAACCACGCCCTGGAGGCCGAAGACGAAAAGGCCGTCGAGATTTTGCGGCGGGAATCGGAGCAGACCATCGCGATGATGATCGGCCTTGGCCTGCTGTCGGTGGTCGGCGGGCTGGCGGTGTCGATCTGGATCGCCAACGGCAAGGTGGCGGCGCCTCTGGTGCGGCTCGGCCAGCGCATGGAGCGCCTGGCGGCCGGCGAACTCGCGGCCGAGGTCGAGGGTCAGGCGCGCGGCGACGAGGTCGGCGATATGGCCAGGGCGGTCCAGGTGTTCAAGGACAACGCGCTCAAGAGCCAGGCCATGGAGGCTGAGGCTCAAGACCTACGCGACCAGGCCGAGGCCCAGCGCCAGGCGACGGACCGGGAGCGGGCGGCGCGAGCGGCCGAGCTGGCCGGGGTGGTCGAGGTGCTGGCCGGCGGCCTGCAGACCTTGGCTGACGGAATTCTGACCCACCGGCTGAACACCGCTTTTTCCGACGATTACGAGCCCCTGCGCCAGGACTTCAACGCGGCCATGGCCAAGGTCGAGACCGCCTTGAGCGCGGTGGTGTCTTCGGCCAGCGGCATCAATACCGGCGCCGACGAAATCAGCCAGGCCGCCGACGACCTGTCGCGCCGCACCGAGCGTCAGGCCGCCAGCCTGGAAGAAACCGCCGCCGCCCTGGACCAGATCACCGCCACGGTCCGCAGGACCGCCGCCGGGGCCCAGCACGCCCGCGCCGTGGTCGGCAAGGCCACGACCGACGCCCAGGCCTCGGGCCAGATCGTCGACGGGGCGGTCAAGGCCATGAGCGCCATCGAGCATTCATCCAGCGAGATCAGCCAGATCATCAGCGTGATCGACGAGATCGCCTTCCAGACCAATCTTCTGGCCCTGAACGCCGGGGTCGAGGCCGCCCGGGCCGGCGAGGCGGGCCGCGGCTTCGCGGTGGTGGCCCAGGAAGTGCGAGCCCTGGCCCAAAGGTCGGCGGATGCGGCGCGGGAGATCAAGACCCTGATCTCGACCTCGGCCAAGGAGGTCGGTCACGGCGTCGAGTTGGTGGGCCAGGCCGGCGCGGCTTTGCAACGCATCGCCCAGCAGGTGGCCGAGATCAACGCCATCGTCGAAGAGATCACCCACTCGACCCAGGAACAGGCCACCGGCCTGGCCGAGGTCAACACCGCCATCAACCAGATGGATCAGATGACCCAGCAGAATGCGGCCATGGTCGAGCAGTCCACCGCCGCCAGCCATAACCTGGCCATGGAGGCCGAGATCCTGGACAAACTCACCCTCGGCTTCCAGGTCGGCGCGCCGGGCGCCGGCGCGCGGCCGGCTCAGGCCGCCCGCGGCCGCGTCAAGGGCTTGGCGCGCGCAAGCTAAAGCTGTCGGCACGCCGACGCCCGGACTTGTCCGGGGCTTAGCTGGAAGAATTTTATTGCATTGATGGCGCATCAATCGCCATCAAGACTGTGGCGCCTCAAAATGCCGCAGTCGGGGTTGCGCCTCGGGCGAACGCCTTATTGCAATTGATGCTCTCTGGCGCTTCGCCGCGCCGGAACGTCTTTCGGATACTTTGGAGCGCTGCGGCTAATCGCCCGCCTTAAGCTGCGTTAAAACTTGGCCAGCCATGATGCGGCCATCCATCTCCGCGTCACCGAGCGGAATAGACGAGGCGGCGCCCATGACCTTCGACGATCTGAAACTGCGCACCAAGATCCTGATACCCCTGATCGGGATGGCGGCTATCTTCGCCTGTGTGGTTGTCGGAGGCACCCTCAAGCTCAATGAGCTTTCACGGCGCTATGGCCAGATCGTCAGCGGCGTCGACCCCGCCATTCTGAGACTGGCCAGGGTCGGGCGGACGATCACGGAAATTGGCCGGGAAGAATATGAGAACCTGATCTACGATCCTGTCGATCCCGCCGCCGCCCAGGCCGTCGCCGCCTTTGCCGCATCCGGCGCCAAGGGCGACAAACTTCTTGATGAAGCCGCAGCCTTGAACCCGGCGAAGGGCGATCAGTATCGCGCGTTCAAGGTCCGGTTCGACACCATCTATGAAGCGGCCAAGAAACCCGTGGCGATCGGCGCGACCATTCCAGGCCTGACGATCGGCAGCAAACTGACCCCCGCGCAACTCGACCAGATGGCCGCCGGCGCCCGCGCGGTCCAATCCCTGGACGGCGACATCACGGCCTTGGCGCTCGACATTCAGAATTTCAACGTCGTCTTGTCGGCTGAAAACGAAAAGGCCGTGGCGGCGCTGAAGCGCGATTCCGCTGTGACCGCCATGATGATGATCGGCCTGGGCCTGTTGTCGATCGTGGTGGGCCTGGGCGCATCGATCTGGATCGCCAGCGGCAAGGTGGCGGGGCCGCTGATCCGGCTGGGCGAGCGCATGAAGCGTCTGGCCGAGGGTGAGTTGTCGGTCGAGGTCGAAGGTCAGGCCCGCCGCGACGAAGTCGGGGATATGGCCAAGGCGGTCCAGGTGTTCAAGGACAACGCCCTCAAGACCCAGGCCATGCAGGCCGAGGCTGAGGCCATGCGCGACCAGACGGAAGCCCAGCGCCAGGCCACGGAGCGCGAGCGGGCGGAGCGGGCGGCCGACCTGGCCGTGGTGGTCAAGGCCCTGGCCGGGGGCTTGCGGACCTTGGCCGACGGTGTCCTGACCCATCGGCTCGATGAGGCCTTCGCCGGGGAATATGAAGAGCTGCGCCAGGACTACAATGCGGCCATGGCCAAGGTGGAGACGGCCTTGAGCGCGGTGATCACCTCGGCCGGCGGCATTGACAGCGGCGCCGGCGAAATCACCCAGGCCGCCGACGACCTGTCGCGCCGCACCGAACAGCAGGCCGCCAGCCTTGAAGAAACCGCCGCCGCCCTGGACCAGATCACCGCCACCGTGCGCAAAACCGCCGAGGGCGCCCAACATGCCCGCGCCGTGGTTGGCAAGGCCACCACCGACGCCGAGGCCTCGGGCCAGATCGTCGAGGGGGCGGTCAAGGCCATGGGCGCCATCGAGCAGTCGTCCAGCCAGATCAGCCAGATCATTGGCGTGATCGACGAAATCGCCTTCCAGACCAATCTTCTGGCCCTGAACGCCGGGGTCGAGGCCGCCCGGGCCGGCGAGGCCGGCCGCGGATTTGCAGTGGTGGCCCAGGAGGTGCGGGCCCTGGCCCAGCGCTCGGCCGGCGCGGCCAAGGAGATCAAGACCCTGATCTCGACCTCGGCCAAGGAGGTCGGCGACGGCGTCGCCTTGGTCGGAGAGGCCGGCAAGGCCCTGCAGCGCATCGCCCAGCAGGTGGCCGAGATCAACGCCATCGTCGAAGAGATCACCCATTCGACCCGGGAACAGGCCACCGGCCTGGCCGAGGTCAACACCGCCATCAACCAGATGGATCAGATGACCCAGCAGAACGCGGCCATGGTCGAGCAGTCCACCGCCGCCAGCCATAGCTTGGCCCAGGAGGCCCAGACCCTGACCCAGCTCACCCGGGGTTTCCAGGTCAGCGGATCGACCCGGACAGCCGCCCGTTCCGGTTCGATCAGGCGAGGGCGCGCCGCTTAAACCTGTTTAAACAGGGCCGATGCGAAAAGGCGGCTGTCGGCCATTTGCGGCCCCGCGCCAGGAGGCGATACTGTCCCGTCTTGTTCTCGGACTCACCACGACCCTGGTCCTGGCCCTGGCCGGCGCCGCGCGCGCCGACCCGGTCCCGGCGGACGCTCTGCGCGCCCTGTGCACCGATCGCCCGACCAAGTCCACCGGCCCCTGCACCGTCGACGCCGGCCACTGGCAGGTCGAGGCCGATCTCTACGATACGACCATCCAGACCAGCGGCGGCGTCACCAATACCCTCGAACTGTTCGCCGATCCGACCCTCAAGCTGGGCCTGACCAACAGCCTGGATATCGAGATCAATATCGCGCCCTATGAACGGCAGACGGTAAAGGATCATGGCATCACCAGCCGCTCGGACGGCGCGGGCGATCTCTATCTGCGGGCGAAACAGAACCTGCTGGGCGAAGTCGGAAGCGGCGACCTGTCCGTGGCCGTCAGCCCCTTCCTCAAGCTGCCCACGGCGGGCCACACCCTCAGCGACGGCGCGGTGGAGGGGGGCGTGATCGTGCCTGTCCAGTTCAATCTGGCAGGCGACTGGCAATTGCTGTTCGACCCGGAGCTGGACGTTCTGAAAAATCAGGTCGACGACGGTCGGCACCTGAACGCCGCGGGCCTGATCAGCCTCAGCCGGCCGGTGTCCAAAACCGTAACCCTGTCGGCCGAGCTGTGGGCGGACTCCAACCGCGACCCGGCCCACGCCACCACCCAGGCCTCGGCCGATTTCGGCGCGGCCTATATCCCCGCGAGCCATCCCGATCTCCAGCTTGACGGGGGTGTGAACGCCGGCCTCAACCGGGCGACGCCGGGCGTGCAGGTCTATGTGGGGCTCTCCCACCGATTCTGAATTCCGCGCGGCCAAGCTGGCGCGAACCTCTCTGCATTCCTACTCTTGACCTGGCGGACCCGGCGGCCCTTAAGGCGGAGGGACGCCTCGTCGCATAAGGGAACGCTGCATGATCAATCGTTCGTGGGTCACCGGACTATTGCTGCTGGCGGGCGCGGGCGTCGCCCATGGCCAGACCCGCACCGGAACCGCCGCCTTTGGCGACTGGACCACCGACGCGCCGGGCGTGACGCGCAAGATAACCCCCGCCGACCTGGTCCCGCCCTACGCCACCAAGCCGGCGGGCGCGCCATCCAGCGAAGTCGATCGGCCAGCCGGCGCCCAGCTGCACACCCTGCCCGGCTTCACGGTCGCCCCCTTCGCCAAGCTGGACGGCCCGCGCATCCTGCGCACGGCGCCCAATGGCGACATCTTTGTCGCCGAGACCGCCGCTGGCCGCGTTCTGGTGCTGCGCGCCAAGGACGGCGCCTCTAAACCCGATATAAACTCGACCTTCGCCGAAGGCCTGGACCGTCCCTTCGGCATCGCCTTCTATCCCGCCGGACCCCATCCCAAATGGGTCTATGTGGCCGAGCCCAACGCGGTGGTGCGCTTCGCCTACACGTCCGGCGACCTCAAGGCCCAGGCGCCCAAGCCCGAGGTGATCGTGCCAAAACTGAGCGTCGACACCCGCATGCACTTCACCCGCGATCTGGCCTTCTCCGCCGATGGCAAGCGCATGTATGTCTCGGTGGGCTCGGGCTCCAATGTCGGCGAGAGCCTGCCCAAGAAGACCCCGGAGGAAGCCGTCGCCTGGCAGGCGGGCAAGACCACGGGCGCGGCCTGGGGTATCGACGAGCATCGCGCCGACGTCCTGGTGTTCGATCCCGAGGGCCAGGGTGAAACCATCTTCGCCGCCGGCATCCGCAACTGCGTCGGCCTGGCGGTGCAGCCCCAGACCCAGGATGTGTGGTGCGCCACCAACGAGCGCGACCTGCTGGGCGACGACCTGCCGCCGGACTATGTCACCCGGGTCAAGGAGGGCGGTTTCTACGGCTGGCCCTGGTACTATATCGGCGATCACGAGGATCCGCGGCTCAAGGGCGCGCGGCCTGACCTGGCCGACAAGATCACCGTCCCGGACGTGCTGATCCAGCCCCATTCGGCGCCCCTGGAGCTCACCTTCTACACCGCCCGCAAGGGGGCGGCGGCCTTTCCGGCCGAGTATCAGGGCGACGTGTTCGTCGCCCTGCACGGCTCGTGGAACCGGGAGCACCGCACCGGCTACAAGGTGGCGCGGCTCAAGCTGAACAATGGGGTTCCCACTGGAGACTATGAGGACTTCCTCACCGGCTTCGTCGTCGACGGCAAGAGTGTCTGGGGCCGGCCCGTGGGCGTGGCGGTGGCCCATGACGGCGCCCTGCTGGTATCGGATGACGGCGGCGACATGATTTGGCGGGTGGCCTATTCGGGAGCAGCCCATTGAAACGTCTTGGGAACCGCGTTGGCGCCGGCCTTTGCGCCCTTTTCGCATTCGGCCTGACCAGCCTGGCCGCGGCTCAGACGCCGCCGGCCCCCGACCTGACTCACGGCGAGAGCGTCTTTCAGTCGCGCTGCAGCATGTGCCATTCTCTGGACGGCCCGGGGCAGGGGCCCAATCTGACCGGCGTGGTCGGGCGCAAGGCGGCCACATCGGCCGACTTCAACTATTCCGAGGCCATGAAGGTTTCGGGCCTGACCTGGACGGCGCCGGTGCTGGACCGCTTCCTCACCGACCCCGCCAAGATGGTCCCGGGCTCGCCCATGCGCACCACGGTTCCAGACGAAGCGGAACGCCGGGACCTGATCGCCTATCTGGGCTCGCTCAAGGCGCCATAGAGCGGGCTGTAGGAGCCGGTCAGGATCGTGTCGTGGCTGCGGCGGGTCACCGAGGGAACGGGCCGGCCAGCCAGGCGAACGCGCGGGTAAGCTTGGTCACGCGCCCCTCCCCATTCTATGCTTCTTGACGCCCAGGACGCCCGCAGCCCCGCGGAGAGTCTATCCGGCGCGGGAGGCGGCGGACATGCGGCGATTCCAGGCTTTTGCGGCCCTGTGCCTCGTCCTTGTGGCGCCGTCGGCGCAAGCGGCGGCGGCCGCGACCTGGCGCGCCCCGGACCCTGACAACACGCTGATCATCGACACCAGCCAGGGCCGCATCGTGGTCGAGATGCGGCCTGACTTCGCGCCGCAGTCGGTGGCGCGGGTCAAGCTATTGGCGCGGGAAGGGGTCTATGACGGCCTGTTGTTCCATCGGGTGATCGACCGTTTCGTCGATCAGACCGGCAACCCCAACAACCACGACGGCGGCGTCTCCAGCCACCCCAACCTGCCGCCCGAGTTCGGGGTCGCCCTGCCGCCCACCGCTGTGGAGGCCACGGCCACCCAGGCCAGCGACGGGATCAGCGGTTTTGTCGGCGCGACCCCGTTCACCGCCACCCAGATCCCCACGGCCAAGGGCGAATGGCGCGCGGCCGGCGCCTATTGCGCGGGGGTTGTCGGCATGGGCCGCGAGGAGGACCCGGCCAGCGGCAACAGCGAGATCTTCTTCATGCGCGAAGCCAGCAGGCGGCTGGACCGGCAATATTCGGTCTGGGGCCGGGTGATCTGGGGTCTGTCCGCCGTGCGCGCCATGGCCCCGGGCGAGCCGCCGGCCCATCCCGACCGCCTGATCAAGGTCCGGGTCCTGGCCGATCTGCCCCAGGCCGAGCGACCCAGGTTGCAGGTGATGGACCCTCGCTCAGTGGCCTTCAAGGCCCTGCTGGCCCAGACCCGCGCCGCCAAGGGCGCGGACTTCACCGTCTGCGACATCGAGGTTCCGGCGCGGATTTCCGCTGTTCCCTAAACCCAAGCAGCGATTATCACGTCGGCAAAATTCAAGGGCTTCCCCATGTCCCACGCCGCCACAATCCTGGCCTTTGACACCACCACCCGCGGCCTGCTCGACGTCACCCGCCCTATCGTCGCCTGGGCGGGCGACCAGTCCGCCACCACGGGCCTGCTTACGGTGTTCTGCCGCCATACGTCCTGCTCGCTGCTGATCCAAGAAAACGCGGCGGCCGAGGTGCGCAGCGACCTGGAGGCGTTCTTCGAGCGGATCGCGCCGGAGGATCCGCAGCGCTACGCCCATGACGACGAGGGGCCGGACGACATGCCGGCCCATATACGCGCCGCCCTGACCGCGGTTCAGCTGAGCATTCCCCTGATCGGCGGCCGGCTGATGCTGGGAACCTGGCAGGGGATCTACCTGTTCGAACATCGCCGTCGGCCGCATCGCCGGGAGCTGGCCTTGCATCTGGGTTTTGAGTGAGGGCCGGGGTTTTGAACGAGGGCCGCGGTTTTGAGTGAGGGGAGGCGTCGTCGACACTTCGCGCGCTATGCTGTGACGCTCGACTCACAACCGCCCGAAAGGAGACGCCATGCGCATCCTGCTGACCGGATCGTCCGGCTGGCTGGGCCAGACCCTGGCGCCGCGGCTCAGGGCGCTCGGGCACACGGTGGTTGGCCTGGACCCGGTCGCATCGGCCGAGACCGCCATCGTCGGGTCAGTGGCCGATCGCGCGACGGTGCGGGCGGCCATCGGTGATCACAGGATCCAGGCCGTGATCCATTCGGGGGCTCTGCATCAGCCGAACATCGCGCATCATCCTCGCGAGGCCTTTGTCGCGGTCAATGTCAGCGGGACCCTGAATCTGCTGGAGGAATCGGTAGCCCAGGGCGTCGAGCGGTTCGTCTTCACATCGACCACCTCGCTGATGATCTCCGAGCGCATCCGCGCAGGCGCGTCGGGCGGGGCGCGGCGGGCTGAGTGGCTGACCGAGGTCGCGCCGCTCGAGCCGCGCAACATCTATGGCGTCACCAAGCTGACGGCCGAACAGCTGTGCCGGCTGACGCATCGCGAGCACGGCCTGCCGGTGGTGGTGCTGCGCACGGCCCGGTTCTTCCCGGAGGCGGACGACATGGCCCACGCCATCGAACAGTCCGATGAAAACACCAAAACCAATGAGCTGCTCTATCGTCGCCTGACGGTGGAGGACGCGGCCGAGGCCCATGTGCGGGCGCTGGACCGGGCGGCGGAGATCGGCTTCGACATCTTCATCATCTCGGCCATGCCGCCATTCTCGCCTGACGACCGCGAGGCCCTGATCGGCCGGGCGCCCCAGGTTGTGGCGCGCTATTTTCCGGCCTATCCGGCCATTTACGCCGCGCGCGGCTGGACCATGTTCGACACCATCGACCGGGTCTATGATCCCAGCCACGCGGCGCGGCGGCTGGGGTTCGTGTGCAGGACCGGTTTCGGCGAGCGGCTGGCGCAGTTGGCCAGGGAGCGGCCTTATACTAGCGGCCTTTGAGACTGACCGTTAAGGTTCTTCCCATCCATACCAAGCCTTCAGGATGAGTCCCGCGCCCAAAGTCTGGCCCACTCGTTCACGGAATGGATGGCCGGCATGCGCCGACCATGACGGATAAAACGCACATCAACGGTCAAACTCAAAGGCCGCTGGTATTAGCCGAACAGCGGCTCCAGCCGGCCCCCGCTCAGACGCCAGGCGGATGACGGCTCCAGATGGAGCTCCGGGGGCCAGGCCATCAGGGCGTTGACATGGCTGATGAGGGCCGGCGGGGCGATCTCTTCGGGGATCACGAACAGGCCGGCGCGGCGCGCGGCCAGGCCGATGTCGCGGCGGGCGCTGAAGGTCGCCAGGGGGATGGCCGCGACCAGGCCCAGGATCACCGGCGACAGCCACAGGAACACCTCGGGCGAGGCCGCCAAGGCCGCGCAGGCCAGGGTCAGGCCGGCCAGGGTGTCCAGGCCGTGCTGGCGGATCGCCTCGGCGATGGTCACGCCGCCTTCCTCGCGGGCCTGGCACTGCCAGCCGGAGTCGCGACCGGCCAGGATCGAGACCAGGGCGCGGATCTGGTTGAGCATCATCACCGGGGCGATCAGGCCAGACAGGGCCATTTCGGCGAGCAGGCCGGCCAGGGCCCGCCGCCCGCCGCCGAAGGTGCGGCGCGCCTCGGCCGAGGCCAGCATGGCGAAGAAGGCCATCAGCTTGGGCGCCAGCAGCAGGGCCATGGACACCGCGAAGATGTCGGTGACCACGATCAGCTGGTGATGACGCACGACCGCGCTCGCCGCCAGGGGGTGCAGGCCGGCGGCCACGCCCCAGTCCGGCCTCAGCGACAGGATCACGCCCATTAGCATCAGGGCCAGCCAGATCGGCGCGGTCAGATAGGCCGAAAAACCGCGCAACAGGTGCAGGCGGCTGATCCAATGCAGCCCGCGCCCCGGCAGGACCAGCAGGTGCTGAAGATTGCCCTGGCACCAGCGGCGGTCACGCACGATCAGGTCGGCCAGGGTCGGCGGGGATTCTTCGTAGGAACCGCCCAGGTTCGGCGTCATGCGCACCTCCCAGCCCGCGCGACGGATCAAGGCCGCCTCGACAAAGTCGTGGCTGAGGATGTGGCCGCCGAAAGGCTTCTTGCCCGGCAGGTGCGGCAGGCCGGCCTGCTCGGCGAAGGCGCGCACGCGTATGATGGCGTTGTGGCCCCAATAATTGCCTTGGGCGCCCGACCACCAGGCCAGGCCCCGGGCCAGCATCGGGCCATAGAGCCGGCTGGCGAACTGCTGGGCCCTGGCGAACAGGCTGTTGAGATTGACCAGCAGCGGCAGGGTCTGGATCAGGCCCAGGCGGGGATTGTGCTCCATGGCCTCGGCCAGGCGCACCAGGGTGTCGCCGGTCATCAGGCTGTCGGCGTCCAGCACCACCATGTGGTCGTAGGCCCCGCCGAAGCGTCGCACCCAATCGGCGATATTGCCGGCCTTGCGGTCGATGTTTTCGGGGCGATGGCGATAGAAGACCGAGATATTGGGACCCATGCCCTTGGCCTGCTGGCCACGCATGCGGCGGAACAGATTCATCTCCTCGGCCTGGACCGCGGGCCTGGTGGTGTCGCTGAGGATGAACAGGTCGAAGGCGTCACCCTGGCCGGTGGATTCCAGGGACGCGGCTATGGCCCGCAACCGGGCGAACAGGGGATGGGGATCTTCGTTATAGACCGGCGCCAGTATGGCGGTGCGGGAGGTCAGGCCGGGCACCGGAAAGCTGGGGTCCAGGCAAGGGTCGTCGCCGTCCGCATTGGGGGCGAAGGCGGCCAGGGCGCTGACGAAGGCGAAGGCGATCCAGGCGAACAGCAGGGTGAAGGTGGCCAGCACCCCCAGGTCCAGCCCCGTCAGGCCGTCGATACGCAAGGCCCCGCTGAGGCCGATCACCGCCGGAAAGGTCAAAAGAACAGTGGCCGCCACCAGCAGCATGGCCCTCCATGGGCGCGCCGTTTCCCGCGCCATCCGCCGCCGCCGTTCGGCGTGCTCGGCCAGCGACTGCACCGGCATGACCAGCGGCGCGGCGTCGGGCAGGTCGCCGACGGGGCGCTGCGCTGGAAAAAGAGGCCGGAAGGCGAGCGGCCGGCGGCTTAAGGCGTTCATGCACGGAACTCACAAAGGTGCGCCGCGGTGCGCAGGACCATTAGGACGGGTTCGGATGTGTGTCCGCGCGGAAGCATTAACGTTATGTGGGGCGAAATCACGGCGGCGTGAAAGCCTAAACTTGGCGCCGGCTGCGGTTTTCCGTCCCAGTGCGCGTGACGGGTCATAGGGCGAACACCTGTTGCGACCAGGTTTCTGTGAGGGCGCCTTGGCCGTGGCGCAGAAAGGCGCGCAGATTGACCGCCGCCCCGGGGCTCAGCCCAGCTTGGCGAAGGTCCAGGTCGAAGATCAGCCGCCAACGCCCCGCGCCCACCACGGGATAGGCGACGGGATCCAGAATTCGCCCCGGATGGGCCTCGACCACCGCCTCGACGCTACTGGCCCGGTCCAGGCCAGTCAGGGCGGCGCCTTCGAAATCGATGGCGAACTTGCGCAGGCCGGGGGGCGTCGGCTGACCGGGGCGGCCGCCGCGGCCCTGGCGACTGGCCACGACCCGGGCCACGCCGATGAGGCCCGGCTCCTGCGCCGCCCAATGCAGGCGATAGCGATAGTTCAGCCGGGTTCCAGCCAGGACCGGGGCGGCCGGCGTCCAGAAAGCGACGATATTGTCGTCGGTCTCGCTGGCGGTGGGGATCTCCACCAGCTGCACCGAGCCCTCGCCCCAGTCGCCCACCGGCTCGACCCACACACTGGGGCGGCGGTCATAGAAGACGCCGTCGTCCTGATAGTCCTCGAACCGGCGATCGCGCTGCATCAGGCCAAAGCCGCGGGGGGTCTTGTCGAGAAACAGATTGGTGACGACCCGCGGCGGATTGGCCAGGGGCCGCCACAGCCGCTCGCCGGCGCCGGTCCAGATGGACAGGCCGTCGGAATCGTGAATCTGCGGGCGCCAGTCATCGGCGACGGTGCGGTCGCTCTGGCCATACCAGTACATGCTGGTCAGCGGGGCCAGGCCCAGGCGCTGGACGGGCGCGCGAAAGGTCAGGGCGACCTCGATGTCCTGGATCAGGCCCGCCTCGCCGGCGCCGGGGCTGGCCAGAGGCGTTCGATGATGAGTGATGCGGAAGGCGCCGGTGACGCTGGGGCCGTCGAGCAGGGCGTAGACGACCAGGCGACCCGCCTCGTCCTTTTCCAGCCAGAAGGCGGTGAAGACGGGAAACTCTTCCGGCCTGGGCGTGGCGGTGTCGATGGCCAGGCCTCGCGCGGACAGGCCATACTGATTGAAAGGGTCCGCCGAGCGGAAATAGGAGGCGCCCAGATAGGCGATCCAGTCGGTGCGCTGGTCGGCGTTCATGGCCCGAAAGCCGGCAAAGCCCAGATTCTCTTTCAGGCGGCGCGCGGGAGACTCCAGCGGCAGGTCGAACAGGGTTTCGCTGTAGAGCACCTGGCGGGCTCGCCCCCCCTGGACGGCGAATACGGCGACCGGTGTCTGCGCCGCGCGGCCAAGGTGAAAAAAGCGGATCGAGGCGTCGCTGGGCGGATCGCCCCACAGGGTCGCCGCCGGTCGATAGGTGATGGCGCCGAACGCGTCGTAGTCCACCGCGTGCAACAGCTCGGCCGCCGGCGCCGGCGGGGGGGCGTAGGGCCGCGCGGCGAGGGCCGCGGCCTTGGCCGTCAGGCGTTCGAACGAGAAGGGCTGAGGCGGGCCCAGGGCCGGCAAACCTGGCTCGGCCGCCTCCGCCGTCCGCCCAGAAGCGCCCCGGCCCGGAATCCCGCCCAGCCCTGGAATCCCGCTCAGGGAGGCGCCCAACAAGGCGGCCAGGGCGTTTCGCCGGGTCGACATCATCAGGTCCAGATCCTCAATCAGGCGCCAGCCCCGACGATGAACGCACGCTCAACCGACCAACAACGGTCAAGCTGGATATTTTTACTCCGCGTTAACAGGCTAAAAGTCCAGAGCCCCGCTTCAGTTCCCGTGACGACATGACGCGGTTCGCATTGACCTTCCGAGAAGCCTTTTCGCCCAGGCTTTCGGCGCCTCCCGGGCCGTATGGGCAGGGCTCAATTCCTTTTACGGCTTGGCTGGCGATCGATTTGTCTCCCGGTTAGACTAGTGGTGGGCAGGTCGGCTCAAGAGTATGGGATGAAAGCGTTGCTGCGTCGCTCGACGATCCTGTTGTGCGCCTTGTGTCCGGTTGCGGCCATCGCCGCGCCGGCGGCGGATCCGTACCAGTTCGCCCTCCAGGTGGCTCCCGGCGACGGCGCGGCGATCAAGGCCGACGCCGATCTCAGCGCCCAGTTCCCCAAGATTGAAACCACCCTGCGGCTGGGGGTCGAAGCCGACCCCAATCTGTTGCGCACCGACCCCCTGGCTTTGGCCCCGGCGGCCGGGGCGAGCCGGGAAAGCCTGGGCTTGAACGCCGCCTGGACCGCGGTCGCGGGGGCCAAGCTTGACCTGTCCCTGGACGACAGGCTCGGCCAGACATGGAGCCCGCTGTCCCTGTTCGAGACCAGCGCCCATCAGATCACCACCGACGAGCGCAGCGCCAGCATAGGTTTGCAGCTCAGTCCCCTAAAGAATCTCGACCTGAACCTGACCGGCGCCGCCGCCCACAATACGGTGTTCGATACGGTGGTGGCCGACACCGTGGTTCCTCAAGGCCAGAGCCTGTTGTCCACCGCCACCCAGAGCGCCAGCGCCGGGGTCAAGTGGCGGCTGACCGGCTGGTTCAGCCTGGACGCCCAGGGCAAGATGGAAACCACCAACGCCCAATGGCGTGGCGCCCTCAGCAGCGGCGTCGCCGGCGCCAGTCTCGGCTATGCCTATTTCGAACCGTCGGTGACCGGCGCCTTCAGCACGCCGGGCCAGGGTAAGCTGGGCCTGACCTTCGAGCGCGCCGTCTCGCCGCTGGACGCGGGCGCCTTCTCCACCTTCGCCGCCGCCGAGGACCGCGCGCCCGACGCCCGGTTCGGCCCCAACCGTGAGTGGCGCTATCGCCTGAGCTTCGAGCAGAAGCTGGCCGGGACGGTTCGGTTGTCAGCCGCCGTGACCCAGGCCCGCATCGAAAGCGCCACCGAGCTGGGACCGGTCGGCGCCGGCCTGCAGGCGCCGATCAGCGTGACGGGCGGGACGCGGCAGCAGCTCGACCTGGCCCTGTCGGCGCCCCTGACCTCGCTCGGCCTGCCCTCTCTGACCCTGACCGGAACCGGCGCCTGGCGCGATTCCCAGGTGCGCGACCCCTTCACCGGCGAGCTGCGCCGCGCCTCGGCCGAGGCGCCCCAGACCGCCACGATCGGCCTGGTGCAGTCGCTGGGCGGCCTTGGCGCGCGCTGGGGGCTGGAAGGCCATTTCGGCGGCGACCAGAGCCTGTACCAGATGAGTCAGGTCACCAATGTCAGCGTGACCGACAGCCTGGGCGGCTTCATCGAATATGGTCCCGGCCCGTTCGCCGTGCGGCTGCAGATCGACGGCCTTTACGGCGGCGATCGCACCTCGACCGATCTCTATTATTCCGGGGTGCGCGGGGCCAGCTATATCGACCGCACGGACCACCGCACCGACAGCGGCCAGGCGGTGCGGCTGGTGTTGCACAAGACACTTTAGGAACGCGCAGCCTTAGCTGCGAATGATCCTGTCGATGCGGCGTTCCGCCCGGTCATGGATGGCGCGTTCTTCCACTCCGGTCTTGGCCTGAATGCCAGTGGAGCGGCCGCGGCCGCCCGCTCTTTGCCCGGGCAGCCAGAATTGGGTCGGCTCGTCTTTGCGGCCCATGGTCAGCAGGGCCGCGGCGATGCCCGACGCCATCCCGGCGGCCAGGAGACTTGGCGCTATCGCCCACGGATCGGTCCCCACCGCCGCCTGGATGGCGATCACCAACGGTTGGCCAGGCGTGCGCTGCAGCAGAAATTGGCAGGCGAGGATCAGCCCATATTGCACCGCGCCGGTAAGGGCCAGCGACAGGGCGAACGCCACCAGCCCCTTGCGGACCGACAGTCCCAGGGCGGATCCGACGATGGCGGCGACCACGAACACGATCATGGAGCGGATCTTAGACGCCAGGGCTTTAGGGTGGGTTAAGCCAGAGGCGAGCGGCCCGCCGAAGCATCGCCGGGCGCCCCCTTCTCGGACTGAATCGGTTTAAAATCGCAAAATGCGATCGATTCTAGAGGTTTAGAGTGAGATCAGCCTCTGTGTCGGACGGTGGCTGGCGAGCCAGGCCAACAGCTGAAAACGCCAAGCTGATTAACTGAAATCACAGGGTTTTGCCTGAAGTTCCATTTGTCGCAGGGGACGATCTATGACTGGCGAGTGTAAGCGTATGCGCCCGCAAAGCGCCCAAGCCTACTGGCCCTTGGCGCGCACGGCTCTGCAGCTTGTCGCGTTCGGCGTCCTCATGCTGGTCGTGTGCTGGGTCTCGATCCTCGTGCCGCGGTTGATCGGCCGGGGCGAGGGGATCTGGATCGCCAACGCGGTGGCGCTTTCGGTCCTGTTGACTGTGCCTCCTCGCCGTTGGCTGGCCTGGCTGACCGCCGCCGTCGTCGGCAATATCATTGCGGGCATGCTTACAGGCGATCATCTCGGCATGTCGGTCCTGATGGCGTCCTGCAACCTGATCGAGATCGCCGGCTCGGCGGTGGCTTTGCGCCTTGTGGTGGGCGACGGCCTGGATCTGTCCCGGGCTGATCACCTGCTGCGATTCACCCTCATCGCTGGATTGGCGGCGCCGTTGGTCGCCGCGTCGCTGGCCGCGTGGGTGCTGGGCGGCCTCAGGGGCGACGACGCCTGGTTCACCTTCGGCTCCTGGGTGGCCGCCGATGGCCTGGGCGCTGTCATTCTGACCCCGCTGCTCCTGACCTTGCGCGATCAGCGCCGGCGCCTGGCGGCGACGCCGCTCACCAGGCGTGGATGGTTGGCGCTCGGCGCCCTGGCCGCGACCACCGCCCTGGTGTTCAGCGTGCGCCAGCCGCTCGCCTTCCTGATCCCACCCATGCTGCTGCTGGTAGTTTTCCAGCTGGAAACCCTGGGCGCCGCCTGGGGCGTGCTGATCATCCTGGCGATCGCGGTGCTGTTCACCGCCCTGGGGCTTGGCCCGGCCGCGGACCGGCACGCCAGCGTGGCCGATTCCATTCTGACCGCCCAGCTGTTCTTGGCCGCGATCACCCTGACCAGCCTGCCCACGGCCGCCGCCCTGGCTCAGCGCCGGCGGCTGCAGGCCGAATTGGCGGCGAACGCGGCCCAAACCGCCGAACTCTATCGCCGCGCCAAGCTGGCCGAGGAGGTGGCGGGGGTCGGCTATTGGCGCCTCGACACCGCGACGCGGGTCCTGACCTGGTCCGAAACCCTGGCGACGGCGTTCGCCATGGATCCGGCGGTGGCGCCGACCCAGGGCCAGGTGCTCAAGCGCCTGCACCGGGATGACCGCCACGGCCTGGTCGATTTGTTGAGCGAGGCCTCGGCGACGAACGAGCCGGTCAGACATCAGTTCAGGGTCGTGCGAGCGGATGGTCAGATCCGCCATCTCCTGGGCAAGACCGCCGCCGAGCGCGGGGCCGACGGCAAGGCCCTCGCCGTGTTTGGCACCACTATCGACATCACCGAACTGAAAACCGTCGAAGCCGAACTGCGCGGCGCGCGCGAGGCGGCTGAGGCGGCGGCGGCGGTCAAGGGCGATTTCCTCGCCAATATGAGCCACGAACTGCGCACGCCCTTGACCAGTGTGCTCGGATTCACCCGCCTGGCCCTGGAGCAGCCCGACCTGAACACGGTCAGCCGCGGCTATATCCTCAAGGCGTCCAACGCCGGCCAGGCCCTGCTGTCGACCGTCAATGACATTCTGGACTTTTCAAAGCTCGCATCCGGTCAATTGCAGATCCGCCTGGAGCCCACCGATCCGGCCGTGGTCTGCAGCGAAACTCTGGAGCTGTTCACCGAGGCGGCGGCCATCAAGGGCGTGCGCCTTCGCTTCGAAGCCGTCCGGCTGCCGAACCGGCTGGCCCTGGATCCCAACCGGGTGCGGCAACTGTTGCTGAACCTGATTGGCAATGCGGTGAAATTCAGCGACGACGGCGAAATCCTGCTCAGGGTCGAGTGGCGCGCGGAGGATCAGCGACTGGTGGTCGCGGTCAAGGACCAGGGGCCAGGCATCGCGGCCGAACAACAGTCGCTGCTGTTCAGGCGCTTCTCGCAGGTCGACGGGTCCAGCACCCGGCGGCATGGGGGCACGGGCCTGGGCCTGGCCATCTGCCTGGGTCTGGTGGAGGCGATGGGCGGCGAAATCGGTGTGGAAAGCCAGTGCGGCCAGGGGGCATGCTTCTTCTTTGGGATTCCGGCCGCGCCCACGGCGGCGGGCGACGCCGAAGACGCGGATGCTGAAGAGGCGAATACTGAAGAGGCGGCGGCGCACAGGTTCTTCCCGCCCGGCACGCGCATCCTCGTGGCTGACGATCACCCGGCCAATCGCGAACTTGTCCGCGCCGTGCTCAGTCCGTTCGGGGCGGATATCACCGAGGCGGGGAACGGCGCCGAGGCGGTTGCGGCCGCCGCTGAGACAGCCTTCGATCTCATTCTGATGGATCTGCGCATGCCGGTCCTGGATGGCGAGAGCGCCATGAGGTGCATTCGTCGCGGCGGCGGCCCCAATCACGGCGCGCCTATTCTCACCTTCTCGGCCGGCGCCGACGCGCCCGGCGCCGCCGCGCGCCGCCAGGCCGGCTTCGACGGCGACCTGGCCAAGCCGATCCTGCCCATCGACCTGATCGCCGCCGTCTGCGCCCATGCCGCGAGGGGCGAGGAGGATCTGAGCCAGGAGATCCCTCGGCTAGAGGCGGCCGGCTCCTTCGGCTGATCCCGCCAACTCTGTCATCGCCGCCTTAATTACTGTTAAGGACGTAAATTTACGCCAATCTAGAGTAGAGTTCCTAGGCTGCCTCTGTTGTAAAACGGATATTCGGCATGCGCCTGGTAACTTTTTCGGCCCTGTCCGCGGCGCTTTCGCTGGGCGCCTGCGCCTCGGCGCCTGGAAGCCAAGCGCTGGATGGCCGGACAATGGGCTCGCCGATGGCCAGCGCCGCGGCCATGCCCATGGGTCCCGCCGTGGCCCCGCCCAAAGGCTATGTGGCCATGTGCCGGGATCAGCCGCAGCTGTGCATGGAGGCCGCATCGGCGGCTGCTCCCGCCGCGCCCGCATCCTTGGCGCCCGCCGTGCTGCCCGAGGATCAGGTCGATCTGCTGCGGCAGGTCAATCTGCGGGTCAATTCGCGCGTGCGGCAGATGACGGACCTGCGCGCCTTTGGCGTCCAGGGTCTGTGGACCCGGGCCGGCCAGGGCGATTTCGGCGCCGCCGGCGACTGCAAGGCCATCGCCGTGGAAAAGCGGGTAGAGTTGGAGGCGGCCGGGGTTCCGGCCAAGGCCCTGTTCTATGCCATCGCCTACCGCGGCGACCTGGGCCTGCACGCGGTGCTGGTGGCCCACACCGCCCGGGGCGACATGGTGCTCGACAGCCGCAACCCGAGAATCGTCGCCTGGAATGAAGCCCCCTATACCTGGGTGCAGCGTCAATCCCAGGACGAGGCCTTCGCCTGGTCCATGGTCATCCGGTCCGGCGGGCGCCCGGACGGGGGGGCGGCGTCCATCGTGCTTGCGCGAGCGGACTAGTTTCGCGACGGCCAAGTCTGCCTGATCAATAGACAATTGAACACAAGCACTTCGACTTGCGAGAAGCTTGGGCCTATTCGCTCGACGGCAAGGGTCTGTTCACGTTAAATGGGGTAGGTCGGGGCGACGATCTGTCACTTAGGAGCTTGTGCGTATGCAACTGAGAGCTTGGCTGGTGGGCCTGTTCATGCTGGCCTCCGTGGGCTTCGGTTCGGCGGTGATCGCCGACCCCGCACCGACGACGCCTTCCGCCGTCGCAGTCACGAGCGATTATCGTCTCGGTGTGGCCGACAAGGTGCGCATCCTTATCTATAATGAGCCGAATCTGTCCGGTGAGTTCGCGGTCAACGCCAACGGCACCATCTCCTTTCCCCTGATCGGCGAGGTCCAGGCCGGCGGCCGCACCGCGACCCAGATCAGCGCCGAAATCGTCAAGCGGCTGTCCGACGGCTATTTGCGCGACCCTCAGGTCAGTATCGACGTCCTGACCTTCCGGCCGTTCTATATTCTGGGCGAAGTCAACAAGCCGGGCGAATATCCCTATGAAACCGGCCTGACCGTGGGCAAGGCGGTCGCCACCGCCAACGGCTATACCTATCGGGCGGACAAGAAGCGGGTCTTCCTCAAGCGCATCGGCGAAGACAAGGAAACGGCCTATCCCATGTCGGCCGACACCCTGGTCGAGCCCGGCGATACGATCCGCATCGGCGAGCGCTTCTTCTAGGCTGCGCGCTTCCCCCGGCGGACCGGCCGGCGCCGACGCAAACCTCGCCGTAACCTATCATCCCCTTTCGGCCTTGACCGGCGATCGCGGGTCAAGGCTTGGCCGTGGGCTGTTTCAGACGACAAACATGACACGCTTGGCGCAGAAATTGCCTTTTGCGCCCGATATGGACCAGGCCTGCGCCGAATTCGCCCAGTGGCACGTTCTCTTCAACAGTGGAACGCGCTATCGAGTTCGCGCCACAGGAGAATATGAGATGAAAGCTGGACTCCTTCCGCTTACGGCCTCGCTTCTAGGCTGGGGGCTGTTGTCTGCCGCGACCGGCGTCGCGGCTCATCCGGCCCTTCGCGTTGCGGAATTGGCCCAGGCTGACAGCTTGACGGGCGGTCTGATCGCCACCATCGGCGCCGTGCCGCAAGGTTCGGCCGAAAGCGACTACGAAGGCCAATTGGCCGTCACCCTGGAGCAGGCCGGAGACACGCCGGCCGTGGTGGTGGACGCCATCGATCAGGCCCTGGCGCGCCCCGGACTGCCCCGCCCGGCCGTCACCGCCCTGCAGGTGCTGCGCAATCAGGCCCGCCAAGGCCGGATCAGGACGACGTCCTCCGTCGGTGATCTGGTCACGGGTCAGGGCGCCATCTTCGAACGCAGCGGCGCCGGGGCGTTCGCAAGCTTTAGGGGCGGCTCGGACTACACGCCTTAACCTCGGCGCACCGGCACGATAAGACGGGCCTTGAACCATGACCCGGCGGCGTCATCGTGGGGGATCACGAGCGACGGCGGCGCAAGAAGGAGCAACAGATGAACTATCGGATTTCAGGCGCCGCCTTGGCGACGGTGTTGGGGGCCCTTGGGCTGGTGGGATCGGCGAGCGCACAGGTCGCGCCGTTGCCGACCCTGGATCAGGTCGTGCCGCTGCCGACCTTGGACATTGATATCGACAACGCCTATGGCCGCGGCCGCAATGTCAGCGTTCTGGAACGCGAGCGGCCTGAATATGATTCGCTGGGCGAACATATCGCCTCGTTCACCCTCTACCCCCGGCTCGAAACCGCGCTGGGCTTCACCAACAACGTCACCGCCCTGACCGACCATCCGGTCACGGACGGCCTGGTGATCGTCAAGCCGTCCGTGGACCTGCAAAGCAACTGGTCGCGCCACGCCTTGCAGCTGGCCGCCGGCGGCGAGTTCCACGAGTTTTTTAGCAAGGCCAGCCAGGACGAGACCGGCTGGTATGTCCGCGCCAACGGACATCTCGATGTCTATGGTGATTCCTATATCCTGGGCGGGGTCGACGCCGAACATACCTACGAGGATCGCTTCAACGCCGGCGCGCCGGTCAATGCGGCCAAGCCCGTTCCCTTGCAGACGGAGGGCGTCTATGGCCGCGGCGTCTGGCAGCTCAACCGGTTCCGCACCACGGTGGGGGTCGAGGATCGCGAGTACGACTACAGCAATGTCCCGGCGCAGAACGTCGATACGGGCGCCGTCCAGGGCATCTTGATCAATGACGACCGCAATCGCAACGAATGGCGGCTGATTGGCCGCGAGGAGTTCGCGGTCAGCCCGGACACGGCTGTTTTCGGCCAGGTGGGCTATTCGAACAGCCTATATGTCCACCCGAATCTGACCGTTCCCCTGACCACCGGCGGCGTCGCCACCGAGACCGTCAATCGCAACTCCACGGAGTTCCGCGGCCTGGTGGGGGCCAATTTCGATTTCGCGGCCCTGATGCGCGGCGAATTCGGGGTCGGCTATATCGACCGCAGCTACCAGGCCAACGGCCCCGCCCGCTATCCGACGATCAGCGGCGCGATGTTCGAGGGCAAGCTGGAATATTTCCCCACCGAGCTGGACACCGTCACACTGGTGGCGTCGCGTCTGGTCGAGGATGCGATCTACAGCATCGCCTCCGGTGGCTATTTCAACAATGAAGTGAACCTTCGCCTCGATCACGAGTTACTGAGAAACCTGCTCCTGAATGCGGCCATCGGCTACAATCAGCAGGATTACCAGGGGGTCGATCGGCATGAGCATGTATTCTCGGTGCAGGGCGGCGCGAACTATTTCGTAACCCGCTCCATCGGCCTTGGCGTGACAGTCAATTACGCAGATCGTTCGGCGTCCGGCTCGGTTTTCGACATTCCCGTGAATCCGGCGTCCGGTTTGGCCAAACCCCAATTCAATGTCACCACCGTCATGTTCTCTTTAGTATTGCAGCGTTAGGCTGCCATAGCCTCCGGACGGCCTTCCCGCCGCGTTTCAGGATTTCTCTCACGTGACGAAGACCATGAGCACCAGTATAGCCAAGGCTGAAGCCACGGGGTCGTCGGCCCCCTCCCAGGGGCACAGCCCCTGGTCCAGAGTGGCTCAGCCGATCGATCTGGTGGACATGATCAACATCTTCCGCCGGCGGTGGAAGTTGTTCGCGGCGGTCACGGTATTTGTCAGCATACTGGTGGTGGTCGCCGCCTTCGTGCTGCCGCCGGTCTATCTGGCCGATGCGGAAATCAAGCTCGACCCCAACCAGCACACCGCCCTGGATCTGAACCGGCTCGAAAACGGCGCCCCGCCGGATCAGGCCGTGGTGGACAGCGAAGTCACGGTCATGCAGTCGCGCGACGTGGCCCAGGCGGTGGTGCAGAAGCTCAATCTGACGGCCGACGAAGACTATCAGCCGACCTCCGGCCCCGCGTCCAAGGACCCTCATTCGGCGGCCTATCAGGAAGCCACGATCCAGAATCTGCTCAAGAAGCTCGATATCAAGCGCAACGGCGAGACCTATATCATCAGCGTCGGGTTTCACTCCAAGGACGCGGCCAAGGCCGCCCGGATCGCCAACGCCTTCGCCGACGAATATATCCTGGCCAGCGTCAAGCAGCGGGTGCAGACCGCCCAGGCCCAGTCGGTCTGGTTGAGCGACCGGCTGAGCAAGCTGACCGAAGAGGTCCAGGTGGCCGATGGCGCCGTGGCCCGCTACAAGGCCGCCAACGGCATCGCCTCGGCCGCGGTCGGCGGCACGGTGACCGACCAGCAGATCGGCACCATCACCTCCCAGGTGGCCCAGGCCGAATCCGAGGCCGCCGCCGCCCGCTCCAACTATGAAGCCGCGCAGAACCAGATCGCCAAGAGCGGCATCGATTCGGTTTCCAGCGTGATCAATGCGCCGACCGTGGTGTCCTTGCGCCAGAAGCGGGCCGAACTGATCAGCGAACAGGGCGACATCAATACCCGCTATGGCCCACGCCACCCCGAATCGATCAAGATCCAGCAGCAGATCGATGGCGTCGACCGGCAGATCCATGAAGAAGCCGAACGCATCGTCAGCGGCCTGGCCAGCGACTCCCGGGCGTCAGAAGCCCGCGCCGCCGCCATGCGCGGCCAGTTGGGCGGGCTGAAAGGTCAACTCTCCAGCAATACCCGCGCCTCGGTCGAGGCCGACAACCTGCAGCGCGACGCCGACGCCAAGCGGGCGGAATACACCACCCTGGCGGCGACCGCCCAGCAGGCGACCCAACAGGAACACGCCAACGAGACCCAGGCCCTGATCATTTCCCGCGCCGTGGAGCCGGTGAAGGCCGACTTCCCCAACAAACCGCTGTTCGCGGCCCTGGGCGTGGTGCTGGGCATGGTGGTCGGGCTGGGGGTCGTCTTCGCCGTCGAGAGCGTCGACTCCGGCGTGCGCACGGTCGAGGATGTGGAAGGCGATCTGGGCGTCCCGTTCATCGCCTCGGCGCCTCTGTTGTCGCCCAAACTGCTGGGCGCCGGCCGCAAGGCCATGCAGCCCTGGGACTTCGTCGTCGCCAAGCCCATGTCCGGTTATGCCGAGGCCATGCGCACCACACGCACCGCCCTGACCCTGGCCGATCTCGATCACCGGGTGAAGGTGGTCGCCATCACCTCCGCCCTGCCCAATGAAGGCAAGTCGGTGACGGCGGTTTCACTGGCCCGGGTGATGGCCATGAGCGGCGATCGGGTGATCATCGTCGATTGCGACCTGCGCCAGAACGCCCTGCGCAACCTGCCGGGAACCAAGCCGACCGCCGGCCTGGTGGAGGTGCTGACAGGCCACGCGGCGCTAGAAAGCGTCATCATCGCCGATTCCGTCCCCGGTCTCGACATCCTGCCCCTGACCCAGGTGGCCTATACCCCCCGGGACCTGTTCGGCTCCGACTCCATGGCCTCGCTGCTGCGGATCCTGCGCGAACGCTATGACCAGGTGATCCTGGACGGCCCGCCCCTGCTGGCGGTGGCCGACGCCCGCACCCTGGCGACCCAGGCCGACAGCGTGCTGATGGTCGCCCGCTGGAGCAAGACGCCGCGCCAGGCCATTCGGGCCGCTCTGAGCCGCCTGGAATCGGATGGCAGCAATGTCGCCGGCGTGGTGCTGTCCATGGTCGACACCAAGGCCCGCGGCGCGCTCAGCGCCGACGACCCGGCCTACTATTACGGAACCTACCGCGCCTATTATCAGGAATAGCCGCCTCGGGCGGCGCCAGCGCCTCCCACCCTTAAAGCCCATCGCCCCGCGCCTGACCGCGCGGGGCGATTTGCGTTGGCGACGACTGGATCATCGCGTGATCGCTTCCAAACGTTGAAGCGACGTGAATTAAAGCCAACCCGAAAGCCGCTCGTCCCGGTGAATACCGGGATCCAGATCCTATGGCGCAAGCGTGTGGTGATTTCGGGCGGATTATTGTCGTTTGGCCTGAGCTTTGTCATCTGGATCCCGGCGAAGGCCCATAGGCGCTAAATTGAGCTGCCCCCCACCCCTGCTCCTCATCCAGAGGTGCTCGTCGCGTAGCGGCGAGCCTCGAAGGACGCACGCACGGTGCCGTCTCCGCGTCCTTTGAGGCCCGCTGCGCGGGCGCCTCAGAGGCTGTGACTTTTTCGATTTGCGCGACGCGCTGAGTGCTGATTCTCTGGGGCTGCAGCCGAAGGGGGATCTTA
>FSWM01000269.1_pt1 | contig 28323 bp, 28 predicted proteins | sample 1637841 | NCBI WGS metagenome assembly FSWM01 (sample SAMEA3914789, study PRJEB12502) | metagenome | biome: forest; material: soil | place: Canada | collected 2011-07-03 | depth 0.3 m | reverse complement strand
GTTCGGCGGGAGCGGTCGTCATCAGGTTTCCTGGCGGCGGGGAGGCGGCGCTGGCCACTAGAATAGGGGGCTGATCGCCGATCACCAATGGCCAGATGACGGCGGCCGCCCGGGCGGCTATGGCGGGACTGATGCTGCCGATCCATGAAGCCCTGCCGGCGCTGAAAGCCGCCCTCGCCGAACGCAACGGCGCGGTCGTGGTGGCGCCGCCGGGCGCGGGCAAGACGACGGTTGTTCCCCTGGCCCTGATGGACGAGCCCTGGACCCAAGGCGGCAAGCTGATCGTACTCGAGCCGCGGCGGTTGGCGGCGCGGGCTGCGGCGGCGCGGATGGCGTCGACGCTGCGCGAGACGGTCGGCGAGACGGTCGGCTTCCGCGTGCGCCTGGAGTCCCGGGTTTCGGCCAAGACCCGCATCGAGGTGGTCACCGAGGGCGTGTTCACCCGCATGATCACCGGCGATCCAGCCCTGGATGGCGTGGCGGCGGTGCTGTTCGACGAGTTCCACGAGCGCAGTCTGGACGCCGACCTGGGGCTGGCTTTCGCCCGGGACAGCCAGGGGCTGTTGCGGCCAGACCTGAGGCTCGTGGTGATGTCGGCCACCTTGGACGGGGCGGCGGTGGCGCGGCTCCTGGACGACGCTCCGGTGATCGAGAGTTATGGCCGCGCCTTTCCGGTCGAGACTCGCTATCTGGGTCGCGATCCGCGCGGCTCGATCGAGGATCAGACCGAACGGGCGGTTCGCAAGGCCCTGTCGGAGGAGGAGGGTGGTGTCCTGGTCTTTCTGCCGGGGCAGGGGGAGATTCTACGAGTAGCGAGTCGCCTGGCCGAGCGTCCGCCAGGTTTCGGCGTCGACATAGCGCCCCTCTATGGCGCGCTGGAGCCCAAGGACCAGGACCGCGCCATCGCCCCGCCGGCGCCCGGACGGCGCAAGGTCGTGTTGGCTACCTCGATCGCCGAGACCAGCCTGACCATCGAGGGCGTGCGCGTGGTGATCGACTGCGGTCTGGCGCGGGTTCCGCGCTATGATCCGGCCGGCGGCTTGACCCGTCTCGCCACCGTGCGTGTTTCGCGCGCCTCGGCCGACCAGCGTCGAGGGCGCGCGGGGCGCACTCAGCCGGGCGTCTGTTACCGGCTGTGGGACGAGCCCGAGACCCGTTCGCTGGTGGCGTTCGAGCGGCCGGAAATCTTGGAAACCGACCTGTCGCGCCTCGCCCTGGATCTGGCGCGGTGGGGCGCGCGCGATGCCGACGAACTCAGCTTGCTGGACCGCCCGCCGGCGGCGGCCCTTTCCGAGGCGCGGAGCCTTTTGGCCCGGCTCGGGGCGCTGGACGAGGTGGGCGGGCTGACGGCGCATGGTCGGGCCATGGGCGAGTTGCCGCTGGCGCCGCGCCTGGCGCACATGGTGCTGGTCGGCGCGGCCAAGGGCGCAGGACGGCGGGCGGCGCGAATCGCGGCCCTGCTGACCGAGCGCGGGCTGGGCGGCCGGACCGCGGACCTATCCGCTCGCCTGGAGGGTTTCGCTCGCGACAATAGCCAGAGGGCCAAGGGCGCGGCCGGTCTCGCCGATCGATGGGCGAGAATCGCCGGCGGCGGACGGGACGGGGAAATCGACGACGGCCTCCTCGTCGCCGAGGCCTTCCCCGAACGCGTCGCCAAGGCGCGCGGCAAGCTGGGGGAGTTCCAACTGGCCAATGGCCGCGGCGTCATTCTCGATCCGGCGGACGCCCTGGCCCGTGAAACCTGGCTCGCGGTGGCGGAACTGGGGGGCGGGGAGGCACGTGACCGTATCCTTCTGGCGGCGCGGCTAGACGAGGCGGCCCTGAAATCCGCCTTCGCCGAGCGGCTGGCGCGGGAGGAGCGGCTGGAGACCGGCCCCGGTGGTCGTTTGCGGGCTAAGGAGACCCTGTGGCTTGGGCGCCTGGCCGTGGAGGAGCGACTAATCGCCGACCCGGACCCGACCCTGATTCGCAACGCCTTGATGGACGAAGTGCGCCGACGGGGCCTGGAGGCTCTATCCTGGGGCGAGGGCTCCAGGTCGCTGCGGGCGCGAGCGGGGTTTCTGCGCCGGACGGACCCGGACGCGCCGGATCTCGGTGACGGGGCCCTGATGGCGCGGCTGGCGGAGTGGTTGGAACCGTTGCTGGCCGCCAAGACCTCGCTATCCGGCCTGCGCGACATCGACCTCTGCGGCGCGCTGTTGGGCCTGATTCCCTGGGAGGCGCAGCGCCGGCTGGACGCCGACGCGCCGGCGCGCTGGACGGCGCCGACCGGAACGACCCACGCCATTGACTACGAGGCCGATGGCGGCCCGCGCGTCGATATCCGCGTGCAGGAACTGTTCGGGCTCAGCGCCCATCCGACCGTTGGCCGCGGCGCGCCCCTGACCCTGGCCCTGCTGTCGCCGGCGCATCGGCCGATTCAGTTGACCAAGGACCTGCCGGGCTTCTGGCGGGGCTCGTGGCGTGATGTGCGCAAGGACATGCGCGGCCGCTACCCCAAACACGTATGGCCGGAGGACCCCGCCGCAGCGACGCCGACCCTGCGCGCCAAGCCACGCGGGTAAAGCGTTTTCCGCCGAAGCGGATCCCTGTTCGGCGAAGAAAACGCTCTAACTTTAGGATCTTACGGGCTTGATCCGATTCGAATGAATCGGATCAAGCTCTGGGCATATTCTTGCACCATTCCTGCGCACTGTAGCATGAAGGGGTAAGGTGATCCGAAAGGGCGACGCGAGATTGCCCCAACGCAAACACATCGCTAGCTTGCGCCTTCCTCGGATAGATGCCCGGGTCAATGAGGGAACAGGAACAACCAGATGGCGAATGGTGTAGCCGCCGGCCGAGGTATCGGGCGTATTTTCATGCGAAAATCGGTCGCGCAAATTCAGGCCGAACACGAACATGGCGAGTTGAAGCGGTCTCTGGGCGCCTTGAACCTGGTTCTTCTTGGTATCGGGTGCATTATCGGCACCGGGATCTTCGTTCTGACCGGCCGAGCCGCGGCGCAGTTCGCTGGCCCCGGCATCATGATCTCCTTCGTCATCACCGGCGTGCTCTGCGCGTTTGTGGCGCTCTGCTATGCCGAATTGGCCTCGGCCCTGCCAGTGTCGGGTTCTGCCTATTCCTATACCTACGCCTCCATGGGCGAGGTCGTGGCCTGGGTGATGGGCCTGTTGCTGCTGTTGGAATACGGTCTCGCCGCCTCGACAGTCGCGGTAGGCTGGTCCGGCTATTGCGTCAGCCTGTCGCAGGATATCGGCATACATATTCCACCGGCGCTTACCGCTGCTCCGGGCGTATCGGTCACAGACGCTGCAGGACACGTCGTGGCGACCGGGGTGTTGAACCTGCCGGCCTCGCTGGTCATCGGCGCGGTAACCTGCCTGCTGGTGGCGGGCGTCTCCGAATCGGCGACGGTTAACAACATCGTAGTATTCATCAAGCTGACCGTGGTCATCGCGTTCATCGCCATCGGCTCGCGCTATGTGCATCCGGCCAACTGGTCGCCGCTGGTGCCGCCGCAGATCCCGGCGCCGCCGCCCGGCACGCCTATGGACATCGGCCATCAAATCGCCCGCGCCCTGTGGGAAGTGATCACCGGCAACAGCCACTCGCGCTATGGCGTCGGCGGCGTGATCCACGCGGCGGCCGTGATCTTCTTCGCCTATCTAGGCTTCGAGGCCGTCTCCACGGCCGGCGCCGAATCGCGCAATCCGGCCAAGGACATGCCGATCGGCATCCTGGGCGCCCTGGTCATTTGCACAATTCTCTACATCCTGACCTCGGCGGTGCTGGTCGGCATCGTACCCTACGCCTCGCTCGACAATCCGGCCCCGATCGCCACCGCCGTCAACCAGATCGGCCTGCCTTGGTTCGGGGCCCTGGTGAAGATCGGCGCCATCGCCGGCCTCTCAAGCGTGATGCTGGTGCTGCTCTACGGCCAGACGCGCATTTTCTACACCATGTCCAAGGACGGCTTGCTGCCGGCCTCGTTGGCCCTGGTGCACAAAAAGTTCAAGACCCCCTGGGTCAACACCATCATCGTCGGTATCGCCGCCGCGTGCGCCTCGGGCTTTTTGTCGCTCGACGCCCTGTCGGACCTGGCCAACGTCGGATCCTTGGCCGCCTTCGCCCTGGTCTGCGTCACGGTGTTCTGGCTGAGGATTTCGCACCCGGATCTTGAGCGGCCTTTCAGAACGCCCCTGTTCCCCTTCGTGCCAATCGCCGGCGCCGTGATGTGCGCGGTGCTGTTGATGAGCCTGATGGCGACGCCCGCGACCCGCAACTTCTTCCTTATCTACCTCGCCGGCGGCATCGCCATCTACTTCATGTTCGGGCTGTGGAACTCCAAGCTGGGCAAGGGAGAGCTTGTCATGGGCCACGAGGCCGAGCCCATGGAGTTGCCGCACCGCAGCGACTAGGCCGCCAAGGCGCGAGGCCGGCTCTGCTTCGGCGGCGTCGGACCTCGCGTAACGGCTCAGCTATTCGTGATGTCGGCATCGATAGCCAATCAGACAAGCTGTGGTAGTATGGCTTAACCGCTCACGAAAAACCGGAGCAATACCATGGCCTCGACCGCCGTTCATCCCACGACAACTGAACCAGAACTGACGGCCCACGCCGTCGCCTACCACCGCTTCATGCTCGGCGTGAAATGGGTGCTGGTGACGCTGGGCTCGTTCATCACCTTCGCCACCGTTTCGTTCGGCACCAATGCGGGGCCCATGTGGGGCGTGCTTGTGGGCCTTATGGTGCTGGCGATCGGTGTCTACGCCATGGGACACGGCCTGGCCCACTCGACCGAGAGCGACAATCCGAGGGATTGAATGAAGCCGCTCAGGTCGCCGCGTAGATCATAATTCCCGTGGCCACCGACAGATTCAGGCTGTCGGCGCGGCCGCGCATGGGGATCTTCACGTTGATGTCGCAGGCATCGGCGAGATCCGGTGGCAGGCCGGCCTGTTCGTTGCCCATCAGGATCAAGGTGGGCGCCTCGTAATGCGCCGAGCGATGGTCCTCCGTGGCCGTCAGCAGCGTACCGACCACCGATCCTGGCCAGCCGCCCCGCCAGGCGAGGAATTCCGCGATTGTGGCCTTGTAGAGCGGCACGGCGAAGATCGAGCCCATGGTGGCTCGCACCGCCTCCACCGAATAGGGATCGCAGCACTCGCCGACCAGGATCACCCCGCCGCAGCCGGCGGCGTCGGCGGTGCGGACGATCGTCCCGAGGTTGCCTGGGTCGCGCACCGCCTGAAGCGCCACCCAGCAGCGCGCGGCGCCCGGCTGCAGGGCCTGGAGATCGGCGAACACCTGCGAAAATACCGCGATCACGGTCTGGGGATTGTCGCGGCGGGAGACCTTTTCCAGGATCTCGCGATTGACCTCGATCACGTCGCCGCCGACCTTGGCCGTGGCCTCGGCGGCGCGGCGCAGGATCGGCATGGAGGCCGCCTCGGGGCCATAGAGCAGGATCTTTGGGATCCGGCCGAGGTCCAGCGCCTCGCCGACCAGCTTCAAGCCCTCGGCCAGGAACAGGCCCTTCTCGTCGCGCTCCTTGCGCAGGTGCAGGGCGCGGACCGCCTTGACGGTTGGGTTGGTGAGGGAGGTGACTTGGCGGGCGCTCACGGCTCTGCGCTCCAGCGGGCGAAAAAGGAAAGGCCGACGCCGCGCTCGAATTGCGCCGGATCGCGAGTCTCTTCGATCAGCGCCAACTCGCCCCAGTCGATACAGCCGCGACGGCCCGCCATCCCCTCGGCCAGCAGGCCCGCCAGCGACAGGCCAGAGATCCGCTCGGCATAGCCGTTCAGGAGCAGGAAGGAAGCGTTCGGCGACAGGAGTTGAACGCAGTCGTGCAGCAGTCCCGGCAGATCCTCGAACAGGCGCCAGACTTCGCCGCCGGGGCCGCGACCGTACTTGGGTGGATCGAGGATGATTCCGTCGTACTGCGCCCCGCGCCGAACCTCGCGCTGGACATAGCGGCGCGCGTCCTCGCAGATCCAGCGGATCGGCCGATCGGCCAGGCCGGACAGGTCCGCGTTCTCCCGCGCCCAGCCGATCGCCTTCTTGGAGGCGTCCACATGGGTCACCTGGCCGCCGGCGCCGGCGGCGACCAGGCTGGCGACGCCGGTGTAGCCGAACAGGTTCAGCACACGGCCAGGCCTGGCGCGCAGGCGCTCGTCCAGCCAGGCCCAGTTCGCCGCCTGTTCCGGAAAGAAGGCCAGGTGGCGAAAGGCGGTGAAGCGGCCCTTGAAGCGGATGTCGCGCCAAGCCAGGGGCCAGGTGTCCTTGGGCTGGGCCTTGAAGCGCCAGCGGCCGGCTTCTTCCTCGTCGGTGGGGTCGAATACCGCATCCGCCGCCTCCCATTCGCCGGCGGACAGGCGAGGGGCCCACAGGCACTGCGGCTCGGGGCGCACCACGCGATAGGGTCCGTAGCGCTCGAGTTTACGGCCGCCGCCGCTGTCCACCAGGGCGTAGTCGCGCCACCCGGTCGTGCGCATGACGATCGGGGCGGGGGCGAGGGTGGGGTTGGCTGCGCTCATGACGCCCGAATAAGCGGCCCCCGGCGCCTGCGTCCAGTGCCGGTGCGACAAACACGGCGTCTTGAACCGTGGTTTCCTTGGAGTAACAGTCTGTTTTTCATTATCTGGACTCACATAAGACTATCGTTGGGGAAACGCCGATCGTGACGTTCACAGCCGTTCAACCCTTCAAGTCCGCGCGCAAGGCCAAGGGCGATGGTCATCTGCGGCGGGCGGAGATCCTGAAGGCCGCCGAGACGATCTTTGTTCGCGACGGATATCAGGGCGCGACCATCCGCAAGATCGCCGACGAGGTCGGGGTATCTTCCACCGCCCTCTACATCCATTTCCGCGACAAGGACGAGATCCTCATCGAGATCGCTGAAAACGCGGTTGGCGCTCTGCTGGCCAGCAACACGGAGATCGCCAGCGAGCCCCTGGATGCGGTCTCCCGCGTGCGGAAGATGCTGACCGCCTACATGCGGTTTGGCCTGGCCAACCCGAACACCTATCAGCTCGTCTATCTGTCGCCGGAAGAAGAGCCTGGCCCCAAGCATGAGCGCCTGACCGAAATTTCGGCGCGCTGCTACGAAGCCTTTCGCAGCACCGTGGCGGAGATCGAGTCCGATGGGAGGCTGCCGATCGGCAAGACCGACCTCGCCGCGCACATTCTGTGGAGCGCATGCCATGGCCTGGTGGCTCTGCGCATCTGTCGCACCCGTATGGCCTGGGAGGACAACGATGTCCTGATGTCGTCGATGGTGGACAGCGTCTTCGATGGTATTCTGACCGGCTGATCGACAACCTCTCAGGTCCGGTTATCGCCGCCCGCCGGCCGTATCCCTGCGAGGTCCAGTCTTACGGCGTCTCCGAGGGCGGGCTGGGCGACGGGCTCTCCGTAACCAGGCCCGCGCTGGGGACCTGGGCGTAGGCGCTGTAGCCGCCCCGTTTCAGGTCCGCCGACAGAGACAGGCGCGCGACGCCGTTGTTCATCCGAGCGCGGTAGACCTCGGTGGCCTCCAGCACGCGCATTACGTAATTACGGGTTTCAGAGAACGGGATGCACTCCACGTAATCGACCGGGTCGACGCTGGACGTACGGGGGTCGCCGCAATAGCTGACCCACTCGATAGCCCGGCTTGGGCCGGCGTTGTAGGCGGCTGCGGCCATCACGTACGACCCGCTGAAGTCGCTGATGATGTGCCCCAGATAGGCGGCGCCCAGGCGCATGTTGTAGTCGGCCTCGTCCAGTCGCCCCGGCGAATAGGGTTCGCCGATCCGCCTGGCGACGGCATGGGCGGTCTCCGGCATCAGTTGCATCATGCCGCGCGCCCCGACAGGCGAGCGCACATGGGGGTCGAAACCGCTCTCCTGGCGGGTGATACCGAACACCATCGCCGCCTCGGCGGATCCCGGCGCCGAGGGCGCCGAGCGCACCGGATAGCCGCGTTCGGGCAGCACGTGCCCGTTGTGGGCCGCCATCCGCACCACTTTCATCGCGAGGTCCTGGTCGCTATAGCTCCGGGCGAGGTCCACCAGCAGCGCGCTTTCGGTTGAACTCGGCAAGGTCTCGTCGATCTGCAGCACGAAGGTGCGGAACATGTCGCGTTCGCTCAGGTCGCCCAGCATGCGGGCGGCGCGCACTTGTTCGCGGCCATCGAAGCGGGCGCGATCGGCGGAAGTAGGGACCGGGTCGTGTCCCAGGACGAGGTCCGTCTGGCCTGATCGCTCGGCGGCGAGCTGGCCGTAGAAGGTCGTCGGATAGCGGCTGCCCGCCTGGTAGAAGGCGCCGGCGACCTCCTCCTCACCCATGGCCTCGGCCGCGCGGCCCCGCCAATAGAGCGCCCGCGCCTGGGTGATCGGAGCCAGCCCCACCCGCTGGATCTCGCCGAAATACTGGTCGGCCGTCACCGGGTCGTGCAGCTTCGAGAGCGCGATCCAGCCGGCGTAGAACTCGGCCCCGGTGAAGTCTTCGCCCATGGTTAAGCCCGAGTGGGCCGCCGCCGCGTAGGCGGTCTTGTAGTCGCCGATCTTGAGGGCCGCATTGATCATCTGGCGGCGGACCGTCCAGTTGCGGCTGGCGGCTGCTTCATTGGGGGCGTCGACCGGGAACTTGGCGACCAGGGCCAGGGCTTCGGTGTCGAGGCCGCGATTGTGCAGGTAACGGGCGCGCTCGATGGCAAGGCCCGGGCTGTCGGCCATCAAAGCTGGCAAGGCGGCGACGAGTCCGGGCGCTCGGCTGGAGTCCTCACGCAAGGCCATGCGCGCCTCGGCCAGGGCCTGCTGATCGGCCGGCAACAGCGGCAGAATGTCGTGCAGGGCGGGGCCTTGCGGACCATAGAGCAGGGTGTCGACCCGCTTGACGTGGTCATCGACGGTGAGGAAGTCGCCAAAGCGGCTCAGCATCGTGCGCTGGACGTCGGCCTCGAACTCGTGATCGCGCCACCAGCGACGGATAACATCCTGGGCCTTTTGGGTCTGGCCCAGCTGCTTGTAGGCTGCGGCCAGGGCCATGGCGCCCTGGGGCGAGACGGGCTCTGCGCCACGGAACCAGGCGACAATCGACGAGGGTCCCTGGCCGGAAACCTCCAGCACCTTTTCCGTGGCCTGCTGGCGCCGGGCCGAGCGCGGCCAGCCGACCAGGTCGCGCCGCGCCTGATCCAGATCCAGGAATGACAGCTGCTCGCCAGCGTTGTCGACGATCGCCCACAGGGCCAGCTTTCGTGCGGCGGGGTCGCCGATCATCGCCCTGGCCGATTGCGCGCCAGCCCCGTCGCCGCGCTTGGCGGCGCGCAGGGCCGATTCCAGCGCATAGCGATCCGAATCGCTCAAGCCGCCCGCTGGAGCGATCGCCGGAAACTGAATCAGCGGCGAGGCATTGTCGGTGGAATTGAGGGGAACGGGCGCGGACGTGGGAAAAACCTGGGCGTCCGCGGACGTTTTGACGAGCCCAAGCATCGCCATGGCGAACAAGGCGCGGGGCAAGGACACCGACAAAATCACACTCTCCGTTCATCCGCCCATTTGGGCGGTTGCAGCAACAGGCCGGCGAGCCATATTGTCCGCGCCGAAAACAGCCGCAAGCGCGGTCGCCCTCTTTCACGGCAATTTGCTGAGCTCATGACCCTTCCTCTCTTCCGGGGCGTCTTCCCCGCCCTGATCACACCCTTTCGCGACGGCCAGCTGGACGAAGACGCCTTCGTCGCCCTGGTCGAGCGGCAGATTGCTGGAGGAGTCCACGGGTTGGTCCCGGTGGGCACCACCGGCGAGACCGCGACTCTCAGCCATGATGAGCATAGACGAGTCGTCGAACTATGCGTCGAAACCGCGCGAGGTCGTGTGCCGGTAATCGCCGGCGCGGGCTCGAACTCGACCCGCGAGGCCATCGAACTCGCCGGTCACGCCAAGGCGGTGGGCGCGGACGCGGCCCTGGTGGTCACCCCCTATTATAATCGGCCGAGCCAGGAGGGCATCTACAGGCACTACGAGGCGATCAACACCGAAGTGCAGCTGCCGGTTCTGATCTACAACGTGCCCTCGCGCACTTCGAGCGACATCACCAACGAGACGCTGGCCCGGCTTGCCAAGCTGCCGAACATCATCGGCATCAAGGACGCCACGGGAGACATGACCCGGGCGAGCTTCCAGCGGCTGATGTGCGGCCCCGACTGGGTGATGCTGTCGGGTGATGATCCGACGGCGCTGGGCTACATCGCTCATGGCGGCCACGGCTGCATCTCGGTGACGGCCAATGTGGCGCCCAAGGCCTGCGCCGATTTCTACAATGCCTGCCTTGAGGGCGACTTCGGCGCGGCCCGCGCGCATCAGGACAAGTTGGTGCGGCTGCACAAGGCGCTGTTCCTGGACGCTTCGCCGTCACCCACCAAGTTCGCCTTGGCGCATCTGGGTCTGTGCTCGGACGAGGTGCGGTTGCCGATTTCGTCCTGCGCCGAGGCGGTCCAGCCGGCGATTCTGGAGGCCATGCGCGAGGCCGGCGTGCTGGCATGAAACTGATCGCCGAAAACCGGCGGGCCAGGTTCGACTACTTCCTCGATCAGACCTTCGAAGCGGGCCTGTGCCTGACCGGCACAGAGGTCAAGGCGCTGCGCGAGGGCAGGGCCAATATCGCTGAGTCCTATGCGGCGACAGAAGGCGACGAGATCGTCCTGGTCAACGCCTACATTCCCGAATACGGCCCCGCCAACCGCTTCAACCACGAGCCTCGGCGGCCGCGGAAGCTGCTGCTGCATCGTAAGGAGATCGACCGCCTGCTGGGCGCGGTGAACCGCGAGGGCCGCACGCTGATCCCCACCAAGCTTTATTTCAACGACAAGGGCATGGTGAAGCTGGAACTGGCCGTGGCCAAGGGCAAAAAGCTGCACGACAAGCGCGAGGCGGAGGCTGACCGAGACTGGAAGCGCGAGCAGGGCAGGCTCATGCGCGATCGGGGCTGAGGGTCATTTTTTCGGAGGCCGGGCCGACCGGATCCTTTGGCGCGCCGAGGATGCGTCTCAGCTTACCTTCTATCGCGATCCGCAGGACCTCTTCACGGCCATATCCGCGTGACAGAAAGTGAAGATTGCGGCCGAGGCTGAGGTAGCGGAAACCACCGCCCGCCGCCAATAGCTTCAGGGCCTTGCGCGAATATAGCGATATGTGGCCGTTCCGCGGCCCGGCGTACCACCAGTCCAGCTTGGTCTTCGGAGACACGGCGCCGTCCGAGACATTTGTGCCGATCAGCACCAGCAACCGGCCCACGGCGCATCGGTCGCTAAGGTCCTTAAGCACAGCCTGTGGGGTGGGCGCATGCTCGAACACCTCGAAAGAGGTGCAGAACCTGTACAGGCCGTGGGCGGTGACATGGTCCTTTCCACCGTGTGGATCGACGCTGTCATAGTCCCAGCCGCGTTCGCGCAGCAGCGCCGCCGCCAGCCCGTTGCCGCCGCCGTAATCCAGTCCGATCGGCGAGCCGCCCACCGCCTTGAGATAGGCGTCGCTGACGAAGGCGTTTGATCTCGGACGCTCCTCGACGTAGGCCGGGTCCACCTTGGCGTAATCGTCATTATAGATGAATTCCCGCCATTGTCGGTCGGTAAACCCGTCGAACGCCACGGTGAAGATGAAACCGCACTCGGCGCACTGGTAGTACGGAATATCGAGCCCGTAGCGGCCCAGTGGATAGGGGTTTGAACTGCAAGATTTGCCGAGGTCGACCTCGGCGAAAAAAAGCGCCTCGGATTGGCAAATCTTGCAGCGTTCAGAAGCCCTCTGGCTGACGTCCAGATCAATAATTCGGCGCAAGTCGGGGCGCGCAGCCAGAGCCATGAGAGAGTCCCTCTGGCCATTTGTCCGCATCGCCCCCGACTTACAGCGACCCAGATCAAACGACGACTGATAGTGATATTTGGTCCATTATCGCAATGGACGCTAAATGTCATCAGGAGACCTTAAGCGCCAAACCCGGTTGCTGTGCGAGCGCCCGTATAACGGCGGATCAGCTTTGCAGGTAGGCCCGCACACGCGTAAATACCGCCTCGAACATGGCCGGGGTTAGGCGACCGGTGTTCGTGTTGAGCCGCGAGCAATGGTAGCTGTTGAAAAGGCGGTAACCGCAGATGTCGGTTTCGGTGCCGTGCCCTGCCTCAGCGGCTGAGGCTTTTTCTCCCAAGGCGCGCAGCACGCTGCGCCGCGAGACGTCGCCCAGGGTGACGATCGCCTTCAGGCGGGGCAGCGTCCTGATGCGCGTGACGAGAAATGGGCGGCAGTGGGTCTCTTCAGCCGGCAGCGGTTTGTTGCCCGGCGGGGCGCAGCGCACGGCGTTGGTGATCATGCAATCCACCAGCTCCAACCCGTCATCGGTCCGGGCCTGGAATTCGCCTCGGGCGAAGCCGAGATTGACCAAGGTGGCGTAGAGCAGCCAGCCAGCATGATCCCCCGTGAATGGCCGCCCGGTGCGGTTGGCGCCGGCCCGGCCAGGGGCCAGGCCAACGATCAGCAGGCGCGCGTTCTCATCGCCGAAGGACGGCGCGGGACCATTGAACCAATCGGGGTTCTCGGCCTGGTTGACGCGACGGTACTCTACGAGGCGAGGGCAGAGCGGGCAGTCGCGCGGCGGATCGGCCGTGACAGCATCAGATATCGGCATTCGCCTCACGCTCGGCTTCGGCGTCGCCTTGAATGAAACGGGGCAGGGGTGAGCGGGCGGGGCGCCCGATGATGGAGGACAGGTCCGCCAGGTCGACGAAGGAATCGGCCTGCCGGCGCAGGTCGTCCGAGGCCATGGGCGGCTGGGACTTCATGGTCGAGACCACGGTCACCCTCACGCCCTTCTGCTGAACCGCCTGGACCAGGCGGCGGAAATCTCCGTCGCCGGAGAATAGAACCGCATGGTCGATGTGAGAGGCCATCTCCATCATGTCGACGGCGATCTCGATGTCCATGTCGCCGCGCCAACGCCGCCGCCCCTGGCTGTCGGTGTATTCTCGCGCAGTCTTGGTCACCAGGGTGTAGCCGTTGTAGTCCAGCCAGTCGACGAGCGGACGGATAGGTGAATAGTCCTGATCTTCGACCAGCGCGGTATAGTAATAGGCGCGGGTCAGCATGCCGCGCTTGCGAAACTCGTCCAACAGCTTCTTGTAGTCGATATCGAAGCCGAGGTTCTTGGAGGCTGAATAGAGATTGGCGCCGTCGATAAACAGCGCGATACGGTCGTTCGGATAAAATGTCATACGCTGAAAATTCCTGGCGAAACCCTGAGTGAAATGTGGTCTCGATTCGATAGTGCTGTTCTAGTCGCTTTGGGCGGCAATCTGAAGGGTGGCTTCGCATCGTGCGAACTGTTGCTCGAAGCCGCGCTGGATCGATTTGCGGAAGCCGGTCTGCTGATCCGCGACCGGTCAAACTGGTGGCGGTCGGCGGCTTGGCCTGATCCGAATGAGCCCAGTTATCTCAATGGCGCCGCCATTATCGAGACAGCGCTGCCCCCTGCGGCGACCCTCGCGGCGCTGCACGCCGTTGAAGAGCGCTTCGGGCGGGTCCGGGGCCAGCCCAATGCGCCTCGGACCCTGGATTTGGACCTGATCGCCTACGGTCGGGTCGTGTCGCTGGAGACTCCGCCGATCCTGCCGCACCCCAGGGCCGCGGAACGGTTATTCGTCATGGGGCCCTTGGTCGAAATCGCGCCGGACTGGGTTCATCCGGTCCTCGGCGAGACAGCGGCGGATCTGGCGGCCAGGGCTCCGGTTGGGCGGGATGCGGCGCCGCTGCATTCGAAAAGCTAATTTAACCACGAAGCCCACGAAGAACACGAAGTTGAAGCAATCCCTGCTTTTTCTCGGGAGGGGCGATTCTTCGTGTTCTTGGTGGGCTTCGTGGTTAAATAAGCTAGCTGCGCTTCGCGCTGGGAACCGTCGTTGCCGGCGGCGGTTTTCGTCATTCGCGCGCCATTGCATCCTCAGCGCAAACTCTCTATTTTACCGGGTTCTATCCCCCGAACTGAGGATTCCATGGCTCGCGTCACTGTCGAAGATTGCGTCGAGAAAGTCCCAAACCGCTTTAGCTTGGTGCTGCTGTCGGCTCACCGCGCCCGAGCGATTTCCGCCGGCTCGCCGCTGCTTGTGGATCGCGACAACGACAAGAACCCGGTCTGCGCCCTGCGCGAAATCGCCGACGACGTGATCGCCGCTGACGGGCTGCGCGAGAGCCTGATCACCAGCCTGCAACGTGTCGACGAACGCGCCGACGCCGAGGAAGAGGCCGAAACCCTGGCTCTGCTGGCCGATCCCCAGCATCAGCATATGAGCGAACAGGAACTGGTCCGCGCCCTTCAGAGTGACCGCGACGGCGGTCAAGAGGAGCGCTACTGAGCGCCCCGGCGCCAGATACAGACGTCCTGTCGGCGGCCTCCAAAACCGCCGAGACACCTCCGGCCGACGTCGAGACGCCGGCGGCCGAGGCTGTTCAGCCCAAGCCGCCGGCCAAGGCGCGACCCAAGTTCCTGCGTCAGTACGAGCTGATCGAGAAGGTCAAGAGTTACGACCCGACGGCGGACGAGGATCTCTTAAACCGCGCCTATGTCTACGCCATGCGCATGCATGGCTCGCAGACCAGAGCCTCTGGCGATCCATATTTCGCCCACCCGATCGAGGTGGCCGGGATCCTGACCGACTATCGGTTGGACACGGCGACCATCGTCACCGCGTTGCTGCACGACGTGATCGAGGACACTCCGGTCACGCGGGCCGACATCGACCAACTGTTCGGCCCCTTGATCGGCGAACTGGTCGAGGGGGTGACCAAGCTTTCACGCCTGGAGCTGCAGGCCGAACACACTCGCCAGGCCGAGAACCTGCGCAAGTTCATCCTGGCCATCTCGCGCGACGTGCGCGTGCTGATGGTCAAGCTGGCCGACCGCCTGCACAACATGCGCACCCTGGAGTTCATCCCGCGCCAGGAAAAGCGCGAGCGGATCTCCCGCGAGACTCTCGACATCTACGCGCCCCTGGCTCGCTCGATCGGCTGCCATCGGATCTGCACCGAGCTGGAAGAGCTCGCCTTCGCCCACCTGAACAAGGTGGCCCGCGACGCCATCATTCGTCGCCTGGAGGTGCTGCGCGCCGAGCAGAGCGGGACGGTGGCCGTGGTCAGCGGCGAAATCTCGGCCAAGCTCGAGGCGGCCGGGATCATGAGCCGTGTGTTCGGCCGCGAAAAGCATCCCTATTCGATCTGGCGCAAGCTGCAGCGCAAGTCGATCGGCTTTTCTCAGCTGTCGGACATCTACGCTTTCCGGGTGATCGTGGGGTCGGAAGAGGCCTGCTATCAGGCGCTGGGCGTGATCCACCGGGCTTGGCCCTGCGTGCCCGAACGCTTCAAGGACTTCATCTCCACCCCCAAGCGCAACAATTACCGCTCGCTGCACACCACGGTCGTCGGCCCCAAGGGCATGAAGATCGAGATGCAGATCCGCACCGAAGCCATGAATCGGGTCGCCGAAGACGGGGTCGCGGCCCACTGGCGCTACAAGGACGAATCCTACGGCTTCGACGCCGAGGCCCAACAGGAAGCGGGCGGCCGCGATCCCCTGGTCAACCTGCGCCATCTGGTCCAGGTGCTGGAACACGGCGGCGACGCTGAGGATCTGGTCGAACACGCCAAGCTGGAAATGTTTCTCGACCAGGTGTTCGTGTTCACGCCCAAGGGCCAGCTGATCAGCCTGCCGCGGGGAGCCATGCCGCTCGACTTCGCCTACGCCGTCCACTCGGACGTCGGCGACACGGCCGTAGGGGTCAAGATCAACGGCGAGCTTCGCCCCCTGCGCACGCCACTAACCAATGGCGACGTGGTGGAGGTGATACGGGGCGCCAAGCCCGTCGCCCACCCGGAGTGGCAGTCCCTTTCCACCACCGGCCGCGCCCGCTCGGCCATCCGCCGGCACATGCGGCTGACGGAAAAGGAAGAATTCGTCCGCCTCGGCCGCGCTTCCATCGACCAGACCTTTGAGCGGGCCGGCAAGTCCCGCACCGGCGTGTCATTGCGTCCAGCTTTGGAGCGCTTCGGCGTTGCGGCCGAAGACGAGCTCAATGAGGCGGTCGGCCGGGGACGTGTCGCGCCGGCGCAGGTGCTGGAAGTTGTCTTTCCTGGCCTCAAGGACACGGAAAAGGCGGCGGCGGCGGCCCGTCGGCGGATCGAGGGCGGCAAGGGCGCGCGGTTGTTCGTGCGGGGCGGGGGACTGACGCCGGGCATCACCCTGCATTTCGGCGCTTGCTGCAATCCCGTCCCCGGAGACCGCATCGTCGGCATATTGGAGCCCGACGGCCGCGGCCTGACCGTGCACGCCATCGACTGTTCGCGCCTGGCCGAATACGAGGACCGCGACGACCTCTGGCGCGACCTGCAATGGACGCCCGAGGCCGAGCGCAACACCCTCTCGCAGGCGCGGCTGAAGGCGACCATCCGCGATGCGCCGGGCGTCCTCGGCCAGACCTGCACCATCATCGGCGAGGCGGGCGGCAATATCGTCGGCCTGCGCATGCATCACCGCCAGGGCGACTTCTTCGAGGTCGATTTTGATCTCGAGGTGCGCGACGCCCGTCACCTGACCAATATCGCCGCCGCCCTGCGCGCCTGCCCGCCCATCGAGACGGTGGAGCGGACGCGGAGCTGAGCCCCTTTGCCGAGCGGCCCCGGAACGGCTATCAGGCGCCAATCACATCGGGGTGCGGCATGACCGAAGCCATTGCTTATAACGGCGACCAGGGCGACCGCGGCGAACAAACCGCCACGGAGCAGCTGCGCAGCCTGCTGATCGCCGGCGAGAGCCTGGTCGCGGTCGCCCTGCAGCACCGCCTGTTCGCCTTGACCCATCGCCGTCTGGCGGCGGCCGCCACCACCGGCCGGTTCATCCTGCTGACTCGCCGGCTGCTCGGCGGCTACGATCCGGTGGATGTGCGCTGGCAGGACCTGAAGGAGGCCCACCTGAAGGTCGGCCTGTTCGGCGCCACGGTCAGGATCGAGTTCAGCGCCAACCTGTCGGACACCGCCGTCGGCGAGCAGGGGGCCGGGCTGATCGAGGTCACCGGCCTGCGCATCGCCCCGGCCCAGGCGCTCTATCGCGAATGCCAGGCCCAGGTGCAGGCCTGGCGCGAGAAGCGCCGCGTGCGTTCGCTGGAGGAAATGCGCGCCCAAGCCGGCGGCGTGCAGATCGCTACCGGCGTCTATCCGCAAGGCCAGGCCGGGGCCGTGGTCGCCGACCGCGCCATCGAGGCCCACCCTGCAACGCCGCAATCTGACGACCCGGCCCAAAGGCTCGCCCGCGCCCGCGACATGCTGGCCGACGGCCTGATCACCGACGCCGAGTTCGAAGCCATCAAGGCCAAGATCATTGGGGCGCTGTAGGCGGCCTCGGCATCTTTCGCCGAGGCTGCGAAAGCGCTATCTGCTGAACCATGACCAATGACGACGTGATCGACGAATTCCGTGCGGCGGGCGCCTTGCGGGAAGGGCATTTCGTGCTGTCCTCGGGGCTGCACAGCCCGGTGTTCCTGCAGAAGAACCTGGTGTTTATGAGCCCCGCGCGCACCGAGCGGCTGTGCAAGGCGCTGGCGGAGAAGATCACCGCGGCGGTGGGGCCGGTGGATGTGGTGGTCTCGCCCGCAGTCGGGGGCATTATCCCGGGCTATGAGACCGCCCGGCACCTGAACGTGCCGTCGATCTATGTCGAGCGGGAGGGCGGCCAGTTCAAATTCCGCCGCGGCTTCTACGTCGAGCCGGGCGCCAGGGTGGTCATGGTCGAGGATATCGTCACCACGGGCCTCTCCTCGCGCGAATGTATCGCTGCCATCCAAGCGACCGGCGCCGAGGTGGTGTGCGCCGCCTGCATCGTCGATCGCTCGGGCGGGCGGGCCGATGTGGGCGTGCCGCTGGTGGCGCTGGCGACCCTGGACGTGCCGGCCTATCCGGCCGACGCCCTGCCGCCGGAGCTGGCGGCGGTCCCGACCGAGGACCCGGGGAGCAGGAGGCTCTCGGCATGATCACGCGGCTGCGCCTGGGGGTCAATATCGACCACGTGGCGACCATCCGGAATGCTCGCGGTGGTCACGCGCCCGACCCGGGCCGCGCCGCCGAGATCGCCATGGCCGCCGGCGCCGACGGCATCACCGCCCACTTGCGGGAGGATCGCCGGCATATTTCCGACACCGACATCGAACACCTGGCCCAGCTGACCCGTCGTCGCGGCAGGCCGCTGAATTTCGAAATGGCGGTCACCGACGAGATGCAGGCCATCGCCCTGCGCCATCGGCCCCATGCCGCCTGTCTGGTGCCGGAACGGCGCGAGGAGGTCACGACCGAAGGCGGCCTCGACGTGGCCAAGGGCCGCAACACCATCGATCCTGTGGTCCGCGCCCTGAAGGCCGCCGGCATCCGCGTTTCGCTGTTCATCGAGGCCAGTCCGGTCCAGGTCGCCGCCGCTCACGAGGTCGGCGCCCAGGTGGTCGAACTGCACACCGGGGCCTACAGCGACGCCGTGCGCGAGCATCGCGCCGAGGCCGCCGGCTATCTGGAAGCCCTGCAAAAGGCCGCGCGCCAGGCGGCGGACCTGGGTCTCGAAGTCCACGCCGGCCATGGCCTCGACTACGAGACGGTGGGCGCCGTGGCCGCGATCCCCCAGATCGTCGAGCTCAACATCGGCCACTTCCTGATCGGCGAGGCCATCTTCACCGGCCTCGATCCCGCCATCCGCCGCATGCGCGTCTTGATGGATCATGCCCGCGCCGCCAAAGGAACCGCTGCTTGATCATCGGCCTGGGTTCCGACCTCTGCGACATCCGCCGCGTCGAGGAAACGCTGGAGCGGTTCGGTGAGCGCTTCACCCATCGCCTGTTCACCGAGACCGAACGCGCCCGCTCGGAGCGTAAATCCGACCGCGCCGCCAGCTACGCCAAACGCTTCGCGGCCAAGGAGGCCTGCTCCAAGGCGCTGGGCACCGGCATTCGCGGCGGGGTGTTCTGGCGCGACATGGGGGTGGCCAATTTGCACTCCGGCCAGCCGACCATGGTGCTGACCAACGGCGCGGCCGAGCGCCTGGCCGCAATGGCGCCTGCGGGGATGCGCCCGGTGATTCACCTCAGCCTGACCGACGACCATCCTTACGCCCAGGCCTTCGTGATCATCGAAGCCTTGCCTGAACACTAGAAGCGCCTGCGGCATGACCGCGAGTTAACGGGCGTGCGACTTGCTCCGGTCGTATCGATTGTCTAGCAAGGGCGACTTCGCCGCAAACGGCCGCAAAAAGAGATCCATCCTCCATGAGTTCTGACGCAGAGGGCGCGCCCGACAAAAAAGGCGGCGCGGCGAACGAAGCGGTCGAGATCGTCAAGACCATCGTCTACGCCCTGCTGATCGCCCTGGTGCTGAGGGTGCTGCTGTTCCAGCCCTACACCATCCCGTCCGGCTCGATGGAACCGAACCTGTATGAAGGCGACTACATCATCGTCTCCAAATACAGCTACGGCTATTCCAAGCACTCGATCCCGTTCAGCCCGCCGCTGTTCGATGGCCGCATCTTCGGCCATTCGCCCCGGCGCGGCGACATTATCGTCTTCAAGCTGCCGCGCGAGCCCAATGTCGACTATATCAAGCGCTTGATCGGCATGCCTGGCGACAAGATCCAGGTGAAATCCGGCGTGGTGTTCGTCAACGGCAAGCCGGTGGACCGCCAGCGGGACGGGGCCGGGACCGAAGACATGGGCGACGGCCTGACCATTCCAGTGGACCGGTTCAAGGAGACCAATCCCGAGGGCCGCAGCTACATGACCAACAGCAACCCCTCGAACCAGGCGGCGGATAACACCGGCGTCTATGTAGTGCCGCCAAAATGCTACTTCATGATGGGCGACAACCGCGACAACTCGCTTGACAGCCGCTTCGACCCCGGCATGCCGTTTGCGGCCACCGGACCTTCCAACTGCGGTTGGGACCCGTCGGTGGACCCCTACGTGCCTGACGAGCAGGGCGTGGGTTTCGTCCCCGAAGAGAACCTCGAGGGCCGCGCCCAGCTCATCCTGCTCTCCTGGCGGAAGGGCGCCTCGCTGTTCAAGCCCTGGACCTGGGTGCTGAACGCGCGGCCCAGCCGCTTCTTCCACGTCCTCAAGTGAACGCGCGCGCGCAGGCGGTGGAGACGCTGGCCGACAGGCTCGGCCATGCCTTCAACGATCCGAGCCTCCTGGAGCGCGCCTTGACCCACGCCAGCGTGGCCGGCGTCGTCGCCAAGCAGCGCGACAACGAGGTTCTGGAATTCATCGGCGACCGGGTCATCGGCCTGCTGGCCGCCGAGCGCCTGGCCGAGCTCTATCCGGCGGCGCCGGAGGGGGACCTGGCCCCCCGGCTGAACGCCGTGGTCAGCCGGGAGGCCTGCGCCAGGATCGCTCGGCGCGTGGGTTTGGGCGCCGCCCTGCGCTTAGCGCCGTCCGAGACCAAGACCGGGGGGCGCGACAAGGACTCGATTTTAGCCGGCGCCTGCGAGGCGGTGATGGCGGCGGTCTATTACGACAGCGGGTTGGACGCGGCGCGGCGGGTGTTCCTGGGCCTGTGGTCCGAGGCCTTCGAGGCCCTCGGCCAGCCCCGACCGCGCGATCCCAAAACCGCCCTGCAGGAATGGGCGCAGGGCCAAGGTAAACCGCTGCCGGTCTATGCTGTCACTGGCCGCAGCGGACCTGACCACCAGCCCGTCTTCACCGTGTCGGTCGAGGTCGCCGGCCTTCCACCCGTCAGCGCCCAGGGGCGTTCCCGCCAGGAGGCTGAGAAATCGGCCGCCGCGCAGTTGCTTCAACGCGAAGGCCAATCATGAGCGAAACCCAGACCAAGGCCGGCTTCGCCGCCGTTATCGGCGCTCCGAACGCCGGCAAGTCGACCCTGGTCAATCGCCTGGTCGGGTCCAAGGTTTCGATCGTCACGCAAAAGGTCCAGACCACGCGCTTTCCGATCAAGGGCGTGGCCATGGCCGGCCAGGTCCAGGTCGTGCTGGTCGACACGCCTGGTATTTTCAGCCCGCGCCGCCGGCTCGATCGCGCCATGGTGCGGTCCGCCTGGGCGGGAGCGGAGGACGCCGACGCCGTGGTGCACCTGGTGGACGCCAATGCTGAGATTGCAGTGGCGTCCGGCGGCGGCAAGGCGGCAGACCGCAAGGCCGCCCATGACGTCGAGTCCATCGTCTCCGGCCTCAAGTCGGCCAAGCGGAAGGCGATACTGGCCCTGAACAAGATCGACCTGGTCAAGCGCGACCAGCTCCTCGGCCTGTCGCAGAGGCTGTTCGACGAAGGCGTCTACGACGAGGTGTTCATGATCTCGGCGGCCAACGGTTCGGGCGTCGACGATTTGAAGGCGCGATTGGCCGAATTGATGCCGGAGGGGCCGTGGCTCTATCCCGAAGACCAGACCGCCGACTTGCCGGCGCGGCTCCTGGCGGCCGAGATCACCCGTGAAAAACTCTATCTGCGGGTTCACGAAGAACTGCCCTATGCGGCAGCCGTGGAGACCACAAGCTTCACCGAGGCCAAGGACGGCGGCGTGCGCATCGAACAGACCATCTACGTGGAGCGCGAAAGCCAGCGTCCGATTGTGCTGGGCAAGGGCGGCCAGACCCTGAAATGGATCGGCCAGCACGCGCGCGAGGACCTTATCGAAATCCTGGATCGCCCGGTGCATTTGTTCCTGACTGTGAAGGTGAGGGAGACCTGGGCCGAGGAGCGGGAGTTCTTTTCGGGATTGGGGCTGGATTTCGATGTCTGAGGTTGTGCTGTCATAGCGTGCTTTGAGACGCGGTCCTGGCGGACCCCACCTCACCGTGACTAGATTTTTGCCATCCGCTGGCCCAGTCATGGTGAGGAAGCCGCGCCAGCGGCTGTCTCGAACCACGCAAAGGCGTTTGCGCCATCCATGGACTTTCAAGACGACGCCTATGTCCTGGCTGCCCGCGCCCACGGCGAAACGGGGGCGATCGTCGAACTCCTGACCGCGGAACACGGCCGCTACGCCGCCCACATCGCCGGCGGCGCCTCGCGCAAGATGCGGGCTTACCTGCAGCCCGGGGCGCGGGTGATCGCCAGCTATCGCGCCCGCGTCGCCGAGCAGCTTGGCTCGGCTAGCTTGGAGCCGGTCGGCGAGGGGCCGGCAGTCTTGTTTGACGACGCCCTGGCGCTGGCTGGCCTGGCCGCAGCCGCGGCCGTCGCCGCCGGCGCCCTGCCTGAGCGCGAGCCGCATCCCGGCGCCTTCTACGCTTTCGAAGCCCTGACCGAGGCCCTGGCGCTGGGCGACATCTGGCCGGCGGTCTATGTGCGCTTCGAGGCGGGCCTGTTGCAGGAACTGGGCTTTGGCCTCGACCTGTCGCGCTGCGCCGTCACAGGTAGCATGGACGACCTGGTCTATGTCAGCCCCCGCACCGGCCGAGCTGTCAGCCGCGCCGCCGGCGCCGCCTATGCCGATCGCCTGCTGCGCCTTCCGCCGTTCTTGTTGTCGTCGCAAGGCGGGGTTGGCGAAGGCGACATCGGCGCCGGCCTCGACCTGACCGGCCATTTCCTCGAGGCCTTCGTCTTCTCCGTAATCAACCGACCACTGCCGCCGGCCAGGGTCTGGTTGATGGACAGGCTGCGGGATTCGGGAAGGCTTTAACTTGGGTCGGGCAATTTCGCGCGAAGCATTATGTAATTGAATATACGTATTTTTTTGATCATCCTCCAGTTGTGGGCGTATTGCCGCGGTGTCCTTGGGGCTCTGCATAAAAAAGGAATCCTTAAGTTTACCGGAGCAACCTCAACATCATTCGCGACGGGGCGGCGACATGATCGAGATGACGAATTCGGCGGTCCGCCCTCGCAACTGCGCTGCCGCACTGCGGGTGCTTGTGGCGGAAGACAATCCGACCAACCAACTGGTGCTCAAGCTGATCCTGGACTGCGCCGAGGTCGATGTGGATTGCGTCGAAAACGGCGCCGAAGCGGTCTCCGCCGCCAGGGACGGCCACTATGACGTGATCTTTATGGACGTTCAGATGCCGGTGATGGACGGGTTGACCGCCATTCGCCTGATCCGGGACCATGAACGGTCGGCCAACTGCGGTCACACGCCGATCTTCACCGTCACCGCTAACGCCTTGCCCGAGCATGCAAAGGCCGCCATCACCGCCGGCGCGGATCAACAGATCACCAAGCCGATCAGCCCTCCGGTAATTTTCCGCGCGCTGAAACAGGCGCAACAGATGATTGATGCTGCGTGATCATCACGGCGACGAGCCCCGCCGAGCCCGGAAGTCCAACATCAAACGCCTGATAGCTGCAAGAGGCCATTGGAACGGCCGGCCGATCGCGGAGATCGGGGCCGGCTTTCGTCAGCGACCGCGGCCGGGCGTCTCGAAGGCCACGCTGACCGGGGTGAACGAGCCATTCGTCCAGTTCGAAACTGGACTGAATCGCACTTATGAGGAGTGGGGCATGGGCCTGACCTTCAAGGCGGGCGAGGGGACGCCGGCGCCCTCCACCCTGCCAGCCGCCGATCCCGCCTGAGGCCGATTTCATCGGACAAGGCCGGCGCGGCCGGATATGGCTGCCCAGCAACCGCCCGCTTTCAGCTAGTCTGGGCGACCTGATGATCGATTCGCGTAGACCATGACCAAGCCCTTCAATCCTGACGACGGCGGTGACGGCGGCGATCGGATCGTCGACGAGCCGCTGAGCGAGGCGCTGTCGCGCCGCTATCTCGCCTATGCGCTCTCGACCATCACCTCCCGCGCCCTGCCGGATGTGCGCGACGGGCTGAAGCCGGTGCACCGGCGCCTGCTGTTCGCCATGCGGCAGTTGCGGCTGGATCCGGCGACCACGGCCAAGAAGTGCGCCCGCGTCGTCGGCGACGTAATCGGTAAGTACCATCCCCACGGCGACACCGCCGTCTATGACGCCCTGGTGCGCCTGGCCCAGGACTTCGCCCAGCGCTATCCGCTGGTCGACGGCCAGGGCAATTTCGGCAATATCGACGGCGATAACGCCGCCGCCATGCGTTACACCGAGTGCCGCATGACCGCGGCGGCGGCCCTGCTGCTGGACGGCATCGACGAGGACGCCGTCGATTTTCGCGCCACCTATGACGGCGAAGAAGAAGAGCCGGTGGTGCTGCCGGCCGGCTTCCCGAACCTTCTGGCCAACGGCTCGGCCGGCATCGCCGTCGGCATGGCGACCTCGATCCCGCCTCACAACGTGGGCGAGTTGATCGCCGCCTGCCTGATCCTCTTGGAGAAGCCCGAGGCGACCACGGCCGAGTTGATGCAGGTGGTGGGCGGCCCGGACTTTCCCACCGGCGGCGTGATTGTCGAGCCGGCGGCCTCGCTGCTGGAGACCTACGAGACCGGCCGCGGTGGGGTGCGGGTGCGCGCGACCTGGACCGAAGAGGCGCTGCCGCGCGGCGGCTACCGCATCATCGTCACCGAGATCCCCTATCAGGTGAAGAAGGCCGACCTGATCGAGCAGTTGGCCGATCTGATCGAGAACAAGAAGGCGCCGCTGCTGGGCGACGTGCGCGACGAGTCGGCCGAGGACGTCCGGGTTGTCATCGAGCCCAAGTCACGCAACATCGCCGCCGACGTGCTGATGGAGAGCCTGTTCAAGCTCTCGGCGCTGGAAAACCGATTCCCGGTCAACATGAACGTGTTGGACGCCAAGGGCACTCCGGGCGTCATGGGGCTCAAGCCGGCCTTGCTGGCCTTCCTGGCCCACCGGCGCGAGGTTCTCGTCCGTCGTGGACGCTTCCGCCTGGGCAAGATCGAGGCGCGGCTGCACATCCTGGATGGGATGCTGATCGCCTACCTCAATCTGGACGAGGTGATCCGCATCGTCCGTTACGAGGACGAGCCTAAGGCCAAGCTGATCGACGCCTTCACCCTGTCGGATCTCCAAGCCGACGCCATCCTCAATACCCGCCTGCGCCAATTGGCGAAGCTGGAGGAGATGGAGATCCGGCGCGAGCACGCCGAACTTTCGGAAGAACGCGACGGCCTGAACGCCATGCTGGCGTCGGAAAAGCAGCAATGGAAGCTGGTCGGCGCGGGCCTGAAGGAGGTGCGCAAGGTGCTGGGCGCCGAAACCGCCATCGGCAGGCGCCGGTCGGTCTTCGCCGACGCCCCCCAGATCGACGCCGCCAGCGCCATCGAGGCCATGATCCCGCGCGAGCCGATCACGGTGATCCTGTCCGAGCGCGGCTGGATCCGCGCCGCCAAGGGCAAGGTCGAGGACCCCTCGGAGCTGAAGTTCAAGGAAGGCGACAAGCTGGCCTTCCTGGTCGCGGCCGAGACAACCGACAAACTGATGATCTTCGCCTCGGACGGGCGCTTCTTCACCTTGCCGTGCGATAAGCTGCCGTCAGCCCGGGGGCATGGCGAGCCGGTGCGGCTGATGCTCGACCTGGACGACAAGGTGTCATTCGTCGACGTCTTCCCGCACAAGCCCGGGCGCAAGCGCTTCATCGCCTCGAAGGACGGCTACGGCTTCATCCTGCCAGAGGACGAAGCGGTGGCCTTGCGCCGGGCCGGTAAGCAGGTGCTGAACGGGGTGTCCCGCATCTCGCTGGAGGTCAATGGCGACCATGTGGCGGTGATCGGCGACAACGGCAAGATCCTGATCTTCCCTGTTGAAGAACTGCCGGAGATGCCGCGTGGCAAGGGGGTCAAGCTGCAGACCTATCGCGAAGGTGGTTTGCGCGACGCCCTGGTGTTCAACGGCGAGGCTGGCGCCGCCTGGATCGACAGCGCTGGCCGCACCCGCGTCTGGGCCGAGTGGCGCGAGTGGCTCGGCCGGCGTGCTGCGGCGGGTCGCCTGGCGCCGAAGGGGTTCCCGACGAGCAAGCGGTTCCGGCCGAAATAGGGCTCCTCAGTTCGGCACGAACAGAAAGTTGTTGATGTACGGCGAGCCCCGTCGGGAAGTGATGGCGGTTTCCAGGTCCTCGATCCGCTGATGGATAGTGGGATCGAAATCGTTCAGCGACTTCCGGTGGCCATGGATGAAGAAATAGCCGTCATACCCCGCCAGCATGGCGCGGATCCGGTCGAGGCCGCCAGGGTTATGGCGCTCTTCGATCTCGATCAGCAAGGTCGGCCGCGATTGGGCCAGGGTCTCGACGCCGCCGCGCAGCACCGCTTCCTCGTGGCCCTCCACGTCGATCTTGATGAAGCCGACGTTGGTGAATCCGTATTCGTCCAGCCGCTTCAACTGGACCGGCACCGTCCTCGAAAGTGTCGATCCGGGCACGGCGCCTTCCTCCAGGCTGCCCATGCCCCCGTATTCCTGGCCGCGCCACAGTGGAATGCGGAGCTCGGCCGTTCCCACATGGTCCGACAGGGCGACCGGCTCCAGGCGCTTGCCAACGCCCGCGCGGCGCAGGCGGTCGACATAGGTGGGGTTGGGCTCAAAGACGACCACCTCGCGCGCTAGGCGCTGCAAATGGTAGGCATAAACCCCGATATTGCCGCCCACATCGATCGCCAGGCGATCCTTGGGGACGTAGTTGGCGAGTTCCCTCAGCTCCCATTCGCCGTCGCCATTATACGCCTTCCAGAAGTATTTCCGGGCGCTCCAACGCCTGACGATGGGCTGCTGTTTCAAGAAGCCGAGCATGTTTGCGCCCCCGCATGACCCTAGACCACGACGAGTTTGGATTGGATCAATCCAAACTCATAAAATATTATCGATTCCAAACGTTTAGAGAGGAATGCGGACGGAATGCCGTTGCGTGCCCATCCTCATCCCACTCTGACTGACAGCGTGGCGCTTTGACGCGGTCTCTGCAACCGGCGTTTAGTGTTTCTAAGTCAGAAGAGCTTACCGATCCCGTGGCGCCATCAGGGTCCAGCCGCCCGCGCGCAGCACCTCGATGGGTTGGAAGCGGGCCTTGTAGGCCATCTTCGGGCTGCCTTGGACCCAGTAGCCCAGATAGACATAGGGCAGCCCGGCGCCGGCGGCCTGGACCACATGGTCCAGGATAATGAACGAGCCCAGGCTGCGCTTGGCCATGTCCGGCTCGTAGAAGCTGTAGACCATGGACAGGCCGTCCGAGAGCACGTCGATCAGCACGCAGCCCACCAGGTCGCCGGGACCGCCGTCGCCGGAGGGCAGGCGGTATTCGATCAGGTGCGTGCGCGCCGCTGTATCCTCGACCATGGCCACAAAGTCGGGCCAGGTCATGTCGGCCATACCGCCCTCGGCGTGGCGGGCCAGGAGGTAGCGGCGGAGCAGGTCGAACTGCTCCAACGTTGCTTCAGCCTCCACCAGATGCCGCGACAGGTCGGTATTGCGATCGAGGGCGCGCCGCTCCGACTTGGAAAAGCGGTAGCCGATCGATGGTATCCGCGCCGATACGCAGGCGTCACAGCGTTCGCATGCGGGGCGGTAGGCGATGTTCTGTGAGCGGCGAAAGCCGATCTGGGTCAGGGCGTCGTTTATGGTGGCGCCGTCCGACAATGGCAGGTGGGCGAAGACCTTGCGCTCTTCGCGGTCAGGCAGATAGGGGCACGGCGAGGGCGCCGTGAGGAAGAACCTAAGCTGTCGCGTCGCGAAATGATGGGTCACCGATGGCGCAGCCTTTTTGAGTCCACGCGTGATTAGGACAAAACCTGATGTCGCCCGCAAGAGCGACCGCGTCGCGGGTTGCATCTTCGTGATCACTTCGGCCGTGCGACAGGCCGTGATCAGGCCGGCATCCCCCTTCATCCAAGCGTTACAGGCGCATGGTGCGATGAAAAAGCGCCTCTACGGATGATGGTCCGGAGGCAGCACGGGGGCTTCATGGAGCAGCACGACGGTGATCCTCCGGTTCCCCGGCAGGGTCGGGTCGTCGGGGAACAGAGGATCGGACGCTGCCTTGCCGGAGACCTGATAGATGCGGTCGGCGTCGATACCCGCTTGCTGCAGGATTTCGCGCGACGCATCGGCGCGGCCGGAGGACAGGCTCCAGTCGCCCGCGGCCTTGACGCCGGTCGCGCTGGCGCTGGTGTGGCCGGCGATGGTGATCCGATTGGGCAGGTTGGCGGCGATCTTGGCCACGGCGCGCAGGAGCAGCTTGGCCCTGTCGTTCGGGCGGCTGGCGCCGGCGTCGAACATCGAGCGGCCTTCCTGGTCGATCAGCTGAATGCGCAGGCCCTCGGGCGTCTGGTCGATCAGCACCTGCTTGGACAGCTCGGCCAGCTCCGGCATCTGCTGCATGGCCTGGCGCAGGGATTGCGCCGCGCTCTGAAGCTCGGCGTCGTCATGCTTGGCCAGGGCGTCCTTGGCCG
>FSWM01000392.1_pt1 | contig 28423 bp, 24 predicted proteins | sample 1637841 | NCBI WGS metagenome assembly FSWM01 (sample SAMEA3914789, study PRJEB12502) | metagenome | biome: forest; material: soil | place: Canada | collected 2011-07-03 | depth 0.3 m | reverse complement strand
GGGGGCTGAGGGGGGGGGGGGGGCTTTACCCCCCCCTTTTTGCCCCCTCCCGCCTGCATCGTTTAGGTGACCTTGGGTCAGATTTTTCGCGGTCCCCCGCCTGTGCCACTGCTGTCCTACAGTGTGATGGAGACCACCCCATGGGCGTGTTGCAAGTGGAAAAGCCGGCCTTCATGGCCGTGGAGGAATTGAACATATTCGAGGACGCGGTCGGGCGCTTCTTCGACCAGCACGCCGGTCCCGCACAGGTGCAGAAATGGCGCGAGGCGGGGATCGTCGAGCGCGAGCTGTGGTTCAAGGCCGCCGAGGCGGGTCTCCTGGGCGTTTCGGTGTCGGAAGCGTACGGCGGCGCCGGCGGCGACTTCCGCCACGAGGCGGTGATCATCGAGCAGATGGGCCTCAAGGGCGTCGAGGGCTTCGGCATCGCCCTGCACAACGGCATCGTCGCCCCCTACATCGAGGCGTTCGGCACGGAAGAGCAGAAGCAACGGTGGCTGCCCAAGATCGTCTCCGGCGAAATGGTCACCGCCATCGCCATGACCGAACCCGGCGCCGGCTCGGACCTGCAAGGCGTTCGCACCACGGCCAAGAAGCAGGGCAACCACTATGTGATCAGCGGCCAGAAGACTTTCATCACCAACGGCCAGACCGCCAACCTGATCTGCGTGGTGTGCAAGACCGACCCGGCCGCGGGCGCCAAGGGCGTCTCGCTGCTGTTCGTCGAGACCGATGACGCGGACGGCTTTGAACGCGGCCGTAACCTGGACAAGGTGGGGCATGAGGCCGGCGACACCTCGGAACTGTTCTTCAACGACGTGCGCGTGCCCACCGCCAACCTCCTGGGCCATGACGAGGGCCAGGGCTTCTACCAGCTGATGCAGAAGCTGCCACAGGAGCGGCTGATCATCGCCTGGCAGGGCATGTCGATGATCGAGCGGGCCCTCGCCGTCACCATCGACTACGTCAAGCAGCGCCAAGCCTTCGGCAAGCGCATCATCGACTTCCAGAACACCCAGTTCAAACTGGCCGAAGCCAAGACCGAGGCCACCATCGCCAAGGTGTTCATCAACCACTGCACCGAGCTGCACCTGGCCGGCAAGCTCGATCCGGCGACGGTGTCCATGGCCAAGTACTGGATCACCGACCTGCAGTGCAAGATCATCGACGAGTGTCTGCAACTGCACGGCGGCTATGGCTACATGAACGAATATGCCATCGGCCAGATGTTCAAGGATTCGCGGGTCCAACGCATCTATGGCGGGACCAATGAGATCATGAAGGTGCTGATCGCGCGGACGCTTTAGGGAGCGCCGGTCGAAAAGCGCCTTAGCGGATCTCTAACCCGGCGCCACAATCAGATCGAAGCCTGGAAAGCATGCGCCAGGCCCTGATCAAGGGGGGGATCTGCGGACAAGGCGAAACCCTCAGCCGATAGCCGGCTGGCGCTCCTCCGTGTCGATATCGGCCTCGCTCCTGTCGACGCCGATCCAGCTAGAAACCTTGCCGACGAAGTCGAGCACCTGGATCGGCTTGGCGATATGGTCGTCCATGCCGGCCGCCAGGCACTGGGCGACCTGGTCGGCCAGCACATTGGCGCTGACGGCCAGGATCGGGGTGGTCAGGTTCAGCGGCGCGGTCTCGCGGATCAGGCGCGAGGCGGCGAGGCCGTCCATGCCCGGCATCTGGATGTCCATCAGGATCAGGTCGAAAGGCCGGTCGACGGCGGCGCTGACGGCTTCGCCGCCGCTGGACGCCTCCTGGACGCTGTGGCCGATCGCCTCAAGCAGCAGGCGAATCAGCTCCCGGTTCTCCGCCAGGTCGTCGACCACGAGGATCTGCGCCACCGCGCCTCGGGCGTCCATCTCGCCATCGGCGGCCAGATCGCTTGAGGCCGGCGCGTCGGCTGGCGGCGCCGCGATGGTGAAGCTGAAGCTCGAGCCGCCGCCCTCGGCGGAGTCGATGTGGATTTCGCCGCCCATCAGCCCGACCAAGCTCTTGCAGATCGCCAGCCCCAGCCCTGTACCGCCCTGGCGCCGGCTGATGGAGCTGTCGATCTGTGAGAACCGTTCGAACAGGCGCTCGCGCTTGTCGGCCGGGATGCCTGGCCCGGTGTCGGTGACCGCGACATGCAGTGTTTGGTCGTCGGGCCGATAATCGGCGGAGATCGTCACGCCGCCCGTGGAGGTGAACTTGATGGCGTTGTTCAACAGGTTGAGCAGGATCTGCCGCAGTCGCGAACTGTCGGCCAGGATCAGGGCCGGCAAGCCTGCATCCAGCCGCAGCTGCAGATCCAGCCCCTTGCTGTCGGCCTGACCTTCGACGAGTTCGATGGCCCCTCGGAGGAACTCGGCGGGATCGAAGGGCTGCGGGTCCAGCTCGAGCTGGTTGGCCTCGATCTTCGAGAAATCGAGGATGTCGTTGACGACGGCCACCAGCGTCCGGCCGCCGGTGACGATGCGGCGGACTTTGCGCCGCGAATCCTCGGACAGCTCCGGGGCAGATTCCAGCAGGGCGGAGAAGCCGATGATGGCGGTCAGGGGCGTGCGGATCTCATGGCTCATATTGGCGAGAAAATCGGACTTGGCCGCCGTGGCTGCTTCCGCCGCCTCCCGAGCGCGCTCCAACTCGAATTCCACCGCCTTGCGCGCGCCGATGTCGCGGACGACGTCGTGTATGGCCACCGGCCTGCCCTTGGCGTCGAAAATGATCTTCGGCCGCCCCTCGATCCAGACCCAGTGACCGTCCTTGTGCCTGGAGCGGTATTCGATGCTGATCCACTCCGCGCCCGGACCGGCGGCCACATATTCCACGGTCTGCGCCATGATCCGCTTGGCGTCGTCGGGGTGCATCCGGTCCTGGGCCTTGACGCCCAGCATCTCTTCCGGCGAATAGCCCAGAAGCCGCTCGCAGGCCTTGGTGACGAAGGTGATGGCGCCGGTCGGGTCCATCACGCACAAGGTGTCGGTCGCGTTCTCGGCCAGCATGCGGAAGCGTTCTTCGCTGCGGCGGATGGCGGCGTCGGCCTCTTTCTGGGCGGTGATGTCGCGGATGACGTCGTGCAGGGAGATTTGGGCGCCAGCGGCGTCGAAATTGATCTTTGGGCGGCCCTCGATCCAGATACAGCGGCCGTCCTTACGCAGGGCGCGATACTGGGTGACGATCGGCGCCGCGTCGGGTCCGGCCGCGATGAAGCCGGCCATGACCGACCTGATCTCGGGCAGGTCATCGGGGTGGCTATAGGCCAGGACCCGCGTGCCGATCATCTCTTCGGGGCTGTAGCCCATAAGGGCGTGGCAGGCCGGCGTTATGAAGGTGATCACCCCACAGGGATTGACCTGCATGATGACGTCGTTGGTGTGTTCGGCCAGCATCCGAAAGCGCGCTTCGCTTTCGCTGATCGCGGGCTGGGGGGCGCTGGCCGCAGTTAAGTCCGCCCCTGCCTCAGTCTGCGCGACGAGGGGGTGGCGAGGGCGGCTCGGCTGGAGGCTCTCGGCGTTCGTCGCCATCGTGGGATCATCATATTTATGAGTTTACGAAATTAACGATCAAGATCTACACGTTTAGGTTTATCTTTAAATTAAAATGGGTCGGAATCTGAGTACGTAGAATTACGCGTGTCTAATATTGCGGGAAAAATCACCGAAAAATCTCAAGTGGTTCGGTTTTGACTCGGATAATACGGCCGCAGGCTGCGGCAATTTGGAGATCGGAGGAGCCTGTTACTGCGGGAAGCGGTGCGGCGCCTTTGCTCGCCGCCAAGCCCTCATCGCAGACGATAGTCGGCCCCTGGTCCCACAGGCCCGTCGCTGGCGATCGCACCCTGCCGCTCCAGATGGATGATGTGGGCCAGGACCGAGTGGGCGGCGGCTGGATGCAGGCGCGCATCGACGGCGGCGTAGATCACCGGGACCATCTCGGCGATGCGGCCGCGGCCGGCCCTGATCTGTTCGATGATCTGCGCCTCGCGTTCCAGCCGATGAGCTTTGTAAGCGGCGAGAAACGGGGCGACTTCGGTCACTGGCGGGCCGTGGGTCGGCCACAACGTCGCAAAGCCGCGCGCCGCCACCTTGTCCAGGCTGGCGTAATAGTCGGTCATGTCGCCGTGCGGCGGGCTGATCACGGTGGTGGACCAGCCCATCACATGGTCGCCGGTGAAGAGGGCGTTCTCTTCCCCCAAGGCGTAGCAGACATGGTTCGAGGCGTGGCCGGGTGTGGCGATGGCCTGCAGCGTCCAGCCGAAGCCCTCGATCACCTGGCCGTCGGCGACCTCGATATCGGGGTGAAAACCCGCTTCGTGCGCCTCGTCGAGGCGGACGGAGTCCTCTGGAGCCTGGGGCGCCGCGCGGCCGATGACCACCGCTCCGGTCCGCTCCGCCAGCGGCCGGGCCAGCGGCGAGTGGTCGGAATGGGTGTGGGTGGTGAGAATATGGGTGATCCGCTCGCCGGCGGTGGCGGCCAGCAGGGCGTCCAGGTGCTCGGGCAGATCGGGGCCGGGATCGATGACAGCCACCTCGCCGCGGCCGATGATGTAGACGCCGGTGCCCTTGAAGGTGAAAGCGCTCGGGTTGTTCGCCACCACCCGCCGGATCAGGGGCGAGACCTGGTCGGGCCTGCCGTACTCGAACTCGATCTCGCGGACAAAGGGGATCACCGGGCCGTTTCCATGTTACCTCAGCACCCCCGACAGATCGTAGCCCGCCGCAGCGCCCAGGCGAACCAGTTCGTCCCTCGGCCGTGCGCCGCTGGCGGCCTGCCCCAGCGACCAGGTGACGATCGAGCGGGTGCCGGAGCGGCAGAAGGCCAGCACCGGGCCCTTGGCGGCCGCCACGGCGTTGCGCACCGCCTCGACCTGGGCCGGCCCCGGGCCGCCGCTGACCGGCACGTGGACATAGTCCAGCCCCGCCGCCTTGGCCGCCGCCTGCATTTCGGCGCTGTTGGGCTGATCGGGCGACTCGCCGTCGGGGCGGTTGTTGATCACCAGGCTGAAGCCGCGCGCGGCGGCCTCAGCGAGATCTTCGAGTGCGATCTGGGGCGCAACGCTGAAATCGTCGGTGACTTTGCGGAAATCGCCCATGGGTCTCATTAGCCTCCGTAGATGACGCTGATGGTCTCGGCCACGCAGGCCGGGCGCTCTTCGCCCTCGATTTCGATCGTGCATTCGTTCTTCAGTTGCAGGCCGCCAGCCTTGGGCTCGACGCTGACCAGCTTCTGGCGCAGGCGCACGCGCTTGCCGACACGAACCATGCCGGTGAACCGGATCTTGTCCGAGCCGTAGTTGATGGCGCGCGTCACGCCGTCGACGTCCAGCAGCCCGGCGCCGAGGAAGGGGATCAGCGAAAGGGTCAGGTAGCCATGGGCGATCGGCCCGCCGATCTCCCGGTTGGCGCGTTCGACGTCCACATGGATCCACTGGTGGTCGCCGGTGGCCTCGGCGAACTGGTTCACCCGCTCCTGAGTGATCTCCAGCCAGTCGGAGACGCCGACCTCCTGGCCGACCAGCCCTGGCAGATCCTTGAATTCAACAGCGGCCATCAGGTGTGCTCCCAGACATAAAATGCGCGTTTTGATGGCCCATTTCGCCGGGTCGGGCAAGCGATCTGCATAGTCTGCGCCTGGACGTCTTATCATTGTTCACTAGTGTGGAGCGCCTGACGGCCCGACAAAAGGAGGAAACGCGCCGATGGCGACGCCGAGCTTCGAAACCCTTTTGTTCTCTGTCGAGGACGGGATCGCCACGATCACCCTGAACCGGCCGGAGAAGCTGAACGCCTTCACCGCCCAGATGATGCTGGACCTCATCTCGGCCTTCGACGCGACCGATGCGGACGATGCTGTGAAGGCCGTCATCGTCACCGGTCAGGGCCGGGCCTTCTGCGCCGGCGCCGATCTCTCCTCCGGCGGCCAGACGTTCGACTACAAGGCTCGAGGCGAGGATGTGCGCGAGGAGGCCAAGGTCGGCGATATCTATCGTGACGGCGGCGGGCGGGTAAGCTTGCGCATCTTCGACAGCCTCAAGCCTGTGATCTGCGCGGTGAACGGGGCCGCGGTGGGCGTCGGCGCCACCATGCAATTGGCCATGGATATCCGTATCGCCTCGACGGAGGCTCGCTTCGGCTTTGTCTTCGCACGACGGGGGATCACGCCGGAAGCCTGCTCGTCCTGGTTCCTGCCGCGGATCGTCGGCATCTCGACGGCCCTGGAATGGAGCTATTCCGGCCGCGTGTTCCCCGCCGCCGAGGCCCACGAACGCGGCCTGGTGCGCTCGCTGCATCAGCCGGAGGGCCTGCTTCCCGCCGCCCGCGCCATCGCTCGCGAGATCATCGACAATACAGCCCCGGTCTCGATCGCCCTGACCCGGCAGTTAATGTGGCGGATGCTGGGGTCCGCTCACCCCATGGACGCCCACAGGGCCGATAGCCGCGCCATCCAGTTTCGCGGCCGGGCCGAGGACGCCAGGGAAGGGGTCTCTTCGTTCCTGGAGAAGCGGCCGCCGGACTACCCCAACCAGGTCTCCACCGACCTGCCGGACATTTGGCCAAATTGGACGCCGCCGGAATTCAGGTGAAATCCGGCGGGCTCCGATGCAAACTCCGGGTTAACCGCGGCGGGTCATGGTTAGCGCCTGCCGACACAGCCGAGCGCCATGAGCGAACCCGCGACCCTCAGCCTGGATACGCCGAACGAGCCGGACGCACCGCCGTCCCGCGCGCGCCGGGCGCTGCTGCGCCGGCTGGCGGACGTGGTTTGCCTGCCCTCCAGCCGGGTCAACGCTTTCGAGCGCAGCGTCACCGCCGACCTGCTGCTCGAGATGCTGAGCGAAGCCTCCTGCGAGGAGCGGGCCCGCGTCGCCAAGAGGCTGGCCAGCCTGACCGAGATCCCACCGACCTTGGCGCGGCTGCTGCTGCGCGACGTGTTCGACGTGGCGGGCATCCTCTTGACCACCAGTGGCTCGCTCAATGACGCGGAGCTGCTGGATTGCGCCCGCCGCACGACCTCCGAGCATCGTCGCGCCATCGCCCAGCGGCGCGGGATTAGCGACGTGGTGGCCGAGGCGCTGGTCCACGCCCAGGAGCCCGAGGTGGTCGAGCTCCTGCTGCGCAACGACCAGGCCCGACTGTCGGCTGACGCTGTCGAGACCCTGGTGGCGGCCACGCGAGACCAGCCCCGGATCCTGCCCCTGCTGCTGAAGCGGGCGGAACTGAGGCCCTCCCACGCCTATATGCTGTTCTGGTGGGCCGACGCCGAGGCCCGCAAGCTGATCCTGCAGCGGTTCGCGGTCTCACGCGAGGTGATGCAGGAAGCCGCCGGCGACGTCTTTTCTCTTGCGGCCGAGGAGCGATGGGCCGACCCCATGTCGCGCAAGGCGCTGCAGTTCATCGAACGGCGCCAGCGCAACCGCGCGGCGATCGACAAGAGCCCCTATGACAGCCTTGAAGCCGCTGTCGCTGCCGGCGAGCCCGGCCTTGGCCGTGAGATCGCCGAGGAGATCTCATACCTGTCCGGCATCAAGCCGACGACCGGGGCAAAGATTTTCACCGACGTCGGCGGTGAGCCCATCGCTATCCTGTGCAAGGCTACGGGTTTGCCCAAGTCGGCCCTGCGCGCCCTCTGGCGCGGCCTGCGCCGGCCGGAAACGACGGAAGACGGATCGATCGACCCGGCGCTCCAGCGGGTTTTGATCGCCTACGATACGATCGCGGTCGACCGCGCCCAGACGGTTCTGCGTTACTGGAACTGGTCCCTGACCTCGGCCCTGACGCCGGCCCTCCTGCAGGCGATTAGCGCGGGTGGCGAAGTCGTGACCGGCGAATACTCGACGCCACAGCGCACCGCGCTCCTGGCGCTTTCCGGCGACTTGCGCCGGTAAGCTGAGGCGCAACCCGAGGCCACAACCCAAGCTAGGTCCGCCGACTAAGCTGAGGCGGAGGTTTCAATCGAGAAATCTATCCAACTGGATTTGCGGCCGTCTTGAGGTTGCGGCGTTATCTTGGCCATTTCTTGTTCAAGATTGTTGTTCTGGCTCGATTTTGCCGGTTGTCTCCGCCTGTGAAGCTCTATATGCAGGGCGGCGCCCGGCGTAGGGATGCTTGCGCAACGGTGGGGCCAACCGAGACGGACAGAGATAAAATGGACGATAAATCGGAAATTATCGAGATGACGGCGGATATCGTGTCCGCCTATGTGGGCAACAATTCAGTATCGGCCGTCGATCTTCCCTCGCTGATCCAAAGCATCCATCGGGCCCTTTCGGGCGTGACCGCCGGCCCGGAGCCGGTCGAGGCTCCGGCGAAGGAACCCGCCGTTTCGGTCAAGCGCTCGATCACGCCCGATCATCTGGTGTGCCTTGAGGACGGCCGCAAATTCAAGTCGCTCAAGCGGCACCTGCGCACCAAGTACAACATGAGCCCGGAAGATTACCGCGCGAAATGGGGCCTGCCCAAGGACTACCCCATGGTCGCCCCCAACTACGCCAAGGCCCGCTCGGACCTGGCCAAGCAGATGGGCCTGGGCCAGGGCGGACGCCAAGCGGCCGGCAAGGGCCGCTAAGCCGAATTTAACGGTCAATTGCAGAGCGCCCGCGGAGCCCCGCGGGCGTTTTGTCATATCGGGTCGCCCCATCAGCAGCGAGCGCTGGGGTTGAATAGATCCTGAGGAATCGGGGCTCGGCAGCCGGCTGCGCCTATTTCTGCGGCAATCGCGACGCGTTAACCGAATTCCGCTTGCCAGTGATTCCTTGGTTGAGCGATATTGAATTATTGTGATTCCAACGGGTTGTTAAGGAATCCGCGGATGCTGGCGCAATCGGGCGGACCCGCTACGGCGGTGAGGGCCCATGAAGAGCTCTTCGCCTATTGGGCGTCGCGTCGCGAAGGTGGCAGGCTGCCTGCGCGTCAGCACATCCATCCCTCCCATTTCAAGCGCCATCTACCCACCGTCAGCCTGATCGACGTCCTGTCCGAGCCCAGGGACTATCGCCTGCGCCTGGCCGGCACCGGCCTTTACAGCGTCTATGGCCGGGAAATCACCGGCCGTACGCTGGGCGAAGTCTACAACACGGCCTCGGCGGAGTATTGGCGCATTGAACTGGACAAGGTGGTCGAGCAGCGGCGCCCTGGCGTCGGCGTCCACAATTTCGCCTGGCGCGGCGCCGGGCACCTGTCGATCCTTTGGCTGCGGTTGCCCCTGGCCAGCAACGGCCGCGACGTCGACATGATCCTGGGCTACGACGCCCTGCTGGGCGTGCAGGGCGAGACCATCATCAGCGGGATCCGCGCGGCTTAGTAATCTAGCCCCACCCGCGCCGCCTTCAGGAACACGCTCGGAAGCCCCTGCAAATCGGATCGGGGCGACCAGATCAGGCCTTCGGCCCTGCCATGCCCCTCCCCCCGCCACACCGCCAGGGTCAGGGCGAAATGGGTGAAGACATGCTCGATCTCGCCGACCTGGCGCCAGGCCAGCTTCGCCGGTGCGGCGCCGTCGACTTCGCTCGAACTCCAGGCGCTGGAGCGCCAGTCGGTGGTCGGCAGGGCCAGCATCCCGCCCAGGAGTCCCTTGGGCGGACGCCGCACCAGGGCGATCTGATCGCCGCGCGTGAGGACGAAGGCCGCGCCGTGGCGGCGGGGCCGCTCAGCCTTCGCCACTTTGCGCGGATAGGCCTCGGGGCCGCCCAGGGCGCGCGCCAGGCAACCCTCGGCCAGCGGACAGGCCTCGCACGAAGGCGACTTGGGCCGGCACACAACGGCGCCAAGGTCCATCAGCGCTTGGGCCCAGTCACCGGGGCGTTGGTCGTTGACCAGGGCCGCGGCCAGGGCTTTCAGCTCCGGCTTGGCGACTGGCAGGGGGCTTTCGACCGCGTAGAGGCGGGCCATGACCCGCTCGACGTTGCCATCGACCACATTCGCCGGCCGATCGAAGGCGATCGCCGCCACCGCCGCGGCCGTATAGGCGCCGACGCCGGGCAGGGCGCGCAAGGCCTCCTCCTGGTCCGGAAATTCGCCGCCCCGCGCCGCCACAGCCCGGGCGCAGGCCAAAAGGTTGCGGGCGCGCGCGTAGTAGCCCAGGCCGGCCCAGGCGGCCATGACCTCGGCGTCCGGCGCGGTCGCCAGGGCCGAGACGGTCGGCCAGGTTTTGAGGAATTTCAGGAAATAGGGGGTCGCGTGCGGCACCGTGGTCTGCTGCAGCATCACCTCGGACAGCCACACGGGGTAGGGATCGGTCCGCAGCCTCGCCCTCGGCCCGGCGCGCCAGGGCAGGGTGCGGGCGTTCAGGTCATACCAGTCCAGCAGGCGGCGGCGGATCTCGGCAGGTGAGGGCATGGGCTCCAAAGCTGGCGGCGAGACTCAAGGCGGGATGCGAAAAAGTGGATACCGGTTTTTCGCGTCAATCCCGCTCAAACTTTTAGAATCGATCACGTTTTATGAATTTGGATCGAACCGATCCAAATTCATCGTGATCTAGGCCAGCCAACAGTTATTCTCTTCCACATGACGCGTCCCCTGCCCAGCCTCGAAGAGGCCGGCCGCATCCTGTCGGCCAAGCGCACCCGTCCCCTCAGGCGGGCTCCGCCGACCGCCGGCAAGGCCCTGGCCGGATTGATCAAGAGCCTCGACGACCGCTTCGGCCGCGGGCCCGAGGGGCTGAAGGCGCGCTGGCGCGAAATCGTCGGCGAGGCCCTGGCGGCCCGCACCGAGCCGATGAAGCTCAGCAAGCCGAGGACCGGCGGCGGGGCGGCCCTGGAGCTGAAGGTCGATGGACCCGCCGCGACCCTGATCCAGCACCAGTCGGCGGACATCATCGCCCGGGTCAACCTGTTTCTGGGCCCCGGCTCGGTCGAGCGGCTGCGCATCGTCCAGGGGATCGTGCGGCGGCCGACCTCCCGTCCAGAAGCCAAGGCGGCCGAAGCCCGCCGTCGAAAGGCCAAGCCATTGGACGCCGCCACGGAGGCCGACCTCGAGGCGGGGCTCGCCGGTGGCAAGGACGCTGGCCTGAACGCGGCGCTGCGGCGCCTCGGCCGCGAAGTCCTCCGCCAAGGAAGCTGATCCTGGGCCATCAGGCCCGTTGACAAGCGCAGCGCGAGCGGCGAAGCCGCTGCCTCGCGCGCCAATTCGCCGCGCGCGTGGCCGGAGCCTGAGCCCATGCGCCTTTTCGACCGTCGTATCCTCGTCCTCGCCGCCGCCCTGTCCGTCGGCCTGGCCGGCTGCGACAAGCTGTTCGGCCACAAGGATGCGGTCACCGCCGACGACATGAGCCTCGGAAACGCCACGGCCAAGGTCACGGTGATCGAATACGCCTCGGCCAGCTGCCCGCACTGCGCGCGGTTCAACAACGAGGTCTTCCCCGCCTTCAAGGCCAAGTACATAGACACCGGCAAGATCCACTACGTGTTCCGCGAGTTCCTGACACCGCCGGAGGCGGTGGCGACGGCCGGATTCCTGGTCGCCCGTTGCGCTGGAAAAGATAAATATTTCAGCGTTCTGGATGCCATTTTCCATGGCCAGGAAGCCATGTACCAATCCGGCGACTTCCGTGGCGGGCTGCTGCGCATCGCTCAGTCAGCGGGCCTCAGCGAAGCCCAGTTCACCGCTTGCGTCGAAGACGACAAGGCCATCACCGCCCTGAACGACCGGGTGCAGCGCTTCGCCAAGCAGGACAACATCACCGGCACCCCAACCTTCTTCGTCAACGGCAAGAAGCTTGACGGCGAGCAGACCCTGGCCAGCCTGGATGGGGCGGTCGCGGCGGCCCAGGCCGGGAAGTAGGGCGCGCAGCGACACTCCCGCCGAAGAGCGAGAAATGCTCAAGTCTGGCCAGAATCGGGGTTTAATCCGCGACCGGACCCTGAAGTGAGGCTTGGAGCCCTTTGCGCCTGTTCAACCGTAGAGCTGCGGCCATGTTCGGCCTTTTGGCGTCGACCTTCGCCAGCGCGGCTTTGGCCGCTCCCGATTGGCGGGTGACGCCCGACGACATGACCCTGGGAAGCCCCGAGGCCAAGGTCTCGGTGATCGAATACGCTTCGGCCAGCTGCCCGCATTGCGCGCGCTTCAACAACGATGTCTTCCCGGCCTTCAAGGCCAAGTACGTCGACACGGGCAAGGTGCGCTATGTGATGCGCGAGATCCTGACTCCGCCGACAGAGGTGGCGGCGGCGGGGTTCCTGACCGCGCGCTGTGGCGGCAAGGACAAGTATTTTCCTATTCTCGACCAGATCTTCCGCCACCAGCACGAGATCTACCAGACCGGCGATGTCAATGGCGTACTTGGCAAGGCCGCCCAGTCGGCCGGCCTGACCCAGCGGCAGTTTGAAAAATGTGTGTTCGACGGCGACGCGCTCGGCGCCCTCAACGCCCGCGTCGACACCTATTCGAAGCGCGACGAGATCACCGGCGTCCCGACCTTCATCATCAATGGCCGCCGCTACGACTCCGGCGAAATGACCCTGGCCGACCTGGACAACGCCGTGGCCGACGCGCGTAAGGCGCGTTAGGGGCGCCGGCGGTGCACTTCCAGAAGCTGCGCCTTTCCGGGTTCAAGTCCTTCGTCGAGCCGACCGAGTTCCGCATCGAACCGGGCCTGACGGGGGTGGTGGGCCCCAACGGCTGCGGCAAGTCGAACCTTCTGGAAGCCCTGCGCTGGGTGATGGGGGCCAGCTCCGCCAAGGCCATGCGCGCCAGCGGCATGGATGACGTGATCTTCGCCGGGTCGGGCTCCAGGCCCTCGCGCAACCACGCCGAGGTCACCCTGACGATCGATAATTCCGACCGCACCGCGCCAGCCCAGTTCATCAACGAGCCGGTGCTTGAGGTGGTGCGGCGCATCGATCGCGGGGGCGGGTCCGCCTACAAGGTCAATGGCCGCGAGCTGCGGGCGCGAGACGTGCAACTGTTGTTCGCCGACGCGTCCACCGGGGCCAACTCGCCGGCGCTGGTGCGCCAAGGCCAGATCAGCGAGCTGATCGCCGCGCGGCCGCAGAACCGGCGCATGATCCTGGAGGAGGCGGGCGGCGTCTCCGGCCTGCACACCCGCCGGCACGAGGCTGAGTTGCGGCTGCGCGCGGCCGAGGCCAACCTCGCCCGGCTGGACGACGTGGCCAAGGAGCTGGAGACAGCCCTGGCCCGGCTGAAACGCGAGGCGCGCCAAGCCGAGAAGTTCAAGCGCCTTTCGGCCGAGATCCGCGCCTTGCAAGGGGCCCTGCACTACGCCCGCTGGCGCGACGCCCTGGCCGCGCTCACCCGGGCCGAGGCTGAGGCGCGTGAGGCGGTTGAGCGGGTCGAAGGCAGCGCCCGCGAGGCCGCCGCGGCCCAGATCGCAGCCGCTGACGCCGAGGCCGGCCTGCCGGCCCTTCGGGAGGAGGCGCAGATCGCTGGCGCAGTGTTGCATCGCCTGGCGATCGAGAACGACCGGCTGGAGCGCGAGGCCGGGCGGGCCCAGGCCGAGGTCGACCGCCTGTCAGGCGACGTGGCGCGGCTGAACGAGGATCAAGTGCGCGAAGATCAGATGGCGCAGGACGCCAGGATCGCGCTCTCGCGCATCGAGGCGGAGCTGGCCGAACTGTCGGGCGAGGCGGATGCGGCGCCGGAGCGCCTTCCTGAACTGACAGAAGCCGCCGAGGCAGCAGAGGCGGCGCGGGTCGGGGCCGAGGCGGCGCTGGAGGCGCTGGCCGCCCAGGTCGCCGCCCAGGACGCCGAGCGCCGGGCCGCCGAACAGCGCCTGACCGAAGCGGAGGCGCGCCTCGCCCGCTGCCGCCGCGCCCTGGAGACAGCCAAGGCCGACCGTGAGGCCTTGGGGCCGGCCGCGCATCCGGAGGCCGCCGCGGCTCAGGCGCGGTTCGAGGCGGCCCTGGCCGCCCTTCGCGAGGCGCGGACGGCCCTGACCGCCGCCGAGACGGCCCAGGCCAAGGCCGCCGCCGCCGAGGCCGGCGCCCGCGACGCCACCCGCAAGGCCGAGGATCGGCTAGGCCGGCTGAAGACAGAGGCCAGGGGCCTGGCCCAACTGACCCAGACGGCGGTCAAGAGCCCCTATCCGCCGGCCCTGGACCAGGTGGCGCCTGAGGCTGGTTATGAGGCGGCCCTCGCCGCGGCCTTGGGCGATGACCTGAACGCCGCGCTCGACAGCCGCGCCGCGGCGCACTGGGCGGGCCGCGACATAGGCGCGGCGGTGGATTGGCCCGACGGCGCCCTCCCGCTGGCGCCCCTGGTCAAGGCGCCGCCGGAGCTGGCCGCGCGCCTGGCCCTGACCGCCCTGGTCGAACGCGCCGACGGCTCGCGGCTGCAGGCCCTGGTCCCGTCCGGCGCCCGCCTGGTGTCGAAGGAGGGCGATCTATGGCGCTGGGACGGCTTGGTCGCCCGCGCCGAAGCCCCGCGCCCGGCGGCCGTGCGCCTGGAGCAGCGCCGCCGGTTGGCCGACCTGGAAGCTGAAATCGAACAGCTGACGCCCGCCGCCACCCAGGCTGCGGCGGCGCATCGCGAGGCCACGACCGCCCTGCGTGCGGCGGAAGAGGCCCTGCGCACCGCCCGGCGCGCCCCGGAAGGGGCCGAGCGCGCCGTTGGGCTCGCGCGCGACGAGGTCGACCGCCACGCCCGCGAGATAGCCCGCCGCGACGCCCGGGCACAGTCGCTGGACGAGACCATCGCTCGTTTCGACGCCGAGCGCGTCGAGGCCGAGACTGCCGCGGACGCCGCCCGCACCGCTTTCCAGGGTCTGCACGCCGACGAGGCCGCCGCCGGCCGGCTGGCCGAGGCCCGCGCCGCCGCCGCCGCCGCACGCGAGGCCGCCGCCAAGGCGCGGACGGCGCTGGACGTCGAGACCCGCGAACGCGCCAGCCGCGCTGGCCGCTTGGATCGATTGCGGCGAGACCAGGCCGATTGGAGCCGGCGGGCCGAGGCGGCGGCCAAGCGGCTGGAGACCCTGAGCGCCGATCTGGATCGCGCCGTCGTCGCCCTGGAGGCGGCCCGCGAGGCGCCACGGGGCCTTGAGAGCCGCAGGGCCGACCTGTTCGATCAACTGGCCGCCGCCGAGGCCCGGCAGGCGAAGGCCGCAGACGCCCTGCAGGCCAGCGAGGCCGCCCGCACCGCCGCCGACAAGGCCGCCCGCGCCGCCGAAGCCGCCGCCGGCGAAACCCGCGAACGGCGCGCCGCGACGACCGCACGCCACGAGGCGGCCCGCGAGCGCCTGATCGAGATCGCCGCCGCCCTGCGCGAAGCCGTGCGCATGGAGCCTGAGGAGCTGGGCCGCCGGCTCAGCGATGACGCTGTGGCGGTGCCGGCTGATCCGGCGGGGGTCGAGCAACACCTGGCGAATCTGGAGCGCGACCGCGACGCGATCGGCCCGGTCAACCTGCGCGCCGAGGAGGAGATGGTCGAATACGAGACCCGCCTTCGCACCCTGCGCTCGGAACGGGCCGACCTCTCCGGCGCCATAGCCCGCCTGCGCGAAGGCATCGAGACACTGAACGCGGAGGGCCGCGAGCGCCTGCTGGCCGCTTTCGACGTGATCAACAGCCATTTCCAGAGCCTGTTCCTGGCGCTGTTCGGTGGCGGCCAGGCCGAGCTGCGCCTGATCGAATCCGATGATCCGCTGGAGGCGGGCCTTGAAATCTACGCCTGCCCACCCGGCAAGCGGCTTTCCACCATGAGCCTGATGTCCGGCGGCGAGCAGGCCCTGACCGCGGCGGCCCTGATCTTCGGGGTGTTCCTGGCCAATCCGGCGCCGATCTGCGTGCTGGACGAGGTCGACGCGCCGCTGGACGACGCCAATGTCGACCGCTTCTGCAACATGCTGGCCGAGATGACCCAGCGCACCCAGACCCGCTTCATCGCCATCACCCACAACCCCGTGACCATGGCCCGCATGGACCGCCTGTTCGGCGTCACCATGCCCGAACGCGGGGTGTCGCAGTTGGTGTCGGTGGACCTGAGGCAGGCCGAGGCGATGGTGGCGTAGGCGCATTCAGGGCGTCGCGAAGCCACCATGGGGCTGAGGGCGTTAACCCCGACTAGACGCTTTTCGCCTCAAGCTGCGGCATGCCCGTGACGCCGCGCCAGCGCCTGGTCCGCATCGCCCTGCTGGCGATCCCGTTCGGCCTCTACGGCTGGGCTGTCGTTTTCGCGACGGGCGCTGGTTACAACGGCAAGATCGGACCGGCCTACAACGCCCTGGGGCAGGATTGGCTGATCTTCTACACGGCCGCGCGGGCCTGGCATGATGGTCAGGCGCAACTCGCCTATGATCAGGTCTGGCTGGCCCAAACGATGAACCGGACCTACGCGCATTGGATCAGCAATCCGATGCCCTATCCCGGCTTTCACTATCCACCGACCTGGTTGCTGATCCTGGCGCCATTCAGCTTCCTGCCAATGGCCGCCGCCTACGCCGCCTCGCAGGTGCTGTTTTTTTCCGGACTGCTGGTGGCGCTGCATAAAGCTTACCGCGAGCGGACACAGTTCTGGGTGATGTCGGCGTCGCTGCTGCTGGCACCAGCGTCGTCCAACAATGTCCTGTCCGGGCAGAACGGGTTTCTGGTCTGCGGCCTGTTCGTCGCCGGCTTCTCTCTCCTGGAGACTCAACCAATCCTCGCCGGCGCCGCCCTCGGCCTCGCCACCTTCAAGCCGCAGATCTGCCTGATGATACCGTTCGCGCTGCTGGGCGCGCGCAATTGGCGGGCGATCGCCGGCGGCCTCGTGTCGGCCACTGGTCTCGCGCTGCTGAGCCTGGCGGTGTTCGGTCCCGGGGTCTGGACAACCTGGCTGGGTCTTTTGCTGCATCCTCGTCACGATGTGGGGTACAGCAGCGTGGATTGGGGTCGGCTCTGGGACGACAGCGTATTCACCTGCGCCCAGTTGCTCGGGGCGAGCAAAACCGCCGCAAACCTCTGCCAGGCCGCTGCGACCCTGTTGGCCGGCGCCTGCGTCTATCTCAGCTTCCGGCGACCGCTGTCTGCGGATCTGCGGTGCGCCGTATTCCTGGCGGCCTGTGTGGTGGGCGCGCCGCACGTCTCGCCCTATGACATGGTGCTTTTGGCCTTGGCGGCGACGATCGTGGCGTGGAACAGCTTCGACGAAGCTTTCCGCCCCATCGCCCTGGCGGCGCCCATCCTGGGTTGGCTGGCCCCGATTTACACCCCGCCGCGGGTGAGCCCGGTTGGTTTGGCCACGCCGCTGGTGATCTTCGCCCTGATCGCCATGGTCCTGCTCAAGCCGCCACGGACGGCGGACGCCGCGGAGCCCGCGCCCGCCGGTTAGCTCATGACCTTCGCTCGTAAACGTCCGGATCCCGGAACCTGCTGGTCGTCGCTCAGGCGATAGGCGCTTCCGTGTACAGAATATATTTCATGCCGCATCGCCTTGAACCAACGGCCATGGGTCCTGACTCCCGTGGATCGTCATCGCCGCGCCTGTCGCGGCGACCCATGCCGTGCTTGATCGGACATCTGCTTTGAACGCGGAGAGTTCACGGCATGAATGGCCGGCACAAGGCCGGCCATGACGAGATTGGTGGCCGGTCTGAGCGGCGATCATTATTGCCGTTGGTATTAAACCAGCGTGTCGGCCGCCGCGGCCGCGCCGAGGGCCTGCTTGACCACGACCAGAGCGCGCTCCAGCGTCACATGGTCCGGCGCTCCGCCAAGGCAGAGCCTGAGCCCCGCCATGCCGCCGCCGGGCAAGATCGGGCCGTCCGCAGGCGTCAACTCGACGCCCGCGCGCATGGCCCGGCCGGCGACACGCTCGGCGTCCAGCTCGTTCAGCGGCAGCCAGACGTGGGGAGAGGCGGATACAGCCGGTCGCTCCACCGCCGCCCCCAGAACCTCCAGGGCCAGGGCGGTGCGGGCGGCCAATTCGCGCCGGTTCTCGGCCAGTATGGCGGCGGCGGTCCCGTCGGCGATCCAGCCGCTTCCGATCAGGGCGCCCAGTGTCGGGCCGCCCAGGGCGATGGCGTGCAGAGCGCTCAGCGCCCGGGCGCGCCAGCCGTCGCCCACGGGCAGGGCCAGCCAGCCAAGCCTGAGGCCCGGCGCCACGGCCTTGGAAAGCGCGCTGACGAACAGCACGCGCTCAGGCGCCAGGGCCGCGAGCGGGGCATGGCGCGGCAGGCCGAAGCCGCCGGCATAGGCGCCGTAGAGATCGTCCTCCACCAGGACCAGGTCGCGCCGCCGGGCGACCTCGACGATGTCGCGCCGCCGCTGTTCGCCCATCAGCCGGGCCGTCGGGTTCTGGGTCGGCAGGACATAGGCGACCCTGGCGCTGCTCTCGGCGGCGGCGCGGTCAAGGCCCTCGGGCGTCAGGCCCTCATTGTCCATGGCCGCCGGGACCAGGCGGTAGTCCATCAGCGCCGCCAGGGACTTCAGGCCGGCGAAGGTCGCGGCCTCGCCGATCACGGCCTCGCCGGGGCGGGCGGCGGTTCCGAGGGCTATGGCCACCGCCTGCTGGGCGCCGGAGCAGCAGACCAGCCGTTCGGCCTCGAACTCATCCCACTCATGGACCTGTTTCAGCCAGGCGGCGCCGGCCTCGCAATCTTCCGGAAAGCCGGCCGCCGGCGCATAGGCCAGGCGCGTGATCGCCCCTGGGTCCTTCGCCGCCCGCATCAAGGCCGTCGCGATGTGGGCGGCGGCGGGCGCCAGCGGCGGCAGGCTGCGCGTCAGGTCGATCGGGCCCTCGGCGGCGACGCCATCCCGGCCTTGGCCGGCGACGAAGCTGCCGCGGCCCACCTGGCAAATCAAAAGGCCGCGCCGCTCCGCCTCTGCATAGGCGCGGGTCACCGTTCCGACGCCCAGGCCCAGGCGGAAGGCCAGCTCGCGCTGAGGCGGCACGCGGTCTCCGACGGCCAAGGCGCCTGAGGCGATATCCTCGCCCAGGGCCGTCACCAGCCGCTTATAAACCGGGTCGTCGCCCTCAGGCACGTTTGGGGTCCAGGATGCCCGCATAAAATGTATCTATGACAATATTGATTTTGACACAGTGATAATCTCGTAGAATGTCACTGTCCAATCGAGATTGCTGGAGCTTTCGTCATGCGCCAATGGACCGTCGACGCCTTCGCCGCCGTCCCGTTCATGGGCAACCCCGCCTGCGTGGTCGAGCCGCTGGCGGCTTGGCCGCAAACCGCCTGGATGCAGAGCCTGGCGGCCGAGAACAACCAGGCTGAGACCGCCTTCCTGCTGAAGACGGCGGATCCTGACCGCTTCGGCCTGCGCTGGTTCACGCCCGCCGTGGAAGTTCCCCTGTGCGGCCACGCGACCCTGGCCGCCTCGCACGTGTTGCTGAATGAACTTGGCCTGGATGCGCCCGTCATCCGCTTCGAGACCCTGACATCCGGCGTCCTGACTGTGCGCCGGCTGGGCGAGCGGATCGAGATGGACTTTCCCGCCGACCCGCCGCGGCGCATCGCCGAACCAAAGAGCCTAGCGGAGGCCCTGGGCGTGAAACCCTCAGAGGTCTGGGTCGGCCAGTACTTGATTGCGGTGCTGGAGAACGAGGCGGCCGTGCGCGGCCTGGCGCCGAACCTTGGCAATCTGGAGGCGGTTGGCGCCGAAGCGACCGCCGGCTGCGGCAATGTCTCGGTGGCCGCCGTAGCTGACGCGGGCCGTGACTACGCCGTGGTCAGTCGCTTTTTCGCGCCCGGCTCCGGCATCCCTGAGGATCCGACCACAGGTTCGGCGCACTGCATGCTGGCGCCGCTCTATGCGGAAAAGCTTGGTCGGGCCAGCTTGCGCTTTCACCAGGCCTATCCCGGCCGTGGCGGTGACCTGGAGGCGGAACCGAAGGGTGATCGCGTGCTGCTGCGCGGAACGGCGGTGACGGTGGTGGAAAGCCGGTTGAGGCTCTGAGGGCGCGCCCTACGCCACCTGCGCCAGGCGGCGCAGCACGGCGCGGGTCCGCTGGAAGGGCAGGCCCAGCACCTTGGCCCGGCCTTCCAGGCTGACGCTGCCGTCGGCGTTCTGGGTCAGGTCGACAACGGTGCGGGGGGCTGCGATCTCGGCGCCGGCGCCCAGGGGCGCGTCATAGACCAGCCGGACACGGTCGTCGCCCAGCTCGGCGCGCACTCGCGCTTTTCGGTCGGTGTCGTAGCCCACGAGTTTGCCATGGGTGTCGATCTGGATCGCCCAGTTGCGCCGCTCCCTTCGCCCATCGGCGAAGATGCGGGTTTCGTCCAGGTGCAGGGCGTCGTGGTCGATCGACCACTGTCCGAAATATTCAACCCGGAAGGTCTGCACCGCCTTGCCGGTAAGGCCGGTCACGACCCCGTCGCCTGAAAGGGCGCCAATTAGAATCTGTCCCATGTCGGTCAGGCCTCCCTGCCTCACCTGCCCACGCTGTGCCCCGCGGCCGAAGGTGACGGCCGCCCGGCTGGCGTATTGGGCGAGGCGACACATAACCCGGCCATCTGTGATCGCGGAAGGCGACGTGGAGTCGCGGGGGGCCTTGCCTGTCGATTCCGCTCAATTTCGGTAGAGGCGGCGAACGGTGAAACGGCGTTCCCTTTTGCTCCGTTCGGCCTAGAACCGAAACGCGGAGACGGCATCGACAGCCTGAACTGGGAGATAGCCATGGAACAACGCGTGACAATCGAAATCACCGATGGCGTGGCCGATGTCCGCCTGGCCCGCGCCGACAAGATGAACGCATTGGACAACGCTATGTTCAACGGCCTGATCGAGGCCGGCGAAACCCTGAAGCTGGATAAGGCCGTGCGGGCGGTGGTGCTTTCCGGCGAGGGGCGCGCCTTCTGCGCGGGGCTGGACGCCAGCAATTTCGGGCGCATGGCTTCCGGCGGCCCGTCCGGCGAACCGGAGGACGCGACATCGCGTCTCGGTCAGCGCACCCACGGCGTCGCCAACCGCGCACAATATGCGGTTTGGGTGTGGCGCGAGGTGCCGGTTCCGGTCATCGCGGCGGTGCATGGGGTGGCGTTCGGGGGCGGTTTCCAGCTGATGCTGGGCGCCGACATGCGCTATGTGGCGCCAGACGCCCGGCTGTCGATCCTGGAGATCAAGTGGGGCCTCGTGCCCGATATGGCCGGGACCCAGCTGATGCGCCACCTGGTGCGCGAAGACATCATCCGTGAGCTGACCTATACCGGCCGCATCTTCTCCGGGGCCGAGGCGGCCCTGATTGGCTTCGCCACGCGCGTGTGCGAGGATCCGAGGGCCGAGGCCTTGGCCACGGCGCGCGAGATCGCGGGCAAGAGCCCAGACGCTATCCGCGCCGCCAAGCGCCTCTACAACACAGCCCCCTACCGCTCGGTCGCCGACGGCCTGATCGACGAGTCCATCGAACAGTCCCGCCTGATCGGCTCGCCCAACCAGATTGAGGCCGTGCGCGCCAATCTGGAGCAGCGGCCGCCGCGGTTTGCCGATTGAGGCGCCCACACGCGCAACATTAAGCAAACTTAATCCGCCATTGTCGCGCTCAAGTGGACGGCCGTTTCACCCTGACGTATGCCCGCTGGCGATGGTCGCCGCGAACGCTTCGCAAGCGGCGGGATACGTAACCAGGGGCCGCCCATGAAACACACCGCGCTGACCGCGCTGGCCGCTGTGCTATTGCTCAACGCCGCCCCCGCAGCTTTCGCCGAAGATATGGACGGCAAGGCGGATGCTCCGGCCACCGACAAGAAGGACAGCCAGGACGACAAGATCGACGCCGCCACCGCCCGCGCGCCGATCGAGGAGCAGACTTCGGTGACCAGCCACGCCGTCGAGGTCCACGGCGTCAGTCTCGCCTACAAGGCCACGGCCGGGACCCTGACCATCCGCGACGACGACGGAAAGCCGACAGCCAGCCTGTTCTATGTCGCCTATATCCTGGACAATCCCAAGGGCGGCTCCGGCCGGCGGCCGGTGACCTTCCTCTATAACGGCGGGCCTGGGTCCTCGAGCGTCTGGCTGCACATGGGCTCACTTGGCCCCATGCGCGTCAAGACCGGCGGCCCCGACCATATGGGCTCGGCGCCGTTCAGCTTCGGGCCCAACGAAGACACCCTGCTCGACAAGACCGACCTGGTGTTCATCGACGCCATCGGCACCGGCTATTCCAGGCCCCTCGGAAAGACCGAGGCCAAGACCTTCTGGGGCGTCGATCAGGACGCCGACGCCTACGCCAAGGCCATCAGCCGCTATATTCAACTGAACGGCCGCACCAATTCGCCAAAGTTCCTGTTCGGCGAATCCTATGGCACCACCCGATCCTCGGCCCTGGTTTACAATCTGCACCAGCGCGGGATCGACATGAACGGGGTGGTGCTGCTGTCGTCGTGGCTGAACACGATCGTCACCGACCCCGGCTTCGACCTGAACTATGTGGAATACCTGCCGAGCTATGCGGCGACGGCTTGGTTCCACAACAGGGTCGCGAACAAGCCCGCCGACGAGGCCGCCTTCCTGGCCGAGGTGCGCGCCTGGGCCGCCGGCCCCTACGCCGCCGCCCTCTACAAGGGCGACTCGATCGGCCAGGCCGAGTTCGACCAAGTCGCCCAGCAGCTTTCCGCCTATACCGGCCTGTCGGTCGACTTTGTGAAGAAGGCCAAGCTGCGCATCGGCCTGGAACGGTTCCGCCGCGAACTGCTGCGCGATCAGGGCCGCATCACCGGCCGACTCGACAGCCGCTATCTGGGCCAGGAGGAGGACACGGCGGGAGAGGCCACCAGCTACGATCCCGCCGACACGGCCATCAGCGGCGCCTTCGTCGGTGCGGCCGGCGACTACATTACGGGCGTCTTAAAGTACAAGACCAACCTGGAATACCGCCCCAGCTACTACAAGGCCGGTGACGCCTGGGACTTCCACCACGCCCTGATCAATGCCGCCGGCCAGAAGAGCAACGAGGCGGCGGTCAATCTCGACCTGGCCCAGACCATGCGCGAGAACCCTCACATGAAGGTGTATTCGCTGAATGGCTGGTACGACCTGGCCACGCCGTTCTTCGAGACCGAATACGACCTCAGCCACATGCTGCTTGATCCGGCGATCAAGGCCAATCTGACCTATGCCTACTATGCGTCCGGCCACATGGTCTATCTGAACCCCGACGCCCTGAAGCAGATGCGCAGCGACCTGGGGCGGTTCTACGACATGGCCGCGCCGCAGTGAGGAAACGCGCCCTTCAGGGGCGCGGGAATTAATCTAACCACGAAGCACACGAAGACCACCAAGGCGTGTGAAAATCAGAGGCCGGTGGAGCACGCTCTTCGTGTCCTTCGTGCGCTTCGTGGTTAAATTGCTGTTTCGCGTCATCGGGGCTGGCTCGCCCCGCGAAACAGGTTGGACCGGCGTCCTTTCCCCGATTAAATTAGCCTCCATGAACGCTTATGACCGTGACCTGGGCAATTCCGACCTCGCCGTGCTGCACTATGGCGACGGGGAATATGCGGTGATCAAACCAGGGCGCTTCGTGGTGTGCGCCGTCAGCGGCGCGCGCATCCCGCTGGACGCCTTGCGCTATTGGAACCCCGAGACGCAGGAGGCCTATGCCGGCCCGGAGCAAGCCTTGGCGCGTTGGCGCCAGCTGCATCCGGACGAAAAGGCCTGAAACCCGACCGCCGACAGTTGATCTTCGCCGCAGCCGCGGCCGCGGCTGTGGCCTGGGGCGGTGCCGCCTGGGCCGGATCAACGGATCTTGCGCTGACTGGGCGTTTGCAGCAGGGCGGCTTCGCGCTGGGCCGGACCCGCCCTCATGCGCTGATCCTGGTCGATGACCGACTGGTGGGGGCGGCTTCGCAGACAGGCCTGTTCGTGGTCGGCTTCGACCGCGACAGCCCGCCCGTCGCCGTCGTCGAGGCCCTGTGGCCGCATGGATCGGCCCAGCACGTGCTGCAGATCGCCCCTGGCCGGTTCGACATCCAGCGCATCAACGGCCTGCCGCCAGACCAGGTCGAGCCCACTGAACCCACCCTCCTGGCCCGGATCGCCGCCGAGGCGCGGCGCAAGGCGGCGGGCTTCGCCAGCGATGATGACGACGACGCTTTCCGCGGCGGCTTCATCTTGCCAGTGGAGGCGGCAAGGCTGTCGGCTCGCTTCGGCGGCCAGCGCATCCTGAACGGCGAACCCAAGCGTCCGCACTATGGCTCCGACCTGGCCGCGCCGATCGGAACCCCGGTCCGCGCGCCGGCCCCGGGCAGGGTCAGCTTCGCCGAGACCGGCCTGCACTATGAAGGCGGCTTGATCCTGATCGACCACGGCCAGGGCCTGGTCAGCGCCTATTTGCACCTGTCCAAGGTCGAGGTCGTCGCCGGCCAGAGGGTCGCGACCGGCCAGGTGATCGGCGCCGTCGGCATGGAGGGCCGCGCCACCGGACCCCACCTCTGCTGGCGCTTGAAGTGGCGAGGCCGGAATATGGACCCGATGCTGATGGTAGGCGCGCGGGGGCCTGGCTAATTTCCAAGCCGCGCATAGGCTTCTTTAAATTTTCCGCTCATCCCCGCGAAGGCGGGGATCCAGATACATCCACGAACTTGAGCGGGCTTCACCTGGATCCGCCTTCGCGGGGACGAGCGGATTTAATTCAACGATTCAAGTATTTCCCCACAATCCCTTAGCGCAGCAATGCGTTCAGCGCCTCCAGTACGCTCGCCCCCGGCACCAGCTCCTCGTCCGCCAGCGCGTTCAGCGGCTTGTCCACCGTTTCCAGGCTGTCGTGCAGATCCTTCGCCGCGGGGTCGACGAACAGCAGGCCGGTGACGATTTCGCCCAGGGCGTGGCGGTGCTGCAGGTAGCCGATCGCCGCGACCCGGTCGCTGGGGTCATAGTGGGCGCCCAGCTTGTGCAGGGCCAGGACCGAGCCGTCGTGCTGGGTGACGATCTCGGTCGTGCCCGGCGCATGATCAATATGGATCGGCTCGCGCGGGCTGACCACGTCCAGCCGGTTCACCGCCTCATTGTGCTCTCGCACATAGTCGTAGCCCTTGGTCGAGCCCGTGTGATTGTTGAATTGCACGCAGGGACTGATGCAGTCGATGAAGGCCGCGCCGCGGTGGGTGAGGGCGGCCTTGATCAGCGGCGTCAGCTGGGCCTTGTCGCCGGAGAAGCTGCGGGCGACGAAGGTGGCGCCCAGTTGCAGGGCCACGCTGACCATGTCGATGGCCGAGTCGTGGTTGACCACGCCCTTCTTGCTCTTTGAACCCTTGTCCGACGTGGCCGAGAACTGGCCCTTGGTCAGGCCATAGACCCCGTTGTTCTCGACGATATAGGTCATGTTGACCCCGCGCCGGATTGAATGGGCGAACTGGCCAAAGCCGATTGAGGCGCTGTCGCCGTCGCCGGAGACGCCCAGATAGATCAGGGCGCGATTGGCCAGGTTGGCGCCGGTCAGGACCGAGGGCATGCGTCCGTGCACGCTGTTGAAGCCGTGCGAATTGCCCAGGAAATAGTCCGGCGTCTTGGACGAGCAGCCGATGCCGGAAATCTTGGCGACGCGATGCGGCTCGATCGACAGCTCGTAGCAGGCCTGGATGATCGCCGCGCTGATGGAGTCGTGGCCGCAGCCGGCGCAGAGGGTCGAGACCGAGCCTTCATAGTCGCGGCGGGTGAAGCCCAACTCGTTCTGCGCCAGGGCCGGATGGTGCAGCCGAGGCTTGGTGATGTAGGTCATTCGGCGGCCTCCGTGACCCGCTTGGTCTGGGCCATCCGATCGCCGATGGTGGCGGCGATGAAGCGGGCGGTGATGGGCGCCCCGTCATAGTGCAGGATCGGAACCAGCTTGGCGGGGTTCACCCCGCCCTCGTTGATCAGCAGGCTACGCAATTGGGCGTCACGGTTCTGTTCGACGACGTAGACCGTCTCGTGCTCGCTGATGAATCCGAAAACCTCGTCGCAGAAGGGAAAGGCGCGCAGCCGCAGGCCGTTCAGGTCGCGCCCCTGGGCGCGCAGCATCTCCAGCGCCTCGTGCATGGCCGGCGTGGTGGAGCCGAAATAGATCGCTCCATGACGGGTCGCCCGGATCGCGGGCCGGCGCAGCGGGTGCGGGACCAGGGCCTTGGCCGTGTCCCATTTGCGGAGCAGGCGGTCGACATTGGCCTGGTAGACCTGCCCCTCCTCGCTGTAGCGGGCATAGGGATTGCGCGAGGTGCCGCGGGTGAAATAGCCCCCCTTGGTCGGGTGCACGCCCGGATAGGTGCGATAAGGAATGCCGTCGCCGTCGACGTCGAGATAGCGGCCGAAATCCTTGCCGGCCTCCAGATCCTCGAAGGTCATGACCTTGCCGCGGTCGAGTTCGCGGTCGTCGTCCCAGGCGAAGGGCTTGGTCAGCCAGTCGTTCATGCCGATATCGAGGTCCAGCATGACGAAGATGGTGGTCTGTAGCCGGTCGGCCAGGTCGAACGCCAGGGCCCCCATCTCGAAGCACTCGCCGGGGTCCTCGGGGAACAGCAGCGGATGCTTGGTGTCGCCGTGCGAGGCGTAGGCGGCGCAGGTGATGTCGGCTTGCTGGGTGCGAGTGGGCATGCCGGTCGAGGGGCCGCCCCGCTGGACGTCGAAGATCACCGCCGGGATCTCCGCGAAATAGGACAGGCCCACGAACTCCTGCATCAGCGATACGCCCGGCCCCGAAGTGCAGGTGAAGGCCCGCGCCCCGTTCCACCCCGCGCCGATGACCATGCCGATCGAGGCGATCTCGTCCTCGGCCTGGACGATGGCGTAGCGCGCCTGGCCGGTCTCGGGGTCGGTCCGGTAGTCATGGCAGAAATCGGTGAAGGCCTCGGCCAGGGAGGTCGAGGGCGTGATCGGATACCAGGCGCAGACGCTGGCGCCGCCATAGACGCAGCCCAGGCCTGCGGCCGTGTTGCCGTCCACATAGATGCGCTCGCCCACCTTGTCGGCCCGGCGCACCTTCAGGCCCAGGGGCGGCAGGGTCTTGAGCACGTAGTCGCGGCCGAGGTTAAGGGCCTCGATATTGGCGGCGACCAGCTTGGGCTTGGAGTTGAACTGCTCGCCCAGCAGCGTCTCGATCACCGCCGGATCGATGTCCAGCAGCACCGAGAGGGCGCCCACATAGATGATGTTCTTCATCAACTGGCGCTGGCGCGCGTCGGTATAGGCGGCGTTGCAGATCTCGGTCAGGGGCACGCCGACGACGGTGATGTCGTCGCGGAATTTCGAGGGCGGCAGGGGCTTGGTGGAATCGTAGAACAGGTAGCCGCCGGGCTCGATCTCGGCCACGTCCTTGTCCCAGGTCTGGGGGTTCATGGCCACGGCCATGTCGACCCCGCCCCGGCGGCCTAGATGGCCGGCTTCGGACACCCTGACTTCGAACCAGGTGGGCAGGCCCTGGATGTTGGAGGGGAAGATGTTGCGGGCCGCCACCGGCACGCCCATGCGCAGGATGGCCTTGGCGAACAGGCCGTTGGCGCTGGCCGAGCCTGAGCCGTTCACATTGGCGAACTTGACCACGAAGTCGTTGGTGCGGGCTAGCGGCTTGGGCATGATGACCCCGCGTGCGTCATGTTGAGGATGAACCTCTGCATGTCCCAGGCCCCGGTAGGGCATCGCTCGGCGCACAGGCCGCAGTGCAGGCAGACGTCCTCGTCCTTGACCATCACCCGGCCAGTCTTCAGCGGCCAGGAGACATAGAGATCCTGGGTCAGGTTCAGCGCCGGAGCTTTCAGCCGGTGGCGCAGGTCCTCCTCCAGGCCGTTGTCGGTGAAGGTGATGCAGTCCATGGGGCAGATGTCGACGCAGGCGTCGCACTCAATGCACAGGGGCTCGGCGAACACGGTCTGCACGTCGCAGTTCAGGCATCGCTGGGCCTCGGCGAAGCCTAGTCGCGTGTCGAAGCCGAGTTCGACCTCGAGCCGCACGTCCTTGAGCGCCGCAGCCTTGTCCCGCAGCGGGACCTTGAACCGCTCGTCGTTCGAGATGTCGTTGTCGTAGCTCCACTCGTGGATGCCCATCTTCTGGCTGGCCAGGGTGACCCCCGGCGCCGGGCGTTCGGCCACGTCCTGGCCCTGGCAGAAGCGGTCGATGGAGATGGCGGCGTCGTGGCCGTGGGCCACGGCCCAGATGATGTTCTTGGGGCCAAAGGCCGCGTCGCCGCCGAAGAACACGTTCGGCAGGGTCGACTGCATGGTGACCTTGTCGACCGTGGGCAGACCCCATTCGTCGAACGCCAGGCCGATGTCGCGCTCGATCCAGGGGAAGGCGTTTTCCTGGCCGACGGCGACCAGCACGTCGTCGCACTCGAAATGCTGGTCCGGCTCGCCCGAGGGGACCAGCCGCCGGCGGCCTTTGTCATCGTAATCGGCGCGGACCTTCTCGAAGGTGACGCCGGTCAGCCGTCCGTTGTCATGCGTGAAGGCCTTGGGCGCCAGGTAGTTGAGTATGGGGATATCCTCATGCATCGCGTCCTCCTTCTCCCAGGGGGACGACTTCATCTCTTCGAAGCCCGACCGGACGATCACCTTGACGTCCAGCCCACCGAGCCGGCGAGACGTGCGGCAGCAGTCC
>FSWM01000796.1_pt1 | contig 28612 bp, 30 predicted proteins | sample 1637841 | NCBI WGS metagenome assembly FSWM01 (sample SAMEA3914789, study PRJEB12502) | metagenome | biome: forest; material: soil | place: Canada | collected 2011-07-03 | depth 0.3 m | reverse complement strand
TGGAAGCTGCCGTCCTTGTTGAGCATCAGGCCGGGGCCGATCAGGGCCACCCAGGGCAGGTGGTCGAACAGTCGCTCGGCCTTGGCGCGGTATTCGCGAAGGTAGAGCATCGGGAGCCCCTAGCTGGTCGCCGGCGCTGTGAGGCGCTGGACGAAGGCAAAGACAAAGACCGCGACGGCCACGCTGACGCCCACGGTGCTGGCAAGGCGGCCGCGCGAGAGCGCGCCCCAGGTTGGGAAGCCGGTCATCGGCGCCCAGGCGAGCGCGCCGAGCAGCGCGATAGCGGCGGCCGGCGAAGCGATGAGGGCGGCCAGCTGATCCATGGTCAGGCGTCCCAGTAGGGCCGCTGGCGCATGTGCCGCTTCAGCGCGTCGAAGAAGTACGGGTCGCGCTTGTTCAGCCAGTAGCAGCCGGTGTGGATGGCAAGGCCCAGCGGGACGCCGATGATCGGCACCTGCAGGCCCAGGGAGAGCACTGCCGTGAGGGTGCCATTCAGAACCGCGATCATGCGCGGCACGCCGGCGATGGTCACAGGCTCCGACAGTGAGCTGTGGAAGCCGATCTCGAACCCATCGACGGCGGAGGGACCCATCCTAGAACACCGCGCCGGAGGTGATGTTGAAGAAGCTGGTCATGAAGGTCGTCGCGGTGAAGGCGATGGCCAAGCCGAACACGATGCCGATGCCCTTGCGCACGACCGAACCGCTCTCAGCGACGGCGAAACCCAGACCGGTGAGGACGATCGCGATGATGCCGATCGCCTTAGCCACCGGCCCCGACAGAGAGTCCTGAATGGTCTGAAGCGGAGTTTCCCACGGCATGGCGGTTCCGCCCGTCGTTCCGGCGAAGGCCGGCAGCGCGAAGGCCAGGGAGAGTGACGCACCCAGGATCGCCGCCTCGATCCGGGCGGGGAGGGTGAGGACGCGAGAGCGAAAACGGAGGCTCATCCGGGCATTCTCCTCGAAGCCCGCGAAACGCGGGCAGGTGAACCTCCCGCCCGTTCCGGCTTGGGTCAAGCACTATTTCAATCGTTTTAGTGCGTATAGCAGTTTCGTGATGTTTTTACAGCGTCGCTGCAGTAAGCGCCCGCACAGCCACATCGATGGCCGACCCCAAGGCGCCATCGGCTTCTGCGAGTTCTGCCGCAGCATATCGCACGAATTGGATGGGGCTGGCCGCCAGCGCCGCCCAGGCTGCGGCGCCGGCTTGTAGATTGAGCAAGAGATCTCGCAATTCGCCCAAGGTCGGATCGGGCCCCACTCGCGCGTGGACGTGGAGACAGGCCGCCGTGAGAACGAGCCGGGCGTCGGCTAAAAGCCCAGCGGGCGCGTCGGAGCCGGCGAGAAGGGTCAGCGCGCAAGTCCGCGCAGCCAGGACGTCGTCACTCGGAATACTCTCAAACGCGCAATCGAACACCAGGCACCCATTCCCTGTTTCCGGGTGTGGCGGCGGGGCGGCACGGACACGCTTTCGCGCGTTCCATGCACCTGCCCCTTTGGCGCACCTGTCGTCGGGTCCTTACGGTCCAGCAACCACTGGATGAGTCTGACCCCCGCCGAGCGCATCCGCAATATGGCGGAAATTCTAGGGTAGAAATACCCTAGTGGAGCTCCGAAATCGGGGGAGCGTTTGCCCTAACGCGCTCGATCGGGGATCAGGCGGCTGCGGATCGCCTTCGCGACGGCCTCTGTACGATTGCGAACCCCGAGGCGGGCGATGACGTGGGTGACATAGTGGTCGACCGTCCGCTTCGACAGGCCAAGCGCCGCAGCGATCTCCGCCGATGTCTCACCGGACGCGATCCGCGTCAGGCATTCGAGCTGCCTGGGGGTGAGTTGGATCGGCGAAGGGGCCCGGTCAGCCAAGGCGGACCAAGCGTGGCGGCGCCACTCTGTTGAAGCCATTCCCAACGCCGCTCAGTTGCCGTCCCCCTCATGCCTGCCATGCTTGCAGGTCTTAATTGTATTTCAGGCGGCAAGTCGTCTCGCCGGTCTCCGAGCCCTATGCGGTTCCGAACCCGTGAAGTTTCGGAGACAAGCTGGCGAATTTGCAGAGCCCTGGTTGAAGGTTACATCCGAGCGCCGCAAAGCCGCCGGGGGGCCCCAGCGATTCCGCTTCCGGTTGGGCCGGCCGGGCGCCAGTCCAAGTGGGACGTTACCTCCGTCCGCCGGGCCCCGCGTATGTCGAAAATCCCTCGTTAAAAGTCATGAGCGATGACGTGGCGCGTCCCTATGCGCGGAATTACTGGGTTCGGCTTTGGCCTTAATGTTCGTACGGGTCTAAACGGCCATTATTCGGCATAACTGTTTGAAATTGCAGGGCAATTTCCGATAATGCTTATTAGACGCAGAATATATAATAATTACAATGGGTTACGGATTTTCGGCCTATCCAGCAAACGGCACCGGCACCGCTGGTCCGGCAGACGGCGGCAGCTCAACGGCGAAGATGCACCGCAAGCGGCCTTTGGAAATGTCATGGGGTACGGGTCGGCGCCCGCAACCCTGTGACAAGGATGTCAACAAGCTGTTTGGCGCTTTGTCCCGTATTTGGGCCGGCGCCTGTATTGGCGACGCCGCCGAGCGCACGCAGCAGATCTAGCGGATCGAGCTCAATATGGATCTCGCCGCTCGCGACGGCCCTGAGTTTGGCAAGCAGTATCCCCTCAAGAACATCATCCACCAGACCGTCAGTCGGCTTGGGCAGCCTATGGATATTGCCGCCGCCGTTTGCTTCCTCGCCAGCCCGCTCGCCGATTTCATGACCGGCACGACGTTCCGCATCGACGGCGGCTCGACGCCCACCGTGTAGAGCGGCGCGCGCGGCCCGGACCCTGGTTCAGGCCGTTATGAGCGCCTCGACGAACGAAGCGAAGGCGCGGGCCTTGGTGGTGGCGAGGCGGCCTGTCGGGTAGACCGCCGACAGGTTTGTGGCCGGCAGCGCCCAGTCTTCCAGAACCGCCACCACCTCGCCGGACTTTAGTTCGGGGGAGAAATTCCATTCCGAGGCCAACGTCAGGCCCAGGTTGCATTTCACCGCCTCGCGCAGGCCTTCCGCCGCGGTCACTTTCAACCGCCCGTGGAGCACGACGGACACCTCCTGCGCGCCGTTTCGAAAGGTCCAGGTGTCGAAGCCGGGGACCCGCGAATTGATGATCGCCTGATGGCGGCTGAGGTCACCGGGCGATGTCGGCACGCCGTGCCGCTGAAGATAGGCCGGCGTCGCCACCACGACACGGCGCCCCTGTGCGAGGCGGCGTGCAGACATGTTGGAGTCCGGCATCGGGCCCATCCGCATGGACACGTCGATCCCTTCGTTGACGAGGTCGACCTGCCGGTCGTCGAGCACCAGTTCGACCTCGAGGTCAGGGTGCTCGTCGAGGAACTCCGACAACCTGGGAATGACATGCAGCCGGCCAAAGCAGATCGAGGTCGAGACCCGGAGTTTGCCCGTGAGGGCCGAGGCGGCGCCGCGCGCCGCCGTGACGGCGTCGGCGGCTTCCTCAACGGTGCGCCTGGCCCGCTCATAGAAGTTCCGACCCGCTTCGGTCGGGACCACGCTGCGCGTGGAGCGCAAGAGCAGGCTGACGCCCAGCCACGCCTCGAGCTGGGCGACGGCCTTGGAGACCGCCGGCTGGCCGATCCCCTGCTGCCGGGCCACCGCCGAGAATGAGCCGGTGTCCACGACACGGACGAAGGTCTCCAAGGCTGCGAGTCGGTCCATCTGGTGCTCCTGTGGAATAGCCGGACCGGGCGGCGGTGCGTGGAACGTCAGGTGTCTATTCCATCGCGCGGGCAGAAGGGGCGGAATGGGATATGGCTCATTCCAAATTGGGCTGGAGTACCGACGCTAGCTCTGCCCCTTCGTGAACGTCGGCTACGCGCTAAACAACGGACGTCGGGGAAGGCGCGAAGGGCAGACCTTCAATGAACATCTAGTGGGTCGTCGAGGCGCGCCGCACGAGTTCGTCGATGCGCGTCAGGAAGAACCGCAGCAACGAGGACGGATTGGCCGTGTTGTATCCGAGCACGAGCTCGATCGTCGGCGCCTCACCTTCCAGCGGCCGCGCGACGACAGACGCCGGCAGCAGGTTGCGCGCATAGAGTGGCAGCAGGGCCGCGCCGCCGGTCGACGCCACCAGCGAGAAGGTCATCGAGAGGTTGTCGGCGTAGTGGCGCGGCGTCAGATCCAGGCCCAGAGTTTCGCCATAGGCATCGATAACGGCCCGCAAAGCGGGCGACGTCGCGCCCGGCACGCCCACCAAGCTGTCGTGACTGAGGTCCTGCGGGCGCACAGCGTGTCGGCGAGCCAGAGCATGGCCGCGCGGAAGGACCGCGATCAGCGGCTCGCGGATCAGCGGCCGATATTCGATGCCCGGCGCGCCAGCCTCGCGCCGCATGATCGCGAAGTCGACGCGACCGCGCACCAGGCTCGCGGCCAGCACCGGCGACAGCTCACTGTGGATCACCACCTCGGTGTTCGGCAGCTCATCGCGCAGGACGCTGAGGATGGCGGGCAGCCATTCCACCTCCTGGCCGGTCAGGAAGCCGATGGTGAAGGAGCCCTTGGCCGGCCGCGCGGCGCGCCGCGCGGCCTCGCGCGCAGCCTCGACTTGCAACAACACCAGGCGCGCGTGGTCCAGGAAGACGCGGCCGGCGGCCGTGAGATCGACACCGCGAGCGTGGCGCACAAAGAGATCGCAGCCGAGCTCGAGTTCCAGATCCCGGACTTGGCGGCTCAAGGAAGGCTGAGCCGTATGCAGTCGTTTTTCCGCCGCGACCGTGAGGCTGCCCTCCTCGGCGACTGCAATGAAATAGCGAAGATGTCTGAGTTCCACCCTCCATACTTTTCAGGCATGGACCAAACTCACAAGGTCTTTTTCAATACGCTCAGAGTCTCCTAGGTCTCCACCTTGTAGTTGGCGAGACCAGCGCCGGGCCCAGGCTCCGCACCCCGCGGAGCAAGTCGCACAAAGCATGGTTTCGAGCTCAGGAGGTCGTACCATGACCCAACGTGTTGTTCTGATCACCGGCGCGCTCAGCGGTATCGGCCGCGCCACGGCCTTGGCCTTCGCGCGCGAAGGCGCCCAACTTGTCGTCGCCGGCCGCCGCGAAGCGGAAGGCGCGGCGCTGGTCAGCGAACTCGCCGCCCTTGGTGGCGAGGCTGAATTCGTCTCGGCCGATGTACGGTCAGATGATGACATCCGCGGCCTGGTCGATCGCGCCGTCGCCCGGTTCGGCCGCATTGACGTGGCGATCAACAGCGCCGGCACCGAAGGCAAGCCGGGACCGCTCACCGAACAAACGGCTGAAAGCTACGCCGCCACTTTCGACACCAACGTTCTGGGTACGGTGCTCAGTCTCAAGCATGAGCTTCGGGTCATGCAGGCGCAGGGTCACGGCGTCATCGTCAACATCGCCTCGACCTTCGGCCACCAGGGCGGAAGCGGGGCTGCGCTCTACGCGGCGAGCAAGCACGCGGTGGAAGGACTGACCAAGTCCGCCGCCCTGGAAGCGGCCCATGCCGGAGTTCGCGTGAACGCCGTGGCCCCCGGAGCGACGCAGACGGCCCTGCTGGACCGGTTCACCGGCACCGAAGAAAACAAGGCGGCGCTCACCGCCAAGGTGCCGATGGGTCGCACCGCGCGACCCGAGGAGATCGCGGCGGCCGTGCTGTTCGTCGCCTCGGAGGCAGCCTCCTACGTCACCGGCCAGATCCTGACCGTCGACGGCGGCAAGACGGCCGGCTGAGCCGCCGCAACCCTCAGCAAGGAGAAGGCGCTATGCGGCCCCAGGACCTGAAGCTCTACCACGCCCCCAGCTCCCCGAATTCGCGGCGGGTGCGGATCTATCTCGCCGAGAAGGGTCTGGAGTTGACGCTCGTGCCGGTCGACCTGGCCGCCAAGGAGCAATTCTCAGACGCGTACAAGGCCATCAACCCGCGCAGCGTCGTGCCGGCCCTTGTGCTGCCGGACGGTACGACGATCGGCGAGGTCCCGGCGATCTGGCGATATCTGGAGGAGACCTTTCCCGATCCGCCGCTTCTCGGGATCGATCCGACGGACAAGGCGCTGGTGATCATGTGGGAGCGGCGCGCAGAACTCGAGGGTTTCGCAGCGGTGATGGAAGGCGTGCGCAACGCAGCCACAGGCCTGAAAGGCCGCGCGATCTCCGGCCCGCACGGATACGAGCAGATTCCCGCCCTGGTAGACCGCAGCCGACTCCGCGTCATGGACTTCTACGCAGACTTGGACAGAAGGCTTACGGAAGTACCCTTCGTCGCAGGCGAGCGCTTCTCGGCGGCCGACATCACGGCGCTTGTGACGATCGACTTCGCCACCAACGCGATGAAGCTGCCGGTCGATGACGGCCATGCAGCGGTGTGGCGCTGGTACCGGGAGGTATCCAGCAGGGCGTCCGCGAAAGCTTGACGCTACGCGCGATGAACGCCTGCAATCCCTTACTCACGCGCACTATCCGCAGCGTGATGCCGACGCCTGCGGGCGAGCAGCTCTTGAGTACGCTTCACCCCGCTCTGGGCGAGATCGAGGCTCAGCTCAATGCGCTCAGCGAGTTGCGCGCATTGCCCTCGGGATCGCTGCGGCTCGCCGCCGGCCGGCACGCCGTCGAGACGGTGTTGTGGCCCGCCCTGCTTCGGCTGAATGCGCGCTATCCCGACATCAAGGTAGAGGTGTCAATCGAACCCGCTCTCATAGACATCGTCACCGGACAGTATGACGCCGGCGTGCGGCTGGGGGAACAGATCGCCCGGGATATGATCGCCCTGCGCATCCGCCCTGATCTACGGAGGGTGGTCGTCGGATGCCCGGCCTACCTCGCTGGCCGCGGCGTCCCGGTGGAACCACAGGACCTCACGCATCACCGCTGCTGCAGCATTCGCCTGCAGACCTCCGGGAGCCTCTATGCATGGGAGTTGGAGCGCGATGGCCGCCGCGTCAACGTCCACGTCGATGGCCCCTTCGTCCTGAACGACTCGGGCCTGCTCATCGACGCCGCCCTCCATGGCGCGGGGTTGGCGATGGTGATGGAAGACATGGCGGCGCCGTTCATCGCCGATGGACGCCTGGTCCGGGTCTTGGAAGACTGGAGCCCGCCGCTCTCCGGCTACCATCTCTATTACCCCAACCGGCGCCACCCCTCCCCGGCCTTCGCTGCGCTTCTGGAGGAACTACGCGCCGGCTCTCATCTATAAGCGGGGCGATAAGATATAATTATACGCATCGCACATTATGTAATACTATCAATGTGTTAATGGAGAGCTGCGTTCCGCGCCGTCCGCCGCTTCCGCCAGCATCTGGCCTGTCTTCCTCCGGAAGGTCCGCTGAATTGGCGAGGACCGGGAAGCGCCGCTCCGCGGCGCATCCGGAACGCGCGCTCGCCTGCCAGGCGGTAGCGGGGGCGTCCGCTCAGTTGTCCCAATCTGAGGGAATTTCGACCTAACGGCACGTCCCGCGGGCGCCGTCTAATCGGCAGTGAGACGCCGCACGTCGTCACTCCGCGGCTCGCGGGCGCTCATGGGCGCCACCGTCAGAGGACATCTCAATGACCCAGCACACCCATCAATCCGCACCGACCCAGTTCATAGAGGCCAAGGGAATCCGCTTCGCCTATCGCCGCTTCGGCAAGGCCGGCGGCGTGCCGCTCGTTTTCAACCAGCACTACCTCGGCACCATGGACTACTGGGACCCGGCGGTGACCGATGGCTTGGCTCGCGACCGCGAGGTGATCCTGTTCGACAATGCGGGCGTCTCCAGCAGCTCCGGCGAGGTCCCGACCACATTTGAAGAGATGGCCGCCAACGCCATCGCCTTCATCAAGGCGTTGGGCCTGAAGCAGGTCGACGTTTTTGGCTTCTCGATCGGCGGTCTCGTCGTGCAGGAGATCACGTTGCAGGCGCCTGATCTCGTTCGGAGGATGATCATCGACGGCGCAGGTCCGCGCGGCGGTCAGGGCATGGAGCTGATCGCCGAGGCGACGGATCGGCTCTTTGGCGTGCACCCCAAAGATCCGCCCGAGAGTGTCTGGCTCGCGGTCAAGTTCAGTCCGTCCGAGGCGGGCCAGGCGGCGGGACGGGCGTACCTGGAACGCACCCATCTGAGGCAGGTGGATCGCGATCCCGAAGTGAACGACCAGGTGTCGCCGGCGCAGGTCGAAGCGATCCGCAATTGGGCGGTCAAGAAAGACGGGGCCGACGACTACTTGAAGACGATCCGGCAGCCAACGCTCATCGTGAACGGCAGTAATGACGTGGACATACCCACGGTCAATTCTTTCATCATGCAGCAGAAAATGCCGTATGCGCAGCTGATCATCTACCCCGACTCCAATCACGGTGGGCACCACCAATACCCCGAGCTGTTTGTGCGGCATGCGTCGTTGTTTCTCGGTGAACAGGGCGGTGAATGCTCGCCGGGGTGAGCACGCCTCACACCAGTGAAGCGAATGCTCGGCGGCGCGCCGAGTTGGACCAACCATCACCACGGTCGACCAGAGTTGGAACCTTCTCATCAATTCAGAGTGGAGGTTGTTCCAACCGGCAGGCGCTCCCTGAAGGAGGCGGCAAGAGGGCTCCGCTGAGTTGTCCCAATTGGAGGGAATTTCGACCTAACGGCGCTGTCGCCCGATGCCGTCTAGTGCTCGAGAATGAGACACCGCACGTCGTTCCCCATCGGCTCGCGGATGGCCATCAATAGGCGGAGCGATTTCCCATGGCTAACTTGGTGACGAAGCACGGCATTTCTTCTGAGCTGGCGCAGAAAATGGTGGACGCGGCGGTGGCGAAAGCCGGCGAACTTGGCGTCGCCGAGAACGTGGCGATTTTCGATGACGGGGGCAACCTCAAGGCCTTTGTCCGGATGGATGGGGCCCCGATCCTCGCCATCGGGATTGCGCAGAACAAGGCCTACACAGCTCTGTTCGGCGTTTCCACGCAGGACCTTTTCAACTTCATGCAGAGCGATCCGTCGCTGTTGGCCGGCATGCCGACGATACCGCGTCTCGCGGCCTGGGGTGGCGGGTTCCCCATCAAGGTGAACGGAGAGGTTGTCGGTGCGATCGGTGTGAGCGGAGCGCCTTTGGTGCAGAATGATGTCGATTGCGCGAGTGCAGCCCTGGCGCTCGTCACCGACGGGTAGTGAGGAGCGCGGCGGTTGGTTCGCTTACGGACGTTTCCGCAGGCAGAGCAGTACTGTAGCAATGACGTGTCTTCCGGCTTCAATAAGTGACGCCAACCCTCACTGAGTGATGCCGCTCACGGCAGGAGAAGATTGATGAGAGCTGACATTGTAGCTGGGGCGGCATTTCCCGATTATGAGCTGACCGATCACACCGGCGCGCGTCGCAAGCTTTCGGAATTACAGGGGCCAGATCCCATGATCCTGGTGCTTAGCCGGGGAGGATTCTGCCCGAGGGACCAGCGCCAGGCCGAGGGACTGGTCCAACTTTACCGCGAGATGGAGGTTGGTTACTCCCGCCTCGTCACCATTAGTACCGACAACATGCTTGCGACGAATGACTACCGCAGCGGCGCCGGGGCTCATTGGACCTTTTTATCCGATTCGGGACGCAAGGTTCAAAAGGACCTCGACATCGCCGAGTACACTGACCCTGAGCACGATCCGATGATCCCGCATGTCATCGTTCTCGAACCGGGTCTCGTTATATTCAAGATTTACGATGGCTACTGGTATTTTGGCCGGCCAACCATCGAAGAGCTTCGGCAGGACTTGCGTGCTGTGTTGAAGAAGTGCCGTCCGGACTGGGACATCACCAAGCCCGACCTGAAAGCCGCTTGGGAACGCGGGGAACGGGACCGGTTTTATCCCTATGGCAAGACGGTCGCAGCCGTGTTTCGGGACGGTAAAGGTTTTTGACCACCTATTTCAGCTCGCCGACACACGCGCGGAGAGATCAGACCAAGATCATGGCGCGGCGCTCGGTGTCGGCGAAGCCAGTCTCCCATCGCGATGAACTCTTCGCAATGTAGGCTCTGCCCCATCACCAGACGCGCTATCTCAAGGCGAAGGCTTTCCACCCTCCCCGCCAGCATCTGGCCGGTCTCCCTCCGGAAAGTCCGGCGAATTGGCGAGGACCCAGAAAGCGCCGCTCCGCGGCGCATCCGGCACGCGCTCGCCTGCCAGGCGGCAGCGTGGCAGTCCGCTCGGTTGTCCCAATCTGAGGGAATTTCGACCTAACGGCCCGTCCGCCGGCGCCGTCTAATCGGCGGTGGGACGCCGCACGTCGTCTCTCCGCGGCTCGCGGGCGCTCATGAGCGCCCCCGTCAGAGGACATCTCAATGACCCAGCCAACTCACCAGACAGCACCGACCCAGTTCGTAGAGGCCAAGGGCATCCGCTTCGCTTACCGGCGCTTCGGCAAACCGGGTGGCGTGCCGCTCGCCTTCAACATGCACTTCACCGGCACGATGGATCACTGGGACCCGCTGGTGACCGACGGCCTGGCGGCGAACCGGGAGGTGATCCTGTTCGACAATGCGGGCGTCTCCAGCACGAGCGGCGAGACGCCGGCCTCGGTCGAAGAGATGGCGGCCAACGCGGCGGCGTTCATCAAAGCCTTGGGTCTGGCAAAGGTGGACGTCCTCGGCTTCTCCATTGGCGGGACGGTCGCTCAGGCGCTGACGGTCGCCGAACCTGGCCTGGTTCGCCGCTTGGTTTTGGTGGGCACCGGTCCGCGGGGCGGAGAGGGCATGGCGAGCCTGACGCCTGAGGCCCAGGCCGTGTTCGGCGCGACCTATGCGAACCCAGACGAGGTGTGGCTGGGCGCGTTCTTCACGCCGTCCGAGGCAAGCCAGGCCGCTGGTCGCGCCTTCCTGAAGCGGTTTCGCCTGCGAACGGAAGGCCGCGATCCCGAAGTCAGCGAACAGGTCGCGCCAGCCCAGCTCGAGGCGCTCGCGAAGTGGGGCGCGCCGCGCGCGGGCGCCCTCGACTATCTCCGAGAGATTACCCAGCCGACGCTGGTGATCAACGGCAGCAACGACGTGCTCGTCTATACCGTGAACTCATTCGCTCTGCAGCAAAACATACCCAACGCAGAGCTCATCCTCTATCCGGATTCCAATCACGGGTCACAATACCAATATCCCACTTTGTTCGTCGCTGACGTAGCTCGGTTTCTGGACGCCGAGGTCCCGTTTCCAATTGAGAAGGAGTAAGGTCATGGCTGGCAAGGCTATGAAGGTTCCGGGGCCCGATCACCCCATTTCGATCGATGCGAACCAATCTCGCGTCGTGGTCACCGTCGGCGGAAAGGTTATCGCCGACACCCACAATGCGTTGACGCTTCGCGAGGCCTCCTATCCGCCCGTTCAGTATATCCCCCGTCGGGATGTTGATATGACGGCGCTCACGCGGAGCGAACACACGACCTATTGCCCCTACAAGGGCGACGCTTCGTACTACAGCATCCCAGCTGGCGGGGATCGCTCCGTGAACGCGGTGTGGACTTATGAAACCCCGTTCGAAGCGATGGCGCAGATCAAGGACTACGTCGCCTTCTACCCGGACCGCGTCGACGAAATCACTTGAGAGATCCTCGGCTCCGATCGACGGCTTGCGCTAGGCGCTAGGCGCTAGGCGCTAGGCGGCCCAATACGGGCGCGGTGAGGCCGGAAATCCCTCAATATCGAACGTCGGCGAACTCGTGGATGCGGGACACGTTGGGCGTCCCCAGGTCCCGGGCGCGCAGGATCGCCTGCAGGCGGGTCCGCACATCGAGGGCGGCGCAGCCCTTGGCGAGGTGTTTCTCCACGGTCCGGCCGGAGATGCCGATGATCCCTCCGATGTCCCGGCGTCGCTATTAGAGGGATTTTCGACCTCACATCCGTTGGCAATGGAGCACTACGGTGGCGTGGATAATCGGCCATATCGTCGCCGTTGATGGCGGCAAGACAGCTGGCCGAGCGCGTCGCGGCGCCCAATGTGAGGAGCAAGACTGATGCGCGGCGATTCAGCCCTGGGCATGGGACAGTCGATATCGGCCGCGTTTGGCTACGCCGAGAATTACCTCGATCTATACGGCTCGAAACTTCATTACGTTGACGTTGGTACCGGCGATCCGTTTCTGTTTCTCCACGGCAACCCCAACTGGTCGTATTCTTGGCGGAACGTCATCCCGCATCTTGAGCCGCTTGGCCGCTGTGTCGCGCCCGACTTCATTGGCTTTGGCAAGTCCGACCACCCCGACATCGAGTACAGGATCTTCGATCAGATCCGCTTCATCGAGGAGTTCGTGGTCCAGCTGGACCTGCGGAAGATCACCCTGGTCCTTCACGACTGGGGGGCGTTTGTCGGCCTCGACCTAGCGCGGCGACTGGCCGAACGCATCCGCGCCGTCGCGTTCTTCGAGTTCCCCGTAAAGCCAATGGGGACGCTCGAGGAGACCTGGCCGCTCATCGCCGAGGAGTTCAAAAAGTTCCGCTCACCGCAACTGGGACCCGAATTGGCGATGGGGCAAAACCTGATCGTAGAGGCGACCGTTCCCGCCGTGACGATGCGCAAGCTCAGCGAGGAGGAAATGAACCAATATCGCGCTCCGTTCCCGGATCGGGAATCGCGCCGCGCGATCGCACGGCTTCCGCGTGAATGGCCCTTCGGCGGCGATCCGATCGACACGGCGTGGGTGGTCGCCAAGTACAGCGAATGGCTGAAGACGTCGCCGATTCCAAAGTTGTTGCTTCATGCGACCCCAGGACTGTTCGTTACGCCGCAGAATGCTGCCTGGGCGGCAAGCCACTTTGAGAACATCGACACCCTTGATGTTGGGCCCGGCATCTGGATGCTGACGGAGGACCACCCTCACGAGATCGGGGAGGGCGTCGCCACATGGTTCAAGGCGAAGGTCGCGTGAGGGACCGCGAGCAGCGGGTCGCCGTGGCCGCCTGATCGCCAGGCCCGGCTTTAACACAACATCCTAAGGGAGGTTCATCGTGCGCGGATCGTCTGAGCAGTGCCGGACAAGGACTCAGCGTCGCGATTCGAGGGATTTTTGACCTCACAACGGTTGGTAAGGGCGCATTACCGTGAGGTGGGAAGCGGAGGCGACGGGAGCCTCTCCATCGCAACGCTCCCCCCGCTGCGTCAGCGATCTGGCGACACGCGCTGAATAGCCGTGTGGCGCCGGTCGCGGGCTCAATGCCGCTTCGGGTGCATTGGTATGAGCGCGGGGCAACCGCGCTGAATTGGACCAGCCATGACCACGATCACGCCGCGCTGGAACCTACGCATTAATTCAGAACCGAGGTTGTTCCAGGCTCCGCCCGACATGCCGCTGCTCTGGGTGCTGCGCGACCTCCTGAAGCTAACTGGCACCAAGTTCGGCTGCGGCATCGCTCAGTGCGGTGCCTGCACGGTGCACGTCGACGGCAAGCCCGTGCGCTCCTGCCTGCTGCCCTTGAGCGCAGTCCGCGACCGCGTCGTGACCACCATCGAAGGCGTGGGCGCGACGCCGACGGGCGCGAAGATTCAGCAGGCTTGGCTCGACCTCGAGGTAGTTCAGTGCGGCTACTGCCAGTCGGGCCAGATCATGTCCGCCGCGGCCCTGCTGGCGGCGACGCCCAACCCGGACGACGCCGACATCAACGCCGCCATGGCCGGGAACATCTGCCGGTGCGGCACCTACGTGCGGATCCGCGAGGCCATCAAGCACGCGGCCAAGGCCGTCTGAGGCGGATCGATCATGGCCCTCTTCGACAGACTTTCGGATGAGACCGGCCCGCAACCCGGCCCGTCCCGGCGCGCCCTGCTCCAGGTCGCCGCGGCCGCCGGCGGCGGCCTGCTGGTCGGCTTCTTGGCGCCGGTGGGAACGGCGGCGGAAAGAGGCGCGGACGCGTCGGCCCGCGGCTTCGCGCCCAACGCCTTCATCCGCATCGACCCCAGCGGAAAGATCACCCTGGTGATGCCCCAGGTGGAGATGGGTCAGGGGACATACACCTCGATCTCCATGATCCTGGCCGAGGAGCTAGACGCCGATTGGGCCCAGGTAGGCTTCGAGCATGCCCCGCCCAACGACGCCCTCTACGCCAACCCGACCTTCCACCAGCAGATGACCGGCAATTCCAACTCCATCCGCGCCTTTTGGACGCCGCTGCGCAAGGCGGGCGCCGGAACGCGGGCGATGCTGGTCCAGGCGGCCGCGGCTGGTTGGAACGTCGATCCGGCCGCCTGCCGCACCGAGGCCAGCCAGGTGATCCACGACGCCAGCGCCCGGCGCATCGCCTATGGCGCGCTGACCGGCCGGGCCGCGGCCCTGAAACCGCCGGCCGACCCGCCCCTCAAATCGCCCTCGGCCTTTCGCCTGATCGGCAAGCCGCTGAAGCGCCTGGACACGCCCGCCAAGATCGATGGCTCGGCCCAGTACGGCATCGACGCCCTCCCGGAGGGTGTGAAGTTCGCCACCCTGGCCCACTGCCCGGTATTTGGCGGCAAGGTCGCCCGCGTGGACGACAGCCAGGCCAGGGATGTGCCCGGCTTTCGCCAGACGGTGGTGCTGGACGACTTGGTGGCGGTGGTCGGCGACCACACCTGGGCGGCCAAACAAGGGCTGGCGGCGCTCGATATCACCTGGGACGAAGGCCCGTACGCCGCCGTGGACACCGCGCAGGTCATGGCCCGCCTGAAGGCCGCCAGCACGCGCCAGGGCGTGGTGGGCAAGTCGGTGGGCGATATCGACAAGGCGCTGTCGAGCGACGCGGTGGAGGCGACCTACGAGGTTCCCTTCCTGGCGCACGCCCCCATGGAGCCGTTGAACTGCACCGTGCACGTGACGCCGACGGGTTGTGAGATCTGGACCGGGACCCAGGTGATGACCCGCGCGCAGAAGGCCGGCGCCGACGCCACCGGTCTGCCGCTCGACAAGGTCATCGTCCACAACCACCTGCTGGGCGGCGGCTTCGGCCGGCGCCTCGAGCCCGACATGGTCTTCGATGCGGTGCGCATCGCCCAGCACGTCGATGGCCCGGTCAAGGTGGTCTGGACCCGCGAGGAAGACATCCAGCACGATGTCTACCGCCCCGCCTGGCATGACCGGCTCAGCGCCCATCTGGCGGACGGCAAGATCGACGGCTGGAAGCACGTCATCACCGGCTCGTCGGTCCTGACTCGGTTCCTGCCGCCGGCGGTGGTGGGCGGCCGGGACTTCGATGCCTGGGACAGCGCCATCGACATGCCCTACGACATCCCAAACTTCCACGTGGAGTACGTCCGCGAGGAGCCGCCGGGCGTGCCAACGGGCTTCTGGCGCGGCGTAGGACCGGCGCACAACGTCTTCGTCATCGAGAGCTTCATCGACGAACTGGCCCACAAGGCCGACAGGGACCCGGTGGCCTTCCGCCTGTCCATGCTCGATAAGGCCCCGCGCCTACAGGCCGCGCTGAGGCTCGCCGCCGACAAGTCCGGCTGGGCTTCGCCGCTGCCGCCCCGCTGCGGCCGCGGCGTCTCCGTCCAGCCCTCCTTCGGCAGTTGGATCGCCACCGTGGCGGAGGTCGAGGTGGACAACGAGGGCTCGGTGAACCTGCGCCGCATCGTCTGCGCCGTGGACACCGGCATCGCCGTCAACCCGGACACCATCGCCGCCCAGTTGCAGGGAGGCATCATCTTCGGTCTCACCGCGGCCCTCTATGGCGAGATCACGGTGGCCGGTGGCCGTGTCCAGCAGAGCAACTTCCACGACTACCGGATGCTGCGCATCGACGAGACGCCGCCCATCGAGGTCCATGTCATCCCTAGCGGCGAGGCGCCCGGGGGCATCGGCGAGACGGGCACCGTGGCGGCCATGCCGGCGCTCGCCAACGCCATCTTCGCCGCCACAGGCAAGCGGCTGCGACGCCTGCCGGTCGACCGCGACGTGCTGGCGGGGAGGAAGCAGGCATGAGACCCGGCCGCCTCCTGCTGATCGCCGTCGCGGCGACTACGATCGTCGGCCTCGGCGTCCTGGCCTGGTTCGTCACCGGCTCGCGGCCGATGGCCTTCGCCGGCGGAAAGACCGTGGCCCTGGCCGACTACAAGGGCCCCTCGCCCACCGGCGTTCCCCCCGATTTTGCCTCCGCCGGCCCCATCGCCCGCGGCCAGTACCTGACCCGCGCCGCCGACTGCCAGGCCTGTCATACCGCCAAGGGAGGCGCGCCGTTCGCCGGAGGCCTGGCCTTCAACCTGCCCTTCGGCTCGATCTGGTCGCCCAACATCACCCCCGACAAGGACACCGGCATCGGCGGCTGGACCGACGCCCAGTTCCTGGGCGCCCTGCACCGGGGTGTCGACGACGAAGGTCACCGCCTCTACCCGGCCATGCCCTACGCGGCCTTCACCTACATGACCGACGCCGACGCCCTGGCGATCAAGACCTACCTGTTCAGCCTACCGCCGGTTCATCGGGAAAACCGGGACCCCAGCCTTGCCTTCCCCTTCAACCAGCGCTGGCTGATGGCGATCTGGGGCCGGCTGTTCAATCCCGACCAGCGCTTCCGGCCGTATCCGGAGCGCGGCCCGGAATGGAACCGCGGGGCATACCTGGCCGAGGCCATGGCCCACTGCGGCGAGTGCCACACCCCGCGCGACCTCGCCCAAGCCCTGGACAACCGCCAGAAGTACGCCGGCGCGGTGGCCGCCGGCTGGAAGGCTTACAACATCACCGGCCATCGCCTGTTCGGCGTCGGCGCCTGGAGCGACGCGGAGCTGGCCGAGTACCTCTCCACCGGCCATGCCGCCGGCCGCGGCGTGGCGGCCGGACCCATGGGCCAGGCAGTGGACCTCAGCCTCAGCTATCTTACCCCCTCTGACATCGCCGCGCTGGTCGTCTACCTGCGCAGCATCCCGCCCGTGGCCACGCCCGACCAACCTTCGCCGCTGGCCCGCCCTGCTCCGGCCGCGCCAAAGCTCGGCGTCGCCGACGGATTCGACCCCAAGGGCAAGCGCATCTTCGAGGGCGCGTGCGCCAGCTGCCACAGTTGGAGCGGACAGGGGTCGCTAAACGCCTGGGCGACGCTCACTGGAGATCGGGCGGTGAACGACCCAACGGCGACCAATGTCGCGCAAGCCGTAATCTGGGGCGCCAGTCCGCGCGCCGGCGGGGCGCTGACGTTCATGCCCGCCTTCGGCAGCGCCTACAGCGACGATGAGATCGCCGCCGTCGCCAACTACGTCACCGCCCGCTTCGGCGCCAAACCCTCGAGCGTCACGCCAAAGCAGGTAAGGGTGCTACGTAGGGCGGCGGGTTAGAGACCGCATCCGGGCATTGAACAGGTGAGTTCGCTCGCCGCTCCAGCCAGGAGGGCGCCCGTCGGTGGTCCCGTCCCAATTGGAGGGATTTTCGACCTCACGAGGAAGCCGGCTGCTCGCATACCGTTAATGAGTGCGAGGATTTTCCGCCCATGGCTAACTATCTTGTCAAGCTCGTCGCCCCGCCGACAGTTCGCGGTGAATTCTACGTCCCAGCCGATGACGACCTGTCAGCTATAAGACGTCTTAGGGACACGTATCCCGACCTCTTGTCGGGATGTGATTGCGCCGAATTATACGGTCCCGATGGGAAGTTGGTTTGGGAACAGCGACGCCACGTCGAAGCCTAGAGCGGGGCTCGTTCAGACGGAACCATAGCCGGAGTTTGCGAGGTAGTTTGCGCACTCGCTGGAGGTGAAGAGGTCGAGGATTTGGCCGACTCTCCGCCAGGTGGCCTCGACGTCGCGGGGCGCAGACTTTCGCATCAGGTGTTTGAGCCTTGCGAAGGCCTGTTCGATGGGGTTCAGGTCGGGGCTGTAGGGCGGCAGGAAGATCAGATGGGCGCCCCTGGCTCTGACGGCGGCGCGGGCGGCCTGATAGCGACCGCTCTCCCTGGCGGCGTGCTTGCGGAAAGAGGCGCGGCCCTCTTTTCCGGATTTCACGCAGCCGCGCTCGTTGGCGCAGCGGCAGCGGCGGCGGCGGGCCTCTTCTCGCTGCTTTTTGTTTCCAACGCCGAGGGGGCGTTCAATCCTGCCCCTTGATCGCGCCGAACCGCTTGCCAAGGTTTGGTCGCTGTCCAACTCGCGCCAAATTCATCGACCCGAGCCCAGTCCGAGCCTGACCCGATGGCGCGCTGGGGCTACGGTGCGGTTGTCCCGTATTGTCTCGCGTTCAGCCGCCATGGAGGGTGACCAGGCGATGGATAAGCCGACCAGGATCCTGCTCCAGACCACCATTCCGTCCACCGAGGATGATTGGCACATCGGCCGGTTCACTCTGTTGCGCGACCAACTGCGCGGTGAGCCGGGTTTCGCGGTGACCGCCCGTGACCGCGACCCTCTTGGTGCGCCGGACCGGATTCTCTCGGCGCTGGACTCATCTGATTTTGACCAGCTCTGGCTGTTTGCAGTGGACCTTGGCGACGGGCTGACGCCTGAGGATTGCGACGCCATTTCGCGCTTCCGGCAGCGGGGCGGCGGACTGATGGTCACCCGCGATCACATGGATCTGGGCTGTTCGGTTTGCACGCTCGGGGGCGTCGGCGCGGCGCATTACTTCCACACCAAAAACCCTGATCCCGATCCGGCTCGCCGCAGCGCCGACGACCGGGAAACCCCGAGCATCCTCTGGCCGAACTACCACTCTGGAGCCAACGGCGACTTTCAGGCGATCACCATAGCGAGCCCGGTTCATCCGGTGCTGGCCGACCCCGAGGCGACCGGCGGCGCTATTCGTTTTCTCCCTTCCCATCCACACGAGGGCGCGGTCGGCGCGCCGCCCTCCGCTCCAAACGCGCGGGTGATCGCTACCGGGGTCAGCAAGGCTTCCGGCGCGCCTTTCAACATCGCCGTTGCCTTTGAGCATTCGGACGACGGTGGGCGTGCGATCGCCCAGTCCACCTTCCACCATTTCGCCGACTATAATTGGGACCCCCGCCTGGGTGCGCCCAGTTTCGTGTCCGAGCCGCCAGGCGGAGCCATAGTGACCTCGCTCGAGGCGCGGCGGTCGACCCATCTCTACGTCCGCAACCTCGCCCACTGGCTGACCGGCCGGTTGACGTAACAGGAACGGCGGGAGGCCGGACTGGACGAGGGCCTCGACGAAACCTTCCCGGCGAGCGACCCGCCGGCGGACCTCAGGCCATAGCTGTCGTGGGTGACGCTGCCAGGACCGCGGCGCTTTGCGGGACCGCTACTCCTTGGCCGCTTTGGTCCACCACGCCAGGTCACTTCCCGATAATAATGAGGCCCCACCGGGCATTTTGGAGGCCCATGTGAGCCCCTCTGTCGGACCGCGCCCGACGGTTTCCACCCGCGCGTTGGGGGAGCCGGTCAGCGGGCCTGTCCCAATTGGAGGGATTTTCGACCTCACGAGGCAGCCGGCAGCTCGCATAGAGTCGATGGGAGCAATCGACCGTATTGAGGTTCCACCGATGCTCGCTGGGGTTTGCCGACCAGCCTGCTGAATCCTTTTCTGCGGCGCTGTCAGGTCCGGAGAGCTTCGCAAGGGCTTCCAAAGCGCCCTCCAGGCCGGCGGTCTGGTCTCCGCATTCCGCGGGAGGCTGGAGGATACATCTCGGAGGACTGAACCCATGAACGAGCACGTCGTTCTAATCACAGGCGCGCTGTCCGGCATTGGCCGCGCAACCGCATTAGCCTTCGCCGACCAAGGTGATCGAATCGTGATCGCTGGCCGCCACCAGGACGCAGGCGAAGCGCTGGTATCGGAACTTCGCGCCAAGAACGTCGAGGCCGAGTTTCTATCGGCAGACGTTCGCCATGAGGAAGACGTCCTCAGCCTGGTCGACCGGACCGTCACAAGGTTTGGCCGCCTGGACGTGGCCGTAAACGCCGCAGGCACTGAGGGCAAGCCCGGTCCGGTCACCGAGCAGACCGCGGAAAGTTACGCCGCGACCTTCGACACCAACGTTCTGGGAACCCTGCTCTGCATGAAGCACGAATTGCGCGTGATGAAGGCGCAGGGCAAAGGCAGCATCGTCAACATCTCTTCGACCTACGGCCACCAGGGCGCCGCCCGAGCGCCGATCTATGCCGCCAGCAAGCACGCGGTCGAAGGGCTGACCCAATCAGCGGCGCTTGAGGCCGCAGGCGCGGGCGTTCGGGTCAACGCGGTCGCGCCGGGGCCGATCCAGACCGGCTTGCTCGACCGTTTCACCGGGACGGAGGAGAACAAGGCGGCCCTGGCTTCTGGCGTGCCGCTCGGCCGGATTGGGACTCCCGACGAAATCGCCCACGTGATCGTCTTTCTTGGATCTGACGCGGCGGCGTTCCTGACCGGGCAGATCGTCACTGTCGATGGCGGCAAGACCGCCGGTTGAGCGACTCCCGGACCTCAAGGCATCGCCGGCGTCGTCGCCTCGGACGAGGGCCCGTGGAAACGGGCGACACCGTTCCCGTGGACCTCGGTTGAAGGCGCCGAACAGCCGGAAGGCGAACTAAATCCGCCACGGAAGCGGGAAGCCAGAAGGAATGCCAGCGATGACCGATCTTCTTCAGTTCGCGATTGATGCGCACGGTGGCGAGGCCAACTGGAAGACGGTCCGGTCCATCGTCGTGTCTTTCAACTTTTATGGCGCCCTCCTCGAAATTAAGGGGTTTCCGGGCCACCGACACCCGACGGTGTCGATTGATGCGCAAAATCCCCGGACGGTAATCCAGCATCTTGAGGAGGGTGATGATCGGTGGATATTCACCCCCGATCGCGTCTGGATCGAGAAACCGGACGGCTGGATCGAGCAAGAGCGATCGAATCCGCGCGGGGCGTTTGCCGGCCACGTCCGGACCACGCCATGGGATCGACTCCACCTCACCTATTTCTTGGGCTATGCGATTTGGAACTACCTCGCGGCTCCGTTCTTCTTCACTCGACCCGGGTTTTCAACGCGGGAGCTCGAAACTCACACCGAAACCCGCGAGGTGTGGCGGGTCTTGCAGGTCACCTATCCAGACGGCTTTCCGGCGCATACCAAGGTGCAGAAGCTGTACTTCGACGAGGGCGGTCTGCTGAAGCGGCTGGACTACGAAACCGATGTCCTGGGCGGCGTCGGAGCCCACTATTGCTATGACCCCAAGACCTTCGACGGTCTCGTAATACCGACGCTTCGCCGGGTGGTAAGACGAACGCCCGAGGGTCCGATCCTCTCAGGCCCGACTTCATTTGCGCTCGACTTCACCGATGTGCGGGTCGACCGGCTCTGAGAAGTCGCCACCTACGACAACGCCATTTCCGGTTTCCCAACCGCCGCCAAGGGCGAGAAACACGGTCACCTGATCGGCGGCGATGCTGGTGTCCAGTGCGGCGAGCGCCTGATCCGCCGAAACCAGCGCTATGTCGGCCTCTAGCACGGAGAGGTAGGTCTCCCGGCCGAGCCGGAACAGCTTGTCGGCGTCGCGCGCCGCTAACGCAGCCTGGTCGCGAGACAGCTGCAGCAGGCGGCGCTGGTCGAGGTCGTGGGCGTAGGTGGTCAAGGCGGTCTCGGCCTCTCGCAGCGCTTCCAGGACCGTCCCGTCGAATTGGGCGAAAGCGGCATCGACATCGGCTCCAGCGCCGTGGATCCGAGCCTTGGCGAGTCGCCGATTAGGAAATTCCCAGCTGATCAGTGGGCCCAGTGAATATTTCGCCGTGCTGTAGTCCAGGAAGGCGGAGGTGGGTCCGATCGAGCCGACTGATGTCCCAAGCACGACCTTCGGATAGAGGTCGGCCGTGGCGACCCCAACGCCGGCCGTCGCTGCATGGAGCAAATATTCAGCGCGTCGCACATCCGGTCGGCGCGCCAGCAGCGCGCCCCCGTCCCCGACTGGAATCGGCTGTGTCAGCCGCGGCTCCAAAACACACGCGGCCACGGTCTGTGAAAACTCCGCCGGCGGACGGCCGGTGAGCACGGCCAGACGGTAGAGCGCTACCCGCCGAGCAGCCTCCAGCGGCGGGACGGTGGCCCTCACACGGTTCTCAAGCGCGGCGGCGCGCGCTACGTCGAGGGCCGTGCCTCGTCCCGCGCGAAACAGTGTTTCGGTGAGGACCGAACTGCGCGCCTGCAGATCAATGGATTTCCGGGCGATTGAGATCTCGCGGCCAGCCGAACAGGCCGCGGAATAGGCGAGCGTCGTTTGAGCCACCACAGTAATGCGCGTGGCGTCATAGGCGGCGCGCGTCGCTGCGACGTCGGCGTTTGCCTGCTCCACCGCCCGCCGGATCTGTCCGAAGAGATCGACCTGGTATGAGAGGCCGGCGCCCAGATCGTAGACGAAGGTCGCCGGCAAATCGACATTCGGCAGAAGGCGTTCCTGCGGCGACAGCCGTGAGTAGGCCACGCCAGCGCTGGCCGTTGTGGCCGGATATCTCGCGGCGCTCTCCAGTTCGCGGCCGGCTTGGGCCCGTGCGATATTGGCGCTGGCGACGCGAAGATCCGTGTTGGCAGTGAGGGCTTCAGCGATCAAGCCGTCCAGCTGCGGGTCATGGTAGAGTTCCCACCAACGGCCCGGCGGCGGCGTCCTGACGAACGGCCCCTGGCTTAGGCCCGCGAAGTCGCCGCGCGCCGTCGTCAGGTTGATCACGGCCGCCGCGGGCCGCCGGTAGTCAGGCCCGACCGTGCAGCCAGCCAGGGCGAGCGCACAGAGGAGCGCCGCGGCGCGGGTCACCTTCCTCGACTCCTCTTCGATTGAGCCACGACCTCCACCGTCGCGGTCCGGCCCATCACCAGAAGGACGTCAGGCGGCTCGTGATCGATGGCGATGCGAACCGGAATACGCTGTGCGAGGCGGACCCAATTGAATGTCGGGTTCACATTCGGGATCAGGTTGGTGTCGGGCGTCCGCTCGCGGTCCTCAATTGCTCGGGTGACGCTCTCAACGTGGCCGTCCAGAATACGGCCTTCGCCCATGAGCCGTATGCGCACGGAGTCGCCGATGTGAATGCGGGCGAGCTTGGTCTCTTCGAAGTATCCAACGACATAGAATGAGCCGCGATCGATGATCGTAAGGGCGGGCCGCCCCGCCGTGAAATAGTCCCCCGGCCGAAGGTTTAGATCGGTCACCGCTCCGTTGACAGTTGATCGCACGACGGTCCGGGCCAGGTTCAAGCGCGCCAGATTCAGGGTCGTGGCGGCCTGGCCCAAGGTGGCGTGAAGCTCCTGGAGCTTGGCGTTTCCCTCCTCGCGGGTCTCAGACGATGCGAGATCGCCTAATGCGAGGTTGCGCTGGTTCTCGCGTTCAGCCTGAGCGACCTGCGCGTGCTGATCGGCGAGCTTTTGCTCGGCGTCGGCGACTGCGAGTTGATAGCGCGCCTGGTCGACGACGAAGAGTACATCGCCAACTCGGATCTCCTGGTTGTCGCGAACCAAGACCGAAGCGACCAATCCGGATACGTCGGGCGCCACTTGGACGAAGTCGGCGCGTACTCGGGCGTCACGGGTCCAGGGCTCCACCATATAGTGGTGCCAGAGCCAACGACCGACGGCGATCGCCACGGCGACGAGGATCGCCGTCGTGAGCACGGAGACCACTCGCCGGGGCGAGGGTAGGAGCGCCTTGAGGGGCGTCATGCCGGATCCCCGAAGTGCCGAGCGAGCAGCCATCCGTATGAGCCCCAGAGAATCACAAAGACGCAGAGGTCAGCGAGGTTTCTGTGCCAAACGAACTGGTAGAACCGCGCGCGACGGAGCAGCGGCTGCATGATCAAAGTGGAGATGACAGCGAGAAGGAAAGCGGGCACCAGACCACTGAAATAGACGCCGAATAGCTCCACTTCGCCCATCAGCCTGCTCCGGCCCGCGATTGGTACGGGCCCGCGTTTGGGCAGAGGTTTCGTCGCACAGCTGTGGCCGCCGCCGCACCCGCAAAGCGATCAGATGGGTCGTCCATCAGGAGGATCTGTTGTACGAGCCGGTCGAACTCATCGGTGAACCCGAGCGGCAGTGGGGCTTGCACGCCGGCGGCGCGTGACCGAAAGTGCGCCTGTAGCGTGGACAGGACCGCTTCAAGTTCGCGATCGCCCCCGGCGCGTCTGCCGCGGAAAACCATCCGAAGATCGATGATGCTGACGCCCAGCCTCAAGTCACGAAGTGCGTCGATCAACTTCCACTCGTTGTCTGGCGGCGCGGCAGCCAGCCGTGGCAGCAGGAGGCCCACCCGGTCGAGCATTCGGCTCGTCCATCGGCCGCGATCCGGAACCTTCCGCGCGCCGGTCAGCTCCGCCAGATCCCGCCACCCGGCCCGCAGGATACGCCGGATGACGTGTTCGATTGGAAGCACCCGCGCGAGGCTGAGCATGACCAGTCCGAAGGCGGCGCCGACAATCAGCGCAAGATAGGTGTTGAGGAATGTGGGAAAGTCGGCCTGGAAGGACGGCTGCAGGGCGAGCCCTGTCGAGAACCCCGTGGACAGTGCTACGGCGACGATCGCGTACTTCGGCTCGCCAAAAAAGAAGCCGATCGCAAAACAGACGGGAAAGAGTGCGATCGCGAGCAGCACAAAGCCGTCGATCAAGGGCAGAACGGCAAACTCGTAAAGACCTGCGAGCGGAAGACCGAGAACGAATCCGATCAGGAGGCGGCGCGCCATGGGCGTTGGATCGTCTGGCGCCGCGAACAGGGAGCAGAGCGCCGCCGCCACACCGATGGCGGCGAATCCGGTTTCCCAATGGATGGCAACGACAAGTGCCCCAAGCGCGATAACGGTAAGGGCGGTCACCACGCTTGAAAGGGCCGCGACGCCATGATCGACGTGGAGGGGTCGCGGCGGATAGCTGCCGATCAGAGGCCGGACGGCGGCGCCGGTTTGATCCCTCAACGCCGCCGAGAGCGCGAGGCACTCATTCCAATCCGCGACAAGTTCCTCGAGCCGCTCGGCCAAGCTTGCCAGGAGCATTTCCGACCAGCCGGAGTTTCCGGCGAGTTCGGGCGCGCTGCGTCTAATGTCCGCGATCAAGGCATCCGTACGCACCTGATCGGCTGCTTCGGCAGACCTCACCCACGCTGAGACTCGGCTCATCAGCGGCGGCAAGGTCGACGGGACCTGTCCTTCCCCCGTTAATGTGCGAAGACGATCTTCGATCGCCGTCGTCAGCGGCAGGATCTCGACCAGGCGTTGCTCGAGCGCGCGCAGCAGCCGGGCGTGAGCGCGTGAAAACTCGCCCTCGAACCTCAGGTTGGTCGCCACCAGGTTCATCTCGGTCAGCTCGATCGCCAGGCTTCGAGGGGTCGACGAGGTCGGCGGCGCTGTAAGAGCCTCGACTCCCTGGGCCATCAACAATTGGGCGCCGTTCAGGATCTGATCGATCTTGTTGTTCAGCAGGCCCACCGCGCTTCGCGGAAACAACAGGCTCTGCACGACCGCGCCGGACACCACGCCGATGAGGATCTCCTCGCAACGGCCGACGACGGCGTTGAATATGCCGGTTGGATCCGTTGCGAAAGGCAGTCCGATCAGCGCCATGGTGAAGCCGCCGAGGACAAAGACGTAGGCCCGCGGAGTTCGATCGAGCACCGAAACGTAGACGCAGAACGCAACCCAGCCCGCCACGGCCAGTATCAGCAGCTCGGAAGATCCGGACAGATTTGGCACAATGATGAGCGCCGCGGCGCAACCGATCGCCGTGCCCGCGGCGCGGTAGATCGCTCTGGCCCAGATCGCTCCGGTAACCGGTTGGGTCGGGAGCGCCGGCTGGCCCAAGAATACCGATAGCATCGCCCACCAGGGGTTTGGCAGGTCGAGGCTGAGAGAAACGAACAGCGCCAAGACCACCGCCAGATAGCAGTTCAGCGCAAACAGAAGCTGACGGTGCTGCAGCCCACGCCGCACAACAGCGCCGGTTGTGGTTGCCCCTGCCATCCGATGGGCTCGCCTACCCTGCAACCCCAAGCCGTTGGCTGAACCAGTCCGCGATGAGTTGACGCGCCGCATCGGGCTCGTCAGCTTGGACATGCTCGGCCCCGCCTTCAGCTTCAGAAAAGATGCGCAGCTGTTTGTCGGCCGATCCCGCCGCCGCGAAGGCCTTGCGGGCGTCGTCCACCGGAATCGCCAGGTCGTGCTCGCCGTGGAGTATCAGCAGGGGTTGGGTCAACCGCTGCATGACGCCGTCGAGTTTGTACTGCTGAACGCGCTCCAGCGCCTCCTCCATGGTGTTGGATCCCATGATCCATTGAAGCTGGAAGAAGCCGACGGATACGGCCTTCGATTGCGTTTCGAAGCGTCTTTTCCAGACGGCGCCGTAGTCCCAGACCCCGCCCCACGCCGCGCAAGCCTTGATTCGGGGCTCAAACGCCGCGGCCCGCGACGCGTAGTAGCCACCCAAGCTGATGCCGAGAATGCCGATACGGTCCTTATCGACGTCGGGCCGTGTTTCGAGGTGATCAATGATCGCGGCGGTGGGGACCTCGTAGTCGGGGCGCGATGCGACGTTGCGCAATCGCAACGGCGCTCCGACCCCGGGCGTGTCGATAACGAGGCAACTGAGCCCGCGCCGAACGAACTCCTCGCGGACAAAGAGGAATAGCAGCTCCTTGGTCACATCGAGGCCCGAGTAGAACAGCACGATCGGAGCCGGTCCTTCGGTCCTCGCTGCGATCATGTATCCAGGCAGCGGTCCATCGGGCGAGGCCACCTCGATCCGCTCGATCGGAAGCGGGGCAGACTCGACGGCCGCATTGAACGTGTCGAGGGCGGCCTTATAGCGGTCGGTCTTCTGGGGCCCCGGCGGCATCTGCCGCTCGCCCAGAAACCGGTAGACCGCAGCCCGCACGTATCTGGCGCCCGCGCTGCGCTGGTGACCCGCCTTCAGATCGAGACCGGCGAGTTCCTCTTGCTGTCGCGCCATGCTAACCCAAGCCGCGTCCCAGACGTCCATGTCGGGGTCAGCGTCGACCAGCGGCGCCAGCCAGCGATGCATTTCGCCGAGCTGCCCTCCGGCCATCAGTCCCATGGCCACGGTTGATGACCATGCGTAGTTGTCTGGAAAATAGTTGAACATCGGTGCCTCCGAGGGTCCGTGCCCTTCAAGGCTAGGCCGCCCATGGGCGCGCGGTGAGGTCGAAAATCCCTCGCTATCGGACGTGCGAGCCGGCCTTACGGCGCCATCGGCTCAGGCCTCGCACCCACCTACCCTGATCTGAGCGCAAACGCAGAGGTCACCTGGCCCTCGTGATCTGGCGGCCCTTACGAGCGTGGCGTCTGGCCTAGCACCGCTCAAGCCTGTGTCATCCACCCTTCGGCGCTCATGGCTGCTTGCCGTAACGCTTCAGAGCGCGTTGGGTGGGCATGACAGGTGCGCGCGACATCCTCGCCTTCAGCCTGAAATCCCATCGCCACGCATGCCTCGCCGATAATCTCACTGGCGTGTGGTCCGATGATATGCACTCCCAGTATCCGGCGGTCGTCCCGGCTGGAGATGACCTTCACAAAGCCCTCGCCTTCATGCGCAATTCTTGCGCGGGCGTTGGCTGAGAACGGAAACCTGCCGACCGTGTAAGCAGTGCCGGACGCCCTGACCTCCGCCTCGGTCTCACCAACCCAGGCGACCTCTGGGCTGGTGTAGATGACATTCGGAATAACGTCGTAGTCCATCCTGCCGGACTGTCCGGCCAGGAGCTCGATGCAAGCGATGGCCTCGGCCTCCGCCTTGTGCGCGAGCATCGGGCCATGGGTGACGTCGCCGATCGCCCATATCCCTGGGACGGCCGTCGCGAATGGCTCCGTCGGGATAAAGCCTTGCTCGTCGAGGGAAAGGCCGACCGAGTCCAGGCCGAGGTCGCCAACGAAGGGCCGACGGCCGACCGCGCTCAGGACCACGTCGGCAGTGAGCGTCCGGACTGCGCCGTCGGCCAAGTTCCGGACTCGAACGGCCACGCCCTCCTCGCCGGCGACGGCGTCCTGAGCCATGGTGAGGAGGTGAAAGCGGACACCCTGCTTCTCCAAGATCCCCTGAAACGCATGCGAAATCTCCACGTCGGCCCCCGGGATAATGCGATCCTGCGCCTCCAGGACGTCGACATCGGCGCCCAACCGCCGCCAGATCGATCCCAACTCGACGCCGACGCTGCCCGCGCCGATGACAAGGAGTCGCCGTGGCGTTTCGCGGAGCGCGAGCGCCCCAGTCGAGTCGACAACGCGGTTCTGATCGACCACCACGCCCGGGAGCGAGGACGGAATCGACCCGGTGGCGATCACCACATGGCGGGCCGAGAGCGTAACTTCAGTCTGATCCGACTTGCGTACGGAGATCCGGCCGCTACCGGCCAGGCGCGCCCAGCCTTCGATCCGATCGACCCTATTCTTGTCGAAGAGTTCCTCGATGCTGCGACCGAGCGCGTCAACGCTCGCCTGCTTCTGCCTCATCATGATGGACAGGTCGAATTCGGGGGTTGCCCTGATACCAAAGCCGGCGAACTTTGTGCGGGCCAGATCGAAAAGCCCCGTGGCGTGCAACAGGCTCTTCGACGGGACGCCGCCAACGTTGACACAGGTGCCGCCCAGGGTCGAGCTGCCCTCGACGCAGGCCGCCTTCAGGCCCAGCTGGCTCGCTCGGACGGCCGCCGTGAAGCCGCCAACGCCGCCGCCGATCACCACTACATCGTAGTCGGTCATTGCCACGGTTTCGAGCACCCATTCCGGCGGCGGCGAGTTCGCTGGC
>FSWM01000315.1_pt1 | contig 28704 bp, 29 predicted proteins | sample 1637841 | NCBI WGS metagenome assembly FSWM01 (sample SAMEA3914789, study PRJEB12502) | metagenome | biome: forest; material: soil | place: Canada | collected 2011-07-03 | depth 0.3 m | reverse complement strand
TGTCGCGCAGTTCGCGGATCTCGGGGTGGCGGAACAGGGCGTTGTCGTCGAACGACACCTTGGCGTCGAGCACGCGGAGCTGGTCGTCCGCCGTGACGATCAGCGGATTGACCTCCAGCATCGCCATGTCCTTGGCGACGAAGGCCGCATAGAGCTTGGGCAGCAGGGCGCCGATCTGCTTGGCGAGGTCGCCGGTCAGGGCCAGCGCCTTGGCCAGATGGCGGCCGTGGTGCGGGAACACGCCCGTGGCCGGGTCGATCGAGAAGGTGACGATCTTCTCGGGCGTCGAGTGGGCCACCTCCTCGATGTCCATGCCGCCCTCGGTGGAAGCGACCACCGAGACCCAGCTGGTTTCACGGTCGACCAGAAGCGACAGGTAAAGCTCGCGGGCGATCTGGGCGCCTTCTTCGATGTAGAGGCGGCGCACCAGGCGGCCCTTGGGGCCGGTCTGGTGGGTCACCAGGGTCATGCCCAGCATGCGCTCGGCCTCGGCCTTCACATCGCCCAGGGACTTGACCACCTTGACCCCGCCGCCCTTGCCGCGGCCACCGGCGTGGATCTGGGCTTTGACCACCCACACCGGGCCGTCGAGCGCTTCAGCGGCTTTGACCGCTTCGTCGACGGTGAAGGCGGCCTCGCCGCGCGGAACAGGAACGCCGAACTCCTTGAGGACGGCCTTGGCTTGATGCTCGTGGATATTCATGGGGTCCCGTCGCTGGGGCGGAAGGGCTTTTTAGGGCCGCTTTCGGATCGGGGGGCGTTATAGGCGCCCCATCCGGGGGTGGCAACGGTTGAACGGTGCGGAAACGCGTTTCCGGCCCGACTTTAAGAATCAGGTCAGGCGGCGTTCAGGTATGGCTCTCTACGGCGGCAGTCGCCCTACGCTCGAGCTTGCCCCAGCTGACGATCGGCCCTCGCACCGCGGTGACCACCGCCTTGATCACCACGTAATACATCAGCTGCCGATAGCCGAAGCGCTGCACCGGCAGCCAAGGAAGGTCGGCCCACGGGGCCCGCTTCTCCAGCGCCATGCCCAGGGCGGCGGCCGACAGGTCGACGAAGATGAACACCGCCCAATAGAGAAGCGAGCGGATCAGGTTGTCCGAGCCCCATTCCACGGGATGGAAGAAGTGGTCGATGCTGGCCGAGATCAGGCTCCAGATCACCGCCAGGTCCACCAGGGGCGCAGCCGTGGCCAGGATGATCTGGAATAGCCAGATCTGCGGCAGGGCGACGAAGCCCAGGATCGGCCGCTTGGGGCTGAAGGTCGCCTCTCGGTGCTTCCAGATGCACTGCAGGGTGCCGAACGACCAGCGGAAACGCTGTTTCAGAAGGCCTGATACGGTCTCGGGCGCCTCGGTATAGGCGCGCGCGTCGGGGTCGAACTCCACCCGCCAGCCGGCCCGCTGCACCGCGATGGTCAGGTCCTGGTCCTCGGCCAGGGTGTCGGAGGGATAGCCGCCCAGCTGCTCCAGGGCGCTGCGCCGCCAGGCGCCCACCGCGCCGGGGACCACGGTGACGGCCCCCAGGGCCGCCAGGGCTCGCCGCTCCAGGTTCTGGGCGGTGACATATTCCAGGGCCTGCCATCGGGTGACGATGTTGCGGCGATTGCCCACGAGGGCGTTGCCCGCCACCGCGCCGACCGTGGGGTCGGCGAACCAGCGCACCAGCCGGGGGATGGTCGAGGGCGGGAACAGGGTGTCCGCATCCAGCGCAACCACGATATCGCCCTTGACCTGATCCAGGCCTCGATTGAGCGCCAGAGCCTTGCCGCCATTGGGGAAGCGCATCAGCCGCACGCGCGGATCGTTGGAGAAGTGCTTTTCGACCTCGGCCGAGGTGCCGTCGCTGGAGCCGTCGTCCAGCACCACCACCTCCAGACGCCTCCAGCGTGACTCCAAGATGCGGGCCACCGAGGCGGCGATCACCTTCTCCTCATTGAAGCAGGGGATCAGCACGCTGACCAACGGCCCGGTCTCCGGATCCAGCTCGGCCGGGTCGCGCCGACCCTCGCGAAAGCGATGGACCAGGGCCAGGACAGCCAGGAACACAAGCCTCAGGACCCCCAGCGCGATCGCCGAGATGAACAGCGTCTCCAGCGCCAGGTTGATCTCACGAAAGATGCCGAAGCCCAGCCGGTCGAGCATCAGCTCCAGCCATTGGCGCTGGGTCGGGGGATTGGCCTGCTGGGGCGTCATCCCGGCGAGCTCGGCCACGGTGACGAGCTTGTAACCGTGAGCACGCAGCTGATCGATCAGGTTCGGCAGGGCCTCGATGGTGTGGGTGCGGTCGCCGCCGCTGTCGTGCAGCAGGATCACCTGGCCAGCCGGCCGGTCCGCCGTGCCGGGCTCGGCCAGCCGGGCCAGGGACCGCTGCACGATCAGCACCGGATCGGGCTTCTTCCAGTCGTCAGGATCGATACGCAGGCCGACGGTCAGATAGCCGAGCTTCTGCGCGGCCACGAGGGGATCGACTTCCGCCGGCGTCGACGGTTCGGCGTCACCGAAATAGGGCGGCCGGAGCAGCCGCATTGACTTGCCGGTGATCACCTCGAACAGGCGCTGGGTGGCGTTCAGCTCCAGGTCGACCTCGGGCACCGGCAGCAGGCCGATATTGGGGTGGGTGTAGGTGTGGTTGCCCACGATCATGCCCTGGGCGACCTCGCGCTCGACCAGTTCGGGGTGGGCCTGCATGTTCTTGCCGATGACGAAGAAGGTCGCCGGCGCGTCCTTCTCCTTCAGGATCTTCAGGATTCTGGGCGTCCAGTGCGTATCGGGCCCGTCGTCAAAGGTCAGGGCCACAAGGCCCTTTTTCGCGCCATAGCGCTGGATCTCGTAGGCGCTAGGCAGCTTGTCATAGCTTTCGTCGGCGATCAGCCCGGTGTCCGGGTCGAAGGTCAGGGTTCGCTGGCCGATCGTCGGCGTGGCGGAAACGTGCAGCACCTCGCCATCGCCGTCGAAATCGACCCCCTGGCCGGTGGACAGGCGCATCAGCCCCGAGGAATCGACCTGGCCATAGGGCTTGCCCAGAAGGCTCCACATGCCCGGATCTTCCGAGCCGAGCCGCCACATGGCGTAGCCGCGCACCCGCCAGGGATCGGTGACCTTGATCTGGTTGAACAGCGTGGTGGCGTCCAGGAACCAGACGGTGTGGTTGATCCCGTTCTCGTCGGCATAGCCGAAAGTCGGGTTGAGGGCGTCGTCATCCATGCGGATGGTCGCCTCGGAGTCCCGGGCGAGCCGCATGGCGTCGTTGAATTCGATCACCTCGGCCGCGCCCTGGCCGGTCTTGTCCTTGGCCCGCCAGTCATAGCCGTACGAGCCGTAGGCCATGATGGTCTTTTCGGGGTCGAGCTGGGACATTCGCAGGTCGAGGTTTTTCTCGTACCAGTCCTGGCCAGCGGCCGGCCCGGGATTTCCCGTACTCCAATGCTCGTCATAGGCCATTAGCACCAGCGTGTCGGTCGCCTGTTCCACGGCCTTGAACGGAAAGTCCTCGTCGTCGAACGGCGCGGTGACCCAAACTTCCAGGCCGTGGGGGGCCAGCACGTCGCGGGCATGCTTCAGAAAGGCCGGATACGCAGCGATGGCGTTCGGCGACAGGTTCTCCAGGTCGAAGCAGTAGCCGGCGTAGCCGCGCTTGGCCGCCTGCTCGACCAGGGTCGCGAGCAGTCTGTCCTCAGCGCCCCTGTTCAGGACGACCCCGTCGCCGATGGCGGTGTTGAACACCGCCTCTTGGGCGTTGTGCACCACCGCCATGATGGCCGGGGGCTTGGGCGCCGCCGCGATCAGGGCGAGAGCTTCCGGATCGTCGGTCAGGTCGACATCGCCGTTGGCGTTGCGCAGGGCCACCCACTGCGGCGCGACCACATCCAGCGAATTGATGTGCTCGCGCAGGGACTGGCGCGCCTCCTGGTCCCAGCTGACATAAAAGCCGATGGACAGGGGCTTGAGCGCTTTGTTGCTGGCCGCCGCCCGCGGCCGGCGGATAGTCCGGGTCCAGTCAGGCTTGGCGCGTTTCAGAAATCGCTTGGCCGTTTCCTGGTGCAGGCCCTGCAGCACGCGAGGGTCCTGCAACTGCAGGGTGGGCATGCGCGGGGCGAAGGCCAGCGTGGCGAGGAAACCTGCGACGATCGCCGCCAGCAGCGACAGCACCAGCCCGCCGAACTGCCCGGTGCGGCGCGCGCGCCGTCCCGACGGATCGTGAAACACGAACCGGTCGTGCTGGCGCCCAGGCTGAGGGGACCCAGGTCCAGGGGATCCAGCGGGACCAAGCTTAGGCGTATTCGGTTCCAGGGGAGAGGACTCTGACGTCATGGCGGCGGGTCTGACGGCCCGAAGGTTTCCGAATCAAGGGCGCCGCAACCTGGCGCCGGCGCCTCCTTATCACTAGTTCGGACGAGGCGTCAGCCTCGGCCATGTCTTCTCAGGCAAGCCTTCGCGGTTTACACCCCGGCCCCGCGGCGGTTGATCCTGCATCGACGCGGACGCTCCGTACAGGCCAGGATGAAGCTGCAGCATGACCATTCACCGCCCCCGCCGCAGCGCCCTCTACATGCCGGCCTCCAACGCCCGGGCGATTGAAAAGGCCAAGGGCCTGGCCTGCGACGTGGTCATTCTCGACCTCGAGGACGCGGTCGCGCCCGAAGCAAAGGCGGACGCCCGCGCCCAGGCCGTGGCGGCGGTCAAGGCCGGGGGGTTCGGCGAGCGGGAGGTGGTGATCCGCTGCAACGCGCTTTCCACGCCCTGGGGCGCCGAGGACCTGGAGGCGGCGGCCGAGGCCGGGCCGGACGCTATCCTCGTCCCCAAGGTGGAAGCTCCCGCCGACATCGCCGCCTATGACGCTTACCTGGCCAAGGCGCCGGCCAAGACGCGGCTCTGGGCCATGATCGAGACCTGCGCCGCGGTCTTCGGCCTGGAGCCGATCGCCGCCACGGCCAGGACTGGCCGCCTGTCGGCCTTCTGCCTGGGCCTCAACGATCTCGCCAAGGAAATGGGCTGCCGCCAGACGCCTGACCGGGCGCCGTTCCAGGCCGCGCTGACCCTGGCGGTGGCGGCCGGCCGCATTCACGGCCTGACGCTGCTGGACAGCGTGTTCAACGACATCGATGACCTCGCCGCCCTCGAAGCGGCCTGCCGCCAGGGCGCCGACTTCGGCTTCCACGGCAAGACCATCATCCATCCGAGCCACATCGACGCCTGCAACCGCGTCTTCAGCCCGGATCCGGGCGAGGTCGCATGGGCCAGGGCGGTGATCGCCGCCTTCGGCGCGACCGAGAACGCGGGCAAGGGGGCCATCCGGGTCGATGGGCGCCTGGCTGAACGCCTGCACCTGACCCAGGCCGAGGCGCTGGTGGCCACCGCCGACGCCATCGCCGCCCGCGGCGCCGGACATCCATGAGCCCAGCCGGCGCTGTGGCGGCCCTGGCGCTGAGCGCCGCGCAGCCGTCGGATCATCCGTCGCCGCCACCCACGGCGCCGGCCGTCCAAGCGCCGCCAGCGCCGGGCTCAGTTCCAGCTCCAATCCCGGCGCCGCCCGACCAGGCCCAGACCACCGACGACAGCAATCCGGCCGAACCCTTGGCGGACGATACCAAGGGAACGACGGTCGACCAGGCCTATCAGGCTGCCGAGGGGCGCCAGGGGCCGCTGGACGGGTCCTGGCGGCTGAGCGACGGCGCGGGCGCGCCCCTGTTCGATTTCCAGCTGACGGATCCTGGCGGCGCGCCATCTCCCCGGGCCAGTGAGCCGAACCATCCCGATATCGAAGGCGCCTGGCGCGACCTGCGCCGCGAAGGCGGGCTCGGGGCCTCGGGCGTCCTTCAATCCGTGCGCCACGACGGTCCGAGCCTCGTGATCAGCTTCACCGAGGCCGTTCCCGCCAGGCCGACCCGGCTCGCCCTGCATCCCGCCGCGAACGGCGGCTGGACCGGCGAACTGGACGAAGCCGGCAGACCGCCGCTGGTGGTGTTCCTGGAGCGACAGTGAGGGTTAAGAGTCCTACTTCTCGCCCTTCGCCGCCTGGCCGCCCAGGATCTGCAGGGCGACCTCGCTGACGTAGTCCAGATCGGCCGGAGCGTAGGGGACAGCCTCGCCAACCCCCCATACCGGGCCCGGCCAGGCCGCGTCGTCCGGGCGACGTCCCACGACGTGGGCGTGGAGCTGGGGCGTGACATTGCCCAAGAGGCCGGTATTCAGCTTTTCCACCGGCCGCCCGAGCGCCGAGCCGATCGCGCGCACGGCGGCGCCCGCCGTGATGATTTCCTCCATCAGCCGGGCCCGCGTCGCGGCGTTCAGGTGCTCGATCTCCCTGGCGCCCGCGCGGCGGGGAATCAGCACGATCCAGGGCCAGCGGGCGTCCGCCTGCAGCCGGGCTTCGCACAGGGCCAGCGAGGTCAGAGGCTTTGACGTGCGCAGGAAATCCGGCGCGATCGAGAACTTGTCCACACACGGACTCCGGAAAAAGGGCGTTCGGCGCCTCGCGCGGCGCCCCATAGCAGGGCCAATGCGCCCTGGCGAGCGACAGTGAACATCTGTCCACCGCTTGCTCCCGCCGCCGCGCGGAGCTAGACCGCCCGCAGTTTCTCCCCACAAGACTCTTACAAGCCCGGAGGCCCAACATGGCTCGTGCGAAGATCGCCCTCATCGGCGCCGGTATGATCGGCGGCACCCTCGCCCACGTCGCGGCGCGCGAAGAACTGGGCGACGTCATCCTGTTCGACATCGCCGAGGGCGTTCCCCAGGGCAAGGCGCTGGACATCGCCGAGGCCAGCCCGGTGTTCGGCAAGGACAGCGCGCTGAAGGGAGCCAACGACTATGCGGACATCGCCGGGGCCGACGTCTGCATCGTCACCGCCGGGGTTCCGCGCAAGCCGGGCATGAGCCGCGACGACCTCTTGGGCATCAACCTGAAGGTCATGAAGGCCGTGGGCGAGGGCATCAAGACCCACGCTCCGAACGCCTTCGTCATCTGCATCACCAACCCGCTGGACGCTATGGTCTGGGCGCTGCAGCAGTTCTCCGGCCTGCCGCACAATAAGGTCGTGGGCATGGCGGGCGTGCTCGACTCGGCCCGCTTCCGCTATTTCCTGGCCGAAAAGACCGGTGTCTCGGTCGAGGACATCCACGCCTGGACCCTGGGCGGACACGGCGACGACATGGTGCCGATGGTGCGCCACTCGACGGTCGGCGGCCTGCCCCTGCCGGAGCTGGTCAACCAGGGCTTCATGACCCAGGACGAGCTCGACGCCATCGTCAAGCGCACCCGCGGCGGCGGCGGTGAGATCGTGGCCTTGCTGAAGACCGGCTCGGCCTTCTACGCCCCGGCCGAGAGCGCCATCGCCATGGCGAAATCTTACCTGAAGGACAAGAAGCGGGTCCTTCCCTGCGCCGTGCATCTGTCCGGCCAGTATGGCCTTTCGGACCTCTATGTGGGCGTTCCGGCAGTGATCGGCGCCGCCGGCGTCGAGCGGGTCATCGAGTTTCCCACCAATGACGACGAAAAGGCCATGTTCGCCAAGTCGGTGGACTCGGTGAAGGGCCTGATGGAAGCCTGCAAGGGGATCGAGCCATCGCTGAAATAGGCCCCACGCTGGAGACCGCCCGCCTGATCCTCCGCCCTCCCTTGGCGGAGGATTTCGAGCCGTGGGCGGACTTCATGGCCGACGAGGAGGCGACCCGCTTTATCGGCGGCGTCCAGCCCCGCGCTGTCGCCTGGCGGGGTTTCCTGTCCATGGTCGGCGCCTGGACCATCCAGGGTTACGCCATGTTCTCAGTGATCGAGAAGGACAGCGGCCAATGGGTCGGGCGGCTGGGTCCGTGGGTTCCGGAAGGCTGGCCCGGGACCGAGGTCGGCTGGAGCATCGCCCGCCGGGCCTGGGGCAAGGGCTACGCCACGGAGGGTGCGACTGCGGCGATCGACTGGGCCTTCGACGACCTGGGCTGGGACGACGTGATCCACACCATCGACCCCGCCAATACGGCCTCGCGGGCCGTGGCGCAACGGCTGGGATCGGTCTGCCGGGGGCCTGGGCAGCTGCCGGCGCCCTACGAACACGAGCCGATCGAGATCTGGGGCCAGACGCGCCAAGCGTGGCGGGCTCGGCGCGCGCCGCCTACCCGTTGAAACTCCGCACCGCCGCAACGATCCGGTCCTGGGTCGCCTCGTCCATATAGGGGTGCATCGGCAGGGCCAGGACCAGGTCGGCCTTGGCCTCGCTGACCGGCAGGCCGCCGGGCTGAGGATAGATGGCGTAGCAGGCCTGGGTGTGCATCGGCATGGGATAGTAGGCCGCCGAGGGTACGCCTTGGGTCTTCAGGTGGGCGGCCAGGCCGTCGCGATCGGGGTGCTCGATGGTGTACTGGGCCCAGGTCGAGACCCCGCCGTCGATCACGGTCGGGGTGCGGGCGGCCGAGCCGGCCAGGCCCGCCGCATAGCGATCGGCGACCACGGCGCGCTTTTCGATCTCGTCGGGGAAGATCTTCAGCTTTTCGATCAGGATCGCCGCCTGCAGCGTGTCCAGACGGCTGTTCAGGCCGACGCGCATATTCAGGTATTTCGGGTCGTGGTCGAAGCTCTTGCCGGCGATATCGCTGGCGGTGGCCTTGCCGTGGACGCGCAGCGAATCCATCCGCTCGGCCAGCCAGCCGTCGTCGGTCAGCACCGCCCCGCCGTCGCCGTAACAGCCCAGCGGCTTGGCCGGGAAGAAGCTGGTGGTGACCACGTCCGCCCAGGCGCCGGGATGACGGCCTCCCAATGTGCAGCCGAAACCCTGGGCGCTGTCGGCGATCAGCTTCAGGCCGTGACGCTTGGCGATGGCCGAGATCGCCGGATAGTCAGCCGGCTGGCCGAACAGGTCGACGGCGATGATCGCCTTGGGGGTCAGTTCGCCCGCAGCCTTGAGCGCCAGGATCGCAGCTTCAAGCTTGGCCGGGTCGAGATTGTAGGTGTCCGGCAAGATGTCGACGAACACGGGCGAGGCGCCCAGCCAGGGGATCACCTCGCCGGTAGCGGCGAAGGTGAAGCTGGGGCAGAACACGGCGTCGCCCGGCCCGACCTCCCAGGCCATCAGCGGCAGGGCCAGGGCCTCGGTGCCGTTGGCGCAGCCCAGCGCATGGCCGGCGCCGGCGAAGGCGGCTAGCTGTTCCTCGAACGCGCGGCATTCCGGCCCCATGACATAACCGCCGTGGGCCAGGACCTGGGCGATCGCGGCGTCGATCTCGGGCTTGATGCGGCGCTGCTGAGCGGCCAGGTCGATGAAGGCGATGGTCATGCAGGCATCCCGGTTCTGACGGCGGCTGGTAATAGGGATCTCGGCCGTCGCCCGCGACACAAACCCTGTAACCGGTTGTTTCCGCTGGCGAAGGCTCTCGTCTGCACGCACGGCGAGATTTTTGGCCTCTATCGCCATGTCCGATAGCGGCGTTAAGTGGCGGCTAAGGGCGACGACCCTAGGGTTATGCGTTCATAGGATTGCAAGACCGACCCTACCTATGCCCAATTCTCCGCCCAAGGTGCAGATCGAGCCGGCGCCGCCCGAGGGGCGGGTGGATCGTATCGCCTCGGCTGCGGCGCTAGACATGCTAGGGCGGCTGCAGGACCCGGCCCTGCTGGCCAGCGGCGCCGTCAATCTGATCGGGCTCGACGCCATCCGCGCCAAGCTGGGCGACCGCTGGGAGAACAAGCGGACCCGGGTCTGGGAGCATGTGGAACGGGAAATCGAGCGCGCTATCGGCCCCGCCAACCTGTCGGTGCGCCTGGACGACACCAACTATCTGATCGCCTTGCCGGCCTCGCCCGGCCTCGCCGCCCAGGCCATCTGCCTGACCGTGCTGCAGGACGTGCTGAAATTTTTCCTGGGCGAGCTTCGCCCCGCCGACATCGCCGTAAGCAACGTCTTGGCCATTGAGGGCTCGGAGATCATCTCGGCGCCCGTCGACCTGCGCCGGTTGCCCATGGGCGGCGCCGCGCCGGCCTCGGCCGCTGCGCCAGCGCCCGCATCAACCCCTCGCCAAGGCGCGAGCGCGCCCGGTCCTGCAGCGCCGTCCTCGGCCATCATGCTGGGGGACCAGGCCCCAGCCGCCCCGGAATGGCGCCCGCCACTCGCCGGCCGCTTCCTGCGCGAACGGCTGGAGCCGCCGAAACGCCCACAGTTCGAGCTGACCCTTTCCGACGAGCCGGTCTGGAACTTGCGCCAAGGGTTGATCACCTCGTTCGTCGTCGACCGCGCCGGCGCTCCGCCCGAAGCCGACGCGCCGGTGCACGAAGAGATCGACGCCGCCGTTTTCCGCCACGTGGCCAATCTGCTGCAGGAGCATGCCAGCCAAGGCGGCGCCTTCGTGCTGCACGCGCCGGTGCATTTCATGTCCTTGGCCACCCAGCGCACGCGGCTGAGGCTGTTGGGCCTGACCCAGCCGGTGCGCGAGGCCATGCGCAAGACGGTGCTGCTGGAAATCTGCGGCCTGGACGCCGGGGTGCCGCCGAGCCGGTTGATCGAAGTCATCGGCCTGGTGCGCTCGCTGTGTGGCGGCGTTCTCGGGCGGGTGCGTCCGAGCCGGCCGGCCCTTGCGGCGGTGCGCGGCTGCGGCCTCAGGGGCATTGTCATCGAGGCGCCGCTGCTCTCGCCACAGGGCCACGACGGCGAGGCGCGGCTCAAATTGTTCGTCGCCGCCGCCCAGCCCCTGAGCCCAAACCTGATCATCCACGGCCTGCCGTCCCCTGGCCTGATCGACGCCGCCGCTGCCGCCGGCTTCACCCACGCCAGCGCCGCGCCCCAGGCGGGGAAATAGCTTTTCCGCACGCGCGAGCGCGCATCAACGCCGCTTGGCCCGGACGAGCCGGGTCATGACGTAGGAGGGCGGCGTGTCGGCGCGCAGACTACGCCCCCCGTATGGCCTCGATCCGATCCCACAACGCCGCCGCCGCATCGGTCCCGCCGAAGCGCTTCAATTGCTGGGCGCCGGTGGGAGAGGTGACGTTGATCTCGGTCAGGTAGTCGCCGATCACATCGATGCCAACGAACAACAGGCCGCGCCGTTTCAGCTCGGGGGCGATGATGGCGCAGAGTTCCAGGTCACGCGGCGTCAGCTCGACCGCTTCGGCCCGGCCGCCGCGCGCCAGGTTCGAGCGCACCTGGCCATCCGCGGGTATGCGGTTGATGGCGCCGACCGGCTCGCCGTCCACCAGCAGGATGCGCTTATCCCCTTTGCTCACCGCCGGTATGAACTTCTGGGCGATCACCGGCTCGCGCCCGATCATGGCGTGAAGCTCCAGCAGGGCGTCGAGATTGGGGTCGTCCGCCGTCAGCCGCACCACACCCGAGCCGCCGCCGCCATAGAGGGGCTTGAGCACCATGTCGCCGTGACGGGCGCGGAAGTCGTAGATCGCCTCCGGATCACCGGTGATCAGGGTCGGCGGCTGCACGCCGGGAAAGCCGGTGACGAACAGCTTCTCGGGCGCATTGCGCACCTCGGCGGGGTTGTTCACCACCAGGGTTCCGGGGTGGATGGTCTCCAGGAAGTGGGTGGCGGTGATGTAGGCCATGTCGAAGGGCGGGTCCTGACGCATCAGCACCACGTCCATCTCGGCGAGTTCGCGTGTCTCGTAGCCGCCCAGGCGGTGATGGTCGCCCTTGACCGCCTGCAGGTTCAGCGCCCGGCCGCGCGCCAGCACGCGCCCCTCCTCCAGGGCGATGCGGTCGGGGGTATAGACCCATAGGGCGTGGCCGCGGGTCTGGGCCTCCAGCATCATGAAGAAGGTGGTGTCGGTCTCGATATTGATCCCTTCCACCGGGTCCATCTGGATGGCGACCTTGAGGGACATGGGGCGGCGCTCCTGGACCGAAACCGAAGGGGTGGCGCAGATTTAGGGACTTGCGGGCCGTCCAGCTAGTTCAAACGCATGCGGACCCGTTCGCGGGCGGCTCGCGCGGCGACCGCGGCGCCGCCATCCAGGGCCTGGGCCCGGGCCAGGGCTTCCAGCGCGCCGGCCAGGGCGCCCTGGCCCTCGCGGGCGGCCGCCACGTCCAGCCAGGGGCGGTGGTCGGCGGGATTGAGCAGCGCCCGGCGCAGGGCGGACCGCTCCGCGCGGGCATAGTCCCGGTTATGGATAGCCCGAGCGTAGATGTTGTTCTGCAGCCGCATCAGCACCGAGCGGTCGTCGGTCGGGGCCATCAGGGCGTCCAGCCGCTCGGCGACGTCGCTGGTGAGCCCAGCCATATAAGCCCGGCGGCTGAGCTCCGAAGGCAGCACCACCCGCCCCTCGCTGAACGGGTCCAGAGCCAGGGGCCCTTCGGCGCTCTCGATGCGCAGCAGGAAGTGGCCGGGGAAATCGACCCCCCTGACCTGCAGGCCGCAGCGGCGGGCCACCTCCAGATAGACCACCCCCAACGCCACGGGCAGGCCCTTGCGCCGCTCCCAGACCGCAAGGATGTCGGCGTTGTCCGGGTTGTCATAGGTGATCAGGTCGCCGGCCAGGCGCATGTCGCCGGCCAGGGTCTCGGCCAGGGCCTCTTCGGGTGATTCGACCTTCTCCAGCCGCGCCCTCAACCGGTCGGCGGCGTCGTTGGTGAGAGCCCGCGCCGGGTCGGGATCACGCGTCGGATCCTCGTGCAGGGCGCAAGCTATGGCGGCCTCCAACAAGGGAAAGCGGTTGTCGTTCGTCTCTCCGATGTCCCGCAGAGCCTGTTCGGCTTCTTGGCGCGTCATCCATCCTCCGCCGTCAACTGAATCCGCCGCCGTGAAATAGACGGCCACTTGCTAGTTTAGATCAGAATTCTCCTTCCACGCGTCGGCGAGATGTCGCGGCCAGCGTCCTGGCGCCAGAGCCATCAGGTCGAGGCGCACCTGGGTCCCACGCAGGCCGGGCCGGCGGGCGGCGATCTGGGTGGCGGCGCGGCGAAGGCGCTCGCGCTGCTGCGCGCCCACCGCCTCCAGCGCCACGTCCAGGCTTGTGCGGCTCTTGACCTCGACCACCGCCAGCACGGAGCCCCGGCGGGCCAGCAGGTCGATCTCCCCCTGCGGCGTCTTCAGGCGAAAGCCCAGAATTCGATAGCCCTTGGCCATGAGCCACAGCGCCGCCAGCACCTCGGCGCGCCGGCCGGAACGCCGCGCCAGGCCGCCCCTCAGCCGCCGCGCCTCGCTCACGGCTTCTCGCTCATCGGGCGCCCTTCAGTTCCAGGGCGCGACGATAGAGGTCGCGGCGGGACAGGCCCAGGGCGGTAGCGACTTCCGATGCGGCCTCGGCCGGCCCGACCCGGCCGAGGGCCTCGGCCAGGGCTGCGTCGGCGTCGGCGGGCGTGGCGGCGCTCTCCGCGCCGGGCGCCACCAGCACCACCACCTCCCCCTTGGGCGAGGCCAGCGTCGGATCGGCGGCCAGGACATCGAGCGGACCGCGGCTGAGGGTCTCGTAGAGCTTGGTCAACTCCCGCGCCACCACCGCCTCTCGCGGGCCGAACACCGCAGCCATATCGGCCAGGCTGGCGCCGAGGCGCGATGCGCCCTCGTAGAACACCAGGCTGGCGCGGATCGGCGCGAGCTCGGCGAAGAAGGCGCGGCGGGCGGCGGTCTTGGGCGGGGGAAACCCAGCGAACAGAAAGCGGTCGGTGGGCAGGCCGGCGACGCTGAGGGCCGTGATCGCCGCCGAGGCGCCGGGGATGGGGACCACCGTCGAGCCCTGGGCCAGGGCTTCGCGCACCAGCCGAAAGCCGGGATCGGAGATCAGCGGGGTGCCGGCGTCGGACACCAGCGCCACCCGCTTGCCCTCGGCCAGGGCCGCCAACACCTTGGGCCGCACGCGCGCCGCGGCGTGCTCGTCATAGCGCTCCAGCCGGCCCTTGAGGCCGAACGCCGCCAGCAGCTTGCCCGAGACGCGGGTGTCTTCCGCCAGCACCAGGTCGGCCGCCGCCAGCACGTCCAGGGCCCGCAGGGTGATGTCGCGCAGGTTGCCGATCGGGGTGGCGACCACATAGAGCCCGGGCTCCAGCGGGGCGGTGCTGAGCTGCGGCGGTGGAAGCTTTTCGGCCAAGATCGCGTCCGATTTTGGAATGAACCACGAAGAACACGAAGGACATGAAGACGAAGCGGCAGCGTGGCGGGCGAATCACCCGCCCCTTCGTGTCCTTTGCGTGCTTCGTGGTTAAACCCTTTTTTCGTCCGCAAGAAACCCAACCACGCTATCCAGCACAGCGCGTCCCTTGCGCGTCAGAGCCAGCCGATCGGATGTAAGCGTCGCCAGACCTTCGGCCGCCAGGTCGACAATCGCTGGCGCGCTGGCCCCCAGGCCCAAGGCAGCCACCTCGTCCCAGGCGACGCCCGCATCGATGCGCAGGCCCATCAGCAAGCGTTCGATGGCGGCGTCGCGAGGGCTCAGGGCCTCGGTTTCGGCGAAGCCGACGCCGGTCGCCGAGACGCGCTCGATATAGTCGCCGACCTTGGTCGCCGCCTGGGTGGCGGTGCGCCGGCCGCCCAAGGTCAGCCGGCCGTGGGCGCCGGGGCCGGCGCCGACATAGTCGAGCCCGGTCCAATAGGCCAGGTTATGGCGGGACCGGGCGGCAGGCCCCCGGGCGTGGTTGGAAACCTCATAGGCCTCGAAACCCGCCGCCTCCAGCACAGCCTGGGTGGTTTCATAGAGGCCGGCGGCAAGATCGTGGTCCGGGGGGACGATCTGCCTGCGCCCCACGGCGCGGTCGAACGCGGTGCCCGGCTCGATGGTCAGCTGATAGGGGGAGAGGTGCTCGGGCCCAAGGTCCAGGGCCGCATGCAGCTCCTCCACCCAAGCCTCGGGCGTCTGGCCGGGACGGGCGTAGATCAGGTCCAGCGACAGGCGCGGGAAAGCCCTCGCCGCCAGGGCCGCCGCCCGTCGCGCCTCGGCCACGTCGTGGTTGCGGCCCAGAAAGCGCAAGGCCTCGTCGTCCAGCGACTGCAGGCCCAGCGACAGGCGGTTCACCCCGGCCTCGGCGAAGGCGGCGAAACGGCCGGCTTCGGCGTCGGTGGGATTGGCCTCCAGTGAAACCTCCAGATCCTCGTCCGGCGGCCACAGGCGCCTGGCCTCCTCGATGATCGCCGCCGTCCAGACAGGGTCCATCAGCGAGGGCGTGCCACCGCCGAAAAAGATCGAGGTCAGCCGCCGCGGGCCGGCCAGCCCGGCCTGGCCCCGCAGGTCCCGCACGATGGCGGCGGCGAGCTGGGCCTGCTCGGCCTGGCCCCGATCGCGCACGACGTTGAAATCGCAATAGGGGCAGATGCGGGCGCAGTAGGGCCAGTGGACATAGACCGCCAGCGGCTGCGGCGTGGTCAAAAGAGCGCCGCCTTCAGCTTCTCGAACGCCCGGGTGCGATGGCTCAGGGCGTCCTTGGCCGCATGGGTCATCTCGCCGAAGGTCAGGGTCTCGCCGACGGGCACGAAGATCGGGTCATAGCCGAAGCCGTTGGTCCCGCGCGGGGGAAAGCTCAGATGGCCGTCGACCCGCCCCTCGACCACCACCGACGCTCCGCCCGGCCAGGCCACGGCCAGGGCGCTGGTGAACCAGGCGAATGTGTCTTCGCCGTCGACCTCCTCCAGCCGCTCCTCCACCTTGGTCATGGCCAGGCCGAAGTCGCGATCCGGCCCGGCCCAGCGGGCGGAATAGATCCCCGGCGCCCCGCCCAGCGCGCGAACCGAGAGGCCGGAATCGTCCGCCAAGGCGATCAGGCCGCTGGCGTCGGCCGCCGCCCGCGCCTTCAGCAGCGCATTGCCGGTGAAGGTGGTCTCGGTTTCGTCGGGCTCGGAAAGGCCCAGCTCGCCGGCGGCGACGATCTCGAACAGGCCGTCCATCAGCGCCGCCAACTCCCGCGCCTTGCCGGGATTGTGGGTCGCGGCCACCAGCCGGACGCCGGGCTCAAGCATCAGGGCCATGGTCGTCTCTCCGTCGAAAAGCACGGGGTGTTGTTTCCCTTCGCGCCGCTGGTGGCAAGGCCCGCCGAACATGAGCCGCGCCGCTTTTGCATTGCGAAAATGTAATATTGATAATCGATATGTAATTTGATCGAAAATCGATGCGGGCGTATCGATTACCGCCATGGAGAGGCTACAAGGCCTTCGGCGAGACCCAAAAGACACGGACCTTCGCCGCAACGCACAATCCGACTGGAGAGACCGATATGACCCGCTTCCTGAAGACCCTCGACCGCGTCGCCAACTTCTCCGGCGCCATCGTCCTGACCGCGGTCCTGCTGGCCGCCGCCCCGTCCTTGACCTCGATGATCTCCGCCAGCCACCTGATCGGCGCGTGATCATCTTTGCAAGGCGCGGGCGAGGGGGCATGTTCGCCGACGGCCCGAGCTGTATCGAGCCGTCGGCGGACGTAACAGTCGGCCCAGACCAGAGGATCCCTGCATGCGCGCCCTGGGGCCGGGCTCAGTCTCGAGTTTCCTGAAGATCATCCTGGACGTGGTCTATGTCGCCTTCTGGATCGCGGCGATCGCGGGCCTGATCGTGGCTCTCGGCCTTCTGCTGTTCGATTTCGATCCAGGCCTGTTCGGCCGCAGCATCAGCCTTGGCATCGACGCGAAACTGACGCCGCCGCTGGCCACCGTGGGCGCCGTCGCCTTCACAATCTACATCGTCGCGGTGCTGGTGATCGTCGAGCGGCTGCGCCGGATCTTCGCCACCCTGACCGCGGGCGACCCTTTCCATCCGGAGAACGTGCGGCGCCTCAGGGTGATCGGCCTGATGCTGATGGCGCTCGAAGTCGGCCGCTATCCCATGGTCCTGGCCAGGTCCTGGCTGTTTCCTCATGCCGACCCGCGCTACTTCATCCCCAATCCCACCGCCTGGTTCGCCGTGCTGGTGGTGTTCGTGCTGGCCGAGGTGTTCCGCGAGGGCGCCCGGCTCAGGCGCGAAGCCGAACTGACGATCTAGAGCGCCGGAGCCCACGCCCCATGCCGATCCGCGTGCGCCTGGACCGCATCCTGCTCGAACGCCGCATGTCCCTGACCGAACTCGCCGACCGCGTCGGCGTGACCATCGCCAACCTGTCGATCCTGAAGACCGGCAAGGCGCGGGCGATTCGGTTCTCGACATTGGAAGCCCTGTGCCGCGAACTGGACTGCCAGCCGGGCGAACTGGTGGTGTTCGAGCCGGGTCCGCCGGGGGACTACGATGGGGACGAGGGCGGTGATTGAAACCCTATTTGCCCCCCAGATCCGCACGGATGCGGTCGTAGGACGGGGACTTCACCCCCGCCAGCCCCTTCATGGTCCCGTCCTTGGCCCACCAGACCAGGGTCGGGTAGGCGAACCTGATCCCGTTGGCCTTGAGCAGCGGCGTCAGGCGATCGATGGTCTCGCGGCCGACCTCGACCACGGCGCTGCGGGCCACGTCGCCGTCGGCAGCGGCAATACCCTTGGCCGTCCAGCTGTCGGCGGGGCTGGCGGTCCATTTCTGATAGAAGTCCCAGCTGCGGTTGACCCACAGCTCGGCCACGGTGGTGCGTTCAATCGGCGTGGACTTGGGCTGGCCGTTCAGGTCCGGGCGGGCGATCACGATCACCCGCGTATCGACGTCGGCGGCCTGGAGCCGGGCGAACTCGTTCTGCTGGTAGCCGGCCCCGTCGAAATTGTCGCGGTAGGTGATCAGGTAGAGCTTGGTGCCGGTCAGGCCGGGCGAGACCCAGCCCGCTCCCTGGAGGAGCTTGCCGATCTCGGCCTGGTTCTTGGTGATCGTGTGCGGCCGCCAGCGTAGGTCGAAGGTCCACCAGCCGTAGAGTCCCGCGCCGATCAGGCCTAGCGCCAGCAGGGCCACGAAGGCGTTGCGGATCGCTTTCATGATTTTTCGTCTCGCACCGGTCGATCGGGCGCCTATCAAACCCGAAACGGGACGCAGATCAAACGGGCGCCGGCGCCACTGGCAGGCTCTCGGCCGCTACCCCGGCCTTGGCCAGGGCCTTGAGGTCGGCCTTCGGCGGCGGCGCAGGGGACAGGCGAACGAGGCTCAGGCCCTGCCGGGCGAGGGCTGCGAGGTCATCAAGGACAACGCCGGAGCCCTCGATCCGGCGCGCGTCGCGGCGGGCGAGATCCAGGATGGCGGGCGAGCATCCCTCGTCGACCACCAGCACGTCGGCCTGGGCGAGGGCCCGCACGGCCCGCAGGCTGATGAGTTCGGCAGGGCCGGAGGCGGCGAGCCAGCTCACCCGGCCGGTCGCGTGGCCGCTTTTCACCGCTTGCGTCAGGGCCTCGTCGAACCGCTGCTGGGCCCGGTCCGCATCGCCGGCCATGGCCGCCTCGGCCGCCGGCCCCGTGAGCGCCACCCGCAGAAAGGCCCGGCGGCGTTCGAGTTCCGGAAGGGCTTCGCGCACCTTGTCCTGGTTCGTGCGCAGCAGGGCCGCGACGCGACCGGCGCCCTGGGGCACCCGCGCCTCGATGTCCTGGCGCAGCAGCGTCGCCAGCATGGGCGCGGCGCCGCCGGTGCCGACGGCGGCCACTACCTCGCCGCGGTCGATCACCGCCGGGGTGGTGAAGTCGCAGAGCCTTGGGTGGTCGACCACATTGACCGGAACTCCGGCCGCACGTGCAGCCTGGGCGGCGCCTTCGCGAAAGGCCTCGTCCGAACTGGCGACGAAGGCGAGGCTGGCGCCGCGATAGGCGGCGGCGTCCAGCGCTTCCTGCCCGGTCAGGCGGATCACCTGGGCCGGCGAACCTTCGAACAGGCGGGCCTTGGCCTCGGCGCCCTCGCCCTCGCCAGCGATCACGACCAAGCGTCCAGCCAAGGGAAAGAAGGCGGGGAAAGCGTCCATGGCCCCAAGGCTAGCGGCCTGCGCCTGCGAGGTCACTAATTTCGCTGGACGGAATTCAGCTAAACGCCGTTAAGATACGCCTCACCGGTCGGCAAGGTGACCAGGCCGGCTCCACAAATCGGGAGGATTGGCGCATGAGCCTGGCGCTGAACATCAACGGCCGTAGCGTGACCGTGAACGCCGATGCGGACACTCCGCTGCTTTGGGTGCTGCGCGACGAGCTGCAGATGACCGGCACCAAATACGGCTGTGGCATCGCCCAGTGCGGCGCCTGCACCGTGCACCTGGACGGCCAGGCGGTGCGCTCGTGCCAGACCCCGATCGGCGCGGTGGGCTTGGGCAAGATCACCACCATCGAGGGCCTGGGCGGCTCGCACCCCCTGCAGGCGGCGTGGGTCAAGCACGACGTGCCCCAGTGCGGCTATTGCCAGTCGGGCCAGCTGATGTCGGCCGCGGCGCTGCTGGCCGCCAAGCCCAAGCCGAACGACGCCGACATCGATGAGGCCATGAGCGGCAACATCTGCCGCTGCGGGACCTACCAGCGCATCCGGGCGGCGATCAAAGACGCCTCCGGCCAGGCCGCGTGAGAGGGGCCCAAGCCATGAACGCCATCACCAGATCCCCCAAGGCGACCGAAGCCACCCGCCGCGGCCTGATTATCGGCGCGACCCTGGCCGGCGGCGCGCTGTTGGTCGGCTGCTCGCCGACCGATATCCTCAGCCTGGGCGCCCAGAAGCCCGACCAGACCACCTTCGGCCCCTTCATCAAGATCGCCGCCGACGGGGCGGTGACGGTGATCAACAAGCACCAGGACATGGGCCAGGGCAATCACGTCGGCCTGGCGGCCATCGTCGCCGAGGAGCTCGACGCCGACTGGGACCGGGTCAAGGTCGAGCCGGCCGTGGCCAACGCCAAGCTCTACGGCAACACCCTGATGAACGGCATCCAGGGCACGGGCGGATCGACCGCGATCAACAACAGCTGGGACCAGCTGCGCCTGGCCGGCGCCAGCGCGAGGGCCATGCTGGTCCAGGCCGCGGCCGGCAAGTGGTCGGTTCCGGCGAACGAGATCACGGTCAGGAACGGCGTCGTCGCTCACGCCGCGTCGAACCGCTCCGCCGGCTTCGGCGAACTGGTGGCCGATGCGGCCAAGATCACCCCGCCGCAGACGCCGACGCTGAAGTCGCCCAAGGACTTCACCTTGATCGGAACCGACCGCGTCCGCCGTAAGGACAGCTCGGCCAAGAGTACGGGGACCGCCCGCTACACCCAGGACGTCCACCTGCCGAACATGCTGGTCGCCGTGGTCACCCGGCCGCGGCGCTTCGGCGGAACGGTCAAGTCGTTCGACGACAGCGCCGCGCGGAAGGTCGCGGGCGTGGTCGACGTGGTGCAGATCCCCTCGGGCGTCGCGGTCCTGGCCCAGAACACCTACGCCGCCCGCAAGGGGCGCGAGGCGCTGAAGATCGAGTGGAACGAGGACAAGGCGGAAAAACGCTCAACCGACCAGATCCTGGCCGACTACAAAACCATCGCCCAGGGCAAGGGCGACGCCGCCATCAAGCCGCAGGTGTTCCAGTCGGTAGGCGACGCCAGCAACGCCTTTGGCGGCGAGCTGTTCGAGGCGACCTACGACTTCCCCTATCTGGCCCACGCCACCATGGAGCCGATGAACGCGGCGGCCATCGCCGATGGCATGCACATCAAGCTGATCGCCGCCTCCCAGGTCCAGACCCTGGACCAGCTGAACATCGCCAAGGCCGTGGGAACCCTGCCCGGTTTCGTCGACATCGAGACCCTGCCCGCGGGTGGCTCGTTCGGGCGCCGCGCCAACCAGGCCTCGGACTATGCGGTCGACGCCGCGCGCCTGGCCAAGCACGTGGGCCACGGGCGGCCGGTGAAGGTGGTCTGGACCCGCGAGGACGACATGGCCGCCGGCCGCTACCGGCCCCTGACCCACCACGCCCTGGCCATCAAGCTGGACAAGGACGGCTTTCCCGCCGCCTGGCGCCACCGGGTGGTCACCCAGTCGATCACCAAGGGCATGCCCATGCAGAAGGGGCTGGATGAATCGACGGTTGAGGGCGCCCTGGGCTCGCCCTACCTCAAGGCCACCCCCGTAGTCGACGGTCAGGTCTATATGCCGGAGTTCCCCGTGCCCGTACTCTGGTGGCGGTCTGTGGGCGCGACCCACACGGCCATGGTCATGGAACACACCATCGACCGGCTGGCCAAAAAGGCGGGCAAGGACCCGGCCGACTATCGCCGAGCCCTCTACCAGAAGGCCGGGGCGACCCGGCATCTGGCGATCGTGAACCTCGTCTGCCAGAAGGCTGGCTGGGGCTCACCCCTGCCGGCGGGAACCGCCCGGGGACTGGCCGTTCACGAATGCTTTGGCTCGGTGGTGGCCCAGGTGGCCGAAGTCAGCCTGAAGGACGGCAAGCCCAAGGTCGGCCGAGTGGTCTGCGCCATCGACTGCGGGACGGCGATCGCCCCGGACCAGATCGCCGCCCAGATGGAGGGCGGGATCTGCTACGGCCTTTCCGCCGCCCTCTACGGTCAGGTCACGCTGAAGGACGGGGTGGTCCAGGAAACCAATTTCGACAGCTACCGGGTGCTGCGCATGGACGAGGCCCCGACGGTCGAGACCTACATCCTGCCCTCCGCCGCCCACCCCACCGGCGTCGGCGAGCCCGCCACCCCGGTGATCGCCCCCGCGGTGGCCAACGCCCTCCTGGCCCTCAACGGCACGGTGACCAGCAGCCTGCCGTTGGTGAAGGCTTAAATTGGGATGAGATCAGGCCTGGCCAATATAAACTCCGCTCGTCCCGGCGAATGCCGGGATCCAGATGACATAGCTCAGGCCTCAAAACAGGTGTCGCCGAGAATCACCCACTGCTGCGCCTTGTGATCTGGGTCCCGGCATTCGCCGGGACGAGCGGATTTTGGGGTGAACGTGAACAGAACTCCCTTTGAACCGCCTCAGAAGTAGGTGCCGACCTTGATGCGCAGGCGGTATTTCTCGAAGTCGTCGGCGTTGGTGATCCCATCGACGATGAAGCCGGGGGCCGGGTTGGCGTAGTCCTTGGCGGCGCCGAGCTGCACCAGGAAGGTTCCGGTAACGAAGACATGCTCGCCGCCGAAGTGCAGGTTGGGGCCGACATAGTAGGCCACGTTGGTCCGTTTGCTGGGGTCGAACGGGTTCAGGCCGGCGAACTCGCGCTCGTTCAACAGCTCCAGCCCCGCCGACAAGTTGGGGCGGAAGCGGTAGGAGGCCGCGACGCCGAAATTGACGTCGGTCTCCTTGTCCCAATGGTCGCGGAAGTCGGCGGTGGCCGGGTCGGCCGCGGGGTCGCCCTGCAGGTAACGCCACTCCTGGCCGACCGTGACATTGGCCGCCAGCACCACCCGGTCGTCGTGGAAGTTCTTCTGCAGGATCAGCCGCGATTCCACCTCGCGGGTGCGTGGGCCGACGGTGGGCTCGACATAGACGGCCAGGCCCACGGGATCGGTATAAGGACTGAGAATGCGATAGACCGCCTCTCCCGAGACACCTTCGAAGCGGCCCCGGTTCAGGCGTTCGTTCGCGCCCACCGAATAGTCGGCGAACACCTCAGGCGGCGCCGTCTCGCCCGAAGGGACGTTATGAAAAACGTTCGCATAGGCCAGGTTCAGATAGCCCGACAGCTGCAGATTGTCGGTCAGGCCGTAGGAGACCTCGGTGCGGCCTTCCCAGAGATGAAAGTCGCCCTGGCTGCGGCCCTCGCGGAGGGTCGACCAGACCTCGACCTCGCTCTTGCCCTTGGGCAGCGTGTCGGTGGTGTAGAGATAGCCGAACAAGGGCTCGTCCGCATGGGCCGCCTGGCCCAGGCCCAGGCCCAGGGCCAAGGCCGCGCCCAATCGCCCGCCAAGTCCGTTCGTCATGTCCGACCTCACTAAGATGCAATTGCGACTTATTCGCAACTTAGGGAGCCGTCAATGGCGCAGGTCTGATATCGCCTTCCAGTAGGGAGGCTGTGAAATCCGTGCGTGGTTCGAGACGCTGTGCTTCGCACAGCTCCTCACCATGACCAATTCTCTGGAATTACAATAACTAAGTCATCCTGAGGAGGCCGCGCAGCGGCCGTCTCGAAGGACGCACGGGCGGCGCCACAAGGGGAGAAGGAACATCACGCCGCCGACGGGCTCGCGGGTTGGGCCAGGAGGGCGTAAACGGCGTCAGCGCTGTGGGCCTGGCGCAGCTGTTCGCGCAGGTCGGCGCGGCGCAGCAGGCGGGCCACGCGGGCCAGGGCCTGCAGGTGTTCCGAGCCGGCCGCTTCCGGGGCCAGAAGGGCGAAGATCAGGTCGACCGGCTGATCGTCCACGGCGTCGAAATCAACCGGCGCCTCCAGGCGCAGAAAGACGCCGCGCATCCGGTCCAGAGCCTTCAGACGGGCATGCGGCACGGCGACGCCGGAGCCGACGCCGGTCGAGCCGACGGCTTCGCGCGCCAGAAGCGCGTCCAGCACCTCACCGGCGTCGAGATCGAACCGGCGCGCAGCCATTTCCGCCACCAGCGACAGAGCCTGTCGCTTGGAGGACGCGCTGACCTTCGGCGTGATCGCACGCCGATCCAGCAAGCTTTCGATATTCATGAACGCGACGCCTGAATCCTTAAGCCCTACTGGTCGCCCCGCGCCCGGCCCGGTGCATCAACGCTGAAGGCCGCCCTTACGTTTCAAGCGGCGCCTTCACCATTGAGCGAGGCCGTTCTTTCCGGGTCGATCCAACCGATATTCCCATCGGGCCGGCGGTACACCACTGACAGCCCCCCGTGCGCGGCGTTTCTAAACACGATTGTTTGAGATTCAGTCAAGTCGAGCTGCATAACCGCCATCGAAACGGTCAGCGTTCGCAATGGCTCAAGAGTCTCAGCGATGACCATGGCCGCCGGAGCGCCGTGGCCATCGGCCCCGTCCCACTCCTCGTCCGGCTCGGCGTCCTCCGGCGCCCGCAGCACATAGAGGGCGGCGGTCTCGGCCGCCTTGGCGTTGGCAGCCGTCGAATGGCTTTTCAGCTTATTCTTGTAACGGCGGATACGAGTCTCAATCTTATAGAGCGCCGCGTCGAAGGCCGAGTGGGCGTCGCCGCCCAGCCCATGACTCTGCAACTGCTGGCCAGAGGCGAGGCTGACCATACAGTCTACGCGGAAGCTGTGTCCTTCCTTGCTGACCACGACATCGGCGTCGCCGCCGCGGTCGAAGTATTTGCCGATGCTGGCGAGGATTTCGTCGGTGACCCGCGTCCGCAGGGCCTCCCCGACGTCGACATGTTTGCCGGAGACTTGGACTTGCATGGGGTCACTGCAAACCCGGAGCGCTTCGGAGTCAAGCGCTATGGAGCGGGTAGAACTGAACTCTGTCAGCAGGCTTCCTTGAGCATGCGTCGCCGCTCGACCGAGGAGGGGATGCGCATGGCTTCGCGGTATTTCGCCACCGTCCGCCGCGCCACGTCGATTCCGGCCGCATTGAGGATTTCGACGATGCGGTCGTCGGACAGCACCCCTTCCAGATCGCGCTCGCCGTCGATCAGTTGTTTGATGCGGTGGCGCACGCTCTCGGCCGAATGATCGGCCCCGCCGTTGGAGGCGGAGATGGCGGCGGTGAAGAAGAACTTCATCTCGAACACCCCACGCGGGGTGGCCAGGTACTTGTTCGACGTGACCCGGCTGACGGTGGATTCATGCATGCCGATGGCTTCGGCCACCGTCTTCAGGTTGAGCGGGCGCAGTTGCTCGACGCCGAAGGCCAGAAAGCCGTCCTGCTGGCGCACGATCTCGCTGGCCACCTTCAGGATGGTCTTGGCGCGCTGATCCAGGCTGCGCACCAGCCAGTTGGCTGAGGCCAGGCAGTCGGCGACGAAGGTCTTGTCCGCCTCGGCCCGGGCGCCGGCGGAAACGCGGGCATGATAGCGCTGGTCGACCAGCAGCCGCGGCAATGCGTCGCTGTTCAACTCCACGTGCCAGAGGCCGCCCGGACCTTCCCGCACGACCGCATCGGGGATGACGGGGGCGCTGGGCTCGCCGCCGAAGGCCGCGCCAGGCTTGGGTGTCAGGCCGCGGACCTCGGCGATCATGTCCCTCAGGTCATCCACGTCGACGCCACAGACCTTGCGCAGGGCCACGAGGTCGCGCTTGGCCAAGAGATCCAGGTGGTCCATCAGGGCCGCCATGGCCGGGTCGAACCGATTTTTTTCCCTCAGCTGCAGGGTCAGGCACTCGCGCACGTCGCGGGCGAACACCCCGGTAGGCTCGAAGCCTTGTAGGCGGGTCAGCACGGATTCCACGGCGGCCAGGTCGCAGCCCAGGCGCTCGGCCACCTCCTCAATGTCGCCCCGCAGATAGCCGCCCTCGTCGACGGCGTCGACCAGCACCTGGGCGATGGCCCGTTCAGGCGTCGTGAAGCCGGCCATGGAGACCTGTCTCTCCAGGTGTTCGGCCAGGGTCTCGGCATGTTGCAGGGCGCCTTCCAGCCCTTCCCCGTCGCGGTCGAAAGATCCTCCGCGGTTCGCCTGGGTCCAGTCGACGGCGCCGCCGGTCTGGTAGCCCTCGGCCGTGTCAGCGGCTTCCGCGGCCGGTCGGTCGCCGCAGTCGCGCTCGCCGGGCGAGGCGTCGGCATACATATCGGCCGACGAGGCGTCCATGTCTGCGGCGGCGCGCTCGGTGGTCATGCGGTCCAGGGCGACCTCGCCGGTCTCGGCCTCGCGGGCAGGCGCCTCGACCTCGCCGCCGCCCTCGCCCTCTTCGCGCTGCAACAGCGGATTGCGCTCGAGTTCGCCCTCGACATAGGTGTCAAGCTCCACGCTCGACATCTGCAGCAGCTTGATGGCCTGCTGCAGCTGCGGCGTGATGACAAGGCCCTGGCCCTGCCGGAGCTCCAATCTCGGACTAAGCGACACCCAGCTCTCCTGGCGTGATTCTTGCCTCGGAGCTTAAGCGCGGTGGTCCCACCGATTAGTTAACGCACGCGGAGATTGGGTGCGTGATCCGGGCCACGCAATCACCCGAACCTGTCGCCCAGATACAACCGCCGCACTTCTGGATCGTGCAGGATCGCCTCGGGCGGGCCTTCGAACAGCATCTTGCCGGCATGAATGATCGAAGCCCGGTCGATGATCTCCAGGGTCTCGCGGACATTGTGGTCGGTGATCAGGATGCCGATGCCGCGGCCCTTCAGGTAGGCGATCACCTCGCGAATGTCGGAGATGGCCAGGGGGTCGATGCCGGCGAAGGGCTCGTCCAGCAACATGAAGTCGGGCTCGCTGGCCAGGGCGCGGGCGATCTCGACCCGCCGCCGCTCACCGCCCGACAGCGACACCGCCGGCGCCGACCGCAGATGCGAGATGCGCAGCTCGTCCAGCAGGTCGGCCACCAGAGCCTTGGCCTTGCGGTCGTCGGGCTCACGCATCTCGGCCACGGCCATCACGTTCTGCTCGACGCTCATGCCGCGGAAGATCGAGGCTTCCTGCGGCAGATAGCCGACGCCCATGCGCGCGCGCTGGTACATGGGCTGTGCGGTGATGTCTTCGCCGTCCAGGTAGATCCTGCCATAGTCCACGGCGACCAGGCCGGTGATCATGTAGAAGCAGGTGGTCTTGCCGGCGCCGTTTGGACCCAAAAGGCCCGCCACCTCGCCGCGGCGCAGGCGCAGCGACACCTTGTGCACGACCTGGCGGCCGCGGAAGCCCTTGCCGATCGCGTCGGCGAACAGGCCCTCGCCCGGTTCGGGCGCGGCGGGGGAAACGCTCTCGGAAATCATGACCAGCCGACCGCAGCTCAACCGTTGTGGTTGCGCGGCGGCGGCGGCTTGGGCGGCTCCAGATTGGTCGGGGCGCCGGCGGGGCCTTCCGTGCTGGGGTAGAGTACGGTGCGAACCCGGCCCAAGGCGCCGCGGCCCTTGACGCTCGATTCCATGGTCGCCTGGCCAAGGTCGGTGTTGATGGTCAAGCGCGTGCCGGCCGAGACGTTCTTGCCCTGGGCCACCACCACCTGGCCGGTGACGACAATGGTCTTGGAATCGGCGCTGTAGACCGCATGGTCGCCCTTCACCACCCGGTCGGGAGTGACATAGTAGACAGAGCCATCCGCCTCCATCCGGTCGAGCTGGCCGCAGCTGGAGCCGCCGCCGCTACTGGCGCGGGCGCCCGCCATCTTGTTGAAGATGGTGATGGTGTCGGCGCGCAGCCGGCTGGTGTCCTGCAGCGCCTCGGCGGCGCCCTTGTAGCTGGCGCGGCATTCGCTGTTTTCGACCACCAGCTGGTCGGCGGTGACGTCGACCGGCGCCTTGCTGGCCGCGGCGAGCTGGGCCCAGGCGGCGCCCGGCGCGGCGCAGGCCAGGGGCGCGGCGAGCACGGTCAGCGCGAATAGGGCCGTCAGGCGGTTCATCAGTCGACTTCCTCGTCTTGGCTCGGCGGCCAGCGCCTCTGCTTTAGACCATATTTTCCAGAAGCGCGGCGCTTCTTTGACCTTCCTGACGCTTACGGTCTAGTCCGGTTTGATGATGGAGTGAACATTGCCGCTGAACACCACCCGCTGTCCGCGATCATAGATGCCGTAGGAGTCGGCGGTGATGGTCCCGCGGGGGCCGGAGCCATGGACCTTGCTCCAGCCGGTGACCACGGCGTGGGTGGTGTCGACCACCGCGCGTTCGGTCTCAAACGTGTCGCCGGCGCCATCCACCAACACCACGTGGTCCCAGAGGCTGAGGAAATGGGTGTCCTCGCGATAGGCGCCTTTGCGGGCGGTGATGCGGCTGGGCTTCAGCTGGTCAGCGTTGAATTCGAGAAGGGGAAAAGCCAGGGTTATCTGCTGCATGTCGCCATTGCCGCGCGAGGCTTCGGCGGCCCCCAGGACGAAGGCGCGGCCCTGGCCGTCGCGGCCGTAGAAGTGGGCGTTGGTCATGTGGATGGCCGCAGCGCCCGGACGCCCCTCACCCATGCGCGTCAGCCAGCCCTTGACCAGCACCCAGCCCGTCAGCAGCACCAACACGCCAGCGATCGAAGCCGGAAGAATGCGGCGCAGGCGCTGGATCAGCCGCGAGCGCCGCCGCCAGGCCCCTAACTGACGCTCGCGCCGCGCCGCCCAATGGGCCGGGTCCAGGGCTTGGTGAGGATGTGTCGCCGACGCCGCCACGGCCATTTTCTTCAGCTGTGCGCGAAGACGTCGGCGTCTTCCCAGCCGGCCAGGTCCAGCTTGGCGCGCCAGGGCAGGAAGTCGAAACAGGCCTGGGCCAGCTCCATCCGACCTTCGCGCACCAGCATGGCGTCCAGGCGCTGCTTGAGGTTATGCAGGTTGAGCACGTCGCTGGCGGCGTAAGCCAATTGCTCCTGCGACAGCTTGGGAGCGCCCCAGTCCGAGCTCTGCTGGGCCTTGGACAGCTCCACGCTGAGAAGCTCGCGGGTCACGTCCTTCAGGCCGTGACGGTCGGTATAGGTGCGGGCCAGCTTGGACGCGATCTTGGTGCAATAGACCGGCGCCGTGGTCACGCCCAGGTGCAGGGCGAACATGGCGATGTCGAAGCGGCCGAAATGAAAGATCTTCAGCACGCCGGGATCGGTCAGGACCCGTTTGAGATTAGGCGCATCATAGGCCGGGCGGCGCAGCTGGACCACATGGGCGTCGCCGTCTCCCGCCGACAGTTGCACCACGCACAACGGGTCGCGCCCCAGGCGCAGGCCCATCGTCTCCGAATCCACCGCCACCGAAGCGCCGAAATCGACCGAGTCGGGCAGGTCCCCATCATGCAGATGAATGGTCATGCCTTAAGACTTAGCTCCGACTGTCCCCTGACCATGGGAGAAAGGGGGTGGTGCCCAGGAGAGGACTCGAACCTCCACGGCCGTTAAGCCACTGGCACCTGAAGCCAGCGCGTCTACCAATTCCGCCACCTGGGCCCGATC
>FSWM01000891.1_pt1 | contig 28761 bp, 20 predicted proteins | sample 1637841 | NCBI WGS metagenome assembly FSWM01 (sample SAMEA3914789, study PRJEB12502) | metagenome | biome: forest; material: soil | place: Canada | collected 2011-07-03 | depth 0.3 m | reverse complement strand
GTGGGGATGTGACGTTTCGCGGCAGCGCCGCGGGCGCCCGCGTCGAATTGGCCTTTCCGCGCGCCAAACCCCACCAATGACGCCGATTCATCCGTAGAATTGAGGCAAATATGGCATCGCCCAGGTTGTTCCTTGTTGTTGATGACATTGAAGCCGAACGCGAAATCATGGCGCTCACCCTGGGCGGCGCCTTTCCGGGAGTCGAGGTTCGCCGCACCGGTCATCCGTCCCTGGTCAAGCAGATCTGTGAGGACGACGCCTTCGATTGCGTCCTGCTCGACTATAACATGCCGGAATTGGACGGACTGACACTGGCTCGCCGGCTAAGGGCCGTCGACGCCTACCTACCCATCATCCTGATCACCAGCGTCGGCAACGAGATGTTGGTGGCCGAGGCCCTTCGCAGCGGCGTGTCCGACTATATCACCAAGTCCAACGTCACCCCGGAGGCGATTCTGCGAGTCGTCAGCCGGTCGATCCAGATTTGCGGTCAGGCGCGGCTGATCGATGAACAGCGCGCCGAACTGGAAAATTTCGCCTATGCGCTGGCCCATGACTTCAAGCAACCGATCCGCCAGATCGTCACCTTCAGCCAAATGGTCTCCGAAGCCATCGGAGGTGATGCGGCTGACGGGGTCCGGAAACACCTCGTCTTCCTCAACAGCGCCGCTCATCGGCTGGGCAGGCTGGTGGACGTCATGTTGCAATACACCCAACTCAATCAGCCTCCCAAGCTGTCCGACGTCGACCTGAATGAGGTCATGAATAGCGTGCGGACCTCCCTTGGGCCGTTGCTGACGGACCGCGGGGGCGAACTTGTGACGCCTGCCGAGGTGGCCATGATCCATGGCAACGAGACACTGATGATTCAGGTAATCCAGAATCTTGTCACCAATGGATTGACCTACAACCGCAGTGATAGCCCGCGGATTGAAGTGACCTATCAGAGACGGGATGGCAATTTTGTCATCGAGATTAAGGACAATGGCATCGGTATAGAGGCCGAATATATTTTAGAAATATTCAAGCCTCTGGTTCGTCTTCACACCTCTGCCGCGTATGCCGGCAGTGGTCTCGGTTTGACCCTCGCGCGCAAGGCGGCCCTTGCTCAGAATGGGGCCATTTGGTGCGAATCGACGCCGGGCGCCGGATCGGTCTTTTTCCTTCGGCTACCCGCAGCACAGCAGCAGCGGAACAGGCCGAGCAAGCGCAAGGCGCAGGCGGGACATCCGAACGAGGCTGGGGATGAAAATCCCGCGCCGCCAAGGCAGGCGGCGGCTTGATTGGCTCGCCGCCAGCGATGGCGCATGGCGCGCGTATCCCGGGACCGATAGCTGAGGCGCGCGGATCGGATGGGGCGTTGGGCTGGGTGTCGGTCCATGCTCGAAAGCCGATATGAGCGAAGCGTTCGGCCGGCGACGGCGGATATCGACCGTTTCGATGTAAAATCGATAAATCAATACATCCCATGTAAATGAGGTCATGAGCGAACGGCAATTAAAGAATTCATGATTCTTTTATTTTTCGAATCGCGGAATTTACAGCAGCTATTAACCCCGAAATAGTCATGGTGATCTGTAACGCAAGGAGGCATCACATGGCCACAGCGCAGAACCCCAGCCGAGCATTCCACGATGATCCCGCACGCCAATGGCATTCGGGTGCAAGGCCGCCGATAATGAGGTGGAGTATCAATCTGCTGGTGGTCGATGACGATCCGGCCGACATGAGCCTCATCGTTGACGCCTTGTCGCGGCACGAAGATGTCGCCTCCACCCACGCGATGGACGACCCTGCCGCCGCCTTGGAGCTGCTGGAGGCCGGATCGTTACAGCCCGACCTGATCCTGCTCGATATCAACATGCCGAGGATGAATGGCTTTGTCTTCATCGATCGATTGAGGCGCATCCCGGTGACCGCCGACACGCCGGTCGCCTTTCTGACCACATCGCGACACACCCGCGACATCGAAGCGGCGCGCGAATTCGCCCCATGCTCGTACGTCGTCAAACCAGACAATTTCGCCGATCTGCGTGCTCGACTGGACGTAGTGATCAACCGCGCCATATCCGGCGCAAGGAACTGACCGATGATCCAAATCCAATCCGAAACCCGCATCCCGACCAATCCAACGGTGTTGCGAGAAACCAAAGAAACCGATCTGTGCATCCTCCTCGTCGAAGATGATGATGGCGACGCCTATCTGATCGAACGCGCGCTGACGGCGCTTCCAAACATCGGCGGGATCATCCGCGCGTGCGACGGGGTGGAGGCGCTTACGCTTATCGAATGCGGGACGGTTGCGCCCGATGTCGCGTTGATTGATCTACACATGCCGCGACGGAACGGCTTCCAACTGCTGGCCGACTTCGCGGCGCTTGACCAGGCTAGCTTTCCGATGGTGGTCCTGACCTCCTCGACCGCGCCGAGGGACGCCGCGCGTAGTCGCTTTCGCGGCGCCACGCGTGTGCTGACGAAGCCGGATTCTGTTGAGGCGCTTGAAGGCCTCCTTGCGATGGCGATCGAATCCGCCCGCACCGGAATAACACTTCCGCGCCGTTCTCGCGCCACCCCGTCGCCGCGCGGCGGATTCGACAACGCGCCGCAACGGCGCGGCGCCAAGAAGGCCTGACCCCGCAGCTGACTTCTCAAGGCTGGCGGTGTTTGCGCCGCCAGCCCCGGCCGTTGGATGACGGCATCCGCGTCGATCTGCGAAGGCCGCCTTTGCCGGGCGGCGCTCTTATCGAACCTTCAGTGGGGCTGTGTTTGAATCATCTGGTGGTTGAGGTCAGAATTCATTGATCGCCCGAGCCGGATCCTTCGGCGTCGTCGAACACCGCAATAAATTCCTCTACGCCTGCTTGCGAAAGACTTTCAGAACCGAAGGGCTATAGATGACGAACCATTGCGCCATTGCTCGTTCTGGTAGATTATCAATCACATGGCCCCGCTCAATGCCGACCGGCCCACGCTGTGGATAGGAGCCGGCGTTGCGTTGCTCGCGATCATGCTCTGTCTGGGGCTGGGACTGGCGTCAGAGCAACGCGCCGACGCCCGGATAGTGGTCCGCACGATCGAGGTTGATCAACGGCTGGCGACAGTCCTATCGCGCATGCAAGACGCCGAGACCGGCGCGCGGGGCTATTACGTCGCGGGCAGAGACGAGTTTTTGGAGCCCTATCGGAGTACTCTGGCCAATCTTGGCTCGGACTTGAACGCCCTCGGGAAAGCGACGGCGAACGACCCGCGTCAGCGCCAGGGCCTTGCGCGGCTTCGGGCGCTGACCGCCGCCAATATGGCGGAAATTGCAGGTGCGATCGCACTACGGCGTAGGGGCGGCCCGGCAAATGTCGGGCTCAGCCAGCAGTCCGTGCGCGCCGGCAAGCCGCTCATGGACGCGATCCGGCAACAGATCGAAGCCATGCGGGGTGAACAGGCGAGGTTGCTGATCGCTCGCAATGCAACGGCGGATGCGACGTTCTTTTGGGTGCGCCTTCTTTCGATCGCAACCCTGTTGCTGGTCGGCGGCGTGACCACGATAGCCCTGCGGGAGAACAGGCGGCGGCTCGCATCGGTGATCTCGCGCCGCGACGAACTGGCGCGAGCCAACACCGAACTCGTCGCAGGCGTGGTGCGCAGTGAGGCCGCGGAGGCGCAGGTGCGCCAGATGCAGAAGATGGAGGCGGTCGGACAGCTGACCGGCGGCATCGCTCACGACTTCAACAATATGCTGGCCGTGGTGAGCGGCAACCTGGATCTGGCTCGGCGCGTGCTGCGGACGCAGCCGGACAAGGCTGAAATCCGGATCGACAGCGCGCTGCAGGGTGTTCGGCGCGCGGCGACCCTGACCGCGCGGCTGTTGGCGTTCGCTCGCCTGCAGCCTCTGGCGCCGCTGGCCATGGATCCGAATAAGATGGTCGTCGGGATGTCGGACCTTCTGTTGCGCACGCTCGGCGCGCGAGTGCGAATCCAGACAGTTCTGGCCGACGATTTGTGGCGCGTCAAAGCGGACGCTTCACAGCTGGAGAATTCCATTCTCAATCTGTGTGTCAATGCTCGCGACGCCATGCCTGACGGCGGACAGTTGACCATCGAAACCTCGAACGCGACACTCGACGAGAGCTATGCGCGTCTAAATGCCGAGATCAATCCCGGTCAGTATGTGGTGTTCGCGATCACCGATGGTGGGATCGGCATGACTCCTGAGATCATACAGCGCGCCTTCGACCCCTTCTACACGACGAAGGCTGTCGGCAAGGGGACAGGCCTTGGCCTTAGCCAAGTGTTCGGTTTCATGAGGCAAAGCGGCGGTCACGTGAAGATCTATTCTGAACCCGGGGTTGGAACCTCGGTAAAAATCTATTTGCCGCGATGGATCGGCGATGAGGCTGCCGAGGTGGTGCAGGCGCCGCCCATCTCTCGGCCTAAGGCTGCGCACAGCGAGGTGATATTGGTCGTTGAGGACGATGAGGACGTGCAGCAGATCAGCGTCGACGCCTTGCGCTACCTCGGCTATTCCGTCATCCACGCCTCCTCCGGTGAACAAGCGCTGGAGGTGATGGCGCAGCCATCACATATTGATCTGCTGTTCACCGATATCGTGATGCCCGGCATCAATGGCCGGGCGCTTGTCCAACGCGCGAGCGTCCAGCGGCCTGATCTCAAGGTCCTCTACACCACCGGGTATACCCGTAATGTCGTGGTTCACAACGGCGTCCTTGACGCTGACGTAGAGCTTCTGCCCAAACCCTTCACGGTCGACCAGCTAGCGTTGAAGGTCCGCCAGGTTCTGGACGGTCAGGTCGCATTTCATTAGCTCAAGCCAGCCGATGGTAGCCTTTGGCGCGGCCCTCGGGCAGGCGACCCGACACCGCCCTGGAAGCCATGGATGACCAGCCGCACAGGGAACTGAGCCGCTCGAGCTCGCCAGCGGCGGAAGCGGTGACGTGGTGGCGGAAAAGCCGCTGGAGATGGCGGCGCTGTCAAGGTTCCTCGACCCGGCGACGAACTGACGGTCGGGGTTTCGTAACCGAAATACCATGGCCCCTTGGAACTGGCCCCGGCTGCCAGTCCGCGGCGCAAGCCTGAACCTGGGTGATCTCCTTAAAATCGCCGTTTATGTCGCAGCCACTCTGATCGCCCTCAGGCGTTTGGCCTACGTTCTGCTCGCCCACGCCGCATGACGGCGAGGGGCCGTTTAATTCTCTGATCCTGGTTTGTTAATGAGCCCCAGAACCCATCGAAAGCCCGCGCCGGAAAGCCCGAAGATCGATCGCGCCAACGTGCGGCTGGTCCAACACGGCCGGCGCCGCTTGCTGCGCTCGCTTCTCGCTCTGATCTTCCCGTTAGCCCATGCCAGCGCGGCGGTCGGCGATCCGGCGCCGTTTGATTTGGCCGGCCCCACCCTGGCGGTGCGCGTGACCGAGGCGGACAAGTCTCTGCCGATCTCGCAGACGCCAAATCTATCGCCGGGCGATCGGATACAGATCCGCCCAGAACTGCCGCGGAGCCAGTCGGTGCGCTACCTGATGGTCGTGGCGTTCCTTCGCGGCGCGACCAATCCGCCTCCAGAGAAATGGTTTCATCCATGGCGGACATGGGATCACAAGCCGGACGAAGCCCTCAACGTCACGGTGCCTGACGGGGCCGAGCAGGTGCTGGTCTTCCTGGCGCCGCAGACCGGCGGCGATTTCGAGTCCCTGGTCAAGGCCGTCCGCGCCCGCCCCGGCGCGTTTGTTCGCGCGTCCCAGGATCTCAACCAGGCTTCCCTCGATCGATCGCGGCTCGATGCCTTTGTCGAGGCGATCCGCAAGATCAGCCAGACTGATCCTTCGCGCCTCAAAACGGTTTCGCCGCTCCTGGCCCGCAGCTTGAATATCAAACTTGACGCCGCATGCCTGGAGCAGGTGGAGGAAGCCCAGGCTACCTGCCTGACCCAAGGCCGCGAAGCGATGGTGCTGAGCGACGGCCAGAGCGCGTCCCTGGTTCAGGCCCTGACGTCCGGCAGCACGGCGGACCTGATCCAGGCGCTGAGCAGCACGCCGCAGGCCGGCTACGGCTATTTCAGCCCCTATATCGCTTCGGTCATGGATATCGCGAGGATCCTGGATTCCTTCCATACGGCGCAATACCAATATATTCCGGCCTTGGCGTCGGCGCGCGACGAGCAGCTTTCGCTGCTCTTGAACGTACCGCCCTCATTCAAGCCGCCGATGTCAGTGCTGGTGGCGGCGCTTCCGGCGGTTGCGCCGTCCCAGCCGCCGCCGTTGCATCCTGTCGACCCCAAGTCGGCCTACTGCCTGGCCAAGTCGGATTTCGCCCTGCCGGCCGAGGGCGCGCCGCTCGTCTTCTCTACTGCCTACGCCCATGACATGGTGCTACGCGTCAAGAGCGGGGAGGGGCGGCCGATTGAGCTGCCGGTCAAGGCCGACGCCGAGAAAGGCGGACTGGTGGTTGACCCCTCCAGCCTTGGCCAAGCGGGCGCGGCGGATGCGGTTCAGGCGTCTCTCCAAGGCTATTGGGGCTTCTCGCCCTTCAGCGGACCCTCGTTTCCATTGCAGTCGCCCCGGGCAGCGCATTGGCGGCTGGCTGGCGAAGACCAGCAACCGCTCGTCGCCGGGCGCAACAATCCCATCGCGCTGGAGGCGCCGAATGCCGACTGTGTCGAGAGCGTCATGCTGAAATCGCCCGAGGGCGAGCCGGAGAAGGTGGAATGGAAGTCCGCTGGATTGGAGAAAATCGAGGTGACGCTCTCGTTGACGGGCGTCAAACCCGGCCCCTTGGCCTTGTTGGTTAAGCAGTATGGCCGCGACGTCGCCGACGAGGTTGCGCTGCAGGCGTTCTCTCAGCCGGCGGATCTCGACCGGTTCGTCTTTCACGCCGGGGACCGAAGAGGCGTCTTAAGAGGGCGACGACTTGGCGAGGTCACCGGATTGAAATTCGGAACGGTCGCTTTCAAGCCGGACAAGCTGACGTCGCTGGGGCCAGATGATGAACTGACTCTCGTCGCGGCGGACGGCGTGGCCGCCGCCAAGCTGGCGGCGGGTGCGATGGGCGCGGCCAAGGTCATTCTCAAAGATGGTCGCACGGAGCAGCTCCTAACCTCCATCGAACCGGCGCGTCCGAGCATTGCGCTTATCAGCCGGACCATCGCCCCACAGGCCGTAGGTTCGCCGCCATTGATCGAATTCACCGACAAGGACGAGTGGCCGAAGAACGCCCTTCTCACCTTTTCGGTTCGCGCCGGGACCCCTGCCGAGTTTGCCGGCGACGAGAAAGTTGAGGTCGCGAACGACAAAGGGGCGATCTTGCAAACGCTGACGGCCACGAGCGGCCTGACGCTGCAAGATCCGCATGTACTCGTCGCGCAGATCGACCCCGTTAAGAGCCTTGGCGCTTCGGCTTTTGGGCCGCTCAGCTTTCGTCTTGTCGAGGACGGCGTCGTTGGCGACTGGCAGCCGCTGGCCAACCTGGTGCGCGCGCCGAAGATCACCGGCTTTAAATGCCCCGATCGAGCGGATGCGGATTGCGAACTTACTGGCTCCGACCTGTTCCTGATCGACTCGCTGTCGGCCACCCCGACTTTTGACCACTCCGTGAAGGCGCCTGACGGTTTTACCGGCGAGACCTTGCCGACGCCTCGTCCGACGACTGACCGCCTCTATGTAAGACTGCGCGACGATCCATCCGCCACAAACTCGATCGCCTTGCCCGCCCCATCCTCCTCCCGCGCCACGTCGCCAGCCGCAAAAACTGGGACGACGCCTTAGACGACGCCTTAGGACGGGCACAATACCACGCGCTTTCGCCGCGCGGGATTGAGGGCCGAGACCGGGCCCTTGCTCGCGGAAAGCGCCTGACCGATGGCTTTTGTGCGCCTTCCCCAGACACGGATCGTCTCGCTCGGCGCGGAGGCGACGACCGCCGCGCCCGCCGATCCTAACCGCGCTCCGGCCGTGCGGATCTGGCCCCTGTGGCCGCGCCCGCCCCTGCCGCTGGCGTGTACCAGATGGGCGAGGACACCGCGCGCTCCTGGATGGTCGCCGGCAGGTGCTTGGGTAGTGGCAGATTGCGCTTGACCGCCAGAATGGTGTTCCACCGCGGCGTCGGAATTTCGATGGCGCGGGCATAGTAAACGGCTGGCTTGGCCGGATCGAAATCCGGGTCATGCCAGACGCCGCTGAGTAGCGGGGCGCCGACGTCGTTGGTGTAGGCCGCGGTCTTGAGGTCGACGGTGTTGCGGACCGGCGGGACCTTGCCCGTCTTCGGATCGGCTTTGCGCTCGGACGACCAGACCACATCGTAGACCTTCTCGCGGTAGTCCCCGCCCTCCAGCCAGACCTTGACCACCTGGATGCGGTCGAGATTGCCGCTGGTCGGGTCCTTGGCCGCCTGGACAATGAAGCCCGGCGCCTCCGCGCCGGCTGGGCGCTGCGGCAGGTCCCCGCCCATGGGCACACCGGTGCGGTAGGCGGTCGCGACCCAGTTGGCTGCGCCGAGCGCGTCGGGTCTGACGTTCCAGCCGGCGAAGAAGCGCAGGCGCAGGGTCGGGCCGGAGGTAGCGAAGGTCTCCTTGCGGCGCAGCGCGGCGTAGATGGCTTCCCGCGTATTCTGCTCGGCCCAGACGCCGGTCAGGCCGCCGGAGCCGTAGATACCGCCCGAGCCCAGCACCTCGTCGCCCTTGGACTCAGCGACGTCCTTCAGCGTCTTTGGATGGCCGTCCTTCAGCACGCGGGGCGCCAGGATCTTCTGCGCCATCTCGCGGCTGGGCAGGTTCACGTTCGGATCAATGCTGAGCGGCCCCTGTCCCGCATAGGCGTTCTCGTCCGAGTTGGACAGGCCGCTGTGGTAGTCGCTGGCGCCGACGAAGCCCAGTTTGAAGGGATTGGCGCCGACCTTGGACTGGACCACAAGGCCACGTCCCAGCGCCTGGCGCACGTAGCTGCCGTTGATGGGGCTCGGGCCTCCGACCAGAAGCTCCTCCATCACTTCGAAATTGGCGAACTCGTCGCTGGGCGACAGTTCCGGCACGGTCTCGGATTGGCCCTTGTTCTGGAACACCTCTGTCAGGGGTTCGTTGTAGGCCCGCTTTTGCGCATAGGCCTCGCTGATCGGCTTGCCGTCGCTGTCGTTCCAGTCGAACATCTGGCCGCCGCTGGCGTTGGCGTTGTGGGGGATGGCCAGGGCCTCAATCCCTCGCGCGCGCAGCTTTTCCAGATAGTTCCAAAGGTCTTCCGGGCGCGGGGAGTCGTTGGAGGTGAACGGCGCCTCGGGCGGCGTGTCGCGGAAGATCACATTGCGGTGCAGATTGTTCTTCATCTGCGGCATGGACGTCCATTCATAGGCGATGAATGTTGTGAACTCGCCAGGCCGGTAGTTGGCCTGGGCAGCCTCGACCTCCTTCTTCCAGGCCGAAGCCTGGGCCGACGCCGCATCCACGCCGGACAGGTTCTGGTGCGCCTGGCCGACCTGGAAGACCCTCAGGAAGCCCTGGAGCGGATGCTCGCGCAGCAACTTGCCGGTGTCGCTCTTCGACAGCGGACTGTTCGGGTCGTCGAGCTGGTTCAGCGTGCCCATGAACTCGGCGTGATCGGTGACCGCGGTGAAATCCAGCGGCCGTGGACGCTGCACCGTCTGGCCCAGATAGGTGATAGGCTCGCCCCGGGCGAAGCGATAGGCTTCGTCGGGCGTAGTGCGCGTGCCCATCATGGAATAGGCGTCGAAAGAATAGCCTGTGTGCAGGTGCAACTCGCCGAAATAGGCTCGCCGCTGGGCCGGGTCAGCCAAGGCGTCGGCCTGGGCGACGGAACCACGCCGCGACGGCCCGGTGTGTGGTGCATGCAGCGGCGCCGTGGCGAGGGCGTAAAGGCCATAGGCCCCCGCCGTCGCCGCGCCAGCGATCAGGATCGATTTCAGTTTGCTCATAAGAGGCCGCTCCCCAGTGTGCGGTGTGGAATTTCAGGAAAATGCGAAGGCGGCCCGCTCGACGAACCAGAAGGCCGCAAACGAGCCGATAGCGTAGGGCGGGATGCGCGGCGCCAGCGCGATCCAGCTGGCCGGCGCGCTACGCGCGAGCTGGCGCAAGGCCAGCATCACACCGACCGCCGCCGCGACGAACATCAGCTGGCCGAGTTCGACGCCGAGGTTGAACAGGAACAAGGCCAGCGGGATCGCGTCCTTGGGCAGGCCGACCTCGGCCAGGGCGCCGGCGAAGGCGAAGCCGTGCAACAGGCCGAACGCGAAGGCGATCAACCACGGCCAGCGGCGCGTGAGTCCCGGCTCTCCCTGGCCCGGCTTCCCCTGGTCCGTCCGCGCCAGCTCCACCGCGACAAACACGATGCTCAGCGCCACCAGGGCCTCGACCACCGCCGAGGGAACGTGAACCAGCCCAACGGCGCTGGCGGCCAGGGTGATGGAATGGGCGGCGGTGAAGGCGGTGATCGCCTTGATCAGCCGCCAGCGCAGCCCGACCAGCAGCAGGAGCCCGAGAACGAACATCAGATGGTCGATCCCGGTCAGGATGTGTTCGACGCCAAGCGCCAGATAGGCCGGGACCGGCAAGCCGCCGGTCTGTGCGAAGGCCAGCCGCTGGCCCGGGTGGTCCGGCCGCAGGATGACCTCCAGGCTTCGCCGGTCAGAGAGGCGCGCACGCACCAGAACGTCGGTGATCGACTTGTCCAGCCCCTCGACCGCCACGGTCTGGCCGGCGAGGGCGCCGGCGCTGCGGCTATCGATCCGCCAGGTGCGGATCAGGTAACTCGGCGTGGCGAACTGGTCGGCGGGCGTCGTCTCCAGCCAGCCGTTCGACAGGTGAGGCCGCAGGCGAAGGGCCATGTCCCCGTAGGTCGGCTGCTTCCAGGTGATCTCGTAACGGCCCTGTACAGTCTCGACGATGTCGAGCAGGGCGGGGCGAACTTCATGCGCACAGGCGCCGCCGGCCCGCGCCGCCGTAAGCGCCAGGGCCGCCAGCAGGATCAGCCAGACCCGCTTCACGGGCGTTCTCCAGCATTCTGGCGGACCACGGCGAAGCGGGCCTTCAGAGCGGCGAAGCTCTTGCGGTTGGCTTCGGCCTGGGCGTCGGTGATGACGTCGGTGCGGACCTGGTCGCGGACTTCGGACAGGGCAGGGGCTTGCGCCGCCTCGGCCGACTGCACGCGCACCAGGTGCCAGCCATAAGCGGAGCGATAGGGCCCCGACCATCGGCCGACCGGAGCCTGGAACACGCGCCGCGCCAGTTCGCTGTCGCCGAACAGGCGGCGCGCTTCCGTAGGTCCGAACGCGGCGTAGTCGTAGAGGTCGGCGAAGGCGTCGCCCCGGTCTGGCGCCCTGGAAACCGCGTCGTTCAGCTCGGCCAGGACCGCCGCCGCCCGCCGCCGTGCCGCCTCGTCTCCGCCGCGTTCGGGCGAGAAGTAGATGTGGCTGAAAGCGACGTGGCCTGGGTGCGCGTAACGGGCGAGATGGTCCTTGTAATAGGCCTCCAGGGCCGCCTCGGAGGGCTCCTGCGGCGTCGCCAGGTCCTGCTGCAGGAACTGCATCTTCTGCACCACGCGGCGGCGCACGATCTCGTCGTCCTGGTCCAGCCGCATGGCCAGCCCCTGGCGAAACAGGATCTCCTCATCGACATACCTGTCGATCAGGGCCTGGACGCCCTGCGGCGTCGGCGGCGCGCCGAACTGCTGGCGATAGTCAGCCGCCAGCTTGCTCACGCGCTCCGGCGTGACGACGATCCGGTAGATGTCGGTCTGGGCGCGGTGGTGGACGGCCAGGCCATAGAGGACCAGCCCGGCCAGGAAGAAATGCACCAGCGGCTCGCGGACGATCCGCCCCAACAGCCGGCGCGCGCCGCCGCTCCGCTCGCGCCAGGCGGGAGTCCCGCCCGCCGCCGCCTCGACCCCAATGGCTGTCATCGGCGCCGTCACTAGTATTTGACCCTGAGCGTCGCGCCGAAGGTGCGCGGATCGCCCAGCTGGGCGAAGACCGCCCCGGTGTTGCCGACCCCAGCGCTCGTGTAGGTGTAGTAGTCGGCGTCGAACAGATTTTTCGCCCAGAGATAGGCAGCCCAACGCTGGTCAGGACTGCGTACGCCCAGGCGCGCATTGACCAGGGTCAGCTGGGGCAGCTTAGAGTAGATGGAGTCCGTCGCCGCCGAATAGAGCGAGGAACGATAGCTGTAGTCCGCTCCGATATAGGCCTCGAGCTCATGGGCCCCGACGGTCAAGGGATGGCTGTACTCGCCGCCGGCCGACACGGTCCAGCGCGGGACCCCGGCCAGGGCGTGACCGCTCAGGTTGCAGTTGACCTGGGTGATGTTCTCCAGGCCGCAGACGCCGTTGACGTAGGAGGCGTAGATCGCATCGTCAAAGGTCCCTGAGGCGTAGACGCTGAGGTGCTCGGTCGGCTGGCCCTCGATGTCCACCTCCACGCCCTGGGACTTCACCTCGGGCACATTTGACAGGTACTGCTTGGCCAGGGCTGAGGTGGTGATGTTGGCCTGGTAGTTGCGGTCGTCCTCCCAGAAGAAGTCCGCATTCACCGTCAGGCGTCGGTCGAACAGCCGCGCCTTCACCCCCGCCTCGACGCTGTCGATCGACTCCGGCGCGACGATGGGGCTGGCGCCGGTCGGCAGTTGGCCCAGGTTGAGGGCGCCCGACTTGTAGCCGCGCGCGTAGTTCACATAGGTCAGGACGCCGTCCGTGACCTGGTAGGACAGGCCTGCCTGACCTGCAAGGTCGCCCTTCCGATCCCGCACCGTGAAGGCCAACGCAGTGCCCAGCTTGGCCCGGATGGCGGCCAGCGCCGACGGAAGGGCCGCGCCGCCTGAGGCGACCTGATTGAAGCTGCCGTACTTGTCGTCATAGCTGTAGCGCAGGCCGCCGGTCACGTTCAGCTTGGAGGTCAGATGCCACGTGGCCTGGCCGAAGGCGGCGTAGCTCGTCGTGTCGAATGTGCTGTTCCCGTTCAGCGTATAGCCGTTGGCGACCGCCGCCGGCAGGGCTGGGCTCAGAAGGAAGTAGGTCGCGGCCGAACCATATTGCTGCTCGATGACCGCATTGATCTGTTCACGGAAGAAATAGAGGCCGCCGACATAGTCGATCCGGTTCGAACCGGCCGAAGCGATGCGGAATTCTTGGCTGAACTGGTTCTGGTAGTCGCCATTCTGGGCGATGGTTAGCACTGAGAGCGGAGTGTAGTCAGCGTCGTTCGCCGGCCACCAGTTCCAAAAGCGCCAGGCCGTGACAGAAGTGAAGACGACCTTCGGCAAGCTCCAGTCCGCTTCGGCTGAGACGCCGCCGGTCTCCTGGCGGGCGTGGATCTCGGAATTGGTATCGGCTCGGCGAGCGAACGGATCGACGACCGGCGTGTAGCCGAACGCCTCGGCGTAGCTGATGAAGTTCTTGCCGTTGGGCGGCGATACCACCTTCGACAGCACAAGGTCGCAGCAGTTCGTGCTCTGGCGACTGTAGTCGGCGATCAGCCGCAGCTTGAAATCGTTGGTCGGGGTGAAGAGCAACTGGCCGCGAAAGCTCTCATTGCGATTGGCGTTGACCTTATTGCCGCCATTGGCGTTGGTCAGCACGCCCTCGCGGCTGTCGATCACCGCCGAGAGCCGGCCCGCCAGCTCGCCGTCGATCAGCGGACCGGACACCGAGCCCTTGGCCTGGGCGTAGCCGTAGTCGCCGCCGGTCACCTCGACCAGGGCCTCGGGCTTGAAGCTGGGCGCGGCGGTGGAGATGCTGATGGCGCCGGCGGTGGTGTTCTTGCCGTACAGGGTTCCCTGCGGCCCACGCAGAACCTCGATGTGGTCGATGTCGACCAGGTCGAAGGTCGCCGTCGCCGGGCGGTCGTAATAGACCTGATCGACATAGAAGCCGACGCCCGGGTCGATGCCATCGCTGGCCAGGCCGACATTGTTGCCCAGCCCGCGAATGTTGATGTTGGCGTTGCGGGCGTTGAAGAAGGTGAACTGGACGCTGGGGACCAGCTGCGACAATTGCGAGATGTTGTTGGTGTTGGTGTCGGCGAGCAATGCCCCGCCGATGGCCGTGACCGCGGCTGGGACCTTCTCCGGATCTTCCGAGCGATGCCGGCCGGTGACCACGATCTCGCTCGCCGCCGCGTCGGCCGCGACCGGAGATGCGGCGGCCAGGGCGGCGGCGCCAGGGCCTTCCGCCTCGTGGTCCGCGGCCAGGGCCGCATGGCTGCATGTAAGCGCTGCGAGGGCCGTGGCCCCAAAGAGCCAGGCCGATCGGCGTCGCCGATCCTCGATCGGGTGCAGAGCGCGGGCCAAGACGGCGTCGGACTGAAGGGGCGCGCGTATCGGCGGCGGGGAAGTAGGCATGGCAAGCAGCTTTCCAGAGAGATAGAATATCTAAATATCTTTCGAGCCCGGCCCGACTGGCGGACACCCTTAGAGGGGACGGTCGCACCGCCACGGCCAAGGCTCAGTGCTGGGCCAATAGCGGGACTGGCGCTGAAACAGCTGAGATATTTTCTAAAAGTCCTATCAATTTAATAGGCATTAAGCTGGGGCTTGGATTAACTATCAGAAAACACTGATAAATATTTCTATATCAAATATCTAAAAGGAACACTTGATGAATTCTCATGCCGCTTCGCACGGATCGCCTGGCTAGGCTTTCTCACGACGAGGCGGCCGAAGGAGTTGTCGCCGAGCCTTTCAATCCGTTGTGCTCGCCCCGTCGGATGGCGGCGAATGCTCGATGGAATGGGGCCGACCTGAGTTGGCGCGATCAATCATGTATATGGAAAATCTAAACGCTAGAGCGCTGCAGGACGAAGCCGCCCGCGCCCTGCCGAACCGCCTGACGCTGACAGTCCTGGCGGCGCTCAGCATTCCGCTGACCAGCGCAGCGCTCCCCGCGGCGGTCTATCTGCCGCCCGTTTACGCCGAGCGAGTGGGTTTGGGCATGGTCGGGCTGGTGTTCATGCTCACCAGGATCTTGGACGCGGCGAGCGATCCGCTTATCGGTCTCCTCTCGGACCGGACCGTCACCCGCTTCGGCCGCCGCAAACCCTGGATCGCCGCCGGCGCGCCGATTTTCATCCTGGCTACGGCGGCGATTTTCGCGCCTGGCCTGTTCGGCGTGCGGCCCAATCTTGTCTGGCTCGCGGCCTGGCTAAGCGTCTTCTATCTCGGCCTGACCATGGTCCAGATCCCTTATTGGGCGTGGGCGGGCGAACTCGCCGACCAGTACCACCAGCGCAGCCGCGTGCAGACTTTCCAGACGGTTGCGGGGGCCGCCGGCCTGCTGTTGGTCCTGGTGCTGCCGGCGTTGCTGGATCGGATCGGCGCGGCCACCGGCCATCCGCCGGCCGCCGCGGACAAGCTCGCCCTGATGGGAGGCTTCGTCATCCTGGCCTTCATCCCGTCGGTCGTCCTGGCGCTGGCCTGTGTGAAAGAGCCCGTGACGCCTGCGCGGCGGCCGCCTGCACGCCCGTCACTTGGCCAGGACCTGAAAGCCGTGGCGCGCGATCGGCTGCTTCTGCGCGTCCTGGCCTCTGACTTCGCCGTGACCCTGGGACAGTTGATCAGAAGCTCGCTGTTCGTCTTCTTTGTCTCGGCCTATGTGGGCCGGCCGGACCTGGCTGCGGGCCTCTTCCTGCTGCAGTTCGTATTTGGCCTGTTCGCCGCGCCGATCTGGCTCCGCGTCGGCTATCGCCTCGGCAAGCACCAGGCGGCGGTCGCCGCCGAACTGACCCAGGCGGCGATCAATATCGGGCTCCTGGCGGTGGCGCCGAACGCCATGCCGCTGCTGGTGGCCCTGACCATCGCCCAGGGCTTGGCGCAGGGTTCCGGCAACCTGATGCTGCGGGCCATGGTCTCCGACCTGGCCGACAGGCAGCGGCTGGAGAGTGGCCGTGATCGCACCGGGCTGCTGTTTGCAGTGTTCAGCCTGACCATGAAAGCGGCCACGGCCGTGGCGGTCGGGGTGGCCCTGCCCCTGATCGGCCATCTCGGCTTCCACCCCGGCGCCGCCAATCCGCCGGCCGTGCTGGAGCGCCTGAAGCTGGTATTCGCTCTGGGGCCGGCCCTCGCTCATCTCGCTTCGGCCGCCCTGATCCACAACTTCCCCCTCAACGAGGCCCGGCACGCCGACATCCGCCGCCAGCTCGATCTGCGCGGCCGCGCCGTCGCCGTCCCCGCCGAATAGTTTTCCGCTCAAGCAAAGGAGATTCCCATGAGCGCTGATGGAGCCTTGAACCCTGAACTTCGCCTGGACGTCCGTCCGATCGGCGGCCGTATCGGCGCTGAGGTCGCCGGCGTGCGGCTGTCGGCGGACCTGCCGGACGAGACCCTGTTGGCCCTCGACGCCGCCCTTCATCGTCACAAGGTGTTGTTCTTCCGTGATCAGAATCATCTGGACGACACCGCCCAGGAGGCCTTCGCGGCGCGTATCGGGCGCCCGGTCCCCCACCCGACAGTGCCGGTCGCCGACGGCAGCGCCTATCTGCTCGAACTTAACTCCGAGCGAGGCGGTCGGGCCAGTTCCTGGCACACGGATGTGACCTTCGCGCCGGACTACCCGAAGGCCTCGATCCTGCGGGCGGTCGTCTCGCCCGCCAGTGGCGGCGATACGGTCTGGGCCAATACGGCGGCGGCCTACGAAGACCTTCCTGAGAGCTTGCGCAGCCTGGCCGACGGCCTGTGGGCCGTGCACACCAACGCTTACGACTACGCCGCGGCCAAACCCAAAGCGAACCCCGAGCAGGTAGAGCACTATCGGAAAGTGTTCACCTCGACGGTCTATGAAACCGAGCACCCGGTCGTGCGGGTCCATCCCGTGACCGGCGAGCGGACCCTGGTGCTGGGCCACTTCATCAAGGGCTTCCTCGGCTATTCCGGCGCCGACTTCCAGCGGCTGTTCAGCATCCTGCAGGACCATGTCATCCGGCTGGAGAACACCGTCCGCTGGCGCTGGCGGGCCGGTGACGTCGCCTGGTGGGACAATCGCGCGACCCAGCACTATGCGGTGGACGACTATGGCGACCAACGGCGCGTCATGCGCCGGGTCACCCTGGCCGGCGACTCGCCCGTCTCGATCGACGGTCGCCATAGCCGGGCGCTCAAGCCGGAGCCAATCGCCTTGGCGGCGGAATGAACAGCTGCATCGACTAGTCGCAGCTCCCGATCCTGGAGCCATCCAGGGTCGGGAGCGGTATGCGCCCTGATTGCTTTGCGCCGCGCCAGGCTCGATGGTGCGCCCAGTCTTTGGGGACAAGGCATGACGACAATGACGACCGCGAGTGCGGAAGACCGGCGATTCCTCGGTCATCCACTGGGGCTCGGTTTCCTGGTGTTCGCCGAGGCCTGGGAGCGGTTCTCCTACTACGGCATGCAGTCGCTGTTGGTGCTCTATATGGGCCAGCAGCTGCTGCTGCCCGGCCATGTGGAGCACGTGGCGGCCTTCGACACCTTCAAGGGCCTGATCACACACGTCTACGGACCGCTATCGCCAGCGGCCCTGGCCTCGGTGATCTTCGGCCTCTATGCCGGCGGGGTCTATCTGACGCCGATCATGGGCGGCTTTATCGCCGACCGCCTTCTCGGCCGCACGGCGACCATCACCATCGGCGCCTGCCTGATGGCGCTGGGCCACTTCCTGATGGCCTTCGAGGTATCGTTCCTGCCAGCCCTGGGCTGTCTTTTGATCGGCGTCGGTTGCTTCAAGGGCAATATCGCGAGCCAGGTGGGCGAACTCTATGGGCCCGATGACCTGAGGCGCGCGGACGCGTTCCAGATCTACCTGCTGGGTGTCAATGTCGCGGTGATCATCGCGCCGCTGGTCTGCGGCACGCTGGGCCAGAAGGTGGCGTGGCACTGGGGCTTCGGGGCGGCCGGCGTCGGCATGCTGGTCGGCCTTGCGGTCTATCTGTCGGGCCGCCGTTGGCTGCCCGCCGAACGGCATGCGCGTGGCGAGGTGACCGTCCAGGCGGCGCCCCTGACCCTGTCCGACATCAAGAGGGTGGGGGTGCTGGTCGCGGTCATCCCGGCCCTGGCGGTCATGGCCCTGGGCAACCAGGAGATCTTCAACGCCTACCTAGTCTGGGGCGATTCTCACTACAACCTGATCTATTTCGGCAAGAGCATGCCGGTGACTTGGCTGATCTCGCTCGACGCCATCATCTCGTCGGGCACGATCATCGCCGCCGTCGCCTTCTGGCGCTGGTGGGCCACCTTCCGCAAGGAGCCCGGCGAGATCACCAAGCTGGTGGTGGGGGGGCTGATCTCGGCCACGGCGCCGCTGTTGCTGGCCGCCGCCAGCACCCAGGAGGCTGCCGGCGGGCACAAGGTGGGTCTGGGCTGGGGCGTCGCCTTCCACGTGGTCAACGACATCGGCTACGCCAACATCTTCCCGGTAGGGTTGGCCCTGTTCTCCAGAGCCGCGCCCAGGGCGCTCGCCGGGGTGATGATCGGCGTTTACTACCTGCACCTGTTCGTCGCCAACATGGGCGTCGGGTGGCTGGGCGGGCTTCTGGAAAAGATCGGGCCGACCCGGTTCTGGCTGCTACACGCCGGGTTGGTGGCCGCCGGATCAGTGGCCCTGCTCGTGGTGGGCCTGGTCTTCGGACGGCTTCTCACCCATGTGGATGATTCGGAGTTGGCTGGCGCGCCGCAGGAAGCGTGAGGCGCCTCAGGCCACGCCCGCCTCGATCGCCAGGCGCACCAGGTCGGCGGTGCGGGCGACGCCGAGCTTGGTCTTGATCTGGCTGCAGATATTGGCGGCGGTCTTGTAGGCCACGCCCAACTCGCCGGCGATCTCGGACAGGCCCTTGCCGCTGGCCAGCAGGCGCATGATCTCGATCTCGCGCGGAGTCAGCTGGCCCATGGACTGGTCCGCGCCGCCGCGCCAGGCCAGGGCCTGGGCGATCTCCGCCTCGACATAGCGTCCGCCGGCCAGGACCCGGCGCACGGCGGTCAGAAGCTCGTCCGGATCGGCGTTCTTGCTGACATAACCGCTGGCGCCGGCTTCGAGCGCGCGGGCGGCGTAGAGCGGCTCGGCGTGCATGCTGAGCACCAGGACGCGCGTACGCGCTGTCTGCAGGATGCGGCGCAAGAGTTCGACGCCGCCGAGGCCGGGCAGGTTGAGGTCCAGGATCACCAGGTCCATGCGGCGTCCCGAGACCTGCGTGATCGCCTCGGCGCCGTCCTGGGCCTCGAACACCTGATCGTTGGAGGAGGCTTCGAGAAGCCGCCTCAGGCCGTCGCGGACGATGGCGTGGTCGTCGACCAACAGGATGTTCATGCGGGCAAGTTGTCCTTGGCGTGGGCGGGCAGGGGGGCGAGAGCGAGGACGGTCCAGCCGCGATCGGCGCCGCGGCTGATCGTCATGGATCCGCCGACCGCTTCCAACCGCTCGCGCATGCCCACGAGCCCGAAGCGGGGCCGGCCGTCGTCAGGCGCGCTGGCCTTGCCGTCATCGGAAACGCGCAGGCGCAGCCCCTCGTCGGCGCGCAGGGCGATCTCGACCTCGATCCGGGTCGGCTGGCCGTGGCGTACGGCGTTACTCAGCGCTTCCTGCACCACGCGGTAGGCGACCTCCTGGATAGCTTCGGGCAGCCCACCCTCGTCGGCGTTCAGCGAGACGGCGAAGTCCAGATCCGGACGGCGGCTGCGCCAGAAGTCGACCAGGTCTTGAACGGCCGCAGCGAAGCCCAACTCCGTCAGGCGTGCCGGCCTCAGCCGCCCCAATATATCGCGCACTTGGCGCTGCATGCGCGCCACCGCCGTCTGGATCGACTTGACATGGCGCAGGGCTTCCTGAGGCTTTCCCGCATTCAGCGCCTGGCCGATCATGGCCGCATCGATATTGGCGGCGAACAGGTGCGGGCCGAATTCGTCGTGCAGGTCGCGGGCGAGGTCGGCGCGTTCCTCGTCCTGCAGCTTCAGGACCTGCTCCTCGAGCAACCGCGTGCGCCGGCGCATGGCGGAAAGATCCTCGGCCATGCTGTTGAAGCTGCGGCCGAGCCGGTCCAGTTCCATGGGCCCCTTCAGCTCGACGCGGGCTGCATAGTCGCCCGATCCGACCTGGGCCAGGGCGGCGGCCAGAGTGTCGAGCGGCATCAGGGCCCGCCCGATCATGACATGAACCAGGCCCATGCCGGCGACGCAGACCGCGGCTAGCACACCGGCTGCGCCCAGGAACTGGCGCCAGCTGTCGGCGACGTCGCTGTCCGGCGCGGCGCGCAAGGTGATGACAGCGCCGCCGCCCGCCGGAGTGGTCAAGGTCACATCGGGCAGGTGAGGGTCCAGCATCGCTCGATAGGACGCGGGCGCGGCCAGGGAACGCCGATAGGGCGTGGAAACGATCATCCCACCAGCAGCGGCTTCGCGCAGAACCGCGACCACATGCCGATTGCCGTCGAAAGTCCCCACCAGTTGGCGCAGGTCGCGCTGAGGGTGGCCGGACCTGGGGAGGTCTTCGAAGGCGCTCTGCACCGTCTGTCGGCCCCCGACCAGGGCGGCCTGCAGCTCTTCGCGCAGCACGCGGCGGGCGTCCCAGGTGGACAAGGCCAAGCCGAGGCCGGCGCCCAGCAGCAGCACCAAGGCTATGGCGGTCAGGACCCGCAGGCGCAGGGACATGGCGGACTCATGAGGTTGCGGCGCCACATCTAGCAGCAACTGGGCGTTCGGGAAAAATTCCCGATCCGATCGGGAATGGGACCCATCGCGGGTCGGCCCGCCGACCGCTAAAGCCCCCCAAGCTAGCGTTGAGAGTAGGGGATTATCTTTTGAAGTTCGGGATTTCGAGAGCGGCGTTGGTCGTTGGTGCGTTTGGTTTGGGCGTTGCCGCTTTGACTTCACCGACATGGGCCGCGGAGACCGCCGCTGCAAGCGATGCGGCCGGCGGTTCAGGGCCGGTCACAGACATTGTCGTCACCGCGCGACACCTGTCCGAGGCCAGGGCCGCGATCCAGCCCTCGATCGGCGCCTCGACCTACACCATCGACGCCCAGGCCATCCAGGCCCTGCCGAGCGGCGACAATGTCTCCATGAACCAGGTGATCCTCCAGGCCCCGGGCGTGGCGCAGGATTCCTATGGCCAGCTGCACGTGCGCGGAGAGCACAACGGCCTGCAATTCCGGTTGAATGGGGTGATCCTGCCCGAAGGCCTCAGCGTGTTCAGCCAGGCGCTGAGCCCGCGCCTGGCGGAGAAGGTCCAGTTGCTGACTGGCGCCCTACCGGCGGAGTACGGCCTGCGCACAGCGGGCGTGGTCGATATCACCTCGAAGGACGTGTTCGAAAACAAGGGCGAGGTCTCGATCTACGGCGGCAGCCACGACCAGGTCCAACCCAGCCTGGAATATGCCGGCCACAGCGGGAACCTGAACTATTTCACCTCGCTGAGCTATCTGCACAGCGGTCTCGGCGTCGAATCGCCGGATGGCCGCTCCAATCCGCTGCACGACAAGACCGACCAGTTCCAGGGCTTCGGCTATCTGGAGGACATCCTCAACGCCAGCAGCAAGCTGTCGATGATTGTCGGATCGTCGGTCCAGCGGTTCCAGATTCCGGATCTGTCGGGGCAGCCGACCAGCGGCTTGATCGTAAATGGTCAGACCGACTATCCCAGCGATAAGCTCAATGAGAACCAGCGCGAGGTCACCCACTATGTGATCGGCAGTTATCTCTATACCGCCGAGCGTTTCACGGGCCAGGTCTCGCTGTTCGCCCGCTATTCGACATTGGACTTTTCTCCGGACAAACTCGGAGATCTCCTGTTCAACGGCATCGCCCAGACTGCGAACAAGGCCGACACTGCGGGCGGCCTACAGGCTGAGGGCGTTTATCATCTGACCGGCGCCCACACCCTGCGTGGAGGGGTGATCATCGAGGTCGATCGTTCGACCAGCCAGACCAGTTCGCTCGTGCTTCCGGTCGATTCAAACGGCGCCCAGGTCCCTGGTCCGCCGATCAACATCGTCGACAACGGCGCCAAGACCTCGAAGAGCTACACCGCCTATATCCAGGACGAGTGGAAGCTGCTGTCGGATCTGACCCTGAACTACGGCGTCCGTTTTGACGATTTCGAGGGCTATCGCATCGAAAACCAGGTCAGCCCCCGCGCCAACCTGGTCTGGACGCCGCTCAAGGGCACGACGGTGCACGTGGGCTATGCGCGCTATTTCACGCCGCCGCCGTTCGAACTGGTCGCCAGCGCCAGCATCGCCAAGTTCGCCAATACGACCGCGGCCGCTATCAACGACGCCGATACGACGCCCTATGCCGAGCGCGCCAACTATTACGACGTTGGGGTGGAGCAGGTGGTGATCCCGGGCCTGACCGTCGGCCTGGACACCTATTACAAGACGTCAAGGCGCCTGATCGACGAGGGCCAGTTCGGGGCGCCGATCATCTTGACGCCATTCAACTATCAGGACGGGGTGCAGTACGGCGTCGAACTGTCGACCGCCTATCAGCGCGGTCCCCTGTCGACCTACCTGAACTTCGCCTTCGAGCATGCCCAGGGCAGGCATATCATCTCGAGCGAGTTCAACTTCGATCCGATCGACCTGGCCTATATCCGCGACCATTACATCTATCTCGACCACGATCAGAAATTCAGCGGCTCGGCCGGGGTGTCCTACCTGTGGCGCGGCACGCGCGTCAGCGCCGATCTGATCTATGGCAGCGGCCTGCGCGCCGACCTGGCTCTGCCGAATCCGATCGTGCTGCCGGGCGGCCAACTGGAGGGCGGCATTCCCAACGGCCGGGAACTCGCGCCCTACACCCAGGTCAATCTTGGCCTGTCGCACCGCTTCGAACAGGCCCCGTTCGGGCCCTACACGGCGCGCCTGGATGTGATCAATCTGTTCGACAACAAATATGAAATCCGCGATGGCACCGGCGTCGGTGTCGGCGCGCCTCAGTTCGGCGCGCGGCGCGGGGTGTTCGGGGGCGTGACCAAGGAATTTTAGCACCCAAACGCTCATGTCCGAAAACCGCGAGACACGCGGGTCCGGGACGGCGATCATGGGCGCATGGATCTCGACCACGACGCCTGTTACCGCGCGATCTCGACCCGCGACGCCCGTTTCGACGGACGGCTGTTCACGGGGGTCAAGACCACCGGCATCTACTGCCGGCCGATCTGCCCGGCGCGCACGCCCAAAAGTGAGAACGTCACCTTCTTTCCCACCGCGGCGGCCGCCCAGGCGGCAGGGTTCCGGCCCTGCCTGCGCTGTCGGCCGGAGACCTCTCCGGACCTCGGCGCCTGGCGCGGCGTGGCCAACACCGTCTCGCGCGCCCTGGCCCTGATCGAGACGGGGGCGCTGGACGCCGCCGACGTCGAGGCCCTGGCTGATCGGCTGGGCGTCGGCCAGCGGCAGCTGAGGCGGCTTTTCCAGCAGCACCTGGGCGCGTCGCCGATCGCCGTGGCCCAGACACGCCGGGTGCTGCTGGCCAAGCAGCTGATCCATGAGACGCGCCTGCCCATGGCGGAAGTCGCCATGGCCGCCGGCTTCGGCAGCATCCGCCGTTTCAACGAAACCTTCCAAGTCCTGTTCGCCCGCCCGCCAGGGGCCCTGCGCCGCGGGGCGGCGCCGGAGGTCTCGGCCCAGGGCGACGACGCCCTTTCGATCCGATTGCCTTACCGGCCGCCCTATGATTGGGACGCGATCATCGGCTTCCTATCGCACCGGGCCATTCCGGGCGTCGAGGCGGTCTCGCCCAACCAATATGCCCGCACCATCGCCCTGGGCGAGGATCGAGGCGTGCTGGTGGTGCGCCCCCTGGCTGGCGACCGGCTGGGGGTCGAGATCCGCTTCCCGCGGCTTTCGGCTCTGCCGACGATCATCGCCCGGGTGAGGCGGGTGTTCGATCTGGCGGCCGATCCGGTCACCATCGGCGATCAATTGAGCCGCGATCCGCTCTTGGCCCCGCTGGTCGCCGCTCGGCCGGGCCTGAGGACGCCCGGCGCCTGGGATGGCTTCGAACTCGCAATCCGCGCCATTCTCGGCCAGCAGATCACGGTCACGGCGGCGACCGTCCTGGCCGGCAAGCTGGTCGCCGCCTATGGCGAGCCATTGCCCGACGCCGTCGCCGGTCGGGTGGAGGGCCTGACCCACACCTTTCCGCAGCCTGCAGCCCTGGCCGGCCAGGACCTTGGGCTGGTGCTCGGCATGCCGCGGGCCAGGGCCAAGGCTCTTTCGTCCATGGCCGCCGCGGTCGTCGCCGATCCGCTGATCTTTGGCGCGCGCGCCAGCCTGGATGAGGCGATCGCACGCCTGAAGGCCCTGCCGGGCATCGGCGAATGGACCGCGCAGTACATCGCCATGCGCGAACTCAGAGAGCCGGACGCCTTCCCTCACGGCGACATCGGGCTGATGCGCGCCCTTGCGGACGAGAGCGGCGTGCGACCGACGCCGGCCGAACTGTTGGCCCGGGCCGAGGCCTGGCGGCCCTGGCGCGCTTATGCGGCCCTGCACCTGTGGGCGTCTGAGACGCCGCCTGCGCCCAAGGAAAAGTCCCATGACCGCCAAGCCGCCTGAGGCCCTGTTCCTCGACCGCCAGGCGACGCCGATCGGGGCCGCCCTGGTGGTCACAGATGAGGCCGGAGTGCTGCGCGCCTTCGACTTCGAGGACTATGAGTCGCGGATGCGCCGCCTGTTGCGCTTGCACTATGGTGAGACACTCCTTGAAGCGGGGGCGGCGCCAAAGGCTTTAAAAGCCTCTATAAATAGCTACTTCAATGGTGATCTTCAGGCCATAAGGGAGGTAGTGTGGGCCACGGCTGGCACTGACTTTCAGCGAAGCGTCTGGACAGCCCTGACCACGATAGGCGCCGGCGAGACCCTGAGCTATCGCGGCCTGGCCGAGCGCGTCGGCCGGCCCAAGGCGGTGAGGGCGGTGGGCCTGGCCAATGGCTCGAATCCTGTGGCGGTGGTCGTTCCATGCCACCGGGTGATCGGCGCCGACGGCTCCTTGACCGGCTATGGCGGCGGCTTGCATCGCAAGCAGTGGCTGCTGGACCACGAGAACGCGCACATCCGCCCTTGACCGCGCCGGTCCGATCGGAGTGGTTAGGGCCATGTCCGGCGTCTCCAATTCCCGGGTGATCGTGGCGGGCGCAGGCGCGTTCGGCTCGGCCATCGCCCTCCACCTCGCCCTAGCGGGCGCTCGTGTCACTCTGGCCGATCCGGGCCTGGGCCTGGCCTGTGGCGCCTCGGGTGTCGCCGCCGGCATGCTGGCGCCGGCCTTCGAGTCGGTCCTGGACGCTGAGACCAACCTGCCGTTCGCCTTGCTCTGCGAGGCGCGCGACCTTTGGCTGGGTTTCACGGGACGCCTTCACGGCGCGGACATTGGCCTCAGCCAGACGGGCGCCTGCTGGCTGGACCTGGATGGCCTGGAGCCGCGCGCCGCTGAGATAAGCGGGGCGCTTCGAAGCCTTGGCGCCCGCGTGGCTGGGCCCCCACCCTTGACCGTGCCGACGACGGACGCCGTATTCACACCTGAGGACTGGCGGCTTTCGCCCAGGCTGACCCTGTCGGCCCTGCAGGGCGGGCTCGCTGAGGCTGGCGGCGAGGCGGTGGGCGTCGGTGTCGTCGGGTTCGAAAGGGGCATGGCGATCCTGTCCGACGGTTCGCGCCTTCAGGCGGACCGCATCGTCCTGGCCACTGGCATAGGCGCCGCCGCCCTGGCGCCAGAACCGGCGCGGCTGGTCCCGATCAAGGGCCAGATCCTCAGCTATCCAGGTTTGAAGCCGGCCTCTGGTGCGCCCTCCATGCGTTGCGCTGGGGGCTACGCGACCGGCGGGGCGGACGGCCTATACGTCGGGGCGACCATGGAGGCCGGCAAACGCGACCTGATGGTCGATCCGGCGGTGAAGGACCGGCTGCATACCCTGGCCGGACTTCTCTATCCCGAGACCAGGGATCTGGCGCCCACCGCGGCCGTGGGGGTGCGTGCAGCCTCGCCGGACGGGCGGCCGATGGTCGGTTTCTCAGACGCCCCCGGGGTGCTCCTGGCGATCGGCGCCCGCCGCAACGGCTGGCTGCTCGCTCCTCTTGTAGCCCAGATAATCGAAGCGTATCTGGCGGACAGTGATCCGGGCCGCCACGCGCCGGTCTTGGCGCCCGGCCGGTTCACTACGGCTTAGACGTCAAACAACAGGAACGGGGGAGGGCTCGGCATGTCCGGCTTTTGGCTAACCGAGGACCAGGAGGCGATCCGTGACGGCGTTCAGCGTGTCTGCGCCAACTATGGTGACGACTACTGGCTGAAGACTGACGAGACCGGCAAGTTCCCCGAAGATTTCGTCGCCGACATGGCCGCCGGCGGCTGGCTGGGCGTGGCCATGCCCGAGAGCGTTGGCGGCGCGGGCCTGGGTCTGACCGAAGCGGCGGTGGTGATGCAGACCGTGGCCCAGTCGGGCGCGGGTTTCACCGGCGCCTCCTCGATCCACCTGAACATCTTCGGCCCCATGCCCCTGGTCAAGTTCGGCTCGGACGCCCAGCGCCAGCACGCCCTGCCGCGCCTGATCTCCGGCCAGGACAAGATGTGCTTCGCCGTCACCGAACCCAATTCGGGCCTCGATACGTCGAGCCTGGAGACCAAGGCCGAGCGCACCCATGACGGCTATCGCATCAACGGGCGCAAGATCTGGACCACCGGCGCGCAACGCGCCAACAAGATCCTGATCATCGCCCGCACCACGCCCAAGGATCAGGTGAAAAAGCCGACCGAGGGCCTGTCGCTGTTCTACACCGACCTGAACCGGGACCACATCGAGGCCAAGCCGATCCCCAAAATGGGCCGGCGGGCGGTCGAGTGTAACACCCTCTTCATCGACAACCTGGAGATACCGGCTGAGGACCTCGTGGGCGAGGAGGGCAAGGGCTTCGCCTATCTGCTGCATGGCCTGAACCCCGAGCGAGTGCTGTTCGGGGTCGAGGCCGTAGGCCTGGGTCGCGCGGCCCTGGCCCGGGCTGCGACCTATGCCAACGAGCGGGTCGTATTCGGCCGCCCGATCGGCCAGAACCAGGGCATCCAGCACCCCCTGGCGAAGTCCTGGGCCGAACTCGAAGCCGCCAACCTGATGGCCTTCAAGGCGGCCGCCCTATACGACGCCGGCAAGGACTGCGGCGCCGAGGCCAACGCCGGCAAATATCTGGGCGCCGAGGCCGGCTTCCGCGCCTGCGAAAACGCCGTTCTGGCTCACGGCGGCATGGGCTACGCTAAGGAATATTACGTCGAGCGCTATTTCCGCGAAGCCATGATCGCCCGCATCGCCCCGGTCAGCCGCGAGATGATCCTGAATTTCATCGCCGAGCGGGTCCTGCACCTGCCGAAGAGTTATTGAACGGGAGATGGATCGCGACAGGCTGACCGCGTTCACCGACGGCGTCCTCGCCGTCATCATCACCATCATGGTGCTAGAGATGAAGCCGCCGCACGGCGCGGGCCTCCAGGACCTGATCGCACTCTGGCCAGTGTTCCTGGGCTATGTCCTGAGTTTCATCTACGTCGCCATCTACTGGAACAACCACCACCATTTTTTCCAGCTTGTGAAGGCGGTGGACGGGGCGGTCCTGTGGGCGAACATGCATCTGTTGTTCTGGCTATCGACCGTGCCCTTCGCCACCGCATGGATGGGCGAAAACCACTTTGATTCCGTGCCGACGGCGCTCTATGGCGCATCGCTGCTTATGTCGGCCATCGCCTGGTACGTGATGCAGGGGACGATCATCCGCCAACAGGGGCAGGGCTCGCCCCTGCGGCGGGCGATCGGGCGCGACATCAAGGGCAAGGTCTCGCCGTTCATCTATCTCGCCGGCATCGCCCTGGCCTTTGTCAGCACCGCAGCCGCGGATCTGCTCTATCTCGGCGTGGCCCTCATGTGGCTGATCCCCGACCGCCGGGTCGAGGCCGCGTTCAGCCAGGGCGGCGCGTGACAGGGCTGATCGCGGCGTCGGCCTCGATGCGCCGCACCGAGGCCGAACAATCGGTCAGAACTTAGCCTGGAGCCGGAACTCGACGGTCCTGGGGTCGCTGCGCACCAGGAAGTCGTTGCCGTAGAAGCCCGGCGACGGCGCCCAATTCCAGTTGTCGGTCAGGTTGTAGACCGAGAGGGTGACCGTATATCGGCTCCACTCATAAAAGATGGCCGCGTTCAAGCTGTACTGCCAGGGAATGACCGGGGACTGATAGTAGGACACGCCGGGATTGGCGGTCGGCTTTAGGCCTGCCGGCGCCGGGAAGCCGTCTGGCCCGCCGAACAGGTCCGAATGGATGTAGGCCGACGCTGTCAGCGAGATAGGGCCGGTGACCTGGGCCCCGGTCCTGACGCCGACGCCGTTGGCGAACTTGTAGTTGGCCAGGAAGTTGAACACGTGCTGCGGCTGGTCCGGCTGATCCACCTTCTGGTTCGCTACAAAGAGGCTTGGCCCGCTGCTGCTCACCATCGAACTTGGTATGAACAATGATCCCAGGCCGTCGACGTTTAGACCTGGCGCGGCAGGGAAGTCGTAAAATGAAGGTGGCGAACTGAGGATCGAGCGGATGTAGGAATAGCTGGCTGTGACGTAGAGGTTCCGGTTGGGCTGGTAATTCGTTTCTAGTTCCACACCGTAGGTATTGGCATCAATCGCCCCGGTATTTCCAGCGCCCGATGGCACGTGGTGCTTTTGGTCAAAGGCGGCGACGCTGGCGAACAGCTTTTTGTTCAAAAGGTCGAATTTCAACCCCGCTTCATAGAGGTAGCTGTCCGCTCGCAACAGGCTGCTGTCGGAGACGCCGTAGGT